>WNGB01010392.1_pt1 | contig 23873 bp, 27 predicted proteins | sample 5400681 | NCBI WGS metagenome assembly WNGB01 (sample SAMN13153367, study PRJNA577476) | soil metagenome | isolation source: 115 cm soil or saprolite under grassland replicate 2 | place: USA:California | collected 2016-06-15
GTGCTCTTCAGGAGGTCCTGCGCCCCCGCGAACAGGGTGTCGGGGTCCAGGGGATCGATGGCCACGGAGCCGTCGCGGTTCCCATAGGTGGGGCCGGCCGGCACCCACGTGTCGCCCCAGTCGTGGCTGCGCAGGAGAGCCCCCCGTGCGGGATCGAGGTACACGGTTCCCTCCTGGGGGTCCACCGCCAGGGACCGGATGTTCCCCCGGAACACGCGGGTCCAGGGGCCGGTGGGTTCGCTCCGGTACAGGCCCGCGGGGAGGTCCGGGAACTTCGGGATCCCGGCGTACACGGTGGGGTCGTCCGACGGACCGACCCGCCACGCGATCCACCCACACGCCCCGGACGCCGATGTCGTCGGATCGGAGCATCGCCCCGGGGACACCGGCGTAGATGATCCGGGGGGCCCGCGGATGCAGGGCCAGGGCGTTTACGGGCTGGTCGCCCAGGCCGACCACCAGGTTCCAGGTCCCTGCGCCGTCGGTGGACCGGTCGACCGCCACGGAGGAGATCAGGCCGCCCGGAGGCCCGGAGGTCGTCCATGCGGGGGTGTCTGAAGGGCGCGAGGCGAACCCCGGGGCCGTGGCGGGCCAGGCCCGTGAGAATTCGACGGCCCTGGCGGGCGAGGCCGTCGAAAGACCCAGGATGGCGACCCCGAGGACGCCTCCCAGGAACCTCCGCGGCGGCTGACCCATCCCCACCCCCGGCCCGGTCTTGGGCCCGTCCCGACCGGCCACGCCCAGGATAGGTCGCGTGTCAGGCGGCAGGAGCTACGCTCGGCGGACCCAGCCGCAGCCGCTCGACCGTCTACGGCTCCGCCTCGGGCGTGGTCAGTTGTCGCACAATGCGTCCGGCTACCGGTTCGGTCGTGCTGAGCTGATGTCGGCGAGGGCGGATTCGGGGTCGCGGCGGACGGCCAGGTCGCCGATCGATACCACGCCGACCACTGTCTCGCGGTCGACCACCGGGAGCCGGCGGAGGGCCTTCTCCCGCATCAGCCGGATGGCGTCGTCCACGCCGTCGTCCCTGGACACGGTGATCAGCTCGCGGCTGCAGATATCCGCGAGGGGTGTGTCCGGGTTCTTCCCGGCGGCCAGGCCGCGCACCACGATGTCGCGGTCGGTCACGATGCCGCACGGCTTCCCGTCTTCCAGCACCACCACGCTGCCGACGTCGTAGTCCCGCATCGCCCGGGACGCCGCCACCAGGTTTGCGCTGGAGGGCAAGGTCGCCGGGTTGGGGGTCATGACGTCCTCGATGCGCTGCGCCATGGCAACCTCCTTCCGGGTCGGGTTCCCCATTCGAGACGGACCGACAACGGTCGCCTCCATTCGATCTACCCACCGCCGGACCCTGTGGAACGGGGCCGAAGCCTTGTCGTCCGGGCGATCATTGCCCTGTCCGTTCTCACCGCCCGGCATGGGGACCGTGGCGGGGATAGGCTATCGGTGCCCCGGCCCGGCTGCGTCGACGTGCCGATGCTGGTCCTGGGGGGCGAACGGGATCGCATCTTCTCGGTTCCCGAGATACAGCGAACGGCGCGCGCCTACCGCACGACGGCGGAGATCGTTCCGGGCATGGGACACGACATGATGATCGAACCCGGGTGGGAGGCCGTCGCCGATCGGGTCTCCGAGTTTGCGACCCGGAAGTAGGGGCCCGTGACCGGTCCGCGCGCGGAACGGTGCTCTCCGACGCCTGACGGCGAGCGGCGGAATAATCCCGTCCGCCGGCTGGTCGAGGACGGGGAGGCGGCCCTCCGGCGCGCCGAAGCCCTGCTGGTCCCGGTGTCCAGCCCGGGTGCTCCGGGCGGGTGAGTGCCCTCAGGAGTCGTTCGAGCGAGGATGTAGATTCGAGGAGGCAACATGCAGAACTGACAGATCGTTCCCACGGCCCTGGGCGAGATGTTGCGCGACGAGGACCCGAAGAAGGTAGAACGGGTCATGGCCGCGATGCTGCAGATGAAGAAGATCGACATCCAGGCGTTGCGGCAGGCCTACGGGGAGGACGAGGAGCTTCCTGCAGAAAGGAGAACCCCATGGCAGAGCTGAACCTCAACAGCGTCATGATCGGATCGGCCCAACCGGAGGTGCTGGGGGAGTTCTACGCCCGGATCCTGGACCGGCCGGCCGACATGAAGGAGGAGGGCTTCTACGGCTGGCGCGTCGGGGCCGCCTTCCTTTCCGTCATCGAGCACTCCGAGGTGAAGGATCAGGCCAAGGAGCCTCAGCGCGTGATCCTGAACTTCGAGACCAAGGAAGTGAAAGAGGAGTTCGACCGCGTCAAGGCCACCGGTGCGACGGTGGTCAAGGAACCGTACGAGCTCCAGGGGATGTGGATCGCGACGTTCGCCGACCCCGACAACAACTACTTCCAGCTGATGTCTCCGTTCGAGGAAAGCACGGCCTAGTGCCTTGAGCGCCCACATCGACGATCGGGCGGTGTTCACGCGCCTGGTCCCGATCCTCCGTGTCGGGGATCTGGCGGCTGAGCGGCGCTTCTACGAGGCCCTCGGCTTCCGCGTGACCTACGAGGGTCCCGAGTATCCCGACTTCATCGCGCTCGGGACCGGGAACCTGGAGTTCGGGCTCGAGTGCCTCGCGGACTTCAGGGCGGAAGCGGTCGCTCGGGTCCTGGTCTGGCAGCTCGGCGTGTCGGATGTCGACGAGGCCGCGAACCTGTGCACGCGGGCTGGCCTTTCCTTCGAGATCCAGACGCACGAGCCGGCGGAGGGATGGAGATACCGCACGCTGCGCCTGGAGTCTCCGAATGGGTACCGGGTCGTCCTCGAGGGTCCGTCGGAGGAGCGTCGGGGTTCGTCCGCGGACACTCGGGGATGACAGCGTCGTCCCGCGGGGGCCGGGGGGGAGCCAAGGGTGCCTCCGATGTCGTCCCCGCGTGATCTGTGGGCCGCCGGCTGGTGGCGCGGCGGCGTCCTGTACCAGGCGTACCTGCGGTCGTTCGCCGACTCCAACGGCGACGGCATCGGGGACCTCGAAGGCCTCACCGTCGCGGCCAACCTCTCGGGGGAGCGGAGGGACGTCTCGCTGCCCGGGCGACGGGTGCTGATCGCCAGCGCACGCGCCCGGCTGGGGGAGCGGCTGGGACCGCGGACGGCCCTGGAGCCCTGGGACGCGGTGGTGCTCGCCCCGGAATGAGGGCAGCTGCGCGATCGGCGTTTCGGAGCCGAGGGAACCTCGGTCGACGCCATGTGCCGGACGCTGGGATTCACGCTCCTCGGCGAGTGCGATTTCGAGTTCCGGGATCGGACCCTTCGATGCAACTTGGCAGCTCGACCTTCGGCACTCCGGTCCTGACTGACCGCGAACCCCGGTCTCGAGCCGCCCGCGGACGCGGGAGCGCGGAAAGGGCCCGGCCGTGGAGCGCCGGGCCCTACCGCCTTCGGGGGGCCTACGCCGATGGAGCGCTCGGCGCGTCGTGGGCCTCGATGTCGGTCACCTTGAAGGACTCGTTCACCTTCACCGTGACCTCGGACCCGTCGGACTTGCGGACGTGCGCCTCGTAGGGGGAGCCGTTCGAGTCCGTCTCGACGCGGATGATGGTCCCGCCGGGGACCGCGTCCAGGGCGGCCGCCCTGACCTTCTGAGCGGTGGTCCCGGTGAGCAGGGTCTCTCCAGGGCCGTGCTTCACCATCGGCGCCGACGGGGACCTCGTGTCGCTCGAGCTCGACGAGGCGGAGCTCGAGCCCGACGACTTCGAGGAGCTCGAGGACGCGGCGCTGGCCGACAGTGAGCCGACCAGGACCCCTCCCGCCAGGAGCCCAGCAGCCAGGACGGCCGCCGATCGGCCCCAGCGGCGCCGGGTCCCGCCCGGCTGGTTCGTTCCTTCCATGTGTCCCTCCTTGCGTTCGTCGACGCCTCGGTGCGTCGCTCGGAACCCATGCTGGGGATGGCACATGAGGGAACCCGCAGACCCTGCTGTGAGCCGGCGAAGACTCCGGCGCCGCGCCGACATCGGCCACGGGTCGAGGGTAGGAAATGGACCGTTCGGTCTCGGCCCAAGGTCCCATTGACCCCTCTCGCTGCGGTCGGATACGGTGCGGTGCAATCGAGCCCCGCGCGACGGCGTGGTTGCCGGGAGCGCCGGGGCCGACAGCAAGCCCAAGAACAAGTCCGAGCGGGGTGTGATCACCCGCAACACCATCGGCTCTCTGGTACTTCACGGGTGCCGAGGGCGGCGCCACGGGGTGCACGCACCCCCTGAACTGCAACTTCACGGACGCGATGACCGCGCTGAACGACTGGGGCGACACACCCCTCTTCTACACGGTCGCGGTCGGCAAGGGTCGTGACAACGCGTGGGTGGGAGCCGTCGATGCCCTCCGCATCAACGACAGGATCTACGACTTCGAGACGGAGGGAGTGAAGCAGCGCGGAGCGTGAGTTCCGCCGGACGAGCTCGGCAACCCCTCGGCGAAACCCCGGGCCGTCGACGTGTTCGAGGTGGGACCCCCGGGCTATTCGGTGCCGCGGGGGATCGCCTGGAGCCGCCTCGCTCGACGCGGCGAGAGGAGCTCGACGAGCGAAGGACGCACCGCGCGCTGCGTGCTTCCGTCCTGAAGCCATCGCGCCCCGCAGGCCAGGCAGCGGCCGCTGGCCGGTCGCCGTTCGGTCAGCGCGATGAAGATCCGGGTGCCGAGACAGATGGGGCAGCTGGTCACGCAAGACCTCCGGGGGGAGGGGGACAGAACTGTCGTTCATGGCGCGGATGTTGTCAAAGCGACACTTCCGCCAGCGTGTGCTCGTACGCCGCGGGGCCCATGCCGTGCCGGTACGCCAGGCTGATCCGGGGGCCGGCCTTCGCCACCTTCGGGACGCTGTGGTCCCAGGCCCGCTGGGTCTGCCCCCCGGTCACCAGGAGGTCGCCGCGGCCCAGGACGAACGCGTGTGACCGACCCCCGCCCTTCGGCCTGAGCAGGAACCTCCGGGACTCGCCCAGCGACACCAGCGCGACGACCGGGGCCTCGATCTCCTTCGGGATCCGGTCGCCGTGCCAGGCCACGCTGTCGCGCCCGTCCCGGTACAGGTTGAACCCCACGGAGTCGAACACGCGGCCGTAGCGCCCGCCGAGCGCAACCCGGATGTCCTCCAGGATCGCCGGCTCCAGGGGCACCCCGGAGCCGAGGTTCCACCAGGAGGTCAGACGGGGCTCGGTCACCCGTTGGTCGTACATCCGCCGGGACCGCTGGTCCCAGGTCCGCCCGTTCAAGACCTGTTCGAACAGCCGGTCCGACCCCGTTACCCATTCCGGCCCGTGATCGACCCACGAGTCCGCGTCGAGGTCCACCCGCCGGACCCCCGAGAACGAACGGTCGATCTCCACCGTCTCGCCCACGGCGAGCAGCGACGGCTGCCAGGTGAGATCCGGGGAAGCCGACATGCCGCATCCAATGTACGGCCCGGTCGCGGGATCGAGGTCCGGAAGCCGCCCGGCTCAGGCCGGGCTCACGCTGGGCTGGTGTCGGTCCCCTCCGCCGGCGTGGTGACCAGGCGGTCGCCGGAAGCGGCCTTCGGCGCCAGGAGGACATAGGTCCGCATGGGTCCCTTGCCCTTCACGTCGACGATGCCTCGCTCCTCCAGATCGAACGCGTGGCCCAGCCTGGCGGCGGCCCGTTCGGTGACCTGGATGGCGCCGGGGATCCCGTGGGACTCCATGCGGCTCGCGGTGTTCACCGTGTCCCCCCACAGGTCGTAGATGAACTTCCTTCGCCCGATGACCCCGGCGACGACCGGTCCGATGTCGATGCCGATGCGGAGCTGGAGGCCGTGGACCCCCCGGATGGCCTCCTGCATGCCGATGGCCATCCGGGCGAGGTCCTCGGCGTGCCCGGGCCCCCCGCCCAGGAGGCCCGACGCGACCATGTACGCGTCCCCGATGGTCTTGATCTTCTCCAGCCCGTGCTCGTCGGCCAGTCCGTCGAAGACGCTGAAGACCTCGTCGAGGAGCCGCAGCAGGTCGTCCGGCTCCATCGACTCGGAGAGCGGCGTGAATCCCGCGATGTCTGCGAACAGCACCCCCACCTCCGGCGCGCCGTCCGCGATCAGCGTCTCCCCGGACTTCAGCCGCTCCGCGATGGGGTGGGGCAGGACGTTCAGGAGGAGCCGCTCCGACCGCTCCCGCTCGGCCCGCGCCATCTCCGCGGCCCGGTCGCGCTCCTGGACGAAGTAGTGCAGGAGGAAGTAGCAGGTCCCGGTGACCCCCAGGACGTTGAGCGCGAAGAACGCGATCACGATCCCGCTCGGGATGTCCGCCGTCCGGTTCACCAGGAGCGGGTCGAGCCCCGCCGAGGCCACGACCACCACCAGGAACGCGGCGAACCACCGGACGGCCTCGCGCCGACCGGCGAACAGCAGGGCGCCGAGCGGCGCCGTGAACGACCACAGGACCACCCCGCTGGACGGGACGAACCCGCCCAGGCTGAGCTGCAGGAGGAAGGGGAGCACCAGGGTCAGCCCCAGCTCACTGGCCCGGAAGAACCGGTACCGCTTGGTCTTCGCGAAGATCGACAGGTTGATCACGGAGATGACCTGGTAGCTGAAGGGGATCGCCGCCGCGACGTACAGCCCCAGCCACGAGTACGTCACGACCCAGCCCACGGCCAGGGCGGTGATCAGCCCCGCGGACAGGACCAGGGTCTCCTTGCGCAGGGCCTCATCGGGGCCGTCGGTGGGCAGGGCGCCGATCGTGGCCAGCCGCCACACGGCCCGGCGGAGCACCCCGCCGTCAGTCTCGTGCATGGGCGCTAGTGAACCTCGTCTCCACGGGAGGACGCAATGGCTGAGGGCCGCCCGGGGGAGGTCAGCGGCGAGGGAGGCGCTCGTGGGGCGGGACCTGGATGAATCCGTGGCCGGGGCCGTGGACCACCCGCACGACGCGCGTGGGTTCCTCCGCGCGGAGCCGGATCGAGCGAGGTTCCCCGGCTGGCGGCAGGATCAGCGTGTCGCCGGGGACCACGCGCTCGCCGCCCTCGTCGACGACCACCGATCCACCGCGGATGCTGGCCAGCCCGCCCTCGCCGGCAGTCGACAGCGTGAGCACGGCGCCGGGGTCGAGGTGAGAATCCGTGAACAGGCGGATGTCGCCGTTCACCCGGAGCGGAGACCGCGGGCCTACCAGCTCCTTGGTCCGGACACCGGGACCCTCCTCGTAGCGTGGCGCGTCGGTGTCGCGGAGCGTCCCGAACGCGGCACGCTCGGGGACGGGGTCGGTGCTGTACACCAGGATGTAGGCGTGGGTCTCCACATCCCCGTGGTTCCACTCGGAGTGCATCATCCCGCGGCGGCCCTCCGTGAACTGCCCGACGTCGCCTTCGTCCATGTGTCCGGTGATGTGGTTGAGCGCGTCGTCGTGGTCCAGCTGCCCCCGCTCGATGTAGAACAGCCGCTCGTTGTACCGGTGCGGGTGGTGGCCGATCCCCAGCCGGGCCTCGATGGTGGAGTCGTGCACGGTGATGATCGGACCGGACGCCTGGATCTCGGAGAACGGACCCATGGATTCGACGGCCACGAGCCCGGGCATCCCGAAGTCGGACTCTCCGAGGACCACATGGTCCTCGGGCCCGAGCACGAGGTAGGGCCGCTTCACGCGAACAGCCATGGCATGAACCTTACCGTTGCCGGGGATCAGCCCGGTTCGGCCTCGTGACCCGGGGCGCTGCGAAGTAGGCCGTCATACGCGTCGATCACGGTAAGGTCCCCGGACACCACCCCGTGGATCCGGGAGCAGATCGGCATGTCGACGCCGGCGTGCTCGGCCAGCTCCATCACCAGCGACGCCGTCTTCACGCCCTCCGCCACCATGGTCATCTCGCCGAGGATCTCCTCGAGGCTCCGGCCCTTCCCCAGCTGCTCCCCGACGTGGCGGTTCCGGCTGTGCTTGCTGATGCAGGTGACCATGAGGTCGCCCATGCCGGCCAGCCCGGCGAACGTCTGGGGCTCCCCGCCCATGGCCACCCCCAGCCGGGTCAGCTCGGCCAGGCCCCGGGCGATCACTGCGGCCCGGGTGTTGTCGCCGACCCCGAGTCCCTCGGCCATCCCCGCGGCGATGGCGATGACGTTCTTCAACGCGCCGCCCACCTCGCACCCGATCACGTCGTGGTTCGTGTAGATCCGGAACATCCCGCGCCGCAGCACGTCCTGCAGGGCGGAGGCCACCGACAGGTCCTCGGTGGCCACCACGCTGGCCGCCGCATAGCCGGCCATGATCTCCCGGGCGATGTTCGGGCCGGTCAGGGCGGACGCGGGATGCCCGGGAAGGACGTCCTTGATGACCTCGGTCATCCGGAGCAGGGATCCCTGCTCGAACCCCTTGGTCAGGCTGACCACCGGGATCCACGGCCGGACGTGGGGGGCGGCCCGTTCCAGGGCCTCCCGGAAGCCGTGGGAGGGCACCCCAACCACCAGAACGTCCGCCGGGGCCACGGCCTCCTCGAGGTCGGAGGTGGCCCGGAGCTGCTCGGGGAGCTCGAACCCCTCCAGGTACTTCGAGTTCGCGTGCCGGTGGTCGATCTCCGCGGCCACGACGGGGTCTCTGGCCCAGATCGTGGTGGGGTTTCGCCGGGCGGCGATCGTCGCGACCGTCGTCCCCCACGACCCGGCCCCCAGCACCGTGACCTTCACGCCCGTCCCCTCCTCGAGTCGCCGTCACCCCGGCTCGGAGCGGAACGCACCCCGACCGCCGGGCCGGGCGAACCGTAGCATCCGCGGGATGGGACGTGCCGGGCGGGGTAGGGTCAGCTCGGGCACATGGCATCGATGCTGAAGCGGGGGCTGTGGCCGGTCATGGACCGGCTGTTCAAGGGCCACGTGGCGCTGTACCGGGCCACCGGCGGCCTCATCGGCCACCGCGCGCCGTTCGCCCCGCCGATGCTGCTGCTGGACCACGTCGGGGCGAAGACGGGACGGCGCCGGACCTCCCCGCTCGCGTACGCGAAGGACGGCGCGAACCTGGTGATCGTGGCCTCGAAGGGAGGGCACCCCCGGAATCCGGACTGGTACCACAACCTCCTGGCGCACCCCGACACCACGGTCCAGGTGGGCCCGAAGCGGCGCCGGGTCCGGGCCCGCGTGGCCACCCCCGAGGAGCGAGAGCGCCTGTGGCCGAAGGTGGTCGAGGTCTACCGCGGCTACGCGGGCTACCAGGAGCGCACCGACCGCCAGATCCCCCTGGTGATCCTCGAACCAAGCTGAAGCGACCTCCGGTCGCCCACATGGCCGTCGGGGCTCGGACCGGTTGACCCGGGTGCGAGGGAGGGAGGCTATGATCCCGCCTCACGGTCCACCAGGGAGTAAGCAATGCCCACCCCGGAGCAGATCACGAGCACGGTCGACGCCTATGCCAGATCCTTCGGCGCGGGGGACAGGGACCTGTTCCTGTCGGCGCTGTCGGATTCTGGCACCCAGATCGATCCCGTGGGGTCGTCCCCCAACGAGGGCAAGGACGCGCCGGCGGCCTTCTGGGACGGGCTGTTCGCGCTGTGCGACGCGGTGGCGCTGGAGTTCCGGGACGTCTTCGTGGCCGGCGACGGGGCCGCGATGCTGTTCACCGTGGTCCAGGACCGCAAGGACGGCCAGCAGCTGACGTTCGGCGGCGTCGACGTGTTCCAGGTGGACGACGGGAAGATCGCGCTGATCAAGGGGTACGGACGCATCCGGCAGGGGTGAGCTCGGTGCCCGGTCGCGCTCCCCACGACCTCGCGGACCACACGATGTCGAGCCCGCCCTACGCCACCGAACGCGGCACGGCCCACCCGCCGGGGGCCATCGTGGAGCCAGACGGCGTGAACTTCTCGGTGTTCTCCGAGAGCGCCACGAGCATCGAGCTGCTCCTGTTCGACGAGCACGACGACCTCCAGCCCGTGCAGGTGGTGAAGCTCGACCCGCTCCACAACCGCACGTTCCACTTCTGGCACGTCAAGGTCCTCGGGCTCACGCCGGGGGCGCACTACGCCTACCGGGTGGACGGCGCATGGGACCCCTCCGGCCGCGGGCACCGGTTCAACCGCCACAAGGTCCTCATCGATCCCTACGCTCTGGGCAACACCACAGCGCTGTGGGACCGGGGGGCGGCCTGCGGGCCGGAGGACAACCTGGCCACCTCGATGCGGAGCGTCGTGGTGGACGCCGCCGACTACGACTGGGAGGGCGACCGGCCCCTTCGGCGGCCCATGGAGGAGACCGTCATCTACGAGATGCACGTCCGGGGGTTCACCCGCTCGCCGTCCTCCGGCGTCGAGCATCCCGGGACCTTCGCCGGGGTGGTCGAGAAGATCCCGTACCTCGAGGAGCTGGGGGTCACCGCCGTGGAGCTCATGCCGGTGTTCGACTTCGACCGGTCGGAGGTCCTGCGGAGCAGTCCCGTGGACGGCAGGCCCCTCGTGAGCTACTGGGGGTACGACCCGTTCAGCCACGTCGCGCCGCATTCCGGATACTGCGTGAACCCGGAGATCGACGCGCACATCCGCGAGTTCCGGGACATGGTGAAGGCCCTCCACCGGGCGGGGATCGAGGTCATCCTCGACGTGGTCTTCAACCACACCAACGAGGGCAATCACCAGGGGCCCACGATCAACCTCAAGGGGTTCGAGAACGCCGCGTACTACATGCTGGTGCCCCAGGACCGCCAGTACTACCTCGACTTCTCCGGCTGCGGCAACACGCTGAACGCCAACCACCCGGTGGTGGAGAAGTTCATCCTGGACTGTCTGACGTTCTGGGTCCGCGAGATGCACGTCGACGGGTTCCGGTTCGACGAAGGCTCGGTGCTGTCCCGGGGGACGGACGGCGTCCCGATGATGTACCCGCCGGTGATCTGGCAGATCGAGCTCATGGAGGAGCTGGCCGAGACCAAGATCATCGCGGAGGCGTGGGACGCGGCCGGGCTGTACCAGGTGGGGATCTTCCCCGGGGCCCGGTGGGCCGAGTGGAACGGGCGGTACCGGGACGACATCCGCCGGTTCGTCCGGGGCGACCCCGGGCTGGTCGGCCCGGTGGCCTCCCGCATCGGGGGGAGCGCGGACATCTTCCAGTCCCAGCTGGAGCTCCCCATCAACAGCGTGAACTTCATCACGGCGCACGACGGGTTCACCCTGAACGACCTGGTCTCCTATAACGACAAGCACAACGACGCCAACGGCGAGGGCAACCGCGACGGCGTGAACGACAACATGAGCTGGAACTGCGGGGCGGAGGGCGAGACCGGCGACCCAGCGGTGGAGGGCCTCCGCCGGCGCCAGGTGAAGAACTTCGCGGCGATCCTGCTGCTGTCCGACGGGGTGCCCATGATCGTGATGGGCGACGAGGTCCGCCGGACCCAGCTCGGGAACAACAACGCGTACTGCCAGGACGGCGAGCTCACCTGGTTCGACTGGACCCTGGTGGACCGCCAGTCGGACGTCCTGAGATTCTTTCGGGAGATGATCGCGTTTCGCACCCGGCACCCGGCGGTCCACAGGCTGGCCTTCCTCACCGGGCAGATGACCGAGCGGGGGATCGCGGACGTGGCGTGGCACGGGTGCCGGCTGGGGGAACCGGGGTGGAGCGACCCGGACTCGCACGTGCTGGCCTTCACCCTGGCCGGGACCGGCGACGAGCCCGACCTCCACGTGATGCTGAACATGGACCCCGCCGACCTCGAGTTCGACGTGCCGGGGGACAGGACGTGGCGGCGGGCCATCGACACCGCGCTGGACTCACCGCTGGACATCGCCGGGCCGGGAGAGCAGGCCCCCGTGCCCGGACCCACCGCCACCGTCAGAAGCCACAGCGTCGTCGCGCTGGAGGCCGACCCGCCGCCCGTCGGGGCGGCCCCCGGACCCGGCGCGCCGAGGGAGGAAGCATGAAGGACCTCACGTTCACGTTCTCCGACACCATCGGTGGCTACGTCACCGACTACGACTGGTCCACCGACCCGGATGACGGTCGCGGCTTCCCGGCCCCGTTCCTCCGGCGATGCCTCAGCGCCCCAGGTACGGGGCGAGCTCCGCGCGGGCCACGGAGCGGATGTGGACCTCGTCGGGGCCATCGGCCAGGCGCAGGGTCCGAATGAAGGCCCACGAGGCGGCCAGGGGGGTGTCGTCGCTCACGCCGCCGCCGCCGTGCACCTGGATGGCCCGGTCCAGCACCTGGAGGGCCACCCGGGGGGCGACCACCTTGATCGCGGCGATCTCCTTCCGGGCTTCACGGGCCCCGGTCCCGTGCCGGTCGATGAGCCAGGCCGCCTTCATCGTGAGGAGGCGGGCCTGCTCGATGGCCATGCGCGATTCCGCGATCCACTCCTGGACGACCCCCTGTCGGGCCAGCTCCTTGCCGAATGCCACCCGCGACACCGCGCGGCGGCACATCAGCTCGAGGGCCCGCTCAGCCATGCCGATGGCCCGCATGCAGTGGTGGATGCGTCCCGGGCCCAGCCGGGCCTGGGCGATGAGGAAGCCGCTGCCCTCCACGCCGATGAGGTTCTCGGCCGGGACGCGGACGTCGGTCAGCCGGATCTCGCAGTGGCCGTGCTGATCGTCGTAGCCGAACACGGGTAGGGACCGGATGACGTCGACGCCCGGCGTGTCCATGGGCACCAGCACCATGGACTGCTGCTCGTACGGGTTGGCGTCCGGATTCGTCTTCCCCATCAGGATCATGATTCGGCAGCGGGGATCGGCCGCGCCGGTGATCCACCACTTCCGGCCGTTGATCACGTAGTGGTCGCCGTCGCGTTCGATGCGGGTGGAGATGTTCGTGGCGTCGGAGCTGGCCACGTCGGGCTCGGTCATGCCGAAGCAGCTGCGGATCTCGCCGTCCAGCAGGGGCCGGAGCCACCGATCCTTCTGCTCCGGCGAGCCGAACTGGTGAAGGACCTCCATGTTCCCGGTGTCGGGCGCGGAGCAGTTCGTGGCCTCCGGCCCGATCTCCCGGCTCCGCCCCATGAGCTCGGCGAGCGGCGCGTACTCCGCGACGGACAGGCCGTGCGCGGGGTCCTTCGCATCGGGCAGGAACAGGTTCCACAGGCCCCGGCTCCGGGCCTCGGTCTTGAGCTCCTCGACGACCGGCGGCAGCTCGTGCCTCCGCCCGGCCGCCGTCATCTCGCGGCGCTGGGCGGCGTACGTGGCCTCGGCCGGGTACACGTGCGAGTCCATGAAGTCCTGGAGCAGGCCCAGGTAGTCGCGGGCCCGGTCGGTGAGCTCGAAGTCCACGGCGGTCCTCCCGGCGGGCGCTTTTTTACGGTACACGCGGGCGAGCAGGCCAATCCTTCCACGAGGTTCGGAGGCTCCGGGTGTCCACGGCGAACGACCGGTTCGACGGCAGGGTCGCGCTGATCACGGGCGGCGCCGGGGGGTTCGGCGCGGCGGCGGCCCGTCGGCTGGCGTCCCTGGGAGCGTCCGTGGTGGTCGCGGACGTGGCCGATGGCGGCGAGCGGGTGGCCGAGGAGACCGGCGGGGTGTTCGTCCGGTGCGACGTCCGGGAACCGGGGGACAGCCAGGCGGCGGTCTCGGCCGCGGTGGAACGGTTCGGCGGCCTGGACATCGCGTTCCTCAACGCCGGCGTCGCCACCGGGTGCGGGGTGGGCGACGACTTCGACCTGGAGCGGTACCGGCGGGCCATGGCCGTGAACGTGGACGGCGTGGTGTTCGGCATGCACGCGGCGCTGCCCGCGCTCCGAGCCCGCGGCGGCGGGGACATCGTGGTCACCGCCAGCCTGGCCGGCCTGACGGCGGTCCCGTTCGATCCCATCTACGGCGCGAACAAGCACGCCGTGGTCGGTCTGGTCCGGGCCGTCGGGCCGATGTTCGCGGGCGACGGGATCCGGATCAACGCCGTTTGTCCGGGCTTCGCCGACACGCCGATCCTCGGCGCCTGGCGCGAGCACCTGGCCGCGAGCGAGGTGCCGCTGCTGCAGGCGGACGATGTCGCGGACGCCCTGGTGGCCGTGTTGGCGAGCGGGGGCACGGGGGAGTGCTGGTTCGTGCAGCCCGGCCGGCCCCCGGGGCCGTTCCAGTTCCGGGGCGTCCCCGGCCCCCGTCCGGTGCAGGCGGGGGAGGGCGCTCCCGCGCCGGCCTCGTCCGGCCCGAGCTGAGCGCGGTGCTCGACGGCGCCAGGGCCTGCCCGCCGGGCCGCGGGAACCCGTTCGGTGCGTTCGACGGCCACGGCGTCCGGTACCTCGACGACGTCCGGGCCTGGCCCAGCGTCGAGCCGGCCGACGATTACACGGCGCTCGGCCCGCCGCATGCGATCGTGGTCCATGAGCTTCCTGGTGGCGGGGACCGTGGCGCTGGCCCGCGCCGCCGCCGATGCCGCGGCAGCCGGGGGCGGGTGGTCCGGTGGTATGAGGCGCCCTGCGAAGAGGACTCTTCCCCGAACATCGGATAGGCGTCCGCGAGGCTGAGCCGAGCGTTGGGTGTCTTCCGCAGGGAGAACCTCACAGCCCCGAGGCGAGCCTGAGGAAGCGTGCGGCGATCTCGGGACCCCAGCGCCGGCGGAAGCCCAGCGACAGGTAGTGGCCGTCCACGATGTCTCGCACGCTCTCCCAGGCCGCGTGCAGCATCTCCGCCGTCGCCGGATATCCCGGGTGCGTGGACAGGCCGGCCAGCATTACGACCGTCGGGTTGGCCCGGCGGGCCTGGGCCGCCGTCTGCGTGACGAACTCGCGATAGGCCGGGGGGTCGCGCTGCAGTCGCTGGGCCTGCGTCTCGCATGCGTCCGCGTACCTGGCGGCCTCGGCCGCGAGCCCGGACCGGACGTAGGCCTGTTCCTTCGTCTCCTCCGGTCCCCGCGAGTAGGCGCCCCCGGGAACCTCCACGAGCCCCGGGTGCGGAGTGACGATGGTGAAAGAGCCGCGTTCGCGCGCGAGCCGGGCGAACCTGTGGATGAAGGTGACCGGATCCTGCCGTTCGGCGAGCGGTGTCTTGTCCCACCCTTCCGGGTCGTACATGACGGCTCGGACCTCCGGTTCGATCCGACCCGCCATGAGGTCCTGTTCGAACTCGGCGCAACTGGCCCAGGCCCGCCCGTGCACGCCGCCGGGCCACCCTCCGAGGACGATCCCGGTGGGCCTTGCGAACGCGGCCTCCGCGGCCTCGGGATCCACCCGCGCGATCGCCTGGACCGTGCCCCGGCTGGTGACCCAGTACTGCCCTGCGGTTCCGCGCATGTCCGAGTATCGGCACAACCGCCCGGGAACGGTCGGGGAACGTCCGCTCCGTAGCGTTCGGGCGTCGGAAAACCGGACGGAGAGGAAGCGGACGTGCAGAGGCCACGGGAACGGTCCGCGAACGCGTGGAGGTCCCGGCCGGAGTTCGTCGAGCACCTCGGGCGGTGTCGCGAGCTGTGCGAGTCCTTCCGGGGGAGCACGTGCTCGGTGGCGTCCCGCTTCCCGGGCTGATCCGGCTTCTGCGCGCGCCCGCGGTACGATCCGCCGGCCGGGTGAGGCCGAGGCCGCGAGGCGGCGAGGAGCGCGCGTGGACGGATCGGCACGGGCCAGGACCCTGCAGGCGCTGGCGGCGACGCTGGTACCTCCCGGGGACGTCCCCGGCGACGTCCAGCTCCCGGCGGGCGACGCCGTCCCCACCGCGGCGCGCGCGGCGGAGCTCATCGACCGGCTCCCGGGCACGCTCCGGCGGGCCGTGAACGCCCAGCTCTCGCTCCTGGACCGGCTTCCCAGGCTCTCCGGCGCGCGGGCTCCGTTCTCCGCGCTTCCGCTGGAGGCCCGGGAGCGCGTCGTGGGCCGCTTGGATGGCCTCCCCGGGTCGCTGTCGGAGGCGACGACCGCCCTGAAACTGCTCATGCTGCTGGCCTACACGGGCACGGTGGAGGTCACGGCCGCGCTCGGCGTGGAGCAGGGCCAGCTCATCCCGATCACGGCGCCGCTCCCGGCGGCCGCGCCGCTGCCGGTGCGGGAGGGCGACGAGCTGGCGGGCTTGGACGAGGAGTTCGACGCGGTGATCGTCGGCTCCGGTGCCGGCGGTGCGCCGGTGGCCAGGGAGCTGGCCCGGGCCGGCTGGTCGGTCGCGGTGGTGGAGGAGGGCCGGGCCAGGACCCGGGACGACTTCACCGGCCCGGAGATCGACCGGATGCCGCTGCTGTGGCGGGACGGCGCGGCGACGTTCACCGTCGGCCGGCCCTCGATCCTCCTGCCGCTGGGCCGGGCGGTGGGCGGGAGCACCGTGGGGAACTCCGGGACGTGCTTCCGGACCCCCGAGCACGTCGTGGCGGGGTGGGCCGACGAGTACGGAGCCGACATCTCACCCGAGGACCTCGGCTCGTTCTACGAGGACGTCGAACGAACCATCGGTGTGGCGCCGGTCCCGTGGAAGGTCATGGGGAACAACGGCCTCGCGGTGCATCGCGGGGCGGAGGCGCTGGGGATCGCCGGGAAGCCCCTGAACCGAAACGGTTCGGGGTGCCGGGGGTCCGGCGTGTGCACCGCCGGATGCCCCGTGGACGGCAAGCGCGGCGTCCACCTCAACTACCTGCCCCAGGCCGTGGAGGCCGGCGCGGTGGTGTTCGCCGGGCTCCGGGTGGCCCGGGTCCTGTTCGACCGGGGCCGGGCCGCGGCCGTGAAGGGAGACGTGCTGCAAGCCGACGGCCGCCCGGCGGGCCGGTTCATGCTCCGGGCCCGGCGGGCCGTCGTGGTGGCCGCGGGCGCGCCGCTCACGCCCCCGCTGCTCCGCCGGAGCGGCCTGCGGATCCCCGGCCTCGGCCGGAACCTCCACATCCACCCGGCCGGCGCGGTCTCGGGCACGTTCGATGAGGAGATCCGGGGCTGGCGGGGGGTCATGCAGAGCTACGGCATCGACGCCATGGCCGACCGAGGCGTGATGCTCGAGGCCACGTTCCCGCCGCCGGGCCTGGGGTACGCCGAATCCGGCCTGGACCTCCCCGGCCTCGAGCGCAAGCGGAAGCTGGCGGGCCTGGCCCACACGGCGGTGCTGGGGATGCTGGTGAGCGACACGTCGCGGGGCAGGGTGGTGGACCTGGGCGCCGGCCGCACCCCGCTCATGACGTACTCGCTGAACGCGAACGACACCCGGCGGATGCTCGACGGGATGCTGCTGGCGTCGAGGGTCCTGTTCGCCGCCGGGGCCACCGAGGTCCACCCGATGGTGGCCGGCGCCGGGACGCTGAGGTCGCCCAGCGAGGCCGAGGCGGCGCTCGGTCGCGACCTCCCGCCCGGCTCCCTCCGGCTCACCGCGTACCACCCCATGGGCACGGCCCGGATGGGCGCCGCCCCCGCCGGAGTGGTCGACGGGTTCGGCCGCGTGCACGCCGCCCACCGCCTGGTGGTCCCCGACGCCAGCGTGTTCCCCACCTCGCTCGGCGTGAACCCCCAGGTCACGATCATGGCCTTCGCCACCCGAGCCGCCCACCGCATGCTCGACGAATGGTGAGCGCCGACCGATACGTGGGGGGGTCGAACCGCCGCGTATGCTCCCGGACGTGATCCCGTACGACAGCTTCCTGCTGGATCCGCCGATGCTGGTCGGGTCGGGGTGGCTGGCCGCGAAGCTGACCCGGCGCCTGCCCTCCGAGGGGCGCCGGGCCGCGCGGAAGACGCTCGGCGTGGGCACCGTGGCGGTGTTCTGGATCACGTCGGTCTCGCTGTACCTGAACCGGGAGTGGACCCGGTGGATCTGGGAGATGTGCCGGGCGGAATCAGGCCGGGACTGGATGCTGAACTCCGGCGTGTTCCACTTCGATCACCGGAATCCCAACCGGGCCACGCTAACCGTCTCGGTCTCCATCCTGGCCACGTACCCGGCGTGGTTCGTGGTCGGCCTGTGGGCCGGCGCCCGCAACGATCCCTGAGCCCAGCCGCGTGAGGGTCGCGCTGTTCACCCGCGAGTACCCGCCCGAGGTGTACGGCGGCGCGGGGGTCCACGTCGAGTACCTGTCGCGAGAGCTGGCCCGGCGTATCGACGTCGAGGTCCGGTGCTTCGGCGAACCGAGGCCGCAGCCTCCGGGGATCACGGTGGTCGCCGCGAAGCCGTGGACCGCGCTCGAGGGTCCGGAACGATACCGCTCCGCCCTCGGAGTGCTGTCGGTGGACCTGGCGCTCGCGGCCGGCCTGGAGGACATCGACGTCGCCCACAGCCACACGTGGTACGCGAACATGGCCGGCCACCTTGCCGGTCAGACCTACGGCATCCCGCACGTCATGACCACCCACAGCCTGGAGCCGCTCCGGCCGTGGAAGGCCGAGCAGCTCGGCGAGGGCGGCTACCGGCTGTCCAGGCTCTGCGAACGGACCACGATCGAGAGCGCCGCCGCGGTGGTCGCGGTGTCCCGAGCGATGCGCGAGGACGTTCTGCGGACCTACCCGGAGGTGGACCCGGATCGCGTGGAGGTGATCCACAACGGCATCGACGCCGAGGAATACCGGCCGGTATTCGCGGACGGCAGGCTCCGGGCCGCCGGCATCGATCCCGATCAGCCCGTCGTCCTGTTCGTGGGGCGGATCACCAGGCAGAAGGGGATCGTCCACCTGGCCAGGGCCGCGGCGTCCATCGACCCCGCTGCACAGGTGGTCCTCCTGGCCGGGGCCCCGGACACCGAGGAGATCAACCGCGAGATGACCGCCGCGGTCAAGGAGGCCCACGAGGCCCGGGGACGGATCACCTGGATCGAGGGGCTCGTCCCGCGCTCGGAGGTGATCGAGATGATGTCGCACGCGACCGTGTTCGTGTGCCCTTCGGTGTACGAGCCGCTGGGGATCGTGAACCTCGAGGCCATGGCGTGCCAGACGGCCGTGGTGGCCACGGCCACCGGGGGCATCCCGGAGGTGGTGGAGGACGGGGTCACCGGGCTCCTGGTGCCGATCGAGCCCCGCCCCGACGGGATCGGCGAGCCGGCCGACCCGTCCCGGTTCGCCGCCGACCTCGCCGCCCGGATCAACGAGTTGGTGGCCGACCCCGCCCGGGCCCGGGACATGGGCGCTGCCGGCCGCCGGCGCGTCCTGGAACGGTTCACCTGGAGCGCCGTCGCCGACCGCACCGTCGACCTGTACCGCCGCGCGGTCGGCGACGACACCGCCGGCGACGCATCGGAAACGGTCCCCGAGTGGCCCGGGCCTGCCTGAGCATCGAGAATCCCGTGACGGGGGAGCGGTTGACGTTCCTGCGTACCGCCGCCGACACCGCCGGAGCGCTGATGTCGTTCGAGTTCACGCTGGCCCCTGGCGGCGGGGTCCCGGTGGCGCACATCCATCCGAAGCAGGAGGAGCGGTATCACGTGGTGGACGGCACCATCGCCATCCGGGTCCGGCGAACGACGATCGAGGCCACGGCCGGGCGGAGCCTGCTGGTCCGGGCCGGAGTCCCGCACCGGTTGTGGAACCCCACCGACCGCGCCGGCCGAATGGTCATCGAGTTCCGCCCGGCGCTTCGCATGGAGGACCTGTTCGTGGACCTGTGGGCCCTATCCCGGACCCGGCGGGCGAACCGGTGGGGGATCCCGAGGGACCCGCTCCTGGCGGCGGTGGTGGGCCACGCCTATCTCGACGAGGGAATCCTCCCGGTGGTCCCGGCCTGGCTCCAGCGGGCCTCGGTGGCCCCGGTGGCATGGCTGGCCCGGCGCCTCGGGTACCGCCTGCCCACCGAGATCGCCGCGGAGCGGCGGGCCGGCCGCGCGTAACGCCCGGACGAGCTGGCGTATCGTTTCGCAGGGATGCCGGACGTCTCGTTCTCGGGGCGGGTGACCGGTCCTGGCGCTGTCGCTGCTCCGCACCGCCCCGGCGACGGAGCCGGAACCGGAAACGGAACGCGCCCGGCCGTCCTGACCCGACCGCTACGCTGTGCGAGATGCCCAGGGTCATCGCGAAGGCCGTCGGTGCTGCGTTCGCATCGGGACTCCTTCTCGCGTCGTGCACGTCGGGCTCCACGGGCTCGCCGTCGCAGCAGCCCGTCCCCTCCAGCCAGGCCCCGCCGGCGACCGTTTCGGCGGCTCCCTCGCCGACGGACGGCGCCGGCGCGACCACCGTCTCCGTCATCCCGATCTCGCCGCCCGGGGACGGCAAGGTGATCGGCTCCGCAACCCTGCATGTCTCGGATCCGGAGGGCGGGGACTTCGATCTCGTGGCCCGCGAGGCCGACGTGCAGGAGGCTGCCGAGCTGATCCAGCGTACCTGGCTGGATCCGGCCCACGGGGTGGCGCTCGGCTTCTACCAGAACCTGCGCGATCCGCGGCACCGGTGGAGCACGAACCAGCTCCACCCGGTCACGTTCACGTTCGACGGCCACCCGGTCACGTCGAACCGTGGCGAGTGTGTGGTGCGTTGGCAGAGGCCGACGGGGGGCTCGTTCAGGGGCTCCCTGACGTGTCGTGACCTGAAGATCGGCGCCGCGCTCCACGAGGTCACTGCCACGTTCGAGTCGAAGCGGTAGACCCCGACTACGCGGACTGCCAGTTCCGGAAGACCTGGAGGAGGTCCCGGTGGGCCTGCTCGGGGATCTCCTCCTCGGTCACCCTGCCGGTGAGACGAAGCACCGTACGGATCTGCTCGAGGTAGTTGGCGCAGCCGCCGCACGCGGCGAGGTGCTCCTCGAAGCGCCTCCGGTCGGGCTCGGGGAGGGTGCCCTCCAGGTAGTCCGTGATGACCTCCACGAACTCCCGGCAGGGCATGTTGCGCAGGCCCCGGCGCTGGCGCCTGTTCACGGCGCCTCCCGTTCGGACGGCTCGCCGGTGAGGTACTCGGCGAGGGCGCGGCGGACCTTGGACCGGGCCCGGTGCAGGAGCACCCGCTGGTTCACCTCGGTGATCCCGAGCACGGTGCACACCTCCTTCGAGGTGAACCCTTCCACGTCGCGCATCGTGAGGACCTCGCGCTGGGCGGGGGGGAGCGACTCGATGGCCTGCCCCAGGCGCTGCAGCGTCTCCCTGGACTCCAGGCGCTGCTCCGGGACCTCGTCCCAGGGCTGGGGCGGCGCCGCCCAGTTGTGGGGCCACCGATCGTCCGGGCCCCGGAACCGGTCCGGGTCCACGGCCGGCTCGAACGGGTCCCGGGCGGCGTCGAACACGGCCGAGAACGGGAGGGTCCGGCGCTCCCGGGTCCCCCGGGTCACCGCCCGGTTCACCAGGATCCGGAAGACCCACGTCTTCAGCGACGACCGGCCCTCGAACCGCCCGAGGCCCTGCAGGACGGCCAGCCACGTCTCCTGGGCGACCTCCTCCGCGACCTCGCGCGAGGGGACGTACTGGCGGGCCAGGCGGACCATGGGGCCGTGGTAGGCGTCCACCAGGGCCATGAACGCGTCCTCGTCGCCGGCCAGCAGGCGTTCGACCACGGCCCGGTCGTCCGAGGGGGCCGGTCCGGCCGCCGGACCCGAAGCCGCCTCCGGCGCGGGCTGCCGCCCCGCCGAGGCGACGACGCTGCGCTGGTCGTCGTGGGTCACGGTCCTCCGGAGCCCGGCACCCCGCCGGGCGTGCCGCGAACCATACGCACGGTCGCCCGGGGTGTCCACCGCGCACGGGGGCCGGCGAAGGACCATCAGCGCCGCCGGCCGGACCGCGACCGTGGTCACGCAGATCCCGCCAACTGCTCCAGCGTCACCCGTGCCACCCGGCGATCGTGCGCCCGGAGCGAGCGCAGGTCGCCCAGGGCCTGCGCATCGATCAGCGTGCCGAACGAAAAGGCCCCGCCAGGGATGTCGGGGTCGGCGTCCCGGCGCTCGTCCACCACCTGAACGAACACGCCCGTGTTCGGGCCGCCCTTGTGGAGCTGCCCGGTGGAGTGGAGGAACCGGGGGCCGAACCCCAGCGTGGTGGCGACGTGGAGCCGGTCGCGCAGTCGCATCCGGATCCCCTGCAGGACCTCCTCGGTCTCCGGCGTCCGGTCCAGGTAGGCCTGGATGCTCACGTAGTCGCCGGGGCGGACCTCCGCCAGCACCGCCCCCAGGTCGTCGAACCCTGCGGCCTCGCCCGGGCCCTGTTCCAGGATCTCCTTCGTGGCCGCCTTGGCCTCGGCCACGTTCGGCTGGTCGAAGGCGTTGATCCCGAGGATGTGCCCGGCCACGGCCGTGGCCAGCTCCCACCGGAAGAACTCCGCGCCGATCTGCAGCGGCCCGTCGTAGCGCAGGCGGATCGCGGGGTGTCCGGCCGCCTCCAGGATGTCCAGCCCCGCGTGGTCACCGATGGCCACGAACACCCGGTCGTCGCCGTACACGCGCGGTTCGCCGAGGTCCTCGCCGACCACCGGGAGGATGCCCTTGCCCTCCTTGCCCGTGGACTCCGCGATGAGCTGCTCCACCCAGTTGCCGAACGAGGCGATCTCGGGGGGCAGGAACAGCGTGAGCTTGTCCCGGCCGGCCAGGGCGCCCTCGCCCATCACGGCGCCCAGCAGCGCGGCCGGCGCGTCGGACACGGCCACGCAGCCGTCGTTCGCGCACTCCATCTCCTCCGCCCGGTCCAGGAGGCCGTGGACATCCATGCCGATGAGGGCAGCCGGCACCAGCCCGAAGTACGACAGCGCCGAGTACCGCCCTCCGATGTCCTCGGGGTTCCGGAACGTGGCCCGGAACCCGTGCTCCGCGGCCAGGTCCTCCAGCGGGGTGCCGGGGTCCGTGATGGCCACGAACTGCTCGCCTCGCCCGGTGAGCGACCAGAAGTGCGCGAAGTGGCTGAGGGTCTCCGTGGTGGTCCCGGATTTCGACGCCACGATGAACAGCGTGTGGTCGAGGTCCAGCTCGCCGGTGACCCGTTCGATCGTGACCGGATGGGTGGTGTCGAGGACGATGAGCCGCAACGCCCTCTCTGCCGTCCCGAAGGTCGTGGCGAACACGTCCGGGGCCAGGGAGGACCCGCCCATGCCCAGGAGCACCGCGGCGGTGAAGCCGTCGGCCGCGGCCTGCTTGGCGAACTGATCCAGCTCGGCGACCCGCTCGTGCATGAGGTCGGCCACGGTCAGCCACCCCAGGCGGTCCGTGATCTCGGTGGGGTCGTCCTTCCACACCCTGTGGTCCTTGCGCCAGATCCGGCGGAGGACGTCGGCGGCGGCCATCTCGTCCAGCCGCTCCCGCACGGGCAGCTCCAGCGCGCCAAGTGAGTCGGCGTACCTGGCCAGGCCCGCCCGGACCTCGTTGAGCTTGGCGTCGAGGGCCTCGACGAGCTTGTCGAAATCCTTCCCGAACGAGTCCAGTCCCTCGGCCAAGAGCGTGTCGGTGACCTCGCCGAGCTCCACTCCGTTCTGGGGGAGCTCGGCCAGGACCCGTTCGGCGGCGTCGAGGTCCTCCTCCACGGCATGGGGACGGACAGTGCCGTGGTCCCGGAACGCGTCCATGGTGGCCGACGGCATGGTGTTCACGGTGTCGGGGCCCGCCAGCTCCTCGACGTACATCGTGTCGGGGTACGCGGGGTCCTTCGTGGAGGTCGAGGCCCACAGGGGCCGCTGGACCATCGCCCCCCTTCCGGTAGGCCGTCTTCGCGTTCGCCACGGCGGCCTTTCCGCGGAGCGGCGAGCCCTCGGGCAGCTTCGCGTCCACGGCGGTGTCCACCCGGGAGACGAAGAACGATGCCACGGACGCGACGCCCTCCAGCGGGTGGCCCTCGGACAGCCTGGCCTCCAGTCCGGTGATGTACGCTGCGGCGACCCGCTGGTAGGCCTCCACGCTGAACAGCAGGGTGACGTTCACGTTGACCCCGGCGGCGATGAGGTCGGTGATGACCGGCAGGCCTTCGGGCGTCCCCGGGACCTTGATCATCACGTTCGGCCGGTCGATCCGCTGCCACAGCTCCTTGGCCGCGGCGATCGAGCCCCCCGTGTCCCGGGCCAGGCGGGGCTCCAGCTCGAACGACACGTAGCCGTCGCGGCCGTTCGTCGCGTCGTACACGGGCCGGAGGACATCCGCCGCCTTCTGGATGTCCACCAAGGCCAA
>WNGB01003705.1_pt1 | contig 23872 bp, 27 predicted proteins | sample 5400681 | NCBI WGS metagenome assembly WNGB01 (sample SAMN13153367, study PRJNA577476) | soil metagenome | isolation source: 115 cm soil or saprolite under grassland replicate 2 | place: USA:California | collected 2016-06-15
GGTCTTCCCGGACCACTTCTACACCGGGTTCTTCGAATCGCTCCTCGCAAGCGGCGCCGGGGCGGGCAGGGCGCAGATCCAGGAGGCGCTGGAGGCGTCGCGCCGCTCATCCTTCGTCCTCTTCACCCGGGTGACTCCGTTGACTTGATCCATCGGGAGGACCCTATGCGTGCCTGAGCGACTTGATGAATGTTCCTTGCGCTGCGTGGTGTCGTCCGAAGGGCGCTACAGTACAATGAGTAGGTCGAGCTGAGACAGACCAATGCGGTGCGAATCGTGCGGCCACGGCAATCCGCCCGACGCCGCGTTCTGCGAAGAATGCGGGGTGGCATTCGAGATCCCGTGCCCTCACTGCGGTCAGCAACAGCGCACGGGCACCAAGTTCTGCCGGCGCTGCGGCCACCGCCTAGCCGGAGCGCCCGAGAGCCCGCCGGCATCACCGGGCCGGTCGCCCCGCTCGTACACGCCGCGACACCTGGTTGAGCGAATCCTGACGTCCCGGAGCGCCCTCGAGGGGGAGCGTAAACAAGTCACCGTCCTCTTCTGCGACATCGTCGAGTCGTCCGGCTTGGCCGAGCGGCTGGGCCCGGAGTCGATGCACCAACTCCTGGACCGGGCGCTGCGGCTCATGGCCGAGGCCGTCCACCGCTACGAAGGGGCGGTCAACCAATTCCTGGGCGACGGGCTGATGGCGCTCTTCGGCGCGCCGCTGGCTCTCGAAGAACACGCGCTGCGCGCCGTGCAGGCCGCGCTGGCCATTCGCGAGACGATCAGCGGCTACAGCGAACAGCTGCGCCGGGACAATGGGGTGGAGGTCCGCCTCCGGATGGGGCTCAACACGGGTCTCGTGGTGGTCGGACGTATCGGCGATGACCTGCGCATGGATTACACGGCCGTCGGGGACACCACGAACCTGGCGGCGCGCATGCAGACGCTGGCCGAGCCCGGAGCGATCCTGGTCACGGCGTCGACCCATCGGCTCGTGGAAGGCTACATGCGAAGCGAGCCACTTGGCCCCGTGCAGGTGAAAGGACGCAGCGAGCCGATTTCGGCGTACCAGGTGATCGGCCGGAAGCGAGCGCAGAGTCGGATGGAGCTCGCCGCGGAGCGCGGTCTCACTCGTCTGGTGGGCCGCGAGCGCGAGCTGGGCCTGCTCCACGACCGCCTGGCGCGCGCTCGGGACGGCCGCGGCCAGGTCGTGGCCATCATCGGTGAGCCCGGCATCGGCAAATCGCGCATCATCTACGAGTTCCGACGCTCGCTGGAAGGCGAGCGTGTCACCTGGCTGGAAGGTCACTGCCTGGCCTATGGACAGAGCACGCCCTATCTGCCCATGCTCGAGATCTTGAGGGCGAGCTTCCACATCGAGGAAGGCGATAACCCGCTACAGGTAGGCGCGAAGCTTCGGGAAGGCGTCCGGCAGATCGATCCCGAGCTGGAGGCCATCGTGCCGTTCCTGGGCGATCTCTTCGGCCTGCCCGCGGACACGGAAGCCCTGCGGCGCCTCGACCCCAAAGACCGTCGGCAGAAAACCTTCGAGGCCATCCGCACCCTGACCTTCGCGGCCGCCAGCCGGCGGCTGCACGTCGTCGTCGTGGAGGACCTGCACTGGATCGACAAGACCTCGGAGGACTACTTGGCCTTCGTCGTCGAGAGCCTGGCGGCCGGCCCCATCCTTCTGATCACGACTCACCGTCCCGGTTACGCGGTGCGGTGGGCGGACAAGACGTTCCATACCCAGATCGCCCTCGACCTACTGAGCCAGCGCCAGGCCGAGGCCATGGTGACGGCCATCCTGGGGAGCCAAGACCCGCCTCGTGAATTCTGCCGGATCGTGCAGGAGAAGGCCGAGGGCAACCCACTGTTCGTCGAGGAGATCACGGCATCGCTCCTGGAGCGCGATGTCTTGGTGCGCGAGGAGGGTAGCCTGCGCTGGGCCGGCAACCTCACCGTCGAGGTGCCGGCCAGCGTCCAGGACATCATTCGGGCTCGAATCGACCGGCTGGAGGAACCGGTGAAGCGGACCGTGCAGACCGCGGCGGTCATCGGGCGCGAGTTCGGGTACCGGCTCCTGGCGCGTATCTCCGAGATGACAGGAGAGGTCCAGCGCGACCTTGACACCCTCAGGCACCTGGAGCTGATTCACGAGAAGACCTTCTTCCCGGAGCTGCAGTACATCTTCAAGCACGCGCTCACGCAGGACGTGGCCTATCAGACCCTCCTCAGCCACCGCCGGCGAGAGCTCCACGGGAGCATCGGCCGCGCGATCGAAGCGCTGTACGCCGACCGCGTGGAGGAGCAGGCCGGCATCATCGCGTACCACTATGCGCGGAGCGACCAGCCGGCCAAGGGGATCGAGTACGCCGTGTTGGCCGGCGACCGCGCCGTCCGCCTCTACGCAAACGCGGAAGCCCGAACGTACTATCAGCAGGCCCTCGAGCTGACCCGGGAGCTGCCGGCCTCGTCAGAGAGTCAGCGGGCGCAGATCGACGCGATCCTCAAGCTGGCGACCGTCGCGTTCACCCGCGAGCACTTCCAGCAGGACCTCACCAGTCTGGAACACGCGCTGGCCCTGGCCGCCGCCCTCGCCGATGAGCCCCGGACGGCGCAGGTGCTGTATTGGATCGCTCGCATCCACTACGTGAGGGGGCAACTCGCCAGCGCGGTGGAGTTCGCGGAGAAGAGCCTCGCTCTGGCCGAGTCGCTCGGAGACGAGGGCCTCATCGTGTGGCCATCGAACCTGCTCGGCCGGATCTGCACCGTGATCGGGGACTACGTCAAGGCCAGCGCGATGTTGCAGCGCTGCGTCGGGATCCTGGAGCGGCTGGGCAACCGAAGCGAGCTGGCAACGGCTAGCAGCATCCTCGGCGTCTCGCTGGCGGCGATCGGCGAGTTCGAGCAGGCTCTGAAGTTCAGCGAGCAGGGGCTCGGGCTCGCGCGCGAGATCCAGAACCTCCCGGCCGAGGCGGCCAATCACCACTACCGGGCCATTGTCTACGAGCAGAAGGGCGACTGGGAGCGGCTCGTGGAGAGCGCCCGGGCGGGGCTGGAGATCGCCCGTCGCGTCGGTGACCTCTTCCGCGTCTACGCGCTGAACGCGGTCCTGGGCTACGGCTTGGTCAGGCTGGGCGACGCGCGGACCGGGATCGGGACCATCGAGGAGGGCATCCGGTTGGCCGAACAGCTCGGGACCACTTACCTGCTGAGCTGGGCCGTCTGTTGGCTCAGCGACGCGCACCTGAGCCAGGGGAACGTCGATCAGGCGTTGAGCGCCGCCTCGCGCGCGCTGGCGATCATGCCCCAGGGCAGCGACGCCTACGGTGAGAGCCGAGCCGCTCGGTGTTACGGCGACGCGCTCTTTCGAAAGGATCCAACGCGGCTCGCCGAGGCGGAGGGTTACGTCGAGTCGGCGATCCGCCTGCAGCTGGACAAGGGCATGCGGCCGCAGGCGGCCATCAGCTTGGTGAGCCACGCGCGCCTGCTACGAGCCAGGCGGGAGGACGAGCGGGCGCGGAACCTGCTCGACCGGGCCGCCAAGCTGTTCGAGCAGATGGACATGCCATGGCACCGTCAGTACGTTGCCGAAATCCGAGCGGCGGAGCCGTGATCTCGTTTCGAAGGGGGGCGGCTCTGGGCCCATCGCTCTGTTCAGATGCACGGAGACCCGGGAACTGTTGGCATCCATGTGCACAGTGAAGAGAGGGCTGTCCACGAGGGTCTCCCAGCCCCAGAAGTAGGGCTCGTCGGGTGTGTTGGCCGCCATGTGGTTCTCGCCCGAGTGAATGGCCGGTAAACCGGATCGCTACCGCGACTCGACGCGGAACTTGGTGTGGCCGCGTCCATAATAGTTCTCTTCGTGCTGGCAAGTCGGATTCGTACACCGGATCACAACGGGCTGGCCGGCGCGTGGAGGGTTCGACCCCTCTTGCCAGGCCACTTCGAGGATCGGGCACCGCCAAGCGAAAGATCTCGACGATCAAGGCTGGGCTGGCCGTAGAGGTCACAACCAGCACGGACACTACGCGCATACGCCAGCCTCCGAGGCCCACTACCGCCAACCCGAGCCCGCGGCCGCAGCGCCGACCGTGCTGTGATGAACCGTGGTGTCGGCACTCCGCCGAATCTCCGCGGCTGCGGCCCGGCGATCGATGCGATGGAATTCACCGGCCCTCGTCGCGCCCGTCCAGCGCCCGGCGCCGTCAACGTCTCGGCGTTTGCGGGATAACGCCCGCGCTCAGCCGACGGGGCGAGCATGGCGAGCCCCGGGCGGCTGGAACGCGTCGTTATGCAGCCGGTGGTCATGATCTTACGGCCCCTTCGAGTGACTGCGGAACAGGGTCCAGACCACGATTACGCCCACAAGAAGGAGGATAGCCCTAGCGCCATAGTACGGCCACCATGCTTGCACCACCGCGAAGCTGGCCACGTCGCGCACAAGTAGCGCGGTCCACTCTCGTGGTACCGCTTCACCGAGGGCAAGATGGCGCGCCAGTTCGCCGTACCTGGCGGACAGCCTGCCTTCCGTCACGAGGAAGAGGAAGGACGCCAACGCGAGCAGGGCAGCAGCGATCCGGCTCGCAGTAGGATGCGGCAGCGGGGGAGCGTCCTTGGCTGGCGCAAGCAGCGACTTGAGCCACCAAGCGGCGGCGGCACCTGTCGCCGTAGCTGCGGCAGCCTGGAAGCGCGCCTCGTGCTCTAGGAAGTCGAATACCGGCTTCCAGGCATCAGCACTCATCGTGGGCTCCTCCTGTCGTCGCCTGTTACCGGGTTCCGAGACAACGGCCGTGGGCCATCCGTCGTTTGTTGCATAACGGCCGCGCTCAGCGGCGGGAGCGAGCAACGCGAGCCCCGCGCCGCTGGAGCGCGAAGTTAGGGGTCTTCATCGTCGTCGCGATCAACCGTCTCGTCCTCAAGACACGGAAGCGGAACGCCAGCCACACGGGCAGCCTCCCACATGTGGTCGAGTACATACGCCAACACGTCAGAGACCCCCGCCTTGATCTCCGTCTTCGAGAATCTGTTTGGATCGAGGTGGAGAGCCACCAGGAATGCTGCTTCCTCAAACCACTCGGACAGGTGAAACGCGATGTCTCGTGCGTCGCTCGCGCCACCATAACCCTTGCCCAGCGCCTCCTCGATCGCTTTCCGCGCTGCTCGTTGACGCTGGAGCAGAGCGCGCTCCGACAGTTCGGAAGGTGCTCGGCCAAGCACTTCGGCGGTTTTCGCGCGCGCCGAGCGTCGAGCCGTTTGGAGGCGCTCGAGCTCGGCGCGCAGGCTACTATCACGCCTGGTAGTCATGGCCCGATAGTGTCGGCCTTTCCGGAGAACACGCACGGCAGGGCCCCGGCGGCCTCACCCATCGAACAGGTGGTCGGCCGGGCTCTGCACTCCCGCCGGCCCCCGGGTCAGCACGTGGGTGTAGATCTGGGTCGTGCTCACGTCGCGGAGCCCGAGGAGCTCCTGGACCGTCCGGATGTCGTAGCCGTGCTGGAGCAGATGGGTCGCGAAGGAGTGCCGCAGCGTGTGGGGAGTGGCCCGCTTCGCGATCCCGGCCCGGCGGACCGCGCCTTTCACCACGCGCTGGAGAACGGACTCGTGCAGGTGGTGCCGGCGCCGCTGGCCGGTGACGCGGTCCCTGTAGAAGCGCGTCGCGGGGAAGGTCCATTGCCACACCCACTCTCGGCCCGCGTTCGGATACTTCCGCGCGAGTGCGGTGGGGAGCTCGACCCAGCCGGCCCCGGCCTGGAGGTCACGCTGGTGCTGTTCTCGAACGCCCTGCAGATGCCGGGCCAGGTCCGCCTTGACGACCTCCGGCAGCATCGTCACGCGGTCCTTGTCGCCCTTGCCGGTGCGGACCACGATCTTGGCTCCTATACGGGGCACTGTAGGTGATCAGGCTCGGCCCCCGCAAGTCCCAATTCGAATACAGCTGCGGCTGCAGGCACTCCCGACGATCGCGCTCGGGCGCCGTCAGTCTGCGGCGCGCTGGGCGCGAGGGTGACGCTCATGCGATGGGCAAGCTCGTGCCCAGGAGAGACAGGTCGGGTCTTGTCCTCGCTGATAGACTGCCGGTGACGAGAGTTGGAGATGACCCCACGCTCGTCTAACACGCGCAAAGCAGACGTGACTCAATGCCCGTGAACGCGATGGCGATGTTACGAGAAGCCCTCCGAAAGCTTGAAGCACAGCGCGCCCGCATCACCGGTCAGATCACGGCCGGTTCGATCCGCCCTCGATGCTCCCCTGACGTCCCCGGAGAGGCCGCAGCGCGGTGGACGTCGTCCGATGACTGCCGCCGAGCGCGCGGAAGTGAGCCGCCGCATGACGGCGTACTGGGCGAAGCGAAGGGCCGAGCGAAAACGCCGAGCCGCCTAGCCTCGCGTAACTCGAATTCGGTCCGCGACCCATGATCGGTCACATCACGGATCCTGAGGCCGAATGAAGCCCTGGTCGAAGAACTAGACCACAGCCTCCGCGCGAGTGACACCGAGTCTTCAGGCTTCTCGGACTGCCTGGATGTTGCGGGGTCGTTGGGAGTCTGCGCACAACCGGTTCTTGACACTGCCGCCGTCGCGGGAGCAGTATCGCGTCGTTCGGGGTTGGCTTTATCCGCGCTGTGGCGGCCGCTCCGGGCCGTCGTGAGATGGCCCGGCTCGAGGCGTCGATCCGGACGGCGTGTCCAAGAAACCGTGATTATGTTACTTACGCTCTGGCTCGTCCACCGCCCTCGTCAGCGACAGCGGGCGGATCCCCGTCATCACCAAGCGGGACTGAGACCGTCAGGCGGATCTCACGCCGGTGTCCCCCGTGACCGTCCTCCCGACGCGACCATGACGAGGACATGATGGTCGCCGCGCGGGCGACCGCGTTCTCCATCGGGATCGGTCTCACCAACGAGTGCAACCTCCGGTGCGCCCACTGCTATCGTCCGGACGATGTGGTTGAGCGTCTCCGCCTCGAGGACGTCCGGCGGGTCTGCGAGAGCCTCCCGGTCCGCTCGATGAACTTCGGGGTGGGCGAGAACGGCCTCCACCCCGGATTCGCGGCGATCCTGGAGGAGGTCTGGAGCCGGGGGATCACGACCAGCATCACCTCGAACGGCCTGAGCCTCCGCGCCCTCGACGACGGCGCCGTCCGGTGCTTCCGCAGCGTGGAGCTCTCCCTCGATTTCCCGACGGAGGCGGAGCACGACGGGTTCCGAGGCCGCGGCAACTGGCGCGAGGTCATGGAGGCGCTCGCGCGGTGCGTCGGTCTGGGTGTCCGCGTGACGGTGACGGCGGTGATGATGAGCATCAACTTCGACCGGCTCGGGGAACTGGCACGGGTGGCCGCGGGGGTCGGCGCCCACCTCCGGGTCAACGTGTACCAGCCCGCCCGGAGCGACCGCTTTACGCTGAGCTACGAGCAGTTCTGGGAGGGATTCTCCCGGCTCTTCGGGGAGGCCCGGCTGGTCGCCACCTCGGAGCCGGTGCTGATCGCGGTGCTCGGCCTCGACGACACCGCGGGGCCGGCCTGCGGGCGGTCGACCGTGCGAGTGGCGCCCGATGGGCGGGTGCTGCCCTGCACGTACTGGCGGGACAGCCGTCTCACCGTCGACGACCTCACCCGCCTCGGCGAGGCGATCGTCGAGACGGAGGAGTTCGTCGCGTCCCGGCGCGTCCCTCCGGCGTGCGACGGCTGCCCCTGCCGGGGCGGCTGCGCCGGGCGGCGCGCGCTGCTCGACGCCGGGCGCCAGCCGGATCCCTATTGCCCGTTCGTCCGCGGCCACCGCATGGCGCTCGACTGGGAGCCGGCGCCCCGGGAGGATCTCCCCAAAGTGGCGAGCGCCTGCACCACCGTGGTGTCCGCCCGCTGATCCGTCTGGGAGCTCTTCCTGCATACGCTCGGGCTCGACACAAAGGGCGACGCCGAGCGCCGGCGCGATCCCGCCGACCGGACCCCCGGAAGTCCGGGGGGACGCCCGGCGCGCCGCGCCACCCGCCTGGCCGGCTCGCGGCAGCGGAAATGAGCAGGTCGGGCCGAGCCGCGCTCGTCACCGGGGCGACCGGATTCATCGGCCGCCACGTGGTGCGGCGCTTGCTCGCGGACGGGCGCCGGGTGGTGGCCCTCGCCCGGAGTCGGCCGCAGGCGGCCGCCCGCGATCGCGTGGCCCGGGCGGTCGGGACGTGGACGAGAGGGCATCTCCAGGTGATCGAGGGCGATCTCGTCAAACCCGATGCCGGCCTCGACGGGGCAACCATGGGACACCTCCGTGAGACGATCGAGACCGTGATCCACTGTGCGGGTGAGGCTGCGTTCTTTCCGGAGGCGGGCGGGGGGTATCGGGCGGGTGACAACGAGGGCCCGTGCCGGCTCCTGGAGCCGCTCCACGGCGGCCGGCTGGCGCGCTGGGCCCATCTCTCGACGGCCTACGTCTGCGGCGACCGAGCGGGGACCGTGCTCGAGTCCGAGGGGGATCGCGGCCAGCGCTTCCGCAATCCCTACGAGGCGGCCAAGCTCGAGTCGGAGACGGCGGTGCGAGCCGCGGGCCGCCGCCTTCGCCTCGACGTCCGGATCCTGCGCCCCAGCATCGTGGTGGGCCCGGCCCCGGACACGGCCGGCGGCAACCCGTCGAACCTGTTCTTCGGCCTGATCCGGATGGCGGCGGCGCTGGCCGCCGGGGCCGCCGGCACCGAAGTGTCCGTTCGGGTGCCCCTCGCTCCGGCCGTCCCGTTCAACATCGTCCCGGTGGAATACGTGGCGGAGGCGGCCGTGGTCCTGGCGGAACACCCGGACGGGACGGGGGGGACCTTCCACCTGGTCGCCTCCGACCCACCCTCCCAGGACGCGATGCTCCGGATGGTCATGGCGTGCGTGGGCTTGCGCGGCGTGTCGCTCGTCGACCCGCGGCTCGGCCCGCTCGAGGCCCCCTCGCCGCTCGAGCGCACGATCGAGCGAATGCTCGAGGGCTACCGAGAGTACGTCACGCAGGACGTGCGCTTCGACGACACGAACGCCCGCCGGCTGCTCGACGTCGCGGGGGTTCCGCGCCCCTCTCTCTCGGCCGCGGCCTTCCTCCGGCTCGTGGAGCAGGCGCTCACCGCCAGGGGCCGCACCAGCGCGGACGGCGGAGGTGTCCAGAGCGACGGACGAAGGTGAGGCACTTGGGCGATCGGTCGGCCGCGCGCGTTCGTAGACTCGGGGGCTGGCTCCTGGTCGGAACGCTCGGCCTCGGCGTACTTACGGCCCGGGCGGGGGCCCAGTCGCCATGGGTCGCCGAACTGCAGGCGATCTGGACGCGATACCACGAGGACCCCTCGCGTCTCTTCGCGATCCGGGACGGGCTCGAGGAGGCGATCAAGAAGAAGCGGATCCCCGAGGCCCGGAAGGAGCTGGAGGCGGTGCTCGCCGAGCGGTCGCCGCGAAGCCTCGCCGACTGGACCCTCAAGGATGTGAAGGAGGCCCGTCAGCTCCTGGACTCGATCAAGGACAGGTCCTGACGCCGTTGCTCCAGACTTTCCTCCGCCGCTACGCCGAGGGCGAGGCCGCGTCCCTCGCGCCCTTCGTTGCCGGACTATGACTCGGCTAGATCCAGAACCTCGAGGAGGGCCTGTCCGACCCGATGCATGAGAGGTTCGGGCAGTCGGACAAGCGGGCCTTGCACCAGGCGTCGGCTGTCGATCGCGCGGAGCTGATCGATCAGTAGATCAGAGTTGCGGCGAAGGTGCCATCTCACGTGTGTTCGAGCCGTGGTAGGATATTTCATCATACCTTAAGGAGATGTCGCGTGCCGAAGACGAAGGTCGCCATCACGCTTGATGCTCAGCTGCTTGATCGCGTCGATGAGCTAGTCGCCCGGCGAGAGTTCCGTAATCGGAGCCAAGCCATTGAGACTGCACTCGCCGAGAAGCTGGCGCGGGCGCAACGCACGCGCCTGGCACGGGAGTGCGCGAAGCTCGACCCCGTGGCCGAGAAGGCGCTGGCCGAGGAGGGTCTCGCCGGGAGCTCGGACTCGTGGCCCGAATACTGAGGGGAGAGATTCGCTGGGCCGACCGTAATCCGGTCCGCGGCCGGGAACAGGCCGGCCTCCGACCGATTCTGGTCCTGAGCCACGATGTGTTCAACGAGCGTTCCAAGACGGTCATTGCCGTCGCCCTGACCAGCCAAGAACCCCGCGCTGACTTTCCGCTCACGCTCGAGAGCAATGCCCCGGGCTTGCCGAAGCGATCGTGGGTGAGGATCAGTCAAGTCCGGACCCTCTCCGTGGAGCGGATCGGGCGGCGCCTGGCGCGCGCCTCCGAAGAGGAAGTTGATCGTGTCGTTGAAGGCCTCGACGAGATAATCGGCTGACGAGCGGTGAAGAGGGCGACCAACTGATATCAGAAACATCCGACTCGACGCGCGTGTCTGTCGCCTCCCTTGCCCGGGGCGCTCTTATCTCATCTTGGCCACCGGCGTCTGGTTTACCTGGAGCGCGGAGCGTCCAGCGAGGACAGGAACGCCGCGCCGCGGCGTCCCACAAGCCGGAAAACGATCGCCGCCGCGCAGCCCGAGCAGGCGGGCACCATCACGGTCACGGTCCACCCTCCAAGGCCGAGCCCGCGCGCGCGGCGCTCGACCGCCGTGCGCACGGGTGGAGCGAGCAGGCCGGGGGGGCTGTCAATCACGAGCCAGCGCCGCGTGCCGACCGAACACAACCACAACACGCAGCGGTCGAGCCCCGTTCTGAGGGCCTGCGCGACTGCATGCCCCGCCTGAGGCTGTTCGTATTATCTCGCGTCGTCATTGAGATTTTTTGAATGGTGCCCCCGGGGTGACTCGAACACCCGGCACGCAGTTTAGGAAACTGCTGCTCTATCCACCTGAGCTACGGGGGCGTCCCAAGAGAATCACGCACTTGCGAGACGGTCGCCTTCGCCTGGGGCTCCATTCTATCATTTTGTGCCCATTTGTGTGCCCATCCGCGTCCGGCCGGCACTCGGGCGAGCCCTTCGAGGCGCTCCATCCCGGCCCGGAGATGCTGCGGGGAGAGGTGGGCGTAGCGCATGGTCATCGTGATGTCCGAGTGCCCCAGGATCTCCTTCAGGTCGTAGAGGTTCCCGCCTCGCATCATGAAGTGACTCGCGAAGGTGTGCCGCAGGTCGTGGAAGCGGAACCCCGCGATGCCGGCGCGGGTCAGCGCCGTCGTGAACGCCGTCCGAATCTGCCCCCACGTGGTCCCGTCCCGGCGCTTGAATACCGGCCCCTGGCGTCGCGCCTCATCCGTCTCGACCTCCGCCAGCGCGGCGATCGCATCGGCGTTGAGGGGGACCCCGCGGGGCTTGCCGCTTTTCGTCCGGTAGAGCGTCAGGCGCGCGGAAAGCCCGTAGTCGGCGGCCAGCTCCACGCGCTCCCAGGTCAGGCCGAGAATTTCCGCTTTCCGCGTGCCGGTGTTGAGCGCCAGCGTCACGATCGGGGCCAAGTAGGGGTTGCGTGATCGGGCACACGCCCCGAGGAGCTTCCCGATCTCGTCTTCATCGAGGTAGCGGAGCCGCCCCTCGGGCTTCTTCGGCATCTCGATGTCCGGCGTCCGGTCGAGATAGCCCCACCGCATCCCGAGCCGGAGCATGTGCCGGAGCACCGACAGCTCGTTGCTCACCGTGCACGCGCTCACCTGCCCGCGGCGCCGCTGCTCGTACTGCGCGATGAGCGTCTCGTTGAGCGCCCGCACCGGACGGTCCGCCCCGAACGCCGGCAGAAGCTGGCGCGCGAGGATGCGCCGGTCCTCCTTGAGCGAGCGCTTGCCGGTGTCGGCCTTGTAGCGGAGATACGCCTCCGCCAAGGCGCCGAGCGTCCGATCGGCCGGCGGCGCGACGCGGCCCGACTCGGCCTCCTTGAGCCGGGCCGTGAGCGCCTCGTGCGCCTGGGTCTCGGTCGTCCAGTCCGCCGACCAGCGGCGCTCGCGCTGGCCGTTGATGCGCACGTCGTAGCCGTAGCTGACGTGGCGCACCCGCCGCCCCAGCGGGCCGCGGCTCGACCACGTGCGCGTGATGATGGTCGCCATGACTGTCACGCCTCCTCGTCGGCGTCCGTCATCCGGCACGCCTCGCACCCATCAGGCTCGGCGCACTCGGCGTAGGGCCCCGCGGCCGGACACCACCGCGGCGTCCCGCAGACCGGACAGGTGTGCAGATGCCTACGCGTGAGCGCGGGGACCTCGGGAACGGCTGGGGGTGCTACACTCGGTCTGCTCATCGTTCCGCTCCTCATCGGGTTGGGGTGATGGGCCATGCCCCGGGACGTTGCCGCGTCCGCGGGGTGTTTCGCTCTCCGTTGTCTACGGCTCGCGCGTCTCGTCAGACATGGCGTGCTCGTGGGTCTCGGTCATCCTGACGCCGCGTGGCAGCGCCAGCGGGCCCAAGTCCCCCACCTCGAGCGCCGGCATCAGCTGCGTCACGGTCGGCATCGCGGCCAGGAACGCCCGGGCCTCGTCGGACTCCAGCCGGCCGGTGGCGAGCTGGGTGAGCCCCTCCAGCGCCGCCGTCTCGATGGCCACCCGCGCCGACTTCGCGAGCGCGGCCACCCGGGCAGCGGCCACCTTGCGGAGCTCGTTCCTCCGCGCCGTGGCGGCATTCTCGCCGCGGGTGTGCCAGTAGCAGGCGAGATGCGGCCGGAACTCAGGCGCAATCCCGAGCGCCTGACACCGCGCCGCGAGCTGAGCGTCCAGCTCGGTCACGCCCCGCTCGGCCTCCCGGGCCAGATCCCGCCAGCGCACATCGTCACTCGGATACAGGGCCGCCAGCTGGGCCTCGGCCTGGGCCAGCAGCTCGGCCTTGCGCTGCTCGACGCGGTCCCTGGCCACCTTCGCCCGGGCCTTGAGGAGCGTGCGCAGCTCCGCGCGCTCGGCCGTGGTGATCATCGGATCAGCTCCATGACATCGACTCCGAGCGCCTTCGCCAGGCGCGTGAGCATGCCGATCGTCGGGTCCGAGCGCCCGGCCTCGAGCTTGGCGACGTACACGCCGCTGATGCGCGCTTTCTTCGCCAGCGCGTACCGGCTCAGGCCCTTCGCCGTGCGGAGTTTCTTGAGCTTCATGCCAATCTGTCTCGGTGTGGTCATACTAAACTATAGTTTGCTAGTTGTCAAGGGGGCCATTCCCCCCGCATCACGGGCCGCGGCGTCAGGGGGGGCTCACTGGAACAATTCGGTTTGTCCCGCGGCATCCGTCTTTCGGATCATGTTCCAGAACGTATGCCCCAGCCTGTCTTTGGACGCAAACACCAGATAGTAAAGCGGGAGGTTTCGACTCACACTCCGAATTAAGATCTCTTCCCCGAGCGAGACATTTTGATAGCCGAGTGTTCCGAGTTGACTTCTGAGGAGCTCAACAAGCGGGCGGTGCAAGGCTTCGAGCTGGTCTAGGCGTGCCAAGACTGCGGCTGTCGGTACGCGGCGGCGCCACGCTCTCGAACCCAGGGTGTCGTCTAGGGCGCTGCGATCCTGCTTCAAAAACTTTGCAATGTTGCGCTTGGCCGCCATGCCCTCTGGGAACAGATAGATCAGGTCCATGCGACGCGCCGACACCAGCCGCCGCAGGGATTCAAAGTGAAGATGAAGCCCTGTCGGGTCGATCACCACGACAGTCAGGGCTTTCTGCGGGATCGCGTCGCGAAGGCTGTCTATAGCCTTATTGGCGTCAGCTCCGTAGAAGGTGACGTCGACATGAGCCGCCCGCGCGCTCACGCGCCGCTTGAGAGCGTCCAGGGCGTTCGGGTTCGCCTCCACGAAGTGGTACTTCGTGAATGGCTGCGAGAGCGAGAGGGCGACAAGAGGGCTTCCATCGATCTCTCCGGAGTCGTCGTCGAATCGGCACCGCCCGGGGCCAGCGAATAAGTCGATGTAGTGCCGGACGGGGAATTTCTTGTGCATGGCCCGCGAGAAGAGCTCCAAGTAGGCGCGAACATAATAGAGCTTGTCCCCGGACCACCGACCGACGCATCGGGCCGGAAGCATATCGGCGGCCTGCACCAAGGTTCCCCGCTTGCACGGCATGAAGGAAAGGATCCCGAATCCTACCCGCCGGGTGGCGTGATGCCGGCGGCCTGGCGGGGCATCTCGTCCCATGTGCGCCCCTCAAGGGTTCGGCCGCCTGACTTCGACGTCGGCCCGCCCCATTGCTTGAAAAAGAAGGGCACACCCTGAGCCTCGCACTGGTCCCTGATCTCGCGGACCCATTCGGGATTGGGCGCGCGATACCCGGGGCCACTCTCGCCGCCGACGATCACCCAGTCGATTCGCTCAAGTGGGAGCTTGGGAATGGGCCCGAGGAGCGGCTCAATCGAGAGGAACCGAACCGCCGCCGGCACGGAACGCAAGGAGGCGATGCGCGACGTGTAGTGCGTGTTTTCGACCGAGACGCCCTGCCAGACGTTGGCGGGCCATGGCAGGCTGGGCGCCAGGGTCGCGAGCCGTTCCGCCCGCTTTGTGAGGACCTGGAAGACGTGCCAGTCTGCCTGCGCCATGGTCTCGAAGACCCGCCAGATGTACTCGGCGGGCACGGCCTCGTGGAACAGGTCGCTCATGCTGTTGACGAAGATGCGTCGGGGCCGTCGCCAGCGTAGCGGCAACGCGAGCTGATCGGGGTGCAGCGTGACGGCGAAGCCATTGCGGTATCGGGGATTGCCCATCGCCTGGAGGCGATCGGCGAGCCGCTCGGCATAACAATGTTTGCAGCCGGGACTGACCTTCGTGCATCCGGTGACTGGGTTCCAGGTCGCATCCGTCCACTCAATCGCGCTGTGATCGCCCATCGCGACTACACCTCCTCTCGTCGTGTTGGATAGTCTCCATCGAGCCGGCTGAGCGCGGCCGTGAGGAGCTGACGGACCTCCCCCTCCCGCGCTCGTGTCTGGCCGAGCAGCCGCTCGACGTGCTCAAGCCGGCCGGCCGTGAGCGCCTGCTCCTGCCGTACCTCCTCGGCCGCGGCCTGGCGCCGGGCCTTCCACAGCAGCCAGCGGCACTTCGAGCCGCACGCCTTCTGCCCCGGCCGCGGCCTGGGAATTTCGGCCCTACAGGCCAGGCACACCGGGGAGCCGGGTAAGATGGTTCGCGGCCCATCCGGATGCGTTGCAACGCAGCCTAGCCGGTCTTGACCTAGCTCAGGAGGCATTCTGGAGGGACTCCTCAGGCGCGCGGCACCGTCACGCTACAGCGCACCGACCACCTCGACGCTCCGGCCCCGGAGCCCATCCCGCCGCGGCCAGGCCCGCCACATCGCGAGCAGCCACCAGACGCACCGGGGGCAGGCCGCGGGCTCGCACCACGCCATTGGCGTCCAGGTCAGCACCCCAGGGGCGAAGCGGCGCCCACAGTGCCGACACGGTACGCGAGACGCCGACGGTGGCAGCGGCGGCCTCATAGCTCTTGCACGTCCGGGAGCCGCTGTCGGTCGCGCCAGCGGTGCAGGAGCTTGCGGCAATTGGCCGGCGCCGGGAACTCGGCCAGGACCCCGCGCTCGAGCGCCCCGGGCCAGTCCCGCGTCTTTACCTGGACGAGCACGAGGTCGGTGGCGCTCAGGCCGATCAGATCCCACTCGCCCAGCGAGCCGGCCGCCCGCGTCACACGATAGCCCGCCGACTCGAGGAGCTGGCGCGAGCGATGTTCATTGCGCGTGCCCTTCGCTTTGCCGTTCATCCCGCCGGCTCCTGCGTCCTCCGGCTCAGACCCGTTCCAGAGTCACCCGGTAGTATCGTGAGGGCTCCCAAAAATCAGACGGCGGATTCGTGCTCGTGATGGCAATGCTCGTCACGACCGCCCCGCTGTCGCTGCTGGTCCCGGCCCGCGGCGTCAACGTCACCGTCCCGCCGTCGATCGTACTCACAAACTCCCCTCGCGTAATCGGACTGGACATCGTGATGCCTCCTCTCGGTGTTGGTGGGACGGCCTGTCGTCTTCCCCGGCCGGCCTCAGCTCACCGGCGCGTTCAACGTGTCCCATTCGTCCATCCCGTGAATCCGCATCGGCTCCCCCGCCTTCTGCACCGGCGGCACGGTCCACGAGCCCTCCCGGGGCCTGGCCCGGCCGGATTCGATCTCATCGAGGAGCGCCTGGTACCCATCGCGCCAGGTGGCGAACCGCTCAAGACTCTGCACCGTGGCGATCTGCTCCGGGAGATCCCGCCGGACCACCTCTTCCAGATACGGGCGCTTCGTCAAGGCCTCGGGATCACACCGCTCGACGTCATCGATCAACCGCGTGAGCCGGATCGGGTTGTGCTCGAACGTGTCGAGCAGCCCGCTCCACTCGGCGATGGCCGCGTCCCGACGCCGCGGGAAGTCGCCTCCAGCGCCGAAGGCCAACGCCTGGATGCTCGGGCTCCGCAGAAACAGGAGCGCCGCCGTCAAGTCGGCCCGGTTGTCCCGATCGAACTGGGCCAAGCGCGTGCGCGCGAGCTTGGCTTCCTCGATCAACGGCGCCAGCCTGCGCTGCATCTCGCGCACGGGCTTGTATTCTTCCGCGTGCGCCCGCGCCTCCGCCAGCTGCTTCACCCGGTCCGCGCGCGCGGCCACGGTGATTCCGGCCTCCGCCTTCCTTGCCATCACGTCCACCCCTTTCTCGCCCTGGATGGGGCGCACTTCACTCCGTGTCAGAGAACTCCGCACGCACGGACGCCTCGTAGCGCTCATCCCACGGCTCGCCCGGCGTCCACCCCAGGAGTCGCTCCCCTACCTCCGCCACCTCGTCCCAGATCCTCGGGACATCAATCAGCCGCCCCCAGCCATTCGCCCGCGGCCCCATCAGGGCCGCGCGCTCGTCCGACGTGAGGTATTTCAGGACGTGCGCCACCGCGCGCTGCTTGCCCTCGTACTGCTCTTGCCAGTGCGCCCGATGCCCAGCCTCCGCCACGGCCGGAGGCTCCGCCCGGTCATGCCAGTGCGCCTCGGCCACGTTGTTCAACAGGCTCACCACCTGGGTGGACAGATGCGCGGGCGCCTGGCGCGCCAGCTCCACCGCCCCCGGAACCCTCGCCCACGGCGCCAACCCCGGTGGCCCGCTCTCAGGGTCGGCCTCGTGGATGCCCTGCTCGTCCACCACCAGGTCCCGGCCCCCCATCTGGTCCGCCGCGCTGGCTACCCCCTCCGCCACCACCACCCGCCGGCGCCATAAGTCTTGGAAGGCGGCCAGCTCCTCATCGGTCCATGGCAATCGTCTCGACGGATCATCGCGAAACGCGGCAATCTGCTGGTCCAGCGCCGCCACCGGATCCGCTCCCCCAGTGCCCCCCGACGCGGGCACCGGCTGCCCCGGCCCTACCGGAACGACCGTGCCATCGGCCATCACGTGCTCGTCCATCTCCTCGCCCCCTTTCTCTACGCTGGAATTATCCGGGCAGCCAGCGCCCGGTCTGTACGTCATACATCCCGCCCCCAGACCCGCCCCCGCGCTGGGAGGGCCGCGGCCGATAGCCCGGCGAGCCCGGCGGCCTGTCGTAGTCGTACAGCGACACAGACGAGTTCACCCGCGGATGCGTCCGCGCCGCATCGCCATCACGGACCCGCCACGGCGCAATCCCCGCCACCGGATACGCCAGCGCATCGCCCAGGTCACTCCACGGGTGATCCTTCTCCGGGAACTCCCGCAACACCTCGCCCGACCGCGCCCGCGGATAGTGCCACCGCCCGCTAAGCGCCTGCCGGAGCAGCTCCGTGTCCGGCCCCGCACTCACCACCAGCGCCGGCCGCCCGTTCACCAACCGCCCCAGCATCGCGAGCAACGGGTCCCGCCGCCCCGGCCACGAGACCTCCCCATCCCGAATCAACCCCCTGAGGTCCCGCCGAATTACCGCCTCCGGACTCTCAGAGAGATTCGACTGGCTCGGCGTCTTCATGCTCGGATCAACCCAGTGCTCCCGCGGATACCCGTCCTTCAGCCCCCACGGCGCGTGACGCGCCAACCAGGGGACCACCAGGCTCGTGAGATGCTGCTCCGTCCCCGCCCGCGTCGACGCCAGCCCCGCCAACACCTGCAGCTGCCCCTCGTGGAGTTGCAGCACCACCGTCACCGGCGTCAACCCCGCATCGTGCCCGAAGTACAGCCGCGCCCCATGCACCGGCCGCAACACCTCACGGCTCACGTGGAGATCCGGATTCCACGCCCGATCACACACGCCGATGCCCGCCACCACCAGGCCGGGCTCACCGTCCAGCAGCCGGCGCTTGAGGTCCGGCCGCGATGCCAGCGCCTCCGTCATCGCCGCGCGCTGCTCCGGCGTCGCCCGCTCGCACGGCGGGATGCGAAACGCCACCACGCCCGGCAGCGGATGGCTCACATAGCGGCGCCAAGACCAGTGATTCTCGTCGGGATAGTTGCTCGTGACCAGCATCGGGTGCGCGTAGCTCGGCAGACGCAGCGAGCTGTACGCCACCCCAAGAGCGTCCTCGCTCACGCCGCTGCTCGTCTCGCCCACCGCGGCCGGCGCCGGCTCCTCGAGCCAGCAGGCGTGGGCTTCCATCCGCAAGCGGTCCACCGCTCCCATGTCCTCCACGCCGAACACGTCGCAGCTCACGAGCACCTGGCCGTCCACCACCGCCTCGAGGACGTGCCCGTCGTCCCGCGTGCGCCACAGCCCGCCCCACTCCGGCGCCATCGCGCTGCGGAGTAGCTTGATCCGCTGCGAGGCGAAGGTGTCGCTGAAGGCCATCACGCGCACGGGGGGTGTTCCCCCTTCCCGCTGATGCCGGACCGCGTAGAGGAGCAGGCTCGCGAGCCCCGCGTAGGTCTTCCCTTCACCGCGCGGAGAGACCACGTAGACCTCGCGCGGCTGCCCGGACACCGCGGCGAGGACGCTTTGCGAGGCGATCGGACGGAAGGTGAGCACGCGCAAGCCGCCACCATCGGCCTTGTTGGGGTTCTTCCGCAGTCGCGCCACCGCCCGCCGGTGGTCGCTCCGCTCGCCCCCGAGCAGGATGCCGTACCGGCCGCCACCCAGGTCCTCAGCGCCGAGCTTCTTCAGCGCCGGGCGGGACGCCGCATCGAGGGCGCCGAGCGCCAACACGAGGGCGTAGACGGTCCACTTCGGCAGGGCGGCCACCTTGGCTTCAAGGTTCTCGACCGCGTCGAGCAGGCGCCCCATCAGACCACTCGCTTCCCGCCTACTACGCGCCGTTCAAGCTTCGCCAAACGGTCGAGCGCGGACAACTCATGCGCCCGCATCGCGAGGTCGGCCCAGCCGCGCATCTCAGCGCTCAGGCGGGGGTCGAGGAGGCCAATGGCGACCAGACGGGCATGCTCCTCGGCGTAGGAGACAATTTCTTCCCTTGAGTTGAACGACGGCACCGGGGCATCGGGAGGAAGGCTTCGCATCGCCGCAAGCGCGCCGCGGGTGGCGATGACAGTGCGGCCGGCCGCGGTCACATGATCGGCGTGCCACAAGCAGCCCGTCGCCTCCGCCCCGATGTTCTGGTCGCAGGGGCGGCCGAAGACGGTCACGTGGCCTTTGTCCCCGCACTTCATGTTTTCCCCGCCTCGTGGGCACGCGAACGGGCACGTGGGCGGCCGTTGGGCTCCGCCGCGTCAATCGGGACGGATACTTGCGGTGGTGAGAGCATCGGTTCACGAGACTGACGTCGCGCTCTGGCAAGCCCCTGCTCCCGGCTCTTCAACCAGACAAGCAACCGCTCCCGTGGGAAGCGGAGGAGGCCCCGAGGGCGGCGCCCCCTTATGTCGGGCTTCGCGGCCCCCCCAAGCCTCAGGACGGGCATCGTCGGGTCCTCCTCGACCAGGCGGTAGACCGAAGCATCAGAGACCTGTAGTAAGGCACCCACCTGCGCCGCGGTCAGGTAGACACCAAGAGACTTGAGAGACTCAGTGCCTTGCGGCTCGTCGCTCATCGCGGGTCCTCGTCCACCCAGTCGGGCGCGGGCTCGCTGGGAGGATTGGGAGGATTGGGAGGATGATCCCAGTCACCTTCTCTCCCCCCGTTACGCGCGTGCGATGACGGGTATGATCCTCCCGATCCTACCGATCCTCCCCCCTCGGAGCCCTCGATGAGCCGCCACGCCACCCCGCCGGGCTTATTCCCGACCCGTCGGACTGCCACCCCGCCGTCCTCCCCGAGGGTATACCGCCTGTCCACGATGCCCCCGATGAGGCGGCCCAGCCGGACGAGCATACCCTGGTCGGTCTTGGAGGAAATATTGAGCGGATGGTTCTTGGCGACAGCGAGGAGCTCCTTGGTGGCGACGGGTGTCATGCCGTAGAGGGTGAGCCAGTCGGCGAGGAAGCCCTTGATGCTGGCGGTGTCCTCGTCGGCCTGCTGGAACAGCTGGTATCGGTTAGCCAGGAAACCGGGGATGCCGACGAGGGTCATGAGCCCGCCCAGGGTTTCGGCCCACTCCTGAAAGCCTCCGAACACGACGGTCTTATCGCGCGGCCGGCCCGCGGCCACCCAGCCTTGTGCGAGGGTGAGGGCGGCGGCGAGCAACCGGCCCCGATGCTCGGAGGTCCAGGCCTCGAGCTGGGGGTGGAGGAACCCGGTCCGGGTCGATGGGTCTTCCAGCTTCGCGTCGAGTCGGATGAGCACGGAGCGCCCCGCGATTTCCCCGCTCAACGCCGGGTTGTTCCCGGTGACGACGAAGCAGGTCCGGACGGGCACGGCTGCCTCTTGGGTATGCCCGAGGACGCGGTCCCTCCAGACGCCCCCACTGGTCAGGATCGCGGCCAGCGCGGCGCTATCGAGGCGGCCGTGGAGGTTGTCCAAGAGCACCAGCGCCGGCGACGGGAGCAGGAAGGCCGTGAGCCGTTTTCGCATCTCTTCTTCATCGCGACTCACGGTCCGGGGGGCCACGGGGGCGCCATCTTGGACAATCGACACGACTTTGACGAGCAACCCGGCGCCGGTGCGCGGGGTGGATTTGCTGATGACGAAAAGCGGGACATCGCCGGGGACGCACTCGCGGAGGAGGGGAGTCATGAGCAGGGCGACCGCGTGGGCGCGATCCGCCGCAGTGACAAAGGGGAAGTCGATCAGAAGCTCGTTAAGGAGCAGGGCCCGGGCCTGGGCGAGATCCTCCAGTGTCGGGGCCTCGGCAATTGCCGGGATGGTAAGGCCGGCGGGCGGAGCGACGTACAGTCCGCTCGCCGCGTCGTATCCCGGCTCCGTGAGCAGGCGCCCCTGGGCGGTGAAGACGGGCATGCGCACCAGGCGAACCAGCCGGGGCAGGGTGTGGCGCGGGACCGCGAGCAGATCGGCAGCGAGGGCTTTGGGCGGGAAGGCGGGCTTGGCCTGGGGGGCTCGGCCCGGAGCGGCCGTCCATCGGGTGAAGGTGGCCACCTGCGCCAAGTGGTGGCGCACGTGATCCTGGCCCAGGACCTCGATCTGCGGCCGGCCGGCCGGATCTTCGGCCAGCCAGGCGAGTGCCGTCCCGTAGCGGTACACTCTGGGCGGATCGTTTGCCAAGTCGAGCGCCCGCCAGGCCGCGTCGCTCATCTCCGCGAGCCCGAGGTTGCCGGTGTCAATCTCCGGCCGATCCGCCGGAGGCCGCCACCGCGGCTCCGCGGACTGATGCACGCCGAGCCAGGCCTTGATGCGCTTGACGACGGCGGCGCCATCGCCCGTGAGGGCCTTGGCGAGCTCCCCGCCGCCGACCACGGCCGCACCCGCCTCGAGCTTGTCACGGGTGGAGAGCACATCGGCCCGCCGCGCCTTCGATTCGGTGTCCCCGCCGACCTGGGCCGCCGCCGTCACGACCCGCATCACGTCCTCGACGGGCACCGCGGCGCGCAGGAGCAGCCCAGACGCCCCCAGCGCGGCCTGATGGCGGGCGCCCTCGTCCGGCCAATGCCGAGCGAGCAGACAGGCGATGGCGAGGAGGCGAACGCGGCGAGAGAGATCCCCGCCGTCCACCTCGGCGGGCGCGAACTCCTCGCAGAGGAACAGGATGCGCTCACCGCTGGGATGCACCGAGGGCGGGACAATGGTCTGGGCGCCCGTGCCCCGAATCTCCACGAGCATGGCCCGCGCGTCGTCCGCTCGCTTCTCGACGTCCTGAAACGACGTGGTGGGCAGCGACGGGTGCGTGCGATAGAGCCGGTGCGCGGCGCCCGTGCTCTCTCGTCCGAACACGCACGGCGTCTCAGGCAGAAGGCGCGGGCCCAAGATCACGGCCTCGGGGCAGTCCTCATCCACATCGACGAGGCCGTCGGACGGATCCCCGAGGAGCATTCCGACATTCAACGGGCCGCCGTTGAAATGCTCCGACACCGTGTCCCGCGTGAGCCGGAGCGCGGGCCATTCCGTCAGGACGGGCTTCTTGCTTTTGAACGGAACCGGAATCGGGGCGACCCGGCGCTCGAGGTACCACCGGGCCGCGTCATCCGCCGAGGCGTCCCGCGCTATCATGGGCGCGCCCGCTTGACCGTGGCCGGCCGCCGGGGGAGCACCGCGACGAGGGTGACGGGGCCGAAAATTTTCTTCGCCACCGTGAGCACATGGGCCACCTGCAGGCGCGCGGCCCGGGCGGGTCTCCTGCGGGTCACTTCATCTCCGCTTGACCGCGCACGACGGTCCGCCGGCCGCAGCTGGGACAGGAAAAGCTGAAGGTCACCGCCTCCCCGCCGCGCAGCGCCTCGGGGAGCAGCTCGGGCTGTGTCCTCTTCGGCGTCGCCTCGGGAGCGCCCGGCCCCGGGCCGGCCTCGCGGATCGACCGAGTGCCGGTGCAATTTGGAAACGCTGAGCACCCGAGGAAGGCCCCTCTGGCGCCCTGTCGCGTTCGCATTGGGGCGCCGCACTTCGGGCACGGGGCGTCCGGTGTCGTGGGGGCGGGGCTCATGCGCCCCCCTCCCGAATCCGTGCTATGCTTGCCGTCATCGCGCATCGGTCCGCTCCTGCGCCCCGGAGGATTGCCGCCTTCCGGGGCGCCCTGATGTTACTGGGCCGTTTGCTCCGCCTCCGGCGGCTCCGGCCGGGAGGGGGGTGCCTCGAGCGCCAGCGCATGCACCTGGTCCAGGCTGGGACGGACCAACCGCCACAAGGTCAGATCGGCCTGCTCCTCATCGTCGGACCCGGCGATGATGTGCCCGACGACCCCGGCACCGGCCTCGACATGCAAGACAAGCATGGTCGGTCCCCCTTTCCTGCCTCCGGGGGGCCTCGACGCGAAGCCCCTTATAAATGCTTGTCATGCGATTTGGGGGGTGGATTTCATGCCCCCCCAAAAAAGTTGCCGGCGTGGCGGGGGAGCGGGAGAGAGGGAGAGGGGGACTACTCTGCGGTGAGCCGGAGCCAGTCCGCGAGCATCGCCTGCTTGCGACGGGTCCATGTCGCGGGGCTGACTCCGAACTTGGCGGCATTGTCCTGTCCGGTCACGGCCCCTGCCACTTCGTCCACGACGGCCGCCCACGCCCGACCGTAGCGCTGCCGCATCATCGTGCGAGCCTGCTCCGTGGCCGCCGTCTCCGCGGGATCCTGAGCCGCGCGCGCGGCCTCCTCCGCGGCGTGTGTCTCCGCGCGACGCTGACCGGCGCGTCGGCGCCGCCCCGCCCTCGTCTCCGCGCGCGCCTGCTCGAGGGCGATCCCAAACGCGACCGCCAGCCCGTCGTCAGCGTGGGGTTTCCAGAGGGCAGGAATCAGAGCCGGCGCTATGTGGTCCCACCCCGGCGGCGCCGGCCAGCGGTCACGCAGGGGGCCGAACGCGACCACCTCGGGCGGCAGTATCATCCCGTCCGCAGCGCGCCACTCGGCCGCCACGAGGTCCTGCGCGAGGTCCGCGATGGAGTCTCCGGGGTCCTCGCGCGGCCTGGGGAGACACCGAGTGATCACGAGGGGGACGGGGAGCCCCGCGGGGCGGGCGAGGTCCTCGCGCGGCGCGCCGCCGTGGCACACGTCCCGCCACACGGCCAGCACCGGGCCGCCTCG
>WNGB01003935.1_pt1 | contig 23872 bp, 24 predicted proteins | sample 5400681 | NCBI WGS metagenome assembly WNGB01 (sample SAMN13153367, study PRJNA577476) | soil metagenome | isolation source: 115 cm soil or saprolite under grassland replicate 2 | place: USA:California | collected 2016-06-15
GGCCGCGCGGCGCTGGCGTGGCGGCTACTCGACCTGACCAGCGTCAACGATGTGCCGGTGGACCAGGTTATCTGCACCAAGTTCCCCTCTTACGCCGTCAACCACCCGCGCAAGGTGGTCTGGCTGGTTCACCAGCACCGCCAGGCCTACGATTGGTACGGCACGCCTTTCAGCGATTTCGCCAACACGCCCGAGGATCGCGCCACCCGCGAGATGTTGCTGCGGATGGATCGCCGGACGCTTGGCGAGGCTCAGCGCCGCTATACGATCTCGAACAATGTCGGCGCGCGGCTGAAGCGCTTCAATAGGCTGGACAGCCACGCGCTCTACCCGCCCAGCCGCTACGCCGGGCGGCTACGCGCCGGCAGCTATGGCGATTACATTCTCTCCGACGCGCGGCTGGATGCCGCGAAGCGCCTGGATCTGCTGCTGCACGCATTGGCGCGCACCCAACAGCCGCTGCGTTGCGTTTTCATGAGTACCGGGCCGGATCGCGAGCAGCTCGAACGGCTGGCGCGCGACCTGGATCTGGGCGAGCGCGTGCAATTCCTCGGCCATGTGCCCGACGAGGGGCTGATCGAGCTTTACGCAAACGCGCGCGCGATCTACTATGCGCCGTTCGACGAAGACTACGGCTTCACCACCGTCCAGGCGCTCGCCGCGGCGCGGCCGGTCGTCACCACCACCGATGCGGGTGGCGTGCTGGAGTTCGTCGAGGATGGCGTGAACGGCTTCGTGACCGCGCCCGCGCCAGCGGCGATCGCGGCGCGGCTCGATGCGCTGGCGGATGATCTGGCACTCGCGGCGCGGCTGGGCGCGGCTGGGCCGGCGCGGGTGGCCGGGATCACGTGGGAGAAGGTAGTACAGGAACTGGTGCTGCCCTAGTGACGAGTGACGCGTGGCGAGTTAGACAAGGTTTCAACTATGCGCTCAATGCTTTACAATGGATTCCTTGGAGCCTGCGACCGCAACTCATAACTCCTAGCTCCCGTGCTATAATCACCATGTGACATCTCGCACAACATCCTAGCCAGGGAGCAAGCTATGGAATCAATACCCCGCCTGCGCCCAATGTCGATCGGCGATATGCTCGACGCTGCATTCCGCCTGTATCGCCAGCACTTCTTGACCTTTATCGGCATTGTGGCGCTGCTCCAGGTGCCTATGGCAATGCTCCAGTTCCTGATTCAGTATACCTATGGTAATACCGCGCTGACGAGCTGGGTAAACTTCATATCACGCTTGCCAGCTGCCCGCCCTGGGCAAAACCCGTTCGACAGCTTTCCGCTTGGCGATCTACTGACTGTCGTCGCGACTAGCTTGGTGTTAGGAGCCATCCAATTTCTGCTGATTCGGAACCTAATTACTGGCGCGCTTGCCAACGCCATCTCACGCTCCTACACCGGCCAGCCAATCTCGATCCTGGGATCCTACAGCTTTGGCCTGCGGCGCTTCCTATCGCTGATCGGCGCCTCGCTGGCGACATTTCTGATCGGCGCCGCGCTCAGCGCGGTGCTCTTCGGCTGCTCATTCGGCAGCATCGCAGCGCTGCTCGCAGGCACCAACCGGGCCAGCGGCGCTCTGGCGGCGATCATGATCGTCCTGGTCATGTTTGGCCTGTTTATCCTGCTCGGCCTGGCGGCGCTGTTTTTTTATACGCGCCTGCTGATCACAACACAGGCGATCGTGCTTGAAGGTCAGGGACCATTGGCGGGCCTTGCACGCAGCTGGCGGCTGGTGGCCGGGTCATTCTGGCGTACGCTGGGTATCCTGGTACTGATGGGCTTCCTAAGCTATATCATCGCCGCCTTCCCCGCGACTGTCGTAAGTTTTGCACTGACAATCGGCAGTGGCAATGCACTCGACAACCTGGTACGCAATCAGATCATCACGACCCTGCTGGCACAGCTTGGGCAGATCATTGTTCTCCCGCTCCAGCTCGCGATCTACACCCTGCTATACTACGATCTGCGCATTCGCAAAGAGGGCTACGACCTGGAACTGATGGCGCAGCAGGTTTCGAATTGAGAACCGAGAATCAGCAGCATCAGCTTTGGCGAATCATAGTTCTATCAATGACTATGGTTCTTAGTTCTTGGTTCTTGGTTCTTCCGCCAGCGTATGCGCAAAGCCAGCCGCCCGATCTGGCGACCTACACCAGCTGGGTGCGCGAGGCGTTTGCGGCCGCGCAGCGCAGCGACCGGCTGGGGCTGGAGGATGCCGCCACGCGCCTGGTGGCCACGAGCAGCGTGCGCCTGCCTGGCGAAGCGACGATCGCGGTGGATAACGGCTGGCTGGGCGATGCGCTGAGATCGGCCGAGCCGGATCTGCCGGCGATCGCCGAGCGCCTGGGCGCGATCATCGACGCGCTGGCCCAGCCGCCGAGCGCCGCGCCCGCCGATGCGCGTGAGCGACTCCAGCGCATGCTCGATCAGCCGCCATTCAAGCAGCCCGATGCGCCGCCGACGCCGGCCTGGCTGCGCGAGTTTTTCGATTGGCTCGGCCGTGTGCTGGAGAACGCCTTCCGGCCGCTTGGCCGTATCTCGCCAGCTGGCGGCCAGACGGTCGCCTGGGTGATCGCGATCGTCGGCGCGGCGCTGCTGGTCGGCGTGCTGGTCTATCTGCTGCGCGGCCTGCGGCGTGGCGTGGTGGCCGGCGCCCATGCGGATGACGGCGACCCCGAGGCCAACCTGACCGCCAAGATGGCGCTCGATCGGGTCGGCGGGCTGGCGCGCGGCGGCGATTACCGCACTGCTGTGCGCTACTTGTACATTTCGGCGCTGCTGTGGCTGGATGAGCGCGATATCCTGCGCTACGACCGCGCGCTGACCAACCGCGAATACCTGGAGCGCGTGCGCGATAACCCGGCGCTACGCGAGCGCATGGCGCCGATCGTCGAGACCTTCGACCGCGTCTGGTACGGTCACCTGCCGATCGATGCCGAATCGTTCGCCGCGTACCAGCGCCAGGTAGACGAGCTTCGCCAGCAACCTTATGGTTAACGGTTAGGGGTTAAGGGTTAATAGTGTACAACCCTTAACCCCTAACCCTTAACCCTTAACGATGTTGAAAAATCGCCGCGACATCTTCATCATAGTAGGGCTCTTCGCCGCGCTGATCCTGTTCATTGCGCTGGGACCGGGGCGGCGGCCGCAGGCCAGCGATCCCGCGCAGGCAACTACGCATTCGAGCGCGCCCGAGGGCGCCCTGGCGCTGTATAATTGGACGCGCGACCTGGGCTACGATAGCCGGCGGCTGGAGTACCGCGCCTTTGCGCTGGAGGAGCGCGACGCCGCGCTGATCATTCTGAACCCGCAGGAGCCGATCAATCGCGCCCAATCGCGCACGGTGCTCGATTGGGTTGCGCAGGGCGGCACGCTGATCTTCGCCGACGACCAGAGCGCAATCTTCGGCGCATCGAACGCGCTGCTCGACGACCTCCAGTTCGATACCGGAGTCTACTCGACTACCCAGCTGATCGCGCAGGCTGCGCCGGCCCAGCCCGCGCTCGACCAGCCGCCGACCGGCACGGCGCAGGTGCAGACTGGGCGCGTGCTGCTGCCGCATCGCAATGATTATGTCACGCTGGTGGGCGTGCCGGATGCGCCGCTGGTGGTGGGGATCAAGCACGGCGCAGGCTACATCTACCTGAGCGCGACGACCTACCCATTCACGAACGCAGGACTGCGCGACCCCGCGAACGCCGCGCTGGCGCTGAATATGCTCCGACGCGCGCCGACCGGTGGGCGCGTGCAGTTCGATGAATATCATCACGGCTTTTTCACGCCGCCATCGACCACCAGGATTCTGCTGGGTAGCCCGTGGGGCTGGGCGGCGGCCTACGCGGTGCTGGCGATCGCGCTCTACCTGATCCTGGGCGGGCGGCGCTTCGGGCGACCAATCCCGCTGCAAGAAGAGCTGGCGCGCCGCAGCAGCGCTGAGTATGTCGAAAGCATGGCCGACCTATTCCAACGCGGCGGCAAGCGCGGCTATATTCTGAAACACTATCACAGCGCCTTCAAGCGCGTGCTGGCACGCAAGGATGGAATCAATCCGCAGCTCGACGACGCCGAGTTTGCGCGCGAGCTGTCACGCGCGCGCGATATCGACGAGCCGGCGCTGCTGGCGCTGCTGGCACGCCTGCGCTCTGCCAAGGCCAGCGAGGCCGAGCTGGTGCGGGCAGTGAGCGAGGCGGATGCAATGGCGGAAGTATTTGTGCAACGCAGATAACGAAATTGCAAATTGCAGATTGTAAATTGCTCGTCTGCAATTTGCAATTTGCAATATACAATCAGCAATGACTGAAGCTCTGCAACCTATCCTGGCGCTGCTCGACGAAGGGCTGCGGCTGTACCGGCGCAACTTCGTCGGCTTTGTGCTGCTCACGGCCAGCTGGTTTGTGCCGGTGGCGATAGTGACCGGCACGGCGGTGGCGGCTGAATCGTGGGTGGATGCGCGCTACAGCGGGCTAGCCGGCGTGCTGCTCTTCGGCGGCGGGCTGCTGGTATTCTTCCCGCTGCTGATCTACCTGATCGGCGGGCTATCGCGCGCGGCGGCGGCGGCGGCCGAGGGCCGGCCGGTGCGCTTTCGCGAGGCGATGGCGATCCACCCGCTGCGCGCCGCCGGCATGGGCTGCTTTACGATTGTGTACGCGTTTGTGGCCCAGATAGTCTCATCGCTGATCAGTATGGCCTGCATCTGCCCGCTGTACTTTGTCGGTTTCATGGGGCTGGCCTTTGTGGGCGCGGCGGCCAATGAGAGCAGTGCTGGGGCGCTGGCGGTGATGGCGGTCGGCATCTTCCTGCTGGGCTTCTACGCCTCGCTGATGATCATTGGAGCGACCGGCAGCGGCCTGTTCTACTGCCTCCAACCGTGGGTGCAGGAGTCGCGCTCCTTCGGCGCGAGCTTGCAGCGCAGCCTGGATCTGATCGTGTTTCGCTTCGGGCGCAACTTGATCGTGTGGTGCCTGGCGGCGCTGCTGATCGCGGCCGCCGGCCTGACGGTGATGGCGACGATCGGCATCCTGCTGCCGCTGCCGCTGCTTTACGCACTAGGCGAAGAAGCGCCGGCGACGCGCGCTGCCACGATCGGCGCCTGGCTGATCGGCCTGATGCTGGTGCTGCCGCCGCTGCCGATCTGGATGGCGCTGCTGTACCGCCAGAACCAGGCTGCCTTTGATGGGAAGGAGCTGGCGGTGCGGGTACAAGAGTGGTCACAGGTGCAGGATATGTTAGGGGTTAAGGGTTAAGGGTTAGAATCACTGATATCAATGCCACGCATTGCTCTGAACCCCTAACCCTTAACCCTTAACGACAGGGGATGTATGCTCACCAAAGATGTCGCGACCCACATTCGCGCCGAGGCCGCCAAGGCGCTGGTCGGCCAGGAGGAGCCATTTACGCAGCTGCTGATCGCCATGTTCAGCGGCGGCCATGTGCTGTTGGAAGGCGTGCCTGGCACCGCCAAGACGCTGATGGCGAAGACGCTGGCGGCGCTGACCCAGGCCGAGTTCAAGCGCGTGCAGTTCACGCCCGACCTGATGCCATCCGATGTGATCGGCACGCAGGTGTTCGAGATGGGCAGCGGCCAATTCCGGCTCCAGCGCGGGCCGATCTTCACCAACGTGCTGCTGGGCGATGAGATCAACCGCGCGCCGGCCAAGACCCAGAGCGCGCTGCTGGAGGCCATGGAGGAGCGCCAGGTCACGATCGATGGCCAGCGGCTGCCGCTGCCCGAGCCGTTCTTCGTGCTGGCGACTCAGAACCCGATCGAGTACGAGGGCACCTACCCGCTGCCGGAAGCCCAGCTCGACCGCTTTCTTTTCAAGGTGCTGGTGGATTACGCGCCCCAGGAGGTAGAGATCGAGGTGCTGCTGCGCTACCACCACGGCTTCGACGCGCGCCGCCTCGATGCGCTCGACCTCCAGCGCACCGTCACGCCCGCCACGCTGGCGGAGTGCCAGCAGGAGATCCGTGCGGTGCAGGTGGACGACGGCATTCTCAAATACATCACCGATATCGCGCAGGCCAGCCGCAAGAGCCTCGATCTGCTCCTTGGCGGCTCGCCGCGCGCCTCGATCGGCCTGCTGCTGGCAGCCAAGGCCTGGGCGGCGATGCAGGGGCGCGCGTTTGTGGTGCCCGACGACGTGAAGTTCCTGGTGCGGCCGGTCTACCGCCACCGGATCATCCTCAAGCCCGAGGCCGAGATCGAGGGGCTGAACGCCGACACGGCCATGACCAGGATTTTGGCGCGGGTGGAGGTGCCCAGGTAGGGGTTAGGGGTTAAGGGTTAGGAGTTAATACGCTATGAATGAAACATTGAATTACAAAGATTTGCCGGTCGTGCAGCGCGCATTCGAGCTGGTGCGCGCAGTGGATAACTTTGTACAGTCAGTGCCGTCGACGCCCCAGGGCAGAACAATTGGCGATCAGCTCTTCCGTTCCGCCACGTCGATTGGCGCAAATATTGCCGAAGGGCGTGGGCGTGACATCGGCAAGGAATATGAGCGCTCTTTGCGCATTGCTCGCGCCTCCGCCAACGAGACTGATTATTGGCTACGCGTGGCTTTTGATTGTAAGTTAATTACGGCCCAATCCTCTGAACATATGCTCGGTCTCACCGACGAGTGCGTGCGAATGCTTTCATCCATGATTACTCGCCTGCGTTCCACGCGCGACTCGTCGGTTCGCGAAGCAGCGGCTGAGTATATCATCGAAGACAGCGATCTGTAACCCCTAACCCTTAACCCATATGATCCCAACCTTCCGCCTACTCTTATTCCTCCTCCTCGGCGCGCTGCTGGTGGCCGGCGTGGCGCTGGCGCCGGCGCTGCTGTGGCTGGCGCTGGCCTATATCGTGGCGGTTGGCGCGCTGGTGGCCGCCGATTACGCCGTGACCACCCGGCCGGGCGCGATCGAGGTCGAGCGGATCAACGACAGCAAGCTCTCGCTCGGCGCGGAGAACGCGATCACACTGCTGCTGGCGAATCGCGGGCAGCGGCCGATTAGCTTCGAGCTGCGCGACGAGTTCCCATACCAGTTTATCTCCGATGCAGCGACACTGAAAGGCGCGATCGCGGCCTATGATATCCACGAGGCGCGCTACCATCTGAGGCCGCTCCAGCGCGGCAACTACCAGTTCGGCGATATCAACATCCGCTATCTCAGCGCGCTGAGAACCTTCGTGCGCCAGGCGCGCTACCCGGCTGAGGCGCAGGTCAAGGTCTACCCAAACGTGCTGGATGTGCGCAAATACGATCTGCTGGCGCGCCGCGGGCTGCTGTTCGAGCTGGGACTGCGCGCCAACCGCCAGTTCGGGGCCGGCACCGAGTTCTCGCGATTGCGCGAGTACAACACCGACGACGAGTTCCGGCGGATCAACTGGAAGGCTACCGCGCGGCGCGGCAAGCCGATCGCCGCCGAGTACGAGACCGAGCGCAGCCAGTATATCATCAGCATGATCGACACCGGCCGCCTGATGCGCCCGCCGATCGGCGACCCTTCGACGGGCTCAGGGCATGGTCTGGCCAAGCTCGACTACGCAATCAACACCGCGCTGCTGCTCTCCTACGTCGCCATGCTCAAGGGCGATCACGTCGGCCTGCTGACCTTCGCCGACGATGTGCGCACCTACCTGGCGCCCAAGCGCGGCAAGGGCCAGTTCTACCACATGCTGGAGGCGCTCTACAACGTCCAGTTCGAGCCGGTCGAGGCCGACTACGGCCAGGCGCTGGCGTACCTGGGCGTCAAGCACAAGCGCCGCTCGCTGGTGATCATGTTCACCGATCTGGTGACGCTGGATGCCGCCAAGCCGCTGATCGTGCATATGGCCCGGCTGGCGCAGCGCCACCTGCCGCTGTGCGTGGTGATCTCCGACCCGAATATCACCAGATTGGCCGCCCAGCCGCCGCGCGACTCCGACACCGTCTACCAGCGCGCGGTGGCCGAGATGCTGCTGGACGAGCGCCGGGTGGTGCTTGATACGCTCAACCGCAGCGGCGTGCTGACGCTGGATGTGCCGGCCGACAAGCTGACGGTCAGCGTGATCAACAAGTATCTAGAGCTGAAGGGCAGAGGGGCGATTTAGCGGAGTGACGAGTGACGAATGACGAATGAAACCATCATCTTGTCACATAGATCTATGACTTGCGACCTATAACAGGATCACTACATGGAATCCCTCAAACGCTCATCCGTCGACACCGGCACGCACTGGGAGGCGCTGGCCGGCTATGCGCGGGCGGTACGCGTGGGCGAGCGTATCCTGGTGTCGGGTACGACCGCGACCGGGCCGGATGGGGTGGTGGGCGCAGGCGACCCGGCGGCGCAGGCGCGCTGTATTATCGATAAGATCGAGGCGGCGATCGGCCAGCTCGGCGGGGCGCTGCGCGATGTGGTGCGAACGCGCGTGTATGTGCGCAATATTAGCGATTGGGAGGCGGTGGCGCGCGTGCATGGCGAGCGCTTCGGCGCGATTCGCCCGGCCAATACGCTGGTGCAGGCGCAGCTGGTGGGCGAGGAATACCTGGTCGAAATCGAGGCCGAGGCAGTGATCGGGGCCGGCGATGCGCTTTAGCCTGCGCCTGAACAACGACCTGATGCTGCCAGAATATGTGGCGCTGGCGCTGGCGGCCGAGGCGGCCGGCTTCGACCAGTTCTGGGTCAGCAACGACCTGTTTCTGCGCAGCGCGCCGGTGATCCTGGCGGCTGTGGCCGGCGCGACCAGCCGGATCGAGATCGGCAGCTGCATTCTCAACCCGTACACCATCCACCCTTGCGAGATCGCCATGCTGGCCGCGACGCTGGACGAGCTGAGCGGCTGTCGTTTCAACCTGGGCCTGGCCGCCGGCGCGGCCGATTTTCTGGGCTGGGTCGGCCTGCCGCAAACCCGACCGCTGGCCGAGATGCGCGCGACGATCCTGGGCATCCGAGCTATGCTGCGCGGCGAGCGCGGCCCGCTGCCGGGGCCGTTTGCGCCGTGGACCGAGGACGCCTACCTGCGCTTCGCCGCCCCGCGCGTGACGCCGATCTACCTGGGTGCGATGAGCCCAGGCATGCTGCGGCTGGCCGGCGAGCTGGCCGATGGCGCGCTGCCGCTGCTGTTCCCGCCCGAGCACTACTTCGGCGTGCGGCCATATATCGAAGACGGTATTGCCGCCAGGGACGCCAGCCTGGGCCAGCTCGACCTCGCGGCCTGCATCTGGGTCTCGCTGGATGAGGATCGCGCCGCCGCCCACCACGCGCTGGCGCAAAAGGTGGCCTACTACGGCCACGCGCTCAGCCCGCTGATCCTGGAACGGCTGGGCCTGACGCACGCCGACTTCGCACCGATCGAGCGCGCGCTGATGGCCGAGCGCGATCAGCCGAAGGCGCTGGCGCTGGTGGATGAACGCATGCTGGCGATCGGGGTGGTCGGCACCGCGCGCGATGTGATCGCGCGGATCGAGCCACTTGTCCGCGCCGACGCGCGGCATATCAGCTTCGGGCCGCCGCTCGGGCCGGATCCGCTAGCGGCGGTGCGGCTGCTGGGCCGCGCGGTGCTGCCGCATTTTCTGGACGGAAGACCGACGACGGAAGACGAATGATGCCGTCCTCCTTTTCTGGTGGCTTTCGCCGGCGAAGCCGGCGAAAGCCACCAGAAAAGATGAAGATTTTGGGGAGGCTTCGCCTCCCCAAACCCCTCGACTGTATACGTCCTACCATTCAGTCATGTTTCGTGGCCATTGCGGCGAGGCGCTGGAACGCCGATGGTGCTGGGCCATGTGCGAGGCGCTGGCGGATCGCCTCGGCACACTCAACCGGGCTGAGCACCGAGGTATCGACCTCAAGATCATAGATGCCCGGAATGTGGACTTCACGCTGCCACAGGCGAACCGGATCGGGAATAGCTGAATCGGCTGTACTTCCCGCGGCCCATCCGGTGTTGCGTCGTCGCTCCATAATAATCTCAATCGGGCACCGCACGCCGACGAACAGAACCGGCAAGCCTTGCAAACGGCGAGCACTATCGGCGAGGATGCCGCGCGGGATGGAGTAGGCATCATGATGCCCGACATCGACCACGACGTGCAGGCCCAGGCGGCTGTGAGCGGCGATCGACTCATACAGGGCGCTGTAAAAGATCGGAACGAGCGGCTCGATGTCCTGACGTTCGCCGCCTGGCCGCAGGCCGATCCCGGGCTGGTAGCGCATTGGCGTCAGTTGCATATATCGATCGACCCCCAGGTTCATCCAGGGGCCATCAAACGTTTCCTGGATCACGGCGACAATGCTCGACTTCCCTGATCGCGGCACGCCGTTCAGGATGACGATCTTCCCTGGCTCAGCTGTCTGCTCCATGCGCACTCCTCGTTTCTATCTTAGAAACTGTCTGAAAAGCCCGCGGCGGGGGTGCGGAAATTACCTGCTATACTGGCACTGCCAGCTTGGTTTTGCGTCTTCTCCCCTACATATTACATTCTTACTATCTCTCTATCAAGGAGTGGTGCCATGACGCTCACCATGAAGGCGCTGATTGCGAGGGCCAGTCTACTGCTGTCTGTGCTGCTCGCGAGCTTCGGAGCGGTAACTCCGCTCACGGCGCAGCCGCCGCCCAAGCCTGGTGGGCCAGCGCCGTTCGTGAGCGCGCCGGTGACGCCCGCAGTAAGCCAGGCGGTGCGCTTGCTGCCAGCCGCCGCGCCGTGGAAGCCCGGCGACCCGGTGAGCGAGGTCGGCTCGCGACAAGTGATTGGCCGCGCGGTGCAGGATGTGGGCGTCGAGCAAACCGACGATGCGCTGGCCCGGCGGGGCGCTAGCCTGGAGGGCGGCAGAACACCAGCGCCAAGCCGAAACTTTGACGGCATCGGCGCAACCGGGGTTACGCCGCCGGATACCAACGGCGATGTTGGCCCCAACCACTACGTGCAGATGGTCAACTCGAAGTTCGCGATCTACTCTAAAGCCGGCGCGTTGCTGGCCGGCCCGACCAACATCAACCAGCTGTGGGCTGGCGCGGGCGGCAGGTGCGAGGCAACCAATGCCGGCGATCCAATCGTGGTATACGACCCATTAGCTGATCGCTGGCTGCTGAGCCAGTTCGCCTTCCCCGCGCCGTATGCGGTCTGTGTTGCTATATCCCAGACGCCCGACCCCACCGGCACGTATTACCTGTATGAGTTTGCGATGGATGTCTTCCCCGACTATTTCAAGTTCGGCGTCTGGCCCGATGCCTATTACATGTCGAGCAACGACGCCGCCCCGACCGGAACCACTATCCCCAAAGTAGGCGTGTTCGCCTTTGATCGCGCCCGCATGCTGGCCGGCCAGCCGGCCACGTTTCAAAAGTTTCAGGTGCAGCGCAACTTTATGCTGCCTAGCGACCTCGACGGCCCCACGCCGCCGCCGGCCGGCGCACCGAATTACTTCTACACTCTGATGGACGACACATTCTGGCCGTCGAAAGGCTTCCCTGGCGCCGATCGCCTAGAGGTGTGGGAGTACCACGTCGATTTCACAACGCCGGTCAGCTCGACCTTCGCGCTGGCGCATACCCTGCCCACCGCGCCCTTCAACTATCTGGTGTGCGGCTTCTTCCAGTTCAGCTGTATTCAATTGCCAGCTGGCCAGAAGGTCGACGCATTAGCCGAGTACCCAATGTGGCGCTTCGCCTACCGCAACTTTGGCGTCCACGAGGCAATGGTCGGCAATTTTACCGTGAAGGCTAGTGGGCCGAACCGCGCCGGCATCCGCTGGTTCGAGCTGCGCAAGACCGGCAGCGGCGGCTGGACGATCTACCAGGAGGGTACCCACGCGCCCGACAGCAATCAGCGCTGGATGGGCAGCATTGCTATGGATCGGAGCGGCAATATTGCCCTGGGCTACAGTGTCACAGGGGCTAGTCTTTTCCCATCCATCCGCTACGCTACCAGGCTCTTCACCGAGACCCTTGGCACGCTCCAGACGGAAACCACCCTGATCGGTGGCGGCGGATCGCAAACAAATGGTGGCAACCGGTGGGGCGATTACAGCGCCATGACCGTCGACCCGACCGACGAGTGTACATTCTGGTACACGAACGAATACTATGCCAGCACCTCTCAGGCGAGCTGGAGCACCCGCGTCGGCGCGTTCACGATCCCATCCTGCGGTGTGAGCCAGATCGCCCTAGCCAAAACCGTCGACGATGCCAATCCTCAGCCCAGCCAGCGGATCACCTACACGATCACGATGAGTAACAGCAGCCTGATCGATGCCGCCGGCGCCGTCATTTCCGACACCCTGCCCGCTGGTCTGACCTTCGCCGGGCCGATAACGCTCAGCCCGCCCGGGGCAGGCACGGTCGGGCTGCCACCCACATTGGTTAGCAACCTGGCGATCTCCGCCGGCCAGGTGCTGACCGTCACCCTGCCGGTCACCGTCAACCTTGGATTGCCGGCCGGCACCGTCATTACGAACGGGATCGAACTCACTGGTAGCGCGATCGCGCCAGTCGCGGCTTCGGCCGCGATCACGGTCGCAAACGCGCTGCCGCTGGTGGGAAATGATACCGCCACGACTCCTGAAGGCACGCCAGTAGCGATCGCTGTGTTGAGCAACGATATCGACCCGAACCATAGCCCACTGACTGTTGTCTCCGTAAGTACACCTGCCCATGGCACGGCGATCATCAGTGGCACGAACATCGTGTACACGCCAGACCCCGGCTTTGTTAGCCTGGATGTCTTCAGCTACACAGTCAGCGACGGCAGCTCTACCGCGACCGCCACAGTGTCGGTCGCCGTGACCCAGCGAAAGCTCTTTGTACCGCTTATCGCGAGGTAGTAGTCTGTCCGAGCAATCCTGATGGGACGAAAGACGGACGACGAACGACGAACGTCTGCAATATACTGTTGTGTCATCGGAACGCTGTAGAAGTAGCCCTCGACGCCTAGCTGTGGCAAGAACTCTTGCACTTCGCCCACCCAGGTTGCGCCCACGCTGGCAGGCACGAGCTGGCAAATATCGACCTGCAGCACCTGGCCGGGCTGGGCGCCGCGCACGGCAATTGGCCCGACGAGACAATGACCAGTGTCGTTTGCGGGGTCCGGCCGCTGGGCGAGCGGGATGCGTTTCCCAAGGACATCCTCGGCAAAGGGGTCAAGCCCCCACCCTGCATCAAGCGTTCGGCAGGTTAGGGTGTCGCCGGAACCGATGGTGAGAATGGGTGGGCGCTCGCGGGAAAAGCAGCCCTGCAAGTTGCGCGTGACAGATTCGATCTGATGTTCCATAACATCCCTTCCGTGGTTCATCGCAGGAACGCCGATGTGTGCGATCATGTGCAGTCAAAGCACATACGCACGCTTGCTGATGCTCCCGTAACAGTGAGAAAATATGTTCTTTCGTTTGAACGATCATGATGCAGCTTCTCGATTATAATGCTGCTCGGTAGTTGGATCAACCGCTGACGAAGACAACTGGAGGGCACGATGAACGCGCTGCGCGAAATGTTCTGCCACCATGCATGGGCCACCCTCATGCTGATCGACACCTGTACTGGCCTACCACCCGAGTCACTGCGCGAAGCGGTACCCGGCACGTACGGTCCCATCCTGAACACGCTGGTGCATCTGGTCGGCGCCGATCAGCGTTACCTGGATGGGCTGACCGGCGAGCCACCGGTATCTCCGATCCGCCAAGGCGAGCTCCTACCGCTCGCGGACCTGCGGCGGCGGTTCGAGGTGCAGGCACGTCGCTGGGAGGCGTTGCTTGACCGGGTCGAGGAGTTGGACGTAACCCTGCCGGCGCGCGGTTCGTGGCCGGAGACGCCCCACGCACAGAATCTGTTCCTGTTACAAGCCATCCACCACGGCAACGATCATCGGACTCACATCTGCACGGCGTTGAGCGTCCTCGGCGTGGAACCACCAGAGATTGACGGCTGGTCCTATTGGGCCGCCATGCACCAGCCGGGCGTGTGAGACCCGCTCCGAAATGGAAGACCGGTAGCATATTGGGTGATATTCACATCACAGGTCGCAGGGTGCAAAATGATATCTTGACCGATTTCTATGACGTTATATTGCACGAAGAAGTCATCAGCAATGTCTCGCAGCTCTGCTTCCGCAAACGCTGCCTTTTTGGGCAAGTTCACGCATACTTCGTTAATGACTTGTGTGCTTACAGCGATGGTCGCCCCGGCGCACAAGCTCGCCCGTAGCGGTTCGCACCGGCTGCAACCCGATGCACCGTCTCGGGCGGAAGGTGCAACGGAAGATGCGCAGCAGCGCCAGGCAGGCGAACGCAACCACCGGGCGCGGTGGGCGCAAAAGCGAGGCTCTACCGTGGCGCCGATACCCGCGCGCGCCTGAGTCGCAACCCGCAGGTGGCGGCGAAGGCAGTTTCTGAGCACCGTGTTCGGCGGATGAATGTTGTCGCTCAGAGGAGGCGATCTAACGCTGTCCGTAACTGTGTACGAATCGCTTGAAAGCTTATGGTGACGCTGTACGCTGCCGCGAAGGCGGCCCAGTGCTTAGGGCCATAGGCGGCTAAACCCCAGTCGTCTGCCATACGGAAATCGTCAAGTTCATCCAAGGTGGCGCCCCTGCTCGAAAATGCGAGATCAATCGCTTCTGGTAGCACGCGGGTGTTGAGCTGGCCCTCAGTCCACAATACATACAGATCGTAGACATCTTTCGGTCGCCAACGGTCTGGGCCAAACTGCACGAGCGCATGCACTTTCCAAGCAAACAACGACTCAGGTGCTACGGCGAGCACTGGCCCCACGTGGGCAATGTGAATGGTACGTGGTGGTACAGACAGTGGGTCACCGAACGCGAAATCAACCAGAAATGGTTGAGTCCCACCCATGCTCAAGCTACCAACGATGTGGGCGCGCAGACCTGGAAATGCTTCAGTGTATTCATAGATTTCCTCGATCTGCGCAACCTTCAGCGCACCGCGTGCGTCAGGCAAGCTGACAATTTCGTGGGCAGTCCGTGCCATCAACGCGGCATCGAAGTCGCCGGTCACGACGTAATCGATATCGTTGGGGATACGGGCATGCTGACAGAGAGCGGCAATAAGCGTGCTTCCGCTCAACAGCAGTCGTGGTCGCATGGAATGGCGTGTGGCCCGTCGTAGCCATGCGCTGAGCAAGGGTGGGAGTTCGGACGACATCGATTACTCGCTTTCGTTGGTGTCTCATGCGGTGGGTGCGGTGCTAAACCACACCGCATCGAGAGCTGCGTTCGAGTCGTAGACACAATATTCCATGACCGTATCGGCGATCGAAAAACCACTTGTATCGAGCGTAGTCGTGAATTGGTTCGTGTGCTGTTGAAAGGTCTCAAGTCCATGCAGTGCAGAGCGTATAGTCACAAAGCGTTCGATCGTATTGTCGCCATGGATGCGGAACGAGTTGTGGGAAACGTGTGCCTGAAAGGGCACACAAATCGTGCGCAGTGTCGACTCCCAGCCGGTTATCGGCAGAACGAGTTTTGCATGAAATTCGAAATACGCAGTGGAGTGCCGATGCATGGCCTCCTGGTTGGTTTGCGGGACGAAGTTATTCCAGGGCGCTGCTTCGATTTTGACGCGCGTCACGGTAAAACCGCAGTGCTCCAGGTGCTGTCGTACAAACAGCGCATGGTTTGTGGCATCATCAGACGTACCGACAATGCGCGAGCATGTCATCGGTTGGCTTGGGATGTGCGGATCAAGTTCAATCACCAACGCCTTCCAGTGCTGCTGGGAACAAATCGTAGAAAAGCGCGTACGCTCGGTCTCGTGAAGCGGGGTGAGCGTAACATGGATTTCGAACGCATCAGGTCGGCGTGAACGGGTGAGGACACAAGGAACACCTGTTGTGAGAAAGCAGATCATGGAAATCTCGTGGCTAGTACAAGTGTTCGATATGCTAAGTATACCACAAATATGTCATTAGGCGAAACATCACGTCACTACGATTGCATGCTGGTAGCTATGATTGGATGTCAGCATCCACTCGTCGCTCCGCAGCTGCTGACCCCTTATCGCCCAGGCGCGACGATCCGCTCAACGCGCCCAAGCACCACCACGTGATCGTAGCGGACGTCCCCCACCTGCTGGTGTCGATTCCCCTGACCGCCCGCCGCGTTAATCTGCCGGCCGCGTGCCGCTGCGCCCCAGCCCACCATGGTGTCGCGCGCTGGTGGGGCGGTGGCCACGGCCCGGCGGTGCCACTGACTTCGCCCGTCGGAGCGCGTTGGGGCTGCGGGGCAGCGGCGCGCTAGCGCACGCAGCCGGGCCCGTCCCCCGAGCTGGTGCGCCACGGTGGTGTCCCGCGTTGGCCGGGACGGCGGTGCACCCGCGCCCGCATGCGAGCGTCTCCTGGGCTTGCAACGGCTGTTCTGCATGGACTACCGCGGATGGGAGACAACGGCTACGCTGCCCGGTCGGCGCGGAATGGGATGGGCGGGCTAACCTGTAATGCCGCGCAGTCGTTCTTTCTCCGATCCGAAAATGTTGCTCCTCTGCCAACGTGCTCTCGCATCGTGCGCCTTCACTATCTCCCGATTCGTCCACATTCCTTTGGCTCGCTTCAGCGCCTTTCGGCCGCGCGGTGGTGTTACAATGCGCACGCCCGGACGACACTGCAATCAGGAGATCCTTTGATGCCCCCATCTACCGTCAGCATCGCCTTCCAGACCGACCAGCCGCTTGCGGCCTACGGCGCGCTGGCGCGGGCCGCCGAGGACTACGGCTTCGACGGCGTCACAGTCTACAACGACATGTTGTACCAGCCGGCCTGGCTGCCGCTGCTGGAGGTCGCGCGCCACACCCGGCGGGTGCGGATCGGGCCGGCGGCGGTCAACCCGTTTACCTGCCACCCGATCACGATCGCCGGCAATATCGCGCTGCTCGACGAGGCGTCGCAGGGGCGGGCCTACCTGGGGCTGGCGCGCGGGGCCTGGCTGGATTTCGTCGGCATCGCGCCGCCGCGGCCGGTCGCCGCGCTGCGTGAGGCGCTGGAGTGCGTGCGCCACCTGCTGGCGCAGTCGAAGGAGCCGTACCGCGGCGCGATCTTCCCGCTGGCCGGCGGCGACGCGCTGCGCTGGACCATCCGGCGGCCCGACATCCCGCTGCTGCTCGGCGCGTGGGGCGCGCAGACGATCCGCGCCTGCATAGGGCAGATCGACGAGATCAAGATCGGCGGCACGACCAACCCGGCGGTGATCCCGCAGGTGCGCGCCGCCGCCGATCGGGCCGCGCAGGCGGCCGGCCGCGCGCCAGGCGCGGTTGGCCTGGTGGTCGGCGCGGTTACGGTGGTGGATCGTGACGGCGCGGCGGCGCGCGCGCTGGCTCGCCGTAAGGCCGCGCTGTACCTGCCGATCATCGCGCGGCTCGACCATACGCTCGATCTCGACCCCGAGCTGCTGACGCAGATCGATGCGGCGGCGGCGATCTACGACTTCGACCTGGCCGCCAGCTATATATCCGACGCGCTGCTGCGCCGGCTGGCATTCGCCGGCACGCCCGGCGAGGTGGTCGAGCAGGCGATCGAGCTGTACCACGCCGGCGCGGCGCGGATCGAGTTCGGCACGCCGCACGGCCTGAGTGAAGCAGAAGGCTTGCGCCTGCTTGGCGTGGGCGTGCTGCCGGCGCTGAGGAGCAGCGGCGTGCTTGGCTGATGTATTCACGACATATGTAGTCGGCGTCTTCAGGGCGGTTTGGAGGGACGCGGTCCCTCCAAGAATCTATTCTTGTGGCCCGCTCGCGGCGGCGCCCAAAGGGCACCCGGCCGCCGCGAGCGGGTCACAACAGGAGATTTCGGGGATGCAAGCCTCCCCGAACCCCACCACCGCGTACGTTCTGGTATTATAATCACCAGCACACCAGGCGCCCGCAGGGTGATACCAGTTTGAAGCATCAGGGAGAAATAACCAGCATTGCCGTACGACCCAACCATCTATCGAGGCACTGCGACCCATTACGTTCGGGGAAGGCCGCCGTACGCGCGAACGTTGGCCGCCACACTCGCGGCCGAGCTTGGGCTCGACGGTGCCGGTCGCCTGCTTGATGTCGGGTGCGGCCCCGGTATCCTCATTGTCGAATTGGCCCATCGCTTCAACCAGGTCGTCGGCCTCGACCCCGACGCCGAGATGCTGGCCGAAGGCGAGCGTCGCGCCGCCGAAGCAGGGATCGAGCATATTCGGTGGGTGCATGCGCGCGGCGAGGATATCCCCGCGCTTGATCTGGGGACGTTCAATCTCGTAACGTTCGGCCAGTCGTTCCACTGGACCGATCGTGAGCAGGTCGCGGAAGCGGTATATGATATCCTCAAGCCCGGTGGCGCGCTGGCGCTGATCAGCCACGCGCACGCGGGGCGCCCGCAGCCGGCCGGGCCCGGCTATCCGCCGATTCCCCACGAAGCTATCCGCAGCCTGATCGAGCGATACCTGGGTCCGCGCCGCCGCGCCGGCCAGGGGTTCGCGTCACCGCCCGCCGATCGGTACGAGGATGCCCTGGCGCGAACCAGGTTCGGCGCGCCGCGACGCCTGTTTGCACCAGGTCGCCCCGACATAATCCGGAATATCGACGACGTGCTGGCGGGCTACTTCTCAATGTCGTACGCGGCGCCGCACCTGTTCGGCGACATGCGCGCAGAGTTCGAGGCGGCATTCCGCGCCGAGCTCACGCGGCACTCTCCGAGCGGCCTGTTCTGGGATTGGCCGGGCGACACCGAGATCCTTCTGGCTGGCAAACCCGGTTGATCCCCGCATTAATCTGTTTCTGGTTTTTGCGCTCTGCGAGCGCAAAAACCAGAAACAGATGATAAAGTACCCCAAAAGAGGAACGAACGATGCAACTCGATGACGAGTTTGAGCTGTACGATCTACAGGTAGTGGTCGAGGCGATCGAGGGCCACTGCACCTGCGCGATGCAGGTAGGCGACTGCTTCTTCCTGCGCAGCGGCAAGATCGCGCTGCCGCAAGGGCGCGATTTCTGCCTCTTCGCGCTGCAATCGGCAATACCGCTGCTGCCGGCCAAGCAGCGCAAGAACCACCCGGCCGACTGGATGGAGACCGACGCGCGTGTGACCTGCCCCGACCCGGCCTGCCGCCTGATCATGCGGATCGACCGCGTTGGCGAGCGGCGACTACGCCACGACGACGTTAGCCCGATTCCGTGGGAAAGTGCCGAGTAAGACGGCGCGTTCTTCCTCGCCGTACTCCACGTGGAGTACAAAAAATAGGAAAGTACCATGCTGCCGTACATCCTGAGCCTGCCCGCCCTGAGCGTGTCGAAGGGTCGAAGGGCAGGCTATGCGCATCAGGCTTGTGCAGACACATCTGGCTGCCTTGGACATGCGCTATACTATGACTCTTGAACCGTAGAAGCCTTAAAGGTGTAAACATGAGCGATCAGGAGCAGCAGCGCGTCGCGATGGTGATCGTGGCCCACCCCGACGACGCCGAGTTCGGCTGCGCCGGGACAGTGGCGACCTGGGCGCGCGATGGCTGGGATGTCTACTATGTGGTCATCACCGATGCCTCGGGCGGCGGCCCCGACGAGGCCACCGATGTTGGCCCGGCCGCCCGCAGCGCGATCAGCGCCACGCGCAAAGCCGAGCAGCGCGCGGCGGCAGAGGTGCTGGGGCTGCGCGATGTGATCTTCCTCGATAAGCCCGATGGGCTGCTGGAGCCGACGATCGAGTTGCGGCGCGACCTGGTGCGGCTGCTGCGGCGCTACCGGCCAACCCGCGTGGTCTGCCAATCGCCCGAACGCTCCTGGCGGCCGACCATGGCGATCGGCCGCTACCACCCCGATCACCTGGCCGCCGGCGTGGCCACGCTGGCTGCGATCTACCCGGCCTGCCAGAACCCGTGGGATTTCCCCGAGCTGCTCGACGAGGGGCTGCCGCCGCATAAGGTTCGCGAGATCTACATCATGGGCGCGCCCGAGCAGAACTACGCCAGCGACATCAGCGCGACCTTCGATCTGAAGATCGCCGCGCTGGCCGCTCACGCCAGCCAGGTCGGCCCGCGCATGGCCGAGCTGGAGCCGCGCCTGCGCCAGTGGGCGACCGAGCTTGGCGCGCAGTATGGCTTCGCGTTCGCCGAGATTTTTCACAAGACCGAGAATGGCTAGCGCATAAGCGAGGTATTAGGGATTAGGGATTGGCGATCGGGGGTTCAGCCGCCGTGTTCCCAATCCCCTATCCCTGATCCCCAATCACCGTGTTGGAAAGACACTGGGCATATTGAAAGGATCGGCGGAATGGCGCTCATCAGCCTCATCCTGGTTGGATTGGTCGCGCTGGAACATGTCTATATCTTAATCTTAGAGATGTTCTTATGGACCACATCCCGCGCACGGCGCGTCTTTGGAACAACGCCGGAGTTCGCGCGCGAATCGCGGTCGCTGGCGGCCAACCAGGGTCTGTATAACGGGTTCCTGGCGGCGGGCCTGTTCTGGGGTATCGCGCATCCAAACCCACAGACCGGCACACAGATCCAGCTGTTCTTTCTGCTGTGCGTGCTTGTCGCAGCGATCTACGGCGGCATCACAGTAAAGCGATCGATTCTACTCGTCCAGGGCGGCCCCGCGCTGCTCGCGCTCCTGGCGGTGCTTGCGCGGTGAGATTGCGTGCTCAAAGTTCTTACTCTTGTTGGTTTTTGCGCTCTGCGAGCGCAAAAACCAACAATGGGGATCTCGATTTTACGGTGTTCTTGAACGAAAAGCGCTGAGCGCACCAGCTGGATCAGCGTGTCGACCGGGTATTGGGGCGAATATCCGAAGATTTCAGCGCGCCGCTGTGGATGACGTAAACGACGCGCATTGATCGGCGTTTCGATCGGCTATCGCGCAGCCCCAGCAAACCGCAGCAGATCGGCCATGCCGAAGGTGCCGGGCTCGGCACTGGGCAGTGTTGGTCGCCAATCGATCGCAGCGTTGAGATATGTGTCGGCGTCGCCCTCGATCAGCCCGATCAGCACCTCAGCAACTATCCGGCCGCCCACAGCCCCAAGCTGCGCGCCACCCTCGCGAACCTCGGCCTCCTTGAGGATATACAGCCATAGCGGCGTCTCGCCGAGCAGCGCCGGATCAGTGAGGTTGCACTCCTCGGCGGTCAGCGGCTCGACGCCCATCGCACGCGACACGGTTTCGCCCGACGGCAGATCCAGAGCGCGGCCGCGCTGTAGATCGCGGCAGGCCAGCGAGCGCTCGTCGGCGTTCGCTACTGCGCCGACGATCGCATCCGGTAGATCGATCAGCGGGTGAACCATACGGCCGTCGATCTTCTTGCTGGCCTGCGGCGGATGATCTGGGTCGAGATCAAATGCGTTGCGCCAGTCGATCGCCCGCGCGTTTGGCACCGGTCGGCGGCCGGCCAGATCAGGGAAGATCCGGCCATCCGCGCGATCATTCAGCCGGTAGCGCGCCAGGATCTGGCTGTGCCCGAAACGATACGCCGCGTCGGCGAACTCGACCGGGATATACGGCCGCTCGACATATTGGTAGAATCGCCGGCCATGGTGCAGGATATCCTCCACCAGCGCCACGCCGGTATTGAGCGGCAGGAATTCGTGAATCACGATCCACTGATAGTGCCAACGCACCAGCTGGCGCGCAGTGGCGAAGATCGTCGATCGCTCGACGCCCTGCGCGCGCAGCTCATCCACAGTTCGGTTGTGGAACTTGAGAAATGCCAGATGCATCTGTGAGATGATCAGATGGACGTCGTTGCGCGGGTCACCGATCAGCGCGATGCCCTGCTGGTTGCGCGGTAGATCGTCGGGTTGGCCGGCATCGTTGATGCCGATCAGAAACTTATCAGCGTCATTGTCATCATATAAGTATGGGCTGCCGGTGGGGTCGGCGGCGTAGACCGACTCGAGATCAAGGCGCGGGGAGCGGAAGTTGCGCAGCTCACCCAGGCTGGCGTGATGCTGGAGCAGGCTGCGATCGGCGGTGATATCGTGGGCGATGAACTGTCCAAAGATCGGGAAGCCAGCTGGTATGTGTGGGTTGTCGGTGGCCACGCCAGCCGTATCCGGCTCCAGCAGGCTGTCGATCGTCGCGTGGGCGCGGCCAAGCGCCAGCAGCGCGGTCTCGTCGGCTTGATAGCGGGGCAAGCCCGAAAACATACGGCCATACTTACCATCCGCGACGGCGGCCAGATCCGATTTCAGGTGTGGCGCCAAAACGCAGCTGTGAGTGCTCATGTCGTTTTTCCTTTGCTTAGCACTACAACGTAATCAGCCCCTGCCGGGCACCGCGGCTGATCGCGTCGGTGCGGCTGGCGGCGCCGAGCTTGGCGAAGATCGACGAGACGTGGAATTTGACCGTATGCTCGCTGACCTGTAGCTCGCGCGCGATCAGCTTGTTCGACAGCCCCTGGCTGACCAGCTGCAGTACCTCGCGCTCGCGGGCCGTCAGCGGGTCGGCCCGATCGAGCGCGGGCACGACCACCGAGCCGCGCTGGCCCAGCAGCTGCTCGGCCAGCGGCAGCGGCACCGCCACCAGCCCATGCGCCACCGCTACCAGCGCGGCCTGAAGCTCGGCCGGGCTGCTGTCCAGCGGCAGGATACCCCAGCCGGCCAGCGGCAGCGAGCGCAGCAGCGTGGCTGCGCGGCCATCGCCGGCCAGCAGCAGCAGCGCCAGGCGCGCATCCTCAGGGAGAATACGCGCGGCGTCGGCCAGCAGATCTTCATCCGCCAGCAGTAAGACATCGACAGCGGCTATGTCCACATCGAGCATCGCCAGTGTGGCGGTTTCGCCCGCAATCTGTAGCTCGCTGGTGGCGACCAATGCCCGCAGCCCGGCTCGCAGCGCCGGCGTGGGCGCTGCGATCAGGACTCGAATCATGCGCCGCGCTCCCCCAGGTTGATGTCGATCGGGACGATCGCGCGATCGCGCGCGAGATACAGCCGCACCACGCGCGCGGCATACTCCGTCAGTAGGTCGCGCAGCGCCGCGATGCCCTCAAGCGGCGTGCCGGCCGCATCCAGCAGCAGATCGCCCACCGCCAGCCCGGCGCGCGCGGCCGGCCCGCCGGGCGCGATCTCCACCACCAGCAGCCCGGCATCAAGATAGGTGCGCCCGCGCGCGGGCGCGACCGTCCATTCGCTTGCGACATGGCTCGGGATCGATACCGCCAGGTCGCCGCCAAAGATCATGGCATTGATTCCAACCACCTCGCCGCGCGCGTTGAGCAGCGGGCCGCCGGAATTGCCCGGCGCCAGCCGCACATCCGAACGCACATACTGGGCCATGCGCTCGTTCGCCACGCCCGCATCTGATGCGCCGCGCACCGGCACCTCGCCCAGCCCGCTGACGATCCCGGCGGTCACAACCCAGGGCTGGCCCCACGGGTGGCCGACCGCAAAGACCAGCTCGCCCACGCGCAGTTGCGCCGAGTCGCCCACCGCTGCGGCCGGCAGATCTTCGGCCGCCACCTCCAGCAGCGCCAGATCGAGATCAGCGTTGCGCGCGCCGATGGTTGCCGGCAGCGTGCGGCCATCGGTCAACAATACCTCGATCCGGCCATTGGCATGCGCCACGACGTGATCATTGGTCAAGATCGCGCCGTTCGCACGCCAGATCACGCCAGTGCCGTTGCCGCGCCCGCCGCTGCGCACCTGGACGACGCTCGGGCGCACATGATCGATCAGATTCGCAATCGCCGGCGAGATATTATCGGGCAGGACGAACGAGCGCGCGAATGTGACTGGTGCTTGTGTGACTGTCATAAGTATACCCTGTTCTGTCTAGCTCCCGCACTCTTAGGCTGCGGAGCCGGTTAAGCCTACGGCAGTATGGTACTTTTCTATCTTTTGTGGTTCTTTTTTTGTGCTATGCAAAAAAACGAACCACGGACAAATGTGCTGGAACTTGCGCTGCCTGTCGTTTCTAACGATTCGTGTGTTATTTTT
>WNGB01004098.1_pt1 | contig 23869 bp, 23 predicted proteins | sample 5400681 | NCBI WGS metagenome assembly WNGB01 (sample SAMN13153367, study PRJNA577476) | soil metagenome | isolation source: 115 cm soil or saprolite under grassland replicate 2 | place: USA:California | collected 2016-06-15
AACTCATTCTATCCGAGCTCGCTCCGCTGGTTTCAGCGCAGCAAGGCGCTTTCTACATGATCGATAATTCTAACGGAGAATCGGAGCTTAAGCTGCTAGCAAGCTACGCTTCACAGGAAGGCAATGGCGCGAAGAACCGCTTCAAAATGGGTGAGAGCCTCGTAGGACAAGCGGCGTTGGAAAAACGACGCATTCTTCTGACTGATGTACCGAACAACTACGCGAAAGTGAGTTCCGGCCTGGGCGAATTTCATCCGACGAACATCGTGGTCCTGCCGATTCTCTTTGAAGGCGAAGTCAAAGCGGTCATGGAACTTTCGTCAGTCGAACGATTCAGTCCGGCCCACCAGGCGTTCCTTGATCAATTAACTGAGATCATCGGGATTGTGCTCAATACGATCGAAGCAAGCACGCGAACAGAAAACCTGCTCAAACAGTCGCAATCGCTCGCCGCGGAGCTGCAAAAGACCAACCTCGAACTACAAGAAAAGGCGCGCTCGAATCTGGCAAAGGATCAATTTCTGGCCATGCTCAGCCACGAATTACGCACACCTCTAACGCCGGTGCTCGCCTCTGCTCTCGCACTGGAGAGCGAGCCGGAGTTGCCGCAGGACATTCACGAATCGCTGCAAATGATTCGCCGCAACGTGGAACTGGAAGCGCGGCTGATCGATGATTTGCTTGATCTGACGCGCATCGATCAAGGCAAGGTGCAGCTCAATTTCGAGGTCGTTGATGCGCACACTCTGTTGCAAAGCACCCTCGAGATTTGTCAGGAGACCCGGCACGATTGCAGCAGATTTTTTGGAACCTGATCAATAACGCGGTGAAGTTTACGCCGAGGAACGGGAAAATTACCATTACCACCAGCAATGATTCCGACGGACAGCTGCGTGTCGAAATCGCTGATACCGGCCTGGGGATCGAGGCGGAAGCGCTGCCGAAAATTTTCGATGCGTTCGAACAAGGCGGCCGGACTCAGCTCGGAGGTTTGGGCCTCGGACTAGCCATTAGCAAAACCCTTGTGGAATCGCACAAGGGAACGATCAGCGCGCAAAGCGCCGGCCGAAACAAAGGCTCGACGTTCACGCTGGTTTTTCCCACCTGCGAAAAGGTGGAGGCACAAATCGCACGAAGATACGAACCGCTCGCTTACGAATTTGCTTCGGCGGCGCGGCTATCATGTGCAATCAGCGCTAAGCTTTCAATCTGCCGTCGATCTAAGCGCAAAGGAGCAATTTGATGTGCTCATCAGCGACCTGGCTTTGCCCGATGGCAACGGAATCGATCTGATACAGAAGCTCCACTCCAAGCAGCCGCTTCTGGGGATCGCTCTCACGGGTTTCGGAATGGAAGACGATATTCGTAGGAGCTACGATGCTGGATTCCAGCATCACCTTGTAAAGCCGATTGACCTAAACAAGCTCGACTCCTTAATTCAAGAAGGCGCAGCGACGCTGCCAGGCGTTTAAGACGGATTCCTTCACGCACCGTTTGCTTCCGCGTGCTCCCACATCAATTCGCGTCGACTGGCATGGGAGGTTGGGCCCGCCAGGATTCGAACCTGGGACCAAGGGATTATGAGTCCCCTGCTCTAACCGCTGAGCTACAGGCCCGGATTGATCGTGGACTGAACCATAGCATATCGCGACAGCCAACGCTGAAGCCTTGGAAGGTCATTCGGCTAAAATTTCGGATTGCGGATTGTGGATTGCGGACTTGGGATGGAAGCGTGATTCGCGGAATCCTGAGCATCATCGAAATCGCGCTTCTCAGCGCGCTGATCCTGGCAACACGCTGCGCGAATCATCAGAACATTTTTGTCGCCGGAAACGTTTACTTCGTTGATGCGGATTGTTACGCGCGCATGACGCGCGTGCAGATGTGCCGCGCCAAGCCGGGGCTGATCGTGCGGCATCATACTTTTGAGAATTTTCCACAAGGGACAATTCCACACACGACCGCGCCGTTGGATTACCTCATTTTCGGACTGTCGCTTCTGCTAAACCCATTCACAGCGCACACGCTGGACTTGGCGGGAGCGTTTATCTCGCCGTTGCTAGCGCTGCTTGGAGGCTGGTTTCTCTGGTGGTGGTCACGCCGAATGAAATTCCGGTATCGCTGGGTCATGTTGGTCTTGTACGCGATCAGTCCCATTCTGGTTCAGGGGACGGAGCTTGGCAGGCCAGATCATCAATCCTTATCGGTGCTGCTCGTGACGATCGCGATTTGCGCGGAGTGGAGCTCGCGCACAAAGGCAGCCGACCAGCCTTCGCCACGAGGCTACGGCTTGGCAAGCACGGCTGCCTCGACAGATTACGATAGATGGAGCGTCGTCAGTGGAATCGCGTGGGGATTGGCGATTTGGAATTCTGCTTATGAATCGCTCATCTTATTTCTGCTGGTGACAATAGTGAGCGCGCTTGAAAACCGAAACGCGCTCCTGACGAAATCTCGCCGTGCGGGGTGGCTTTGTTTTGTTCTCATCATTACGATCGCGCTTTTGATTGAGCGGCGCGTCCCGTCACTCTCGATTTTCCATCCGGACACGATTTTTAAAAACTGGGCCAGCACGATCGGCGAACTCGCCCACGTTTCGCCGGCAAATCCGATCTGGTTGCGGTGGTGCGGGTATTTTCTTCTTGTCACACCGTTTTTGATTTGGTTTGGGCTGTTGAAAACGAAGAGTAAGAGCAACACTAACAGCGAGCCACCACCGCTTTTCGTCGTCGTTTTGCTTTGCGCTACTTATGCTCTGACGATCTGGCAGGCACGCTGGGGATATTTTTTTGTGTTGATTCTTGCACTTGCGCTTCCGGCTTTGCTGGAGCCAATCAAATCGCGCGCGGCAGTTTGGATCGCATTTGTATTATCGATCTTTCCAATTTTGCGCGATTGGGATGAAAGGCTTTGGCCAAATGACGCGCAGTTGGCCATGCGCATCGAACAACGCAACGAATCGGTGCAAATACGCGACCTCGCGCTCAATTTGCAATCGTCAGAGATGCGCGCATTCCTCGCACCGTGGTGGCTTTCACCGTCCATTGCCTATTGGTCCGGCCAGCCTGGAATCGCTGGAAGTTCGCACGAAAGTCTAAGCGGAATCGAAGACAGCGCGCGATTTTTCCTATCCGACGATTTGCAAAAAGCGCGCGAAATTCTCAACAAACGTAAGGCGGCGTTGGTTTTTGCGTACGAATCTGAACGTGTGGCGCAAAATTCGGCAGCGATCCTAAACCGCGAATTGCCTCCGCACTCGTTGTGCCGCGTATTGGATCGAATGCCTAGCCAAGCGCCACCGTTTCTGATTTTTTCAGGTCAGAACGCGGCGTGCAAACTCTACCGGGTCGCTATTGAACAATAGGGAAGACAAAAACTTTGCAGTCACGAATGAGAATTCGTTGACAGCCATCGATGAGTGTCCCAATACTACTGGATGCTCAAAAGATTCGTCCCGCAAAAGCCGATGCCGCCGGTCAAAGAAGAACCACGGTATCCGGATACAGATGGCAACAATCATCCTGCGAGTCGCGAAGAAGCAGAAACACCAACAATAATTCTTAATCCAAATCCAAAACCTATGGCAGATCATGGTGGCAAAGACATTCTCTCGAGCGATGTCGAAATCAAAGGCTCGATCAAGTTCCAAAAAGAACTGCTCATCGACGGAAAGGTCGAAGGGGACATTAACTCTGACGGCACTTTGACGGTCGGTGAAAACGCTGAAATTCGGGGCGAGATAAAAACCAAATCGATCACCGTCTATGGCAAAGTACATGGCAATATCACCGTGGCCGAGCGCTGCGAGCTAAAATCCAAATGCGTGTTGCAGGGAGATTTGAAAGCAGCGCGTCTTACCATTGAAGAGGGGGCGACTTTCATTGGCAGGTCGGAAGTCACCAGCGGAGCGATATCCGCAAAGGCAACCTCAGCGCGTCCTGAAGTTGTGCGGCCCAGCGAGCCCATCAAAGCAGCCTTTGGAGCGCGCGCATAAAGAAAAGATCTTGCCTTAGAGTCCAGTGGCAAATCCGTCGCTTGCAAAAGTCAATGCGGAATGCCCGCACTGTGGCTTCAAGCAGAAGGAATATGTAGCGGCCAAAAGCTCAATCTGCCGCCAGTGCGGCCGCTCCTTTTCTCCGTTCGCGCCGAAACCTTACCTGAAGCTGCGGACAAGAGAAGAAGCGCCACCGCCAGAGCGCCACTCCATCTTCGGCAGATTCGAGGATTTTTGGAAGCGACAACGCAGTTTGATTATCGAGTGTTTTGAATGTAAACGGAAACAGCAGGTCTGTGGCGCGGCGACTTCGACAATTTGCCCGGGTTGCAGCGCGCATATTGATCTGCGCGACTACAAAATCACCAGTGGTTTCAGCCGCAGCATCCGGACGCGGGGCGACGTGCATTTGACAGGCAAGGGTGATCTTGGTAGCAGCAGTGTGGTTTGCCGATCCGCCTTAATAGAAGGCAGGCTGCGCGGCAATCTGCATTGCGACGACACCGTCACGATCCACTGCTCAGGCAAAATCCTCGGCCGTATCAGCGCGCGACACATCATAATCGATCGCAAGGCCGAGATTCATTGCTTCCGCAGAGTTCGTGCCCAAAGCATCGAGATCAAGGGAAGGATGTCAGGCGAGATCATTGCTCAGATGGTTACGGTTCAAAAAAAGGCCTCACTACAAGGCGACGTTACGGCAAAAGCCATCACGGTGGAAAAAGGCGGAATGTTTTCCGGTCAGCTTGTCATCGGGCAGGTCAGCATTACACAAGGAGAATTGTTGCAGGACCAAGAACCGGCAGCAACGAATATTCTGGAATCCCATTTTCCGGACGCTGCACCGCGGCCTCTGCCGGCGACGTAAGAACGATCTCCATGCAAAGACTGCATCCGCGCAGTCCTTACGAGAAGTTGGGCGGTTACGTGCATCTGCCGCGTTTGATCGATAAGGCCAGGCTGCACCGCAAAGGATTGCTTGACGGTTACAACTATAAAACCGTTGGGTTCGATAAACATTTGCTCGCGTTTCTCAAACTCGACGGCGACGCATTTGAAGAGATTGTTAACAGGCTGGAGGAAGACGACGCCATTCTGGAGTGGGTGCAGAAAAACGGGGCCCGACATTCCGCCGAAGCAATTGAACAATGGAACCAGGCGATGATTTCGCGGCACCCCGACACCGCCGCCAAAAAGGCGCGTTTCATCCATTTTCTCAAGGAGGCGGGCGGCGAAGGCCGCAAAGACATACGGACTTATTTCGATCTGATCGAGTTCGACGAAGGACGATTAGAATGATGCGTTTTCGGAAATGTTCGACCAAGCGGTGAAATTCCAATCCCGCTATCTTCAGAGCAAAAAGCTAAGACTTAAGGCTTCCAAGAATTTTGTCTGCATTCTCCAGAGTTTCTTTGCTTCCGATATCAAGCCATTTCCCCTTGATCTGAAACGTCTTTACCGGTTTGCGCGTGTAGAGCCATTGCACAAAACGGCCTGGCTGGTCGGGATTATTGCCTGCAGCAAGATATGTCGTTAAGAGAGACAGAACCGCAGGCGAGTAATAGTAAAGAGCGATTGCAGCAAGGGTTCCCTGAGGCTTCTTCGGTTTTTCCTCAAATCGGGTAATGATTCTTTTAGCATCAACAGTGATGTTACCGTACTTCTTGATCGCTTCGATGTCCCCGACGTCGTAGACCGCGACTGTTGCGTCGGTTCCCCTGGCGCAGTCCACAAAATCCGCCAGCGATTCAGTAAACAGGTTATCACCGGCGACGACCAAGAGACTGCTTTGAGCCAGGTTCTCGCGCGTGACGACAAGATTGGTGTCCCCGACTGCACCTAATTTGTCTTCATCGCTTGTGGAGCCGTCGTTGATGACTTTGAACTTGAATTCCGGATGTCGCTCCTGATAACGCTGGCTCCAGGCCTCGAAGTCACCCGCAAATTTGTCGTTTGTGACCACGTAAATTGTTTCCAGATCAGGAACACCCGCAAGGTTGTCGACCACCCATTGGATAATCGGTTTACGCCCAACCACGAGCAGCGGTTTCGCTTTGTCGAGAGTTAGTGGATAAAGACGCGTTGCGTATCCGGCGGCGAGAATCAGAGCATTCATGAGACTAAAATAGTTCGCAGCAAAACAGAAACGCGCTCGGATTTTCTACGGCTTCGCGGCGCCTCCGCTCAGGATTGTGCTCTTTAAATGCTGCTGAATCATTTGGATGCGGTTTGAATCTGTGATCTTGGCATGGGTAGAGCCATCCACCACATAGAGGGTATCAATCGCGGCGCCAGCCTGGGTGTTAATACGAGAAAGCGGAATTAAAATGTTTTCGCGATCGAGGCAGCTCAACACATCGTAAAGTAAACCGATTCGATCCGGCGCCTGAATCTCAATAAGCGTGTAGGTCGGATGCGTTTTGTTATCGATGGCGATGCGCGTCGGAAATTCAATTCCTGGCGCAAGACGACGGCTTTGCCGCTTCGCCTTTTCAATTAATGGCAGGAAATCGAAGCTCTCGTCTTCGAGGGCTCGTCGCAAAGTTTGCTCCACCAACTCGAAGTCGCGCCGATGAGTGACAGGGCGAGCTTTCGTGTCGCACACCCGAAAAATGCTAAGTACGACGTTGTCGCCGCGCGGAAAAACGTCGGCGCTCAGAATGTTCAACGGAACAACGGAGAACGATCCGGCAACCTTTGCCAACAACCGTTCACGCTCCCACGTGCAGAAAGTGACGACGCTGTGTCCCTGCTCTGGCATAATCTTCCATTTGATCGCTGCAGCCAGCGGAGATTCTCCCGAGTCGGAAACATCCTCGAGAAACGATCGGAACAATTTCAAGTGCTCGATAATCTCAGGCACATCAGTCGCGCGAAAATAATGATCTGGCATGAACTCAAAGTGCGCTTCGATTTCGTCTGCGTAGTCCGGCGGAAGATTCTCGGATACGGCGCTCTGCAAGCTTTCGCGCTCGATTTTTGTCTGGTCATAGTAAGACTTTTGGTCGGCCAGATAGCGCGACGTCTCATGAAACAATTCCCAAACGAGGGACTCCTTCCAATCCGACCACGCTTCGGGACTTGCGCCCTGACCATCAGCCAAAGTAAGCAGCATTAGCTTGTTCAGGTTTCTCTGATGCTTCACAATGCGGCCGAATTCCATTACTGTGGCTGGATCATCCAGGTTTCTCTGCTGTGCGGTCCTGGAGAGGGTAAGATGATGATCAACCAGCAGAATGAGCGACTTGCGCTGCTCGGGTGATAACTGCAAACGGGCAGCTACGCGCTGAGCAAAGAGCGCGCTTCCTTCAGAGTGTGGCCTGGCCCCAACGGCTTTGCCGCTGTCGTGCAAAAGAAGCGCAAGGTAGAGAACCAGCGGGTCTTCGAGTTGCTCAAAGATATTTCGATAGGCAACCAACTTCGGATCATTGGTCTCAGCGAGCGCGTCCAGTTTATCGATACATACTAATGTATGCTCATCGGCTGTATAACGATGCAAAAACTCATGCTGCACCAGACAGGTGAGCTGGCCGAATTCGGGAATGTAACGACCGAGAAAATCGACCCGATGCATCGTTCGCAGGATTCGCCCGACTCGGCCTTTCTGTGACAGAATCAATTTAAAAATCTCGCGCGGACCGCGAGCGTACTGATAGGTGCGAGTGACGTGGCGGAGGCTTCTGCTCAGCAAATCCGCCAGTTCCGGGCTAAGATCTAGGCTGCGCTGCTGGGCAAGCTCGAATGCCCGCATCATCTGCTCAGGCTCTTTGCGAAAAAGATCGCGCCGCGCGGGATGCAATTGTTTGTTCTGCACAAAGAAAGAGTCGCCGATGGGAGTCTTGGCTGCTCCTACCAACGGTAGAAAACTAAAAAGAGCGCGTGTCTTGTTCGTGACATATCCGCTTACAAATTGCTCCGTGATACGTTCTGTCACTCGAAAGATATTTCGCGTGTGCTCGTAGTAGTGCCGCATGAGCGCCTCACTGCGGAGCTGTCCATTGCGAGGAGAATAATTGAGCCGTCTCGCGACTTGTTCCTGCAGGTTGATGTGCAGTACGTCGGTGGCGCGCCCGGTGGCGTAATGCAAATCCGTGCGCAAGCGCAAGAGGAAATCGTAGGCTCTCTCGATCCTTCGTTGGTCGCTTTCGCTCAACCAGTCTTTTCCCACCAGTTGGTTCGTGCTCAGCGAACCCTCTCTGAAGTAGGTCATCCAAAGCAGATTTTGATAGTCGCGAAGTCCGCCACATCCGCTTTTCAGGTTAGGCTCCTGTAGATACACGCTGTCCCCGAATTTTTTGTGCCGGGCAACCTGATCTTGCATGCGCATTTCAACATATTCCCGTTCGTGGCTCTGGACGCATCTTGCGCGAAACTGATCGCGAAATTGCCGCGCCAGCTCGCTGTCGCCAGCGAGAAATCGCGACTCCAGCATGGCGGTTTTTGTGCGCATATCGCGGTTCGCCTGCGCAATCGCTTCCTTAATAGAACGCGTGGAATGTCCAACCTTGAAGCCGCTATCCCACAGCAGATAGAGAACCTGATTCACCATTTCCTCCAGGTCCGGCGAAATCTCTGTCGCCCGTTGATGATGCAAAAGCATGACGTCGATATCACTGAATGGATTGAGCTCGCCGCGGCCATATCCGCCAAGAGCGATCAACGCCAGTGGAACCCTGGTCTCGCCATTTCCGCGAGCGGTAGCGGCAGCGCCGCCGAAGACGTATCGCAACAAAACGTCAACCAGTTCAGCCCGCCGCGCGCAAATTTCGCGGCCGCTGGCGCCGGCCTGGTGCTTCAGACGCAAGCGATGCTCTTCAACCTTGAGAAACTTTTTATAAAGTGGAAGAACCTCGGTCGGGCGTTTGCTCCCGGTCGCGGCGAGGCGACTTTCGGCGTGAGCCAAAACTTGTTCCAGATGTCGGGGCATTGTCATCACGAACTTCGGTTGTAACTGAATCTAAAGTTGAAAATTCAAAAGCCAAAGTCGCGCCACGCACCAAGGCTCTGATCACGTGACTGACGCGGCGCGCGCGGTTATGTCTGCCACAAAAAATTAATACTTCAGAAACGACGTGACTGGCGTTGGCTCGAGCAGGTTGCGGCCATGAAGAAATTGCAGCTCAATTAGAAACTGCGCTTCGAGCAAATGCCCGCCGGCCTTACGGATGAGAACAGCCGCGGCAGCAGAAGTCCCGCCGGTTGCGAGCAAATCATCCAACAACACCACCCGCTCACCGGCTCTTATGCCATCGATATGCATCTCCATTTCGGCTTCGCCGTACTCGAGTGAGTACTTCGCAATCTCCGTCCGGTACGGAAGTTTGCCGCGTTTCCGGATCGGCACAAAACCGACACCAAGTTCATATGCAACCGTCGATCCAAAAAGAAACCCGCGCGCATCGATCCCCACAATCTTATCGATCCTTCTGCCGCGGCACCGCTCCAGAAAGAGATCGATCGACGCACGGAACAGGACCGGATCATTCAACACCGGCGTGATGTCTTTAAACACGATGCCCTTCTTTGGAAAATCGGGTACATCCCGCACGGCGGCGCGCAATTTGTCGACAATGTCGGCACTCATCGACGCGAATAAACGCCAGGGCAGGAAGCACGCGTTGGGTGCTGCGAACATTTCCACGAGTGGGACATTAGAATTAGGAGATTATTTTTCAGTCAAACGCAGCTCTTCTGTCTTGCCATTAGTTACGAGCCAATGCTTGCCGTGCATGACGTAGTAAACTCTGCGTTCGTCAGGCGAAACAGCTATCTGACCCGCACGAGAGTCTTCCCCCAGAATTTTGAGTGAGCTTAGCGATTTTTGATAGACGGGGAGACGTTCGTTTGGCTTGTAGAGCAGGTCCAAGGATTGCTCGTTTGTACGTTTGGGGACTGGTCTCGGCAGTCGCGCAAACCACCCATCTCCCGAGCCGCCCATCCGCGACAATTGGACATAGATTGCTTCGCGACTCACCCCAATATCAGCTACGCCAATTTCAGATGGGCTGGCGTTTTCAGTCTCCTGCGTTGCAAGAGGAACATACCGGTAGGCCGCCACCGAAAAGTGATCCTCTCCATCGAATGTGTCAGTTTGGATCTCGCCGTGCCACAAGTCACCGTATTCGGAAAAAAATAATTCTCCACTTGCACTAAACACTGGGCACGACGGATTCGGGTGACGTCGCATCCGCACAGGGATCCATTCATCTTCTTTCCTGAACATGAACAGAGGTGCCTCTCGATCATCCGTTGTCACGAAAGTTGCGTGCAACTTTGGATCGAACGCAACTCGCCAGAAGTTAGTTCCTGACGGTGCGTCCCGAATTTTTGTTAGAGCGCCTGATCCTGGATCGAACGACCAAAGACTTTCCTTCGTAGCGCAGAAAATTCTGCCCTCGTCTGAACACGTAATCCCACGCAGCCAATCGTTAGATGCTAATTGTGTCAATGCGATGTCTCGAATCGTTCTTCCACCAAGCTCGATCTCTTGAACCGCCGGTCGCGTATCAATCTCCCCTAACGCGTATATTCGCTTGCCATCCCTTGAGAAAGCCGCGTCACCAGCGACGCAGTGCGTGACAACCCAGTGAAAGAGCAGTCCTGCCGACATCGCAATTCGACGATTACAGTAACGCATACGTTTTCAGTGCTGTTGGCTCCTAACTTCAGCAGGGAAAGAAGATTTACGAACACGGCAAGTCAACCTAAACTGCATTTCGAGTGGATCGATATCTTCTTATCGTTTCGACAGTTTGTTTTCTCGCTGCGGTTGTACACACGGCTATTGAGTTGCGTGCCGGAGTATTTCGCCCGATGCGGTTTAATTTTTTCGCGGTGGGCTTGGGCTTTATTTTTCAGACCGCTTTTTTGTCCCTGCGCGGACACGAGCTGGAACGCTGTCCCCTCACCAATCTATTCGAGGTTTTTATCTTTCTCGCATGGTCGGTAGCGGCGATCTACATGCTGGTCGGTCCGGGTTATCGCCTCTCACTGATGGGCGCCTTTACCGCACCCCTGGTGGTGGTGCTGCAAGTCTTTGCGCTAATCGCGCCGATTGATATTCGTCACCCAGTGAAGTTGCCGGCAAATCCGTGGCTGGAATTTCATGCATCGATTTCCCTCTTGGCTTATGGAGCGTTTGCGCTCGCCTGCATCGCTGGCGTCATGTATCTCGTGCAGGAACGCCAGCTCAAGACGCATCAACTACATTCAATTTTTTATCACTTACCGCCGCTGAGTGATCTGTTTGCTGCCATCACCCGGCTTCTTTGGTGGGGCTTTGCGCTTTACACGCTCGGCATCGTAAGCGGTTTTTTCACCGGGCATCCACTACCACGCCCGCAAGTAGTAGCCGCGATCGGAATCTGGTTGCTTTACGCGGCGATTTTACAGGGTCGGCATCTTCGTTGGTTCGCGCCAAAACGCGTAGCTGCATTATGCATCATCGGTTTTAGTGCGGCGCTGACACTTCTGTGGGGGATCACGTTCACGGCGGAAATGCATCCGATACCATGACCGTTTTCTGCATAGGCTTGAGTCATCACACGGCGAACGTGGCGACACGGGAGCAGTTCGCCGGTAGCGCAACAGCTGAATCGATCGTGCGTGAAGCCGGTTGCCCCGAAGCGTTGCTGCTGACGACATGCAATCGGGTGGAGGTTTACGGCGTTTCGCACAAACGCATTTCGACGGATGAAATTGCGCGTTGCCTCACAAAAAACCCCATCCGCGATCCTCATTATTACGCACCGCCATTTTACCGGTACGAAGCTGAGAAGTGCATCCAACATCTCTTCCGCGTTGCGTCTGGACTCGATTCGATGGTTGTCGGCGAAAGCGAGATACTCGGACAGGCGAAAAAAGCCTACGAACTGGCCAGAAAATCCGGAGCAGCCGGCCCGTATTTGCATCGTCTGTTTCAGCGTGCCTTTCGCGTGGCGAAACAAGTGCGTACGCACACAGACATTGCGCGCGGCGCGGTGTCGGTCGGCTCGGTCGCCGTCGATCTGGCGCAAAGAATTTTTGGCAGATTAAGCGATTGCAAGGTGCTCGTGCTCGGAGCAGGCGAAATGAGCGAACGTACAGCGCGCGCTCTCATCTCCCGTGGCGTCACCGATCTTCGCGTCACCAACCGTTCGATGGATCGCGCATGCGAGCTAGCGCGCGCAGTGGGCGGCCGTTCTATTCCGTTCGAAACGTGGGAAACACAATGCCGTGAGATCGATATTTTCATCACGTCGACAACGTCGGAAACTCCGTTGCTGACAACCGAGAAACTTGCGCCGCTGCTGCGCGACCGCTTGGATCATCCGCTTTTTATCATCGACATCGCGGTGCCCCGTGACGTCGACCCGAGTGTAAACGAAATGGAAGGTGTTTATCTTTACGACATCGATTCGATACGATCTGTCGCGGAGCAATCGCTCGAGCTTCGACGCCAACAGGTTGTCGCAGCAGAAGCGATCATTGCAGAACATGTCACGGATTTTGTCGATTCGCTTTCTCGAGGATTGAACGACGCCGCTCGAAAAACCGAGCATCCCTTGCCTGGCGAAAATTCGCTGCGGGCATCGGAATTGTAGGAGAAGCTGGCAGCTTCCCGTCCACACTCTCGCGAGCTAGATTCCCGCGATGGTTAAAAACATTGTGCTGGGCACACGCGGCAGCGAACTCGCGCGCGCGCAAACTCTGCTGGTCGAGGAAGCGATTCGACGCGCAAATCCGGGCATAACGATCGAGACCAAAATTGTTGCGACAAGAGGCGACAAAACCAGAGTTATCGATCCGCGCGCAGGACGAAAGGGATTGTTTACGGCAGAAATCGAGCGCGCCCTTCTTGCCCGAGAAGTGGATGTTGCGGTGCACAGTGCAAAGGACCTGCCAAGCGAAACAAACCCGGGCGTAGAAATCGCGGCAGTTTTGCCCCGCGCGCCGATGGGTGACGTGCTGGTCTCCAAACATCCGGAGGGTCTCGGTGCCCTTCCACGCGGCGCAATAGTGGCAACTGGCAGTGTGCGAAGAAAACATCAGCTGCTGTGGAAACGCGTAGATCTCCAGCTTGTCGATCTTCACGGCAACGTGCCGACTCGCCTGCGAAAACTGGCCGAAAACGAGTGGGACGCCGTCGTGTTAGCTCGCGCAGGTCTTGAACGCCTGGGTATGTCGCTAAGTCGTGCGGAAATCAGTTTTGAAGGCCGGCGATTTTTTCTCGAAATGCTCCCAGACGAAATTTTTTTGCCGGCCGGTGGTCAGGGAATAATTGCCGTTCAAGTTCGCACCGACGATCAAAGCGCAAAGGCAGTCGTCGCTCCCATAAACCATCGCGAAACGTTGCTTTGTTTGCGAGCGGAGCGAGAATTTCTGCGTCGTTTGCAAGGTGACTGCGACTGTCCAGTGGGTGTCCTCGCAAACATTGATAACGGCAAGATGAAAATGCGTGTGCAGTTGTTCATGGGAAGCGCGATGGACCCGCGTGAAGCCGCAATAGAAGGCGCGCCCGCTGATCCCGAACGCCTCGCAGCAGAGCTATTGAGTCGATTAGGAGCACCAGCCCTCGCGCAAGGGTACGGCCCGCCGCATGAGCATCAGTAAGAGTGGAAAAGTTTATCTGGTTGGCGCTGGGCCGGGCGATCCTGGCTTGGTCACCTTGCGCGCAAAGGAGTGCATCGAGAATGCGGATGTAATCGTTTACGATCATTTGGCAAATCCGGGAATGCTCAGTTGGGCGCGAGAGGATGCAGAAATCATTTATGCCGGAAAGGAACCCGGCGAGGACCAAAATCCAGGCCAGCGGGAAATCAATGCTCTGCTAATCGAGAAAGCACGTGAAGGAAAGCAGGTCGTTCGGTTAAAGGGTGGGGATCCGTTCGTGTTCGGCCGAGGAGCGGAAGAAGCTCAGGCGATTGCCGAGGCGGGAATCCCATTTGAAGTTGTGCCCGGGATCACCTCGGCCATCGCCGGCGCGGCTTACGCAGGTATTCCAATGACGCATCGAGCGCACAATTCGCACGTGACATTCTTTACGGGACACGAAGATCCAGCGAAATCAGAAAGTGCAATCGATTACGCGGCCCTCGCAAAACTTGGTGGCACGCAGGTCATGTTGATGGGCGTGGAACGTCTCGGATCCATCACCAGCGAAATGATGAAACACGGCGTGCGCAGCGATTTGCCGGTCGCCCTCGTTCGCTGTGCTACGACTGGCCAACAGGAAACGCTCACAGGCTCCCTTTCAGACATTGCCCAAAAAGCTGTAGCCAGCGATTTCAAAGCGCCGGCGGTAGTCGTATTTGGAGAAGTTGTGGCCTTGCGGGACAATCTCAATTGGTATGAAAAACGGCCGCTCCTGGGGAAAAGAATTGTCGTTACGCGGACCCGAAAGCAGTCGAGCGTGTTAAGCAACAAATTGCGCGCCCTGGGTGCTCATGTCATCGAGCTGCCAACGATTCGAATCGAGCCGCCCAGCGACTTACGCGAATTCGCGGAACTGGTACAGGACGCGCATCTCTGTGACTGGATCGTTTTCACGAGTGCAAACGGCGTCGAAGCGTTCTTCGATATTTTCTTCAAGCTGTACGATGATGTCCGTGAGATCGGCGGCGTGCGCATTGCTGCGATCGGACCCGCGACGGCCCAACGCGTGAAAGACTTTCATCTGCACGTCGATCTTCAGCCGGACGAATTCGTGGCGGAAGCAGTATCTCGGGAATTTAAAAAGCAGGGAAGCGTCGAAAATTTGCAGATTCTTCTAGTCCGCGCAGAGAAAGCGCGTGACACGCTTCCCAAAGAACTTTCAGCACTGGGAGCGATCGTGGACGAAGCACTCGCGTATCGAACCGTGCCGGAAACGCGAGACACGAGTGGCGCGCGCCGGCAACTCGCGCGCGACGGGGCCGACCTAATCACGTTCACCAGTTCTTCAACTGTGGAAAACTTTGTCGCGCTTGGCCTGCCCTGGCCGAAGGGAATGCGAATCGCGAGCATCGGGCCCATCACCTCAAAAACTGTGCGCGATCAGGGGCTCACAGTAGATGTCGAGGCGCAGCGGCACGATATCGATGGTTTGGTGCGGGCGATCAGGGAGCTTTTTGAGAAAAGTTAAATCGTTAAGAAAGTTACATGGTGACAACGGCTTCGCCGATGGACTTGTAACGTTGTAACTCTTCTTCTCACGGATTGAACCGAAACTTCATCCGACCGCGCTTCGCGTTGGCTTTTGCCTTACGGCGATGCTTTTGGGAAGGCGTCTCGAAGGCACGCAAACGGCGGACCTCCTCGAGAATACCTTCGGCATCTAGCTTGTTTTTCAGCCGCTTCAATGCGCGATCAACAGGTTCACCTTTACGAACAATTACTTCTGGCATCGATAATCACTCCCTCGAATAACGAATGGAATCTTAAACGGGCGAGCCCGAGCCTACTCGGAGCGGACGACCTCGTCAAATCTCCTAGGAAAACGCGGACGGAGTAGCCGCTTTAGCGCTGCGCGAGAGGATTGGCGGCAGTCGTGGCTTTTTCGGTTACTTCGCGCCGGAGTGCAGCAGCGCCGCGCCCGCGGGCACGTGACCACCACAGCACAATTGGCGAAGCGATAAAAATTGAAGAGTACGTGCCTACGACCACGCCAATGATGATGGCGAGGGAAAAGTCGCGCAGCACGGCGCCGCCAAACAAAAACAGACAGAGAATCGGGATCAGCGTAACTGTGCTTGTCAGAATCGTGCGGCTGAGCGTTTGGTTAATGCTCGAGTTCATTATCTCCTCGATGGTTCCACGTCGCCCGCTAGCCAGCCCTTCACGTATCCGGTCGTACACGACGATGGTGTCGTTAATGGAATAACCCGCGATGGTCAGCACTGCGCCGACCATTGTGAGCGTAAGTTCGCGGCCGAGAAGCGCGAACACACCGACTGTCATCAGCACATCGTGCAGCAAGGCGACAATCGCGCCTACCGCAAAGGAAAGCTCAAAGCGGAACGTTACGAAAATTAAAATGCCGAGGATGCCGAGGCCGAGCGCAATCAACGAACTCTTTGCCAACTCACCGCCCACGAGTGCGCCGACTCGTTCCGAACCTTCCACATTAAAGCCGGCGCTTGGGAGCGTCTGTATGATTTGTTTTTCCACCCTGTCGCTCGTGTTCAGCGGAGTGCGGATGGTGATGTAACTCTTGCCTCCTTGCGTGGATTCCTGGATTGACGCATCGGCAAACCCGATTGGCTTTAGCGCGTTGCGCACCTGTCCGATGTCGATCTTACCCGGTGCACTCAATGTAATCAGGTCGCCACCGCGAAAATCGACGCCGAAATTTTTCTCGCCGCGAATGTAGAACGCGGCGGCGCCGGCCAACAGCAGCGCGAGTGAGATCATGCAGGCGATGAACCCTTTGCCGAGGAAGTTGATGTTTTTCGATGAAATCAAATGCAACATCGAGATACGCTTGAGCCGTCCTGTATCGACAAGCCAGCCGAGGCAGCTCCGCCCCACGATGAGGGCCGTGAACAACGACGCCAGGATACCGAGAGTAAGCGAAATCGCGAAGCCTTTCACCGGCCCAGTCGCCTTCCAAAACAAAATCGCCGCGGTAATTAGCGTCGTTACGTTTGCGTCGAAAATCGAGCTAAACGCTTTCTCATAGGCCGTGTTCAGGGCGACCTTGAGCGATTTTCCGAGGGCCATTTCTTCGCGCAATCGCTCGTAAATGAGCACGTTCGCGTCCACTGAAAGACCAATTGTCAAAATGATGCCGGCGATGCCGGGCAATGTGAGCACGAAGTGGAACATCGTCAGCGCGCCCACGAGGAGAATGAGATTGATGATCAGAGCAAGATTTGCGACAAGGCCCGGAATTTTGTAGTAGATCCCTACGCAGATTAGCGTAATGACCAGTCCGACCAAGCCGGCGAGAACGCTCGCGCGGATCGAATCCAGGCCGAGAGTCGGCGAGATGCTGCGCTCTTCCTCGATGCTCACCGGTGTTTGCAGCGGGTTCTCGAGCACACTCGCCAGACCGCGGGCTTCTTCTTCAGTAAATCTTCCCGTGATTTGCGCGTCGCCGCCGTAGATAGCATCCTGTATGACGGGCGCAGATTGGATGACTCCATCAAGCACAATCGCAAAGCGATGATGAACATGCGCGGCTGTGATGTCGCCGAACTTCTTGGCGCCCTCCGGGTCGAAGCGCAAATGGACGACCCAGCCATCTTTTTCGTACGAGGCACCCGCGCTTGAAACACGATCGCCGGACAAGTCAGCTTTCTTTTTTACCAGCAACCGTTCTTCTCTGGGTTTTTCCTTGGAGCCGGCGACGGTCTCACCGAACTCGTTGGTCATCGATCCGCCTTCTGCAGCGAGTTTGTGAGTGTCGATCCGGTATTCAGGCGGAATGACATCCTTGCCTTCATCGATTGCTCTTAATTTTTCCCCATTATCGGGGTAAACGAGACGAAACTCGAGTTTCGCCACGCGGGAGAGCTGTTCTCGCGCTTCCTGAATCTTCGCAGTGTCCAGCCCCGGAATCTGGACAAGAATCCGATCACTGCCGACGGGACTGATAATCGGTTCACTGACTCCAAAAGTGTCAATCCGTTTCCGAATGACCTCCACTGCCTGTTCAAGCATTCCCTTCGTGATCGGCTTGTCGCCGGGCACGAGCCGGATCAGGAATGAGGTGCCTCCCTGAATATCGAGACCCAGCGCGATCTTTTTTTGTGGCGGCCAGATCGCGGCGATGCTGAAAACGACAAGCAACACCACCAGCGTGGTGGCCAGCAGGCGTTTCCGCGGTCCTTGATCAGTGGCGAAGTACCATCCGAAGAGGATCAGCATTCCGAGGCCAACAAAAAACGTAAGTGCCGGAGTCATCGGTTTTAACGAGCCAACGATTTAATGATTTAACTCTCCTTCAGCACATTTGTAATGGCCGATTTCTCCATTTCGATCTTTACGTTGTCGGCCACCTTCACTAGCACGGTGTTTTCCTTCACATTGGAAATCAGACCGTGAATGCCGGCATTGGTCACTACGCGGTCGCCTGTCTTTAAGCTCGAGATTAATTGTTGTTGCTGTTGCTGCCGTTTTTTCTGCGGCCGGATCATCACAAAATACATGATGATGAAAATGAAAATCAGCGGGATAAAAAATGAGCCAATGCCGCCGCCGGGGATTGCATGAGGCGCCGCGCTTTGAGCTTGAGCAAGAATTGTCTGGAGCATGCCGAGAATTGAAGAGCGCACCTTAAGCGCGAAAGCCGCCACTGCAATTGTTCTTTCGCATCGCTCGTATTATTATCGGGGTCGACGGCGGCGGCTGGTAATCTGTTTGAGCCGGAAAATACAAAGTCCGTTTCGCTTGATGAAGAATCGAGCCGCTCGTGGTAATATATTTGCCGACGGTGGGGGTATAGCTCAGTTGGTAGAGCGTCTCGTTCGCAATGAGAAGGCCAGGGGTTCGAATCCCCTTACCTCCAAGTCTTCGCTCGCGTCGCGGGCGAGAGCGGAGACTGTCGCGCCGTAGCTTTAGCGAGCGCGGACATTTTTTGAGTTCGCGACATGAACGCGGCGAGCTACGACTCGGCAAACCAAGGTTAGAAATGGCAAAGTTCTTCTATGTTTATGTTCTTCAAAGCCACGTGGATCCGGAACGATTCTATACAGGGTTGACTGACGACTTGTTTATGAGGCTGAAGCGCCACAATTCAGGGCAGGTTCTTCATACAGCTAAGTGGAAACCTTGGCGCCTGAAAACTTACGTTGCATTTTCTGACCGGTCTCGGACGGCGCAATTTGAGCGGTACCTGAAATCATCGTCTGGTCGCGCGTTTCTTAAAAAGCGGCTTTAAGAGGAACGTGTCTGCTCGACTTCGGGCGCGCCTTTGGTGCCATCAATGCACCTCGCCGCGAGGCGGAGACATAAGACCGCTGTGCTACTGGACTCAGCCTACGAGCTAAACCTGCACTGGCCCAACACCGGCGGGAGTAACAGTTGCCACTTGCGGCACTTGCCCGAATCGCCTCGTGGCGCAGATCTCCGCAAATCGGACAAAAAAGTATGCAAATATGACAGGCCAGAGCACCAGCAGGCTGATGTCCCGTCCAAGGTTGAAGGTAAGAGCGGCACCAAGCATGAACAACACCAGGCGTAGCAACGATTTTCTTTGTTCCCACCAACGGATTAGCAGGCCAGTCCAAAGCGCCATCAGTATGCCGGCTGCTACCGGCCCAAGTATTTTACCGAAATTCAAAACACCTCCGCCGATCACTCCGGTGGAAACGGTTGCAAAAACGCCGAGTTCACTATTCGGGTCCTCCATGCCGCGCCACTTTGCGTAGTCAATCCCAATCAACGGTTTTGACGGCCAAATTACACGGGGAACGACGTTCAGTAGCTCGTTCAAATATCTTCCGCCATACGCCGGAGATGCTGCGCCGGATTCCAGATAAGCATTTGCAAAGCAAAGCTCCTGAATCATGTTCAGTCCGCTCTGGCGCGCGTCTTCGTCCATGAGCTGGTACGGATTCTCAGCAGCGAGCACCTCTCTGAAGCCGGTGCCGCGAAACGCCGTCACAAACTTAAAACCCTGATCGAGGCAAACGAAAGTAACCGCCAGGATCACGAATTTTATAACGATCGCATGACGGCCATAAAACAGATACGTCAGGATAAAAGGCAGAATTGCCGCAAGAAAGTGGCTCCGCGCTCCTTCGAAAAAGAAATAAGGCAGCGTAATGGCAAACATTGCGCCTGCGATACAGCGCCAAAAAGTACTGCGCTGGAAAAACACCAAAACTCCTAGAAACGCTGTTACCGCATTAAACAGATAAGCTGCTGAGGCGACGAGAAATCCGCTTGCCGAACTCGATACTGCCTCGCGACCCCACATCGTTACGCCTGCCCGGGAATCGATCGGAAACACCGCGCCGAGTACATCACCGTCCATCCGATAGATACCAATTGCAAAAAGCCCGAGCCAAATCGCGCCAACACCGAGTAAGATCTGCTCAGGAGTAAGGCGGGTATCAAAAACGCCAGCACTCCGCCGTCGGAGAATCCAACGTGTTGCGACGGGTGTGAAGAGGCGGAACGCGATCAAAAAGAGCAGTACCTGCCCGTAACTTTGGTCTATCAAGAAAGGAGGCAGGTAATCGTATTGCTCAGGATGAATAAAAGGGTCAACAAAGTACCACGCGAACACTGTCACGTAAACAGCGACGGCGATACCAAAGCTGTTTCTGTTCAGCAGCTTGATACAGCTCTCCACCGTCAATACCACCAACAACACGGCAGCGAGATAAAACGTTAGTTCCTGGGCGACCATGGACTGGAAGAATTAATGCACAAGGCTGGTAAGTTAAAATGATTATTATTGAACGTGAAGCCCTACAGAATTGCGCTCAGGTTCTGCAGCCGGTGAGCAAGCGCTGCGATCGTGAAGTCATTCCGTATGTGTGACGCAGCAGCAAACCCGCGGAGCCGCTTCGGCTGCGCAATGCATTCGTGAACCGTGGCTGCAATACACTCAGCTGTTGGTTCTCCAAGAATTATTCCGTTGAGGCCGTCCTCAACGACTTTGCCACAAAATTCGGACGCAATGATCGGCAAGCCGTACGCCTGTGCTTCCAGCTGCGTCAGTGCAAATCCATCTGAGAGCGTAGGAAGAATGAATACATCAGCGTTTCTGTAATACTCGGTCGCCTGATTGCGCGTTATGGGACCAAACCACTTCACGCGCCTGGCATCCCCGATTGTGCTGGCGTTTGCGATTTCGACAGGTCCAACCATCCAAAATTCAACCGGTGCATCACGCAAAATTCGAGCAGCCTCCAATAATCTCGCGGCGCCCTTGCGCAAATTGATTAGACCAAGAAAGAGCACGCGCATTGGGCGCTCGAACGTGAAGCGATCCGGATACTTCCGCTCCTGTGGTCTCGCCGTCCCGTAGTCCTTTGGTCCTTCTCCTTCGTATGCGAGCGGAATAATTGATATCTTTTCGGCTGGAACTCCGCCGCGAACCAAGCCTTCTCGCGACCATTCGGAATTAACGACAATGCGGTCGGCAAGGTCGCACTCCTCCCGCCACGAAGCCCAGTACTTCGGCGGTGCAGGCTGCCAGCCGCCAGCCAGCGCAGGCACTCGGGCGGCCTCTTCTGCCACAATCCTCTCTTCCTCGGGGCCGGGATCGATTTGGACAAGCACGGTGTTCCATCCCCGCGATTTTGCATATCGAAAGGGTTCGAGGGCAGTGTAGCTGTAGCTCAATAAAATGGGCTGATAGTTCAGAGTTGAGAGTTGAGAGCGAAGATAGGAAACGACTTTCCGTTGAAACCAGTCGTTGCGAGGAATTATTTTTGCCCAGCCGCGCAAGCCACGCGCACGTGCAAGCGTCTCAAACAGGACCAAGGACGAATTAAACGCCGTGACTCGTGCGTCGCGCAGTTCGTCGTAGAATCGGTCACCGAACTTTGAAGTGCGACCACAGACTTTCGCGACGAACGACGAAGGTGAGATCCAGGCGTCGGTTAGCAAGTGTTCAAGAGCGCTTCTACGAAACAACGCCCGCGGAATCGCATAATGTTCCCGGGCGCCGAGCTGACAGCAAAGCCACTTCATGCCACGAGCGCAAAGCAGAGCAACGCCAATGGAATAAAGAAATTTGGCATGGCAATTACAATCACGGTTCGCTTTTCGCGAATCCGAGCCAATGGCTCACTGCCCCCTTGACCTCTGCAAATTTGTCCGCGGGCAAATCCGCCAAGCGGCGAATCAATTTGGCAACTGGGACCGTTCCAATATTCTGCGCATCAAAAACTCCAGGCTGGAAGTGCGGTGCCTGGTGGTCAACTTCGAAACGGCCGCCTCGCCGCTGTAAACTCCGCGCAACGTAAGTCACAACAGCTTTCTCATTATCTCGAAACGGAATGTTCAAGATAACCGCAGGCCGGGCCTTCGCGGCAAGGCCAAGATCAATCAGCCATATTTCGCCACGCTTCATTCGCCCAACCATTGCTGGCCGGCGATATGTCCCTCCTCAGCATCGAGCTGCCGGAAGAGACTTTCCGAGGACTGGATCATCACTCGATAATCGTCCAGCCATGCAGCGACGTCTAGTAGCTGCTCGGTGGGCAATTTCTCGATAGCGTTTTCGATTTCGGCAGGCGTATTCACCAAGTCGAGGATAAGCTTTTTGCTCTCTTCGGCAAGGAGCCTGTGCTCACGCAAACCCACTTTATGCCGTTATTCGTGGTGATCCTCATGCTCCTGATTGCGGGCTGCAGTGTGCGCTGTCCTCAGCGCATTCGGCGGTTGGTTTTTGCACGCTGTGTTATCCGCTGCGGACAGCGGACGCTACAGTAGTCGGAGTGAAAGCCACGATTCTGGGACATCTTCTACGGCAGTTCAAGCCAGCGTTTGTAATCTGCCCATGAAACAGGCCTGCGTTTTCGGAGGCAATACGGAATTCCAGTGAGCGCCTGCCACCACCAGGCAGGTTCGCGAACCACCCAGGACGAGCCCCGCTTGCACGCATAGCGAAACTGGGAAAACACGCGCCAGCCAGCTATTCCGACTGCGAAGGGTAAAGGGCATCGCATCAAAGTGCTCCAGAACTCGTTGCGGGCTTGACGATGATGGATGCGGATTTCATCTCGTGCCTGACCTGAGTAGTGGTGACGGATCGTAACAACCGGAGAGAAGAGCACGTCATAGCCGCCCGCAACACATTGCAATGCACAATCCGGCTCTTCGTACATGTGGAAGAACCGCGCTTCAAAGCCGGATATTTTCAGATAGGTTGATCGGCGCAGCGCCGCACCGGAATTAGCGAACGAACGCGTCAAATGTTCCGAGCCAAAGTTTGTTTCCGCGAGCGTTTCGGGATACTCATCGGTGCGCTGAGGAAAATGGAGCACCGCCATTTTGGGCCGCTGTTCAAAGAACGGTACGATACGCGTTATGCAGTCCAACTGCTCCGGATAACTGTCGTCATCCAAAGCCAGCACCAAATCTCCTTTCGCCTCGCGCATCATACGATCGCGTGAAGCCACGGAACCAATTGCTGGCTGATTCACAATCAATTTCACATTGGGCACTGCCGAACTAACGAACTCAGCCGTGCCATCTGCGCAGCCGTCGGCTGTGATAAGGATTTCGTCTGGTGCCGGATCGAGTCTTCCCAACATCTGAATGGTTCGCCGGAGCTCGTCCAGGCGATTGCTGGTCGTGATCATGATACTGACGCGCATGGCCCCGGATTTTTGTGAGCACCTACATCACGTGAGACAGCTTGATCAATGCGAGACACCAGCTAGCCCAGCATGAATTCTTTCCTCAGGCTGGTCGTGAGCAGCCGTGTCCGCCGAACACGTCCCAAAAACATCCGAACGGTCTGCGTCCGAGACTGAATCCCGGCATTGTTGCCGTGGCCCACACGACAAACGGCGGCGTGGAACGGAACCGTCGCCAATGTGTGGCCCAGGTACGCGAACTGTGCCGCGTAGCGTTGGTGGCAATCGTTTAAAAGCAACGTGCCGGTTCCCGCGCCTGGAATGAGCGAGTACTGGTCAGCAGCGGCAAATCGACAGCCGGCTTCGTCGAGCACGGCGCCTTCGACGTCGGTTAAAAACGGGCCCGTTTGATCCGCCAAGTCGCTTCGGATGATCAGGCAGGAACCACAAACCCGGTCAAAGTGCTCTGTACGCTGGACGAAATACCGGGAGCTTTCACGCCAGATCCAGCCATGTTTAATAAGATAACCAGCTTCATCTTTCGCCGAAACAATCCAGTCCACCAGCTTGGAACTGATAGGATCATCCCAATCCAACTTCATCACGTAATCCGGATTCCATACTGATTTTGCATAGTCCCAAGCCGCCGCCAGTT
>WNGB01003707.1_pt1 | contig 23863 bp, 27 predicted proteins | sample 5400681 | NCBI WGS metagenome assembly WNGB01 (sample SAMN13153367, study PRJNA577476) | soil metagenome | isolation source: 115 cm soil or saprolite under grassland replicate 2 | place: USA:California | collected 2016-06-15
TTCCTCGCCATGGCGCTGAACCCCGCCGTCGACTGGTTCATGCGTCACGGCGTCAAGAAACGCGGATACGCCGCGGGCCTCACCTTCGTCCTCGCGCTGGCTGGGATCGCCGCCATCGGCTACGCGTTCATCCCGACGCTCGTCAGCCAGGTGAACGACTTCGTGCAGGCGGTGCCGGGTTACGTGGACGACCTCACCAAGGGTCGGGGCCGGCTCGGCTTCCTCGAGACGAAGTACCACATCGTCGACAGGATCAGAGACGCCGTGAGCAGCGGAGGCACCTCGAGGGTGCTCGGCCTGACCGGGGCGGCGATCTCGATCACGAAGAGCGTCCTCGCGCTCGTGATCGCGATCATCACGATCACCTTCCTGACCTTCTTCATGCTGCTCGAAGGCCCGGCGTGGATGGACCGCTTCTACGGCCTGCTGCCACAGCGGCTTCAGCCTCGGTGGCGGAAGATCGGCCACGACGTGTACCGCACGGTCGGCGGCTACGTGACCGGGAACCTGTTGATCAGCCTGATCGCCGGCACGCTGACCACGATCGTGCTGCTCGCCCTCGGCGTCCCGTATGCGGTTGCGCTCGGCGTGATCGTCGCGATCCTCGATCTGATCCCGCTGGCGGGTGCGACGATCGCAGCGATCATCATCGGGACGGTCGCGTTCCTGCACACGATCACTGCCGGGATCGTGGTCGTCATCTTCTTCCTGATCTACCAGCAGGTCGAGAACCACTTCCTCCAGCCGGTCATCTACGGCCGGACGGTGCGGCTCTCGCCGCTCGCGGTGCTCATCTCGGTGCTGATCGGGGCGAAGCTGGCCGGGATCCTCGGAGCGCTCGGCGCGATCCCGGTTGCCGGCGCGATCCAGGTGATCCTGATCGACTGGCAGCGACACCGGCTTGCCCGGCTCGCCGAGACACCGCCGGACGCGCGGGCGGACACGGCACCTCCCTAAAAATCCCCCGTTCGAGGCGGTTGTGGGGAAGCGAATCGCCCGACAGTCAGTGGGTGACTCGTCTCGCGCTGGCTCTCGTGCTGCTCGCATCGGCGCTGCCCTTCGGCGCGGCCGACGCTGCCGCTCGCCCGCGCGAGGACCGGGCTCCGGCGACCGCTTCATCGCAGCGGATCAGCCACATGCAGGACCTTCAGAACGAGGTGCTGGCCGCGATCAACGATCTCCGGCGGAAGAAGGGCCTCGGCGAGCTGCGGCTGAACAGCGCACTGTCGCTCGCCGCGCTGGAGCACTCGGTCTCGATGGCCCGGCACGGGTTCTTCCGGCACTCGGGCTGGAACGGCTTGACCTTCTGGCAGCGCATCAAGCCCAGGTACAGGCCGAACCCGAACTCCTACTGGGGCGTCGGCGAGAACATGGTCTGGGCCTCGCCGGAGCTCACAGGCGGCCAGGCGATCGAGATGTGGCTGAACAGCCCGCCGCACCGCAAGAACCTGCTCGCGCCCGCCTGGCGGGAGGTGGGCCTCGGGGCCGTCCGTGCGCTGTCTGCACCCGGGGTCTACCAGGGCCTCGACGTCACGATCCTGACCGCGGACTTCGGCACGAGATAGAGCAGGGGGAACCCCCTGAGCCGCACCCGCCATCTCGGGCACGGCGGCGGGAAACGCCTCTGTGGCTGGAAGGGCTTGTACCCTTCTCGAGAGCGCCTGTAGCTCAGTGGAAGAGCGGCGGCCTTCTAAGCCGCGGGTCGGAGGTTCGAATCCTCCCAGGCGCATGGCTTTTCAAGCCATTTCCGGCCGAGCACGTGCCTCCGGTCGGTCGGCTGAGTCAGGTCCTAGTCAGGTTCGGGGCGACCGGGTGCGCGGACTGAACCGTCGCCGTTCCCGGCAACGGCCGACTGCCGTAGCCACACCCGCACACCGGCTCCAGCGACGTGTTCACTCGAACAGGGGAGGCTTCCGCGGCCAGGTATGAGCACCATGAGCCGTAAGGGGCACAAAGGGCGGGACTGTGATCCACCTGCCGTTAGGGAAAAGCAGATCGCCAGGCCCGCCCCTGCCGTACCGTTCGGTAGAGGTGCTGACGCTCCTTGCCCAAGGTTGAAAACAGGCCGCGAAAGACCTAGACTCCCCGCCAGGTCGCGGACGGGGGGAACGTCTGACGGTCTGGCTAGCGGCAAGGATCTAGGGCGCCTCCGGGCGCCCTTCCTTTGAGCAGCGTTTTGCATCCTGGAGACTTGCCACTTCAGGCAACGGCATCCCGCAGCCACGAGCCGACGGTCGGCTTGTACCGCTTGTCGCCGCAGACCCGCTCGGCGATCTGCGCCCAGCTAAGGCCCTCAGCCTGCAGCCGGCGCGCCTCCGCGCGGTGCTCGTCCGTCCACGTGTTCGCTGAGCGCTCGACCTGCCCGACGCGGCGAAGCGCGTCAACAGCTTCCTCCGGGGTTGGCGGTCGGGCATCGCTCGCGCCAGTCCAGCCGATCCCGGCGGGCCGGCGTAGCTCGTTGCCGACCACGCGGAAGAGAGCGCCGTGCTCGAGCAGCGGCGCGGGCATCGTGGATCTCGACGTAGGCCGGCCGGCCACTCGGGAGCCGAACCAGCCGGCTGCTCACCGGCGGCGGCTCTCCTGGCGCAGCAGCTCCGCCACCGGATTGCTGCCCGGCTGCGCCCCCTGCACGCCGGGCGCGATCATCGGCAGCCCACGAAGCCGCTGCCAATCGTCGCCTGTCGGAACCTTCGGCCCAGCCCGCACGGGCTCGTCCTCGCCGACGCGTGGTCGTCGTGGCCGTGTCTCCGATCGGAGACGTCGCGCAGGTGGGGCCGGAGACGCGCCTGGTCGACGCTCGGGCGCCGAACCTCACCCACCGTGCCGCCTGTAAGGCCGTGTAAGCCCTTCTGCGCCTCTGCGGGGGGTCAGCCCTAGTCCCAGCACCCGGCCGGAGTCTACCGTCGCGCTTATCCGTCCGCACGCCAGCTATAATCAGCGGTTATGAACGAGAAGACGATGACCAGCTTCGTGGCGCCGCGCGAGCTCGTCGCCCAGGTGCGACTACTCGCCGCCGAGCACGACCGCAGCGTCAGCGCGGAGATCCGCCGCGCGATCAGCGAGCACCTCGCAAGGGCGGAGTCGGCGGGGGCGCCCCTCACCTCGCCGGCTGCGCCCTCACCTACCCAGCGAGAGGAGACCCGATGAGGAACCCGATCAGCCTCCTCGCCAACTGGACCGGCGGCGCCGACGACGACGGGCAGGCCGTGAACCTCGGCTCGATCGGATCGTGGGCGTTGCACGAGGAGAGCGCCGAGGTGTCTGCGCCGCTCGCGTGGACTGACGGATATGAGATCGACCCCGACGCGCCGACGACGATCACCGGGCGCACGTTCGGCGAGGAGCCCGAGTGAGCTTCGACCTCGCGGCCGAGGTCGAGCGCGCCGAGCGGCGCGAGGCCCGCAAGGTTCGCTACGTCGGCAAGCTGCTCCCGATCGGCCGGCTCGCCGAAGTGCCCGACGTGCACGGCGAGCGGAGCGTCGAGCAGTTCACCCGCTGGACGTTCGCCTACCAGGCCGATCGACTCGACGAGGCGCCACCGCCGGTGCTCATCGACCACGACGACAACCGCCGAATCGGACGGGTGACCAAGCTGTGGTCAGACGACTGCTGGTGGCGCGCCGAGATCCAGCTCGACGACACCGACTACGGACACTTCGCCAGAACTCAGTTGCTCCGCATGGTGGGCATCCCACCCTTCCGAGATCCGTCGCTCAGCGCCTGCTACACGGTCAAGCGGTCAACGCCCCTCGGCCAGATCCCGAACTCCCACTGTGTCGAGATCGCCACGCTGCACGAGGTCAGCCTTGCCGTGCGCGGCGTGTCCATCTACCGAGACGCCGCCGTCGTCAGCACCAAGCTCGCCGAGCGCGAGGAGCTTCGGCCTGTTCCTGGACTCGGGCCGGAGACCGCAGCGGCCGCCTCGGCGTCAACGCTCGGCGCCGGGGGGCCGCGCGTCTATCGCCGCGACTGCGGCACCATCCTCTCAATCCGGTGACAAACCAGACAACACATACGAGACACGAACAGACAACACGACGCCGCGCACACCCCCTGGATTTGGCTCAACCATGCGTTTTCTAGATGTGCGCGCCATCATACCCCGCAAGTCGTTTTGGTAGAGACTCTTCACATTTTGAAGCGAGACGCTCGGATCGAGCCTGATGGCGGCGAATAAGCACCTATACAACCGTGACCGGTGGCGGCGGTTGCGCCAGTCGGTCCTCGAGCGTGACCGCTGGATCTGTTACTGGTGCGGGCAGCCGCTGGACCGGGTGACGCCGCGGGCAGCCCAGGTCGACCATGTCACGGCGGTTGCGCTCGGCGGGCAGGCGTATGACCCGGCGAACCTGGTCGCCTCCTGCATGCATTGCAACATGAAGCGAGGCCAGCAGACGCTGACGAAGCTTCAGGCGGCTGGCCGGCGTCCGGTTGGCGGGGCGGGCTTCGTCGGCTACGGCGAGCGGGTGCGGGAAGGGGCGATCCGGGTTCCGTGATTGCCCGCCCGATCCTTCGCCCGGCCACTCCGGAGGAGCTCGCCCGGATCCGGGAGGCGCTGCAACTGATGGCCCGCGGGCCTCTTGATGTCTAGTATGGCAACGGTTGGTAAGTCGCCGTCGGGCCGTCACAATGCAACGGGGCGGGCCTGCGGCCTTTGCGGAGTTGCCTCTCCCACCGCGGAGGCCTCTCTCCACCCGCCCCGTTTCTTAGGTCGCCCTACCCACATAGATGCCGCACGACTTCAAAACTTGCGCTCTGCCACTGCCGCGTTCGAGCGACTGTTCGCCGAGACGCGGCCGGTGACCTGCCGGTGTGCGTACTGCGACTTCACGGTGTCGGGAAGCCTTTGGGGAGCACGAGTGCGACCCGGCCCCGGCGGTCGTCGATTCGCAGGCGTTCGGGAAGCTGTACGCCGGATCGGTCGCGCTCGCCTCGTTCGAGGAGAACGCCGGCAAGACCAACTCGAGCCTGGTTCGCTTCGAGGGCAACGCGGCGTTCGGTGTCGAGCGGCAGAACGCGGCCGTGAGAATTGGGGCCTCGTAAGGATCGGGGGAGTGGTTGCGGCTGAGGTCCCCCGACCAGGAACTTCTCCTCCCAGGGAAAGCCTCAGTCGCGCGAAAGGGGGCGGAGCCGCGTCACCTCCCGGCTCCGCCCCTTCGGGCGGCCTCTTGAATAGCGGCGAGCGCGGGCATCTTCTTCGCTCAGTCGCGGGCCTAGAGCAGCCTTATGGCGCGGCGCAAGAACGCTAGTCGCCGGCACCACCGTGGGGCTGACCGGGAGCTATGATCCACGCCACTGCCTCGGCGAGATCACGCAAGGCACGTGCGCGAGCCGCGGGACTCAACCCCTTGGACTTTGTCGCAGCCTCGGCCACGTTGTTGAACAGCTCCTTCCTGACGTCGGTTAAGGTTGCCATGCCAGCGATCCTCCTCTCAGTGGGATGGAAAACGGAGTCTAAGTCGCGCCGTTAGTCCGTGGTCAGTCCGTGAACCTCGCGGATACGGGCGCCGTTCGAGGAGGCGCAGGAGACGTTCGAGGCGCACGCGTGCCCGAGGCCGTGGCCGACGTCGACGAGGCGGCGTCGGAGCGGGTTCGCGCTCAGGAGGTAGCCAGCGCGTGTGGTGTTTGCCGATCACTACCATGAGGGATGACAGAGGCCGCGCCGGAGGACGATTGACACAGCGAGCCAGCCGCCGCAGAATCAGGCTGCCATACCGCCAATGACGACGATCACCACACCTGACACGAAGTCGACTGTCTGGGTCGACGAGCAGACTTGGCCCGAGCCCGTCAAGCGCCTCGAGCAGCAGCTTGACCTCCATGCTGTGGGCGTACCGGAGACTGCCGCCGAGACGGGCCGCCGAACTGTCAGCGAGCGTGCCGAGGATCTTCGGCGCCTCGCAGACAGCTGACGTACCACTACCTCAGCTTTGAGGAGGCCGCGGAGGTCGTCGCCGGCGCACGCGCTCTGGCCGCTGAACTCGGCGAACCAGCCCTTGCCCCGCCAGTCCCGCTTGAGAACTGCGATCGGGCGTTGATCGAATCGGCGCTCGCAGCGCCCCGAGCGGGCTGGGGCTCATGGGCAAAGTACGGCGATCTCGCCGCCAAGACGGCGGCGCTGCTCTACGCGCTTGCGAAGCTGCAGGCGTGTGTTGAGGGAAACAAGCGAATCGCATTGCTCCTCGTCGAGCGGTTCCTTGTCATCAACGGATCGCGGCTACGGCTTCAGCCTGGAGAACTCGCTGACATGATCCTCGCTACGGCGCAGGCAGAGCCTGCCGTTCGGGAGGAGACCATCAACATGCTCACTGGCTGGATCAGATCACGACTCGAGTCGCTCCCAGGAGGGATCTCGTGAGGCTCGACTGGATGACCCTTGCGAATTACGCCGAGGACCGCGACGGACTGCTCAACATGATCGGGGCGGGCTGGGACACAATCACTGTTCAGGCGCCCATCGAGGGCGCCCCGGACGAGGTCTTCGCGGTTATGCAAGGGACTCTCGTCGTCCGGTTGCTCTTCCACCAGACAGAGACCGGCCAGGAGCACAGATTCGCGATCACGACCATCGACGAGGACGGCGCCGAGATAGGCAAGATCGAGGGCGGCATGCGCGTCGAGCGAAACAAGGGCCTGCCGCCCGGCTGGGACCAGAACGTCAACATCGTCGTGGCCCTGACGGGCTTCCCATTGCCTCGTCCAGGCCGCTACACGATCAACGTTCAAGTCGATGGCCAGTTCCTCGGTGATCGACCCTTCCGCGTCCTGAAGGGCTACTGAACGAGCGTCACCGCGGCTAGCGCGGCACGCCTGAGCGTCCCCCACGCGCGATGTAACAGTTTCGAGCAGGGATTCCTCGCTCGGAATCTAGGCCCGCCGGGGGCGTGCGCTAGCATTTATGGCGGTTCGTTCGAGGTTCGATGTGTTCATTCCGCCCCCGGCCCGCTCTTGCGGGCCGTTGGCGTTCTAGAGGCGTCGGCGGTGGTTGGTAGATTGCTCGGCGAATGCACCCATCGATTTCCTCGAAGCCGTGTCCTTTGGCCTAGCAGTCGACGAGGCCGAGTACGCGCGGATCCGTGCTGCTTTCGACGCCCGCTGGCGGGCGGGCGAGTTCAAGAGGTCGACTCTCGCCGAGAGCATCGCGATATACAAGACCGCGAAGTGGAAGGCGTTGCGGAAGGTCGTCAAGCCGATCCCGCCGCGCCTCGTCGCGAAGGCGATCCGCGAGCATGGCGATCGGGGGCTGGCTGCTTTTGGATGTTGCTGCGGGTTGGGCGTTGCAATCCGCGGATCCGGTTCCTGCCGCGGTTCGTGCGCGCCCTCGCGAACGGCGCCCGTCTGGTAGACGCCGCAGCACTACAGCTCGCGGCGATCCTGAGCCAGAACCGCCACCACTAGCCGCCGAACGCCGCTGCGTTGTATGCGGCTGTAGCCTCGACGGCCGCAGGCCGCAGACGACTACCTGCACGACGGCTTGCCGCGTCCGGAAGCACCGGTCGGGACTCTGGCCGGCTAGGTTCGAGCAGGCCGAAGAAGCCCTCGTCGTCGTCATAGCGAGAGGCGACGAGACGCCCGAGGGCGCTCTGCTGCGGCTCATTGACGCCTGGGGCGTGGCGGCGTGAACACGCCGCGCGAAAACGCACTGCTCGCGGTCGAGACGGACAGCCTCGACGGTCGCCGTCTGTGGGCGGCGTTCATGCTCGCGCTCGACGTCGGCACATGCGCGGCGATCCTGCGCGGGCAGCGAGTAATGGTCAGTCGGCTCGACCCGGTTGCGCTACGTCGCGCGCTCCGCGGCGGCACCCCCCCGGAGCCGAGCGACTTCCTGCTTGTGACCGGCGAGATGCTCGACGCGATCGATGAGTGCGGCCCGTTCGTCGTCGTCAAGGGGAAGCAGCGGTGAGCGCCGACTACCGGCTAGCTGAGGCGCCCAGCGAGATCGAAAACGAAGATGACCTTGTCTTCGGCGACCTCTCCGAGATCACGATGCGCCCGATCGTGTTTGCGGACAAGCCGCTGCTGCAAGCGTCCGCCTTCCATCTCCTCGCTGGCAGGAAGGGCGTCGGCAAGGGCACCTGGCTCGCCAACGTCACCGCGCGGGTGACTCTCGGAGAGCTCGGCGAGAAACACCGCGTGATCTGGTTCGCGCTCGGCGAGGACTCTTACGAGATCGACGTGAAGCCGCGGATCGTCGCAGCACGCGGCAACCCGAAGCTCGTCAAGTACCTCCAGCGCGGCCGGCTGCGCCTCCCCGACGACCTCCCGACGCTGCTACGGAAAGCTCGCGAGTTCGGCGATGTCGGGCTGATCATCATTGACCCGCTCGGGGGCGGCACCGGCGGCAGAAACACGAATCGCGACAGCGATGTTCGCCCGGCGATCTCCCCGCTGAATGACCTCGCCAGCCTGCTCGATTGCGTCGTGATCGGCGTCCGCCACATCACCAACAAGAAGATCGAAGGCGGGTCGCTCGCGGGCATCCTCGGCTCGAGCGACTGGGTAAACGTTCCAAGGGCCGTGCTCGCGCTCGTCCACGACGACGACGGCAGCGCGCTCCGCCACATCCAGGTCGTAGCCGGCAACCGTGTCGGGGGCTCAGCCGGCCGCTCGTTCCGGATCATCGGAGCACCCATCGTCGAAGAGGGCGAAGACGTCACCGTGGCGGTCGACTTCGAAGACTCGACCAAGGACGTCGACGAGTTGCTCGCGAACAGCAACGGCCATGGCGGCCAGCTAGACAAGCAGGCGCTCCAAGCGCTCATCCTCGGGCAACTCGAAACCGGGCCGAAGAGCCGTGAGTACCTGGACGCGGTCGCCGCCGACGACCTCAGAGCAACTCCGGACCAGGTCTGGAAGCACGGCATCAACCCGCTTCGGGGTGCCGGCAGCATCGAGGCGAGCAAGGACGGTCTTTCGGGTGGGTGGTCGTATGCCTTGGCCTGAAGATCGCCTAACACCTCTAAACGACGATCTTCGATAAACAAGCCGTTTCTGTGGCGATCTTCGAAGATTGGCAATCTTCGAACTTCGCCGTTCTCCGTACGCGTCGAGATCGACTACGCGGGGACGTGGGACTGGATCGTTCTCGGTGAGGGCGGGCCGCTCGAGGCGCCACTGTGCAGGGACTGTGCCTCAAAGATCGGCTATGTCCGCGTCGACGTCGGCAGACGTCAGCCCGCGATCTTCCACCGTGACGATGTGCCCGCTGATCTCCGCGACCACGCGCTCGACCCGTTCGAGGAGGACGCTTGAGCGACCGGCTCCCCGAGCTGCTCGATGCGAAGGGCCTGCAGGCCGAGCCGACGACGGTCTACATCGCACGCGGCAAGAGGGGGATCGTGCTGTACGTCGGCATCACCGGCCGGAACCTCCGCCGCATGCACGCGCACGCCCGCGCCTCGGCATGGTGGCCACTCGCGAAGCGCCTCGATCTTCGGCATCTCAACACGGTTGAGGGCGCGCGTGCGCTCGAACGCGAGCTGATCCAGCAGTGGGAGCCGGAGTTCAACACCACGCACAAGCCGAGGCGTCGCGTCGGCGATGACCTCGTTGACCTCGATGCGCTCATGGAGCACGGATACCCGCGTGGTTTCGCGAAGGCGATCATGCGCTGTTGCCCGCCGGTTGCCGTCGGGCGGAAAACCAATGTGCGGGTGGACGACGTCCGCGATCTCATCGACGCGAACACTCACCCGCCGAGGGCCGCGTGACCGCCCGCGACCGCCTGCTCGCGTCGCTCGCGCCCGAGCTCGTCGCTGCGCTCGAGGAGCTGATCGACGAGCGGCTTGCGGACGCCGGCGTTCGCGGCGAAGAAGGGGACGGCTCGCCGTGGCTGTCGATCGCGGAGGCGGCAGAGCGGCTGCGGGTCTCGGAGCGGACGCTTGAGCGGCGAATCGCGGGCGGGCGGGTGCGGTCGAAGACGATCGGCCGCCGCCGGCTCCTGCACCGCGACGACGTCGACGGCCTCGCGCAAAGCGGCAACGGGGGAGGGAGTAGCGTCGACCACTCCACCCCGTCGCCGCGGGGAGTACGATAGTGGCGTCGACCACTCCCGAGGAGGGACACAACATGCAAGGGAAGCGCACACGAGCTCTCGACTCGCGCGGCCGCCCCGTCCCCGGCCTGTACGTCCGTGACGGCCGATTCATCGCCGGCCTCCAGGAGGGCGGCCGTTGGACGATGCGGACGCTCGAAGCGGAGACGCTGACGGAGGCGCGCAGGGACAGGGACGCACTAATCGCCGACCTGGCGTCAGGCCGTGCGGCGCCGCGCAGCGGGATCACCTTCGCCGAAGCGTTCGCGGACTGGCAGGCGTCGCGCACCCTCTCCGAGCGCACCATCCGCGACGAGCAAGCTGTCGCTCGACGCTACCTCTCGAAGCTGCTCAGCCGCCGCATCCAGGACGTGTCCGTCACCGACGCGGCAGCCGTTCTGCATCGGAACCGCCACCTTGCCGAGTGGACGCGCGTCCACATCTTACCGCCTCCTCGCCGGCACCTTCGCCCACGCCACGCGCCGCGGCATCGTCTCACGCGACCCGATGGACGGCATCTCGAAGTCCGAGCGGCCGAAGCAGCGCAACAAGCGCAACGTCGCCCGGCTCGTCTCCGCCGACGTTGCCCGCCTGGTCGCCGCCGCCTCCACCGACAGGGACAGGGCCGCGGTCGGCCTTGCCGCCTACGCGGGGCTCCGCATCGGCGAGCTGCGCGCGCTCCATTGGGGCGACGTCGACTTCGAAGCCGGAACCGTCACCGTCCTACGCTCCTGCACGGAGGACGGGTCGTTCAAGCAGCCGAAGTCGGAGGCGGGCGTCCGGACCGTCCCCATGCTGCCCGCCCTGCGGGAGCTGCTCGTCCCGCTCGCTCGCTTCGACGGGCTCGTCATCGCCACCCAGGACGGCAAGCCCGTGCAGGAGCGCAACCTGCGCCGCTCTCTCGACGCGGCCAAGCAGCGGGCGGGCATGGACGGCACCGACGCGAGGCTCTCTTGGCACAGCCTCCGCCACAGCTTCGGCTCGTACCTGGCGACCGAGCTCGAGCTGCCACCCACCACTCTGGCGCGCATCATGGGTCATGGCGACGCCGGGTTCACGCTGCGCGCCTACGCGAGGGACGCACGCTCGGACGACGAGCTCACCGCCGACGTGCTCACGCGGGTCAGTCAGGTTTCTAGTCAGGTTTGAGCGTCGCCTGCTGACGGTTCCAGACAGCCTCCACGGCCCGGAATCGCCAGAGCAAGCCGTTCTCGCCGACACCGGGTGACACGAAACGACAACGCCGCACCCTTCTAAGCCGCGGGTCGGGGGTTCGAATCCTCCCAGGCGCAACGCAGAAAGGCCCTGGAAACAGGGCCTTTCCGTTTTTCAGGGTAGGCGCTCGGTGTCGAGCAACCAGACCGGGTCAGGCCCACATGAGCAGTGGAGGGAGCGCTATCGTTCGCTCTCGCACGCACCATCGGCGCTAGGGCCACAAGCACACGATGACTGGCGGTCGACCATGACAAAGGTTCTTTTCGTACTCACTGGCTCTGAGACATGGGCGCTCAAGGACGGCTCGATGCATGCTGGGGGCTTCTGGTCTCCCGAGTTTGTCTATCCACACCACGCGTTCGCAGAGGCGGGCTACGACATCACGGTCGCCACGCTCGGCGGCGTCCCGGCTCCCGTCGACGAGGCCAGCCTCAACCTGGGGCTGCAGGAGAACGACCAGTCCTCGGTCGACTTCCAGCGCGAGTACCTCGATCGTGCCGAGATCAGGTCGGCCCTGGCAAATCCGGCCCGGCTGGAAGACCTCGACCCGGCCGACTACGATGTCGTCTTCGTTCCCGGCGGGTTCGGCGTCTTCGAGGATGTAGGCGACAATCCGATCGTCGGCAAGGTCATCTCGGCGAGCTACGCCCAGGACAAGATCGTGGCGACCCTCTGCAGCGGCGCCTCGGCGCTGCTCGGTGCCCGTAACGACGACGGGTCGTGGCCGTTCGTCGGGAAGCGGATCGCAGGCTTCCCGACATCCGAGAAGGTCGACTTCGGCGTCGCTGAGGGCGCTCCGTGGCTGCTCGAATCGCGACTGACCGATGCGGGAGCCGCCTACCTTGCGGGCGAGAAGCACAAAGGCCACGTCGAAGTCGACGGGAACCTCGTCACCGGCCAGAACGGGGCGTCCGCGAGACAGACCGCCGCGGCCGTGATCGCGAAGCTCAGCGACCCGAGTCGCTCAGTGCCCGAAGAGGAGAAAGCCCTGCGCTAGCACGGTTTTCCGAAGGTGGAGCATGCCGGGATCGAACCGGCGACCTCCGGCTTGCAGGTCGACGGCGGCTTCGAGCACTGCACCGCCGCGGTAAGCGTTCGGTAAGCGTTGGGGGTTCGCGGCGGCGCTACGTGGGTTCGCTACGAAGCAGCCTACCTTCGCGTTTTCGGCTCAACGAGCGCGTCTCGACGTACCTCGCGCCTAGCAGGCACGCCCGGACGCCCCGTCCACAACACCGGCCGGGCGTGCCTCCTGAGCATGGGGGGCGACCAGAGTTCCCAGGAGGAATTACAATCGCGGTCGGCCGGTTTGACACCAGCCCGCCCGTCCGAATTAATGGACCAGTCCCCAGGGGGGAGCGGTGGCCTCAGTCACGTTCGATCGCGTCGCCAAGGTCTATTCCGACGGGACTCGAGCTGTCTCGGATTTCAATCTGGACGTCTCCGACGGCGAGTTCATGGTCCTGGTCGGGCCTTCCGGTTGCGGAAAGACGACGGCGCTCAGAATGCTTGCCGGGCTCGAGGAGATCAGCGAGGGCGTCGTCCGGATCGGCGAGCGGGTCGTCAATCACGTTCCGTCCCGCGATCGCGACATCGCGATGGTCTTCCAGAGCTATGCCCTCTACCCGCATCTGTCCGTCTACGAGAACATCGCGTTCGGGCTCAAGGTCAAGAAGATCCCCAAGGACGAGATCGAACGCCGCGTCCACGACGCGGCGCGCATCCTCGATCTCGAGCCGTTCCTCAAGCGCAAGCCACGCGCCCTGTCGGGCGGGCAACGTCAACGCGTGGCAATGGGGCGCGCGATCGTTCGCCAGCCTCAAGCCTTCCTGATGGACGAGCCGCTCTCGAACCTGGACGCCAAGCTGCGTGTTCAGATGCGAGCCGAGATCGCCGGCCTGCAGCGTGATCTCAAAGTGACGACGGTCTACGTTACGCACGACCAGGTCGAGGCGATGACGATGGGCGACCGAGTCGCCGTGATGCGGAAGGGCGAGCTGCAGCAGGTGGACGATCCACAGACGCTCTACGAGCGGCCCGTGAACCTCTTCGTCGGCGGCTTCATCGGCTCGCCCGCGATGAACATGATCGAGGCGACCGTAGCGCGCCAGAACGGCGGCTACGTCGTCCGGGCGGGCTCGCAGGCAATCGCACTCGACCAGGAGGCGGTTGCGGCCCATCCGGCTCTGGCGGACTACGAAGGGCGCGAGGTGATTCTCGGAATCCGGCCCGAGGAGCTCGAGGACGCGACGCTCGCCTCGGACACCCCACCCGACCGGCGGCTGCGGGGGAAAGTGGCGTTGAAGGAGGCACTCGGCTCCGAGATCATCGTCCACTTCGTGATCGATGCGAGCCCCGCGGTGACGGAGCACATCCGCGAGCTCGCGCAGGACACCGACGCGGTCGCCGTCCGTCAGCTCAAAGAGGAGAGTGCCGAGACGACCATGGTCGGCCGGTTCGGCGCTCGCTCGCGTGTACGCGAGGGCGAGGAAGCCGAGGTTGCGGTCGATACCCGATCGCTGCACTTCTTCGACCCCGAGACCGGTCTGGGCATCTACGACCACGGAACCACGAGGAAAGGAGCTTCGGCATGAAGTACCGCTTCTCCGCTCTGGCGCTCGTCGCCCTCGGCGCGGCTCTCGTCGCCGCCTTCGGCGTCGGCGGCGCGGGGGCCAGCCACAAGGCCGTGTCGGGCAAGGTCGAGATGGTCGGCATCTGGACCGCCACCGAGCAGCAATCGATCCAGGCCGTGATCGCCGGCTTCAGCAAGAAATACCCGGGCGTCAAGGTGAGCTACACCTCGGCCGGCAATGACACGCCCACCGTCCTCAAGACGAGGATCGCCGGCGGCAAGCCGCCGGACGTCGCGGCGATCGGGCAGCCCGCTCTGATCAGAGAGTTCGCCAAGAGCGGGAAGCTGAAGCCGCTCACCTTCGCGCAAGCCGAGATTCGAGCGAACTACGGCCAGAACGGCGTGACCCTCGGCACGGTCAACGGGAAGCTCTACGGCCTGTTCTTCAAGGCCTCCAACAAGTCGACCGTCTGGTACAACGTCAAGGCGTTCAGGAACGCGGGTGTCAAGCCGCCGAAGACGTGGCCGGAGCTGCTGAAGGCCGCAAAGACGATTCGAGGATCGGGCGTGCCGGCGTACGCGATCGGGGGCTCCGAGGGTTGGACGCTCACCGATCTTTTCGAGAACATCTACCTTCGTACGGCTGGCCCACAGACGTACGACCAGCTGACGAACCACAAGATCAAGTGGACCGATCCGTCGGTCAAGACGGCGCTCACGTTCATGGGGCAGATCCTCGGCGACAAGTCGAACATCGTGGGCGGGACCGCAGGTGCGCTCCAGACCGGGTTCCCGCAGTCCGTGGACGCAGTCTTCAGCAAGACGCCCAAGGCGGCGATGGTGATCGAGGGCGACTTCGTCCCGGGCGTGGCGACGACCAAGGGACTGAAGCCGTTCACGGACTACAACGTGTTCGCCTTCCCGTCGATCAACGGTTCCCCGCCCTCGGTCGTGCTCGGTGGCGATACGGTCGCGATATTCAAGGACACCCCTGCGTCGCGAGCGTTCATCACCTACCTCGCCTCGCCTGAGGCCTCGACCATCTGGGCGAAGCGTGGCGGCTTCACGTCCCCGAACCTGAAGGTCCCGCTCAGCGCGTACAGCGACGCCCTGACGCGTGCGTCCGCGAAGGCGCTCCAGACGGCCAAGGCGTCCCGGTTCGACCTCTCCGACCTGGAGCCGGCGGCGTTCGGAGCGACCACCGGGCAGGGCGAGTGGAAGATCTTCCAGGACTTCCTCAAGAACCCGAAGAACGTCGCCGGAACCGCATCCGCGCTCGAGTCGGCCGCGGCAAAGGCGTTCAAGTAGTGCAATGAGCGAAGGGAGCATCGCGGCGGAGCCCTCCGGGGCTCCGCCGGTCGCCGAACCCGGAGTCCTGCGCCGGTATGCCGTCGCGGCCGCGTTCCTGGCGCCCGCGATCGTGCTGCTCGGCGTCTGGATCGTCTACCCGGCGGTCTACACGATCGTGCGCAGCTTCTACGGGAAGTCGGGCTTCGGTGACTTCGTCGGGATCGACAACTACAAGACGATGTTCAACACGAGCACGATCACGACCGCGATCAAGAACAACGCGATCTGGGTCGGGGTCGTGCCCGCGACGATCACGGCGATCGGGCTCGTCTTCGCGGTGCTCACCGAGCGGATCAGGTGGTCGCTCGCCTTCAAGACCGCGGTGTTCATGCCGATGGCGATCTCGCTCTTCGCCGCAGGCGTGATCTGGCGGATCATGGATCGCCAGGAGCCGGGGATCGGGGCGGTGAACGCCGTCGTCGGCAGCTTCCACGACACTTTCAGCCCTCCCGGCGCGCTCTCCGATGCCCTGCCCTCGAGCGATGCCGAGGTGGGGAGTCCCGCAAGTGGGATCGTGCTCAAGAAGCCGCTGAATCCCGGCGACGTCGCGCTGCTGGGGCTGACGGGCATCCCGCCGGACCAGGTGCCGAAGGGCGCGCGCCAGGCCGTCCAGCCCAAGCCGGCTGCAGGCTCGATCGATGGTGTCGTCTGGCGCGATTTCAAGCCGGGGGGAGGGGTGCCCGGGAAGGTCGAGCCCGGCGAGGTCGGATTGCCGAACGTGACGGTCGTCCTGCGCGACTCGGCCGGCAAGAAGGTCGGGTCGACGACGACCGGAGACGACGGCAGCTTCGCCTTCGAGAGGCTCGAGCCCGGCTCCTACACGGCGGGTGTCGGCGCTGCGACCTTCCGCAAGCCGTTCGGCGGCGTTTCCTGGCTCGGCTCGAAGCTGATCACGCCGTCGATCATCATCGCCTACATCTGGGTCTGGGCGGGCTTCGCCATGGTCGTGATCGCGGCCGGGCTCGCCGCGATCCCGAGGGACACGCTCGAAGCCGCCCGCACCGACGGCGCAACCGAGTGGCAGGTCTTCCGGCGCGTGACCGTTCCCCTGCTGGCGCCGGTGCTGAGCGTCGTGTTCATCACCATGGTGATCAACGTCCTGAAGGTCTTCGACATCATTCTGTCGGTCGCACCCGAGTCCTCTCAGGCCGACGCGAACGTGATCGCGCTCGCCATGTGGCGCATTGCGTTCCCCCAGAACGACTTCGGCCTCGGCTCCGCAATCGCGGTCTTCCTGTTCGTGCTCGTCGTGCCCGTGCTCGCGCTCAACATCCGTCGCTTCCGGAGGGAGGTCTGATGGCCGTCGCGGTTGAGGCGCCTGCCGCAAGGGTCGAGGAGAGCGTCGCCGCGAAGATCCTGCGCGTGGCCGGCAAGCTGCCGGTCCAGCTGTTCCTGATCGCCGTCGGGCTGCTCTGGCTCGTTCCGACCCTGGGTCTCTTGGTCACCTCGATCCTCCCGGCGAGCCACTTCGACGCCGCGGGCTGGTGGAAGATCTTCTCGAAGCCGAGCCTCGCGACCTGGACGAACTACGACCAGATCTTCCAGAACCACCAGATCACGCACTCGCTGCTCATCACCCTGGAGATCGCGATCGGCGGGACGGTGCTGCCGATCCTCGTCGCAGCGCTCGCAGGCTACGCCTTCGCGTGGATGGAGTTCCCCGGCCGCGACTGGCTCTTCGTCGCCGTGATCGGAATGCTCGTCGTCCCGCTCCAGATGGCGCTGATTCCGATCTTCAAGCTCTACAGCCACCTGAACCTCTACGGCAACGTCTTCGGCCTGATCCTCTTCCACACCGCCTTCGGCTTGCCGTTTGCGATCTTCCTCCTGAGGAACTTCTTCATCGGGATACCGAAGGACATCTTCGAGTCGGCTCGGATCGACGGGGCGTCGGAACTGAGGATCTTCCTGCGGCTGATCTTGCCGCTCGGCCTGCCGGCAATCGCATCGCTGGCGATCTTCCAGTTCCTCTGGACGTGGAACGACCTGCTCGTGGCGCTCGTATTCGGCGGGAACACGCGGCCGATCACGGTTGCGATCTACACCCAGCTCCGCTCGTTCAGCGCGAACATCGACATCATCGGGCCGGCCGCGTTCGTCTCCCTCGCGATCCCGCTCGCCGTATTCTTCGCCTTCCAGCGCTACTTCGTCCAGGGCCTGCTGGCCGGCTCGGTGAAATGAATCGCGCGCCGACGTGCGCGATCGTCGGCGGCGGTCTCGGCGGGCTCGTCGCCTACACCACGCTTCGCCACGGCGGGCTGGAGCCGGACGAGATCGACGTCTTCGGAGTCGACGCCGATCCGGCCTCGACCTTTCGTGATCGCGCGGTGGCGATCAGGCAGCGGCAGATGCGCTCCGAGAGCGACGGGCACTGCTTCGCGACCTCGTTCCCGGGGCTCGCCGTTCGCGCTGCCCTGCGACGCAGGAGCGTCAGGCCTCTGCTCGAGTCGGTCTGCGACCGCTACCACCCGACCGTCGAGGAGTTCCTCGAGAACGTGGGCGAGGCGCGTGCCCGGTCGGGCTGGGAAGAGAGCTTCCACCTCGGCCGCATCGACCGCGTGCGGGCCGTCGATGGAGGCTTCCTGCTCGACGACGCCGGCCTTTATCCGCACGTGCTGCTCGCTCCGGGCCACCCGGGGCTTGCCTTTCCGCCCGACCTCGAGGGCGACCCGCGGTCGGTGCACGCCTACCAGGCGCACGACTACGCCGACGATGTCGCCGTCGTCGGGGCCGGGATGGCCGCGGCGACGGAGTGGTTGAACGCGCTCGAGGCCGGCGCCCGAGTCGTCTCGATCCGGCGCCGCGAGCCGGCGCGCCGCCCGCTCAACGTCGAGCGGCAGTACTTCACGAGGCGCGGCCTTGCAGGCTTCCACCGCGCGGGCAGCGAGGAGCGGGTCGCGCTGCTCCGCGGTTTCCTTGCGCCCTCGTATCCTCCCGGCGAGGAATGGGACGAGCCACTGGCGCGCGCCGTCGCCGCCGGCCGCTTCCGCGTCGAGCCCGCGCTGAACGGCGCCGAGCAGGTGATCTGCGCTACCGGCTTTTGCCGCGGCTTCGTCCACGATCCGCTGGTCGCCGATCTCGTCCGGGAACACGGGCTGACGACGGCCGCCAGCTGGATCGTGCTCGACCCCGATTCGACCGTGCGGGCACTCACCGACGAGACGCGGACGCTCTCGCTGGCCGGGGCGGCCGGGCAGTGGGCGCACCCTGCCGCCGACACGCTGGTGGGGATGAAGTACGCGGCGCGCTTCTTCCTGAGCCGGGTGAGGCAGTGGCGTACACGCTGAGCGGCAGGCTGCAGTCGCGGCTCGCCGGCGCGCTGCTTCCGCTCCTCGCGGCCTGCATCCTCGCCGTTGCCCTTCCGGCCTGGTGGCCGGTGGAGCTTGCCGGCCTCATGCTCGGGCTGGGGCTCCTGCTCGACGCCGTTCTCTACGACCGCCTGCTCGACTACCAGCCGGGCTGGCTCGCGGTGCCACTCGGGCTGATCGAGCTCGGGCTCGTGCTTGCTCTCGCCCGCGAGCTCTCGCTCGAGGCGCCGCTCGGGCCGGCACTCGGCTTCTATGCCGGCGCCTGGCTGGTCGCGCAGGTTCTCGGCCATGCCGCCTTCCCGCTCGTGCGGCTCACGTATGCCGACGACGGCGGCGAGCTCGGGCGCCTCGGAGTCGCCGTGGCCGCGGTCACGGTCGCTGCCTTCGGGACGGCAGGCGGCTACGCGTGGTCGCAGCTGCCGCCGACCGTGCACCTGTCCGCCGGGATCCATCAGGGCCCGATCGTGATCACGCGCCGCCAGCATCTCGTCGGCGAGTTCGGTGCCGTCGTCCGCGGTGGCATCGTCGTCCGCGCGAGCCATGTCGTCGTTCGAAACGTCTCCGTGCTGGGCGGCGAGTACGGCATCGAGGTGGACGGCGCGCACGACGTGCTCCTCGACAAGGTCAGGGTCGTGGGGGCGACTCTCGACGGCATCCACGTCCGGCGCAGCCAGGTCGCGATCCGCGACTGCGCGATCGACTCTCCCGGAGGCTACGCGCAGGGGATCGACATCTCGTTCTCTGCCGACATGGGCATGAGCACGGTCGAGGGCTGCAGGATCGTCGGTGGACAGCAGGGGATCGTCGTCGACTCGGCGCTCGCGATGGTTCACGGCAACCACGTCAGCGCAACCTCGTATCAGGCGATCACGATGACCGAGATGTCGATGGGGATGATCGAGAAGAACGAGGTCGCCGGGGCGATCGGTGCCGGCATCGCCTGCGTCGACCAGTCCGAGTGCATGATCGAGGGCAATCGTGTCTCCGGCACGCGCGGCGACGCCACGACGCCGGGGCTCGCCCGCCAGAGCGGCTACGGCATCGTCAGCGACTACAAGGCGACCGCCGAGCTCTCGGACAACGAGCTCGTCGGCAACGACGGGCACGTCGGCGTGTTCGCGGGCGCCGAGATCAGCAGGCCCTAGCCTGGACCGGGCATGAAGCTGCAACTGCTCGCCAAGCCCGGCCACCCGGACTTCCTCGACCTGCCCTGGGGACAACCGCTCGAGGAGTGGGAGTCCGAGCGCATCGTCGAGGTCGTTCGCGGCATCGGTCGGCATGTAGTGCGGTTCGTCGACTACGACGGAAAGCTCTATGCGCTCAAGGAGCTGCCGGAACGGCTCGCCCGTCGTGAGTACCGCCTGCTCCGGGACCTCGCCGACGAGTTGATTCCCGTGGTCGAGGCGGTCGGCGTCGTCGCGGGCCGGGGCACCGAGAACGGGCAGGCCGTCCTGATCACTCGCTACCTCGACTTCTCGCTGCCGTATCGAACGCTCTTCACGGGCCGGGGCGTTCCCGACCTGCGCAACCGTTTGCTCGATTCGCTCGCCGATCTGCTCGTGCGCCTCCACCTCGGCGGGTTCTTCTGGGGGGACTGTTCGCTGTCGAACGCCCTCTTCCGGAGGGACGCGGGAGCCCTCACCGCGTACGTCGTCGACGCCGAGACCGGCGAGCTCCATCCCGAGCTCTCGGCAGGCCAGCGTGGCCACGACCTCGAGATCGCCGAGGAGAACGTCGCCGGGGAGCTGATGGACCTCGAGGCGACGGTCGGCTTCCCGCCCGATCTCGACCCGCTGGAGACGGCCGGGGACATCTGCGCGAGGTACGAATCGCTCTGGACCGAGCTGACCCGCGAAGAGGTTTTCGGACCCCAGGAGCGGTACAAGGTGGACGAGCGGCTGCGACGCCTCAACGACCTCGGGTTCGACGTCGACGAGGTCGAGCTGGTCGGCACCGACCGTGAGCTGCGGCTCCGCCTGACTCCGCAGGTGGTGGAGCCCGGACACCACCGGCGGCAGCTCCTCATGCTCACCGGCCTGTCGGTGCAGGAGAACCAGGCGCGCCGGCTCCTCAACGACCTCCGGAGCTTTCGCGCCTACCTGGAGCGCAAGGAGGGACGCCAGCTTCCCGAATCGGTCGTCGCCTACCGCTGGCTCTCCGAGGTCTACGAGGCCGCGCTCGCGGAGGTGCCCGACGAGCTTCGCGCGAAGCTGGAGCCCGCAGAGATGTTCCACGAGATCCTCGAGCATCGCTGGTACTTGTCCGAAGCCGCCGGGAAGGACGTCGGCCTCAAGCCGGCGGTCGCATCGTACGTCGATCAGGTCCTGAGACCAGCGCCTGACGAGCGGACCGTGTTCTTGCACGAGCAGTCCGAGCTCTGAGCCGGGCTAGACTGTCGTCACCGCGGTGGCCGTAGCTCAATTGGTAGAGCCCCGGGTTGTGGTCCCGGTGGTTGCGGGTTCGAGTCCCGTCGGTCACCTCCGAAGCCGAACGGTTGTGAGCCGCGCCCGCCGCGCCGGGCGCGGCGACGGCGGTCGCGAAGGGAGAAGTGCCCTGACCGATTAGGCTGCCCGGGCCTTGAACCTGACCCTGCAGATCGTCCTGTCGGGGCTCGCGGCCGGGAGCGTCTACGGGTTGCTCGCGGTCGGGCACACGCTCGTCTACCGGCTGACCGGGATCGTCCATTTCGCGCTCGGCGACCTCGTCGGGCTCGGCGTCTTCATCGCGCTCTTCGTCACCTCGGGCCGCGGGCCGGTGACGGCCGCGTCGGCCTCGAGCTGGAGGTTCGCGGCCGGCCTCGTCGTTGCGCTGCTGGCCACGGCGGCGCTCGGCAGCGGCAGCTACTTCGCCGTCATCCACCAGTACGTGACCCGAGGCTCGACGCTCGGGTGGGTGGCCGCGACGGTGGCGATCGCCTTCGCGATCGAGAACACGCTTGCCGTCGTCTTCCAGCGGCCCGCGTACGTCTTCCCGGATCCCTTGCCGTTCCGCAAGGCAGGCAACGACGGCATCGTCTCGCTCGGGGGCGCAACCTTCCAGCTCCGTTCGCTGTTTGTGATCGCGCTCGGGATCGTGCTCGCGGCGGCCGTGACGCACGTGATCAGACGGACGCGCTTCGGGCGCAGCCTGCAGGCGATCGCCGCCGACGTCGACGGGGCCCGCATCGTCGGCGTGCCGCTTGACCGGTACGTCGGGCTCGCGTTCGGCCTCGTCGGCGCTCTGGCGGTCGTGATCGCCGTCGCCGCCGCGCCGAGCGGGCCGTTCTCGGTGACGACGGGAACGGTGCTGGGCCTGAAAGGGCTCGTCGCCGCGCTTGTCGTCGGCTTTGGCTCGCCCGAGCGCGCGTTCGTCGCCGGGCTGAGCCTCGGCGTCGTCGAGGCGGCGATCGCGAGCGGGGAGGTCTTCGGCCACGGCCTCGGCCCGTCGTACCGCGAGGTGCTGCCGCTGGCCTTTGCGCTGCTCTTCCTGGCCGCCCGCAGCCGGACCAGAGCGCCTGAGCCCGAATGAACGCGATCGCCGGCGAATACCGCGCCGCGGCGCGAGACGCGAAGGCGGCCTGGGGGCCGACCCAGACTGCCGCCGGGCTGATCCTCGCGTTCGGCTGTGCGGTCCCGTGGATCGCGCCCGGCTGGGTACATGTCGACGTGCTCGCGGCCTGGCTCTACCTCGCACTTGCGGCGACCGGCCTCGGTCTGACAGTCGGCATCGCCGGCCTGCCGTCGCTCGGGCAGGGCGCCTTCATGAGCATCGGCGCATTCACGACCGCGTTGCTGGCGGCCCGCGCCGGCTGGTCGGCCGACGCTGCGGTCCCGGTCGCGGTCGGAGCGTCGCTCGTCGCGGGCCTGCTCGCAGGTCTCGTCGTCGTCCGGCAGCCGCCGCTGTTCCTGGCCGTCAGCACGTGGATCCTCTCCTGGCTGGTCCTCCTGGTCGCCCTCGAGTTCCCGGGCGTCGCCGGAGGCTCCCAGGGATACGTCGTCACCTCGAGCCTCAGCACAACCGGGCACTACGAGCTCGCGCTCCTGCTGACGGCCGCCGCCGTCGCCGCGCTGTCTGCCCTTCGCCGCAGCAACATCGGCATCCGGCTCCGCGCACACCGCGACGATCCGGCCGCCGCCGCCGGCCTCGGCGTGCCGACCCGTCGCCTCCTGCTTGGAGCGTTCGTCGCGTCATCGGCCGTCGGCGGGCTGGCCGGGTCGCTGGCCGTCCAGCTTGCCGGTGTCTCCGACCCGAACGCGTTCGGCCCGTTCACCTCGTTCGAGCTGCTCGCCGCCGTCCTGCTCGGAGGCGCCTCGTACGCCTGCGCCGGCATCGCGGGCGTCGCGATCCTAGGCGCGGTCGCGCTGCTCGGACACGCATGGGCTGCGGTCCAGGGAGATGCGCCTGCGCAGCTCCAGCCCATGCTCGCAAGCTTGCTGTTGCTCGCGATCCTCGGCGTCGGCGGTCAGGGCCTGATCCCGCTGCTTGTGGGCCCGCGCGGGAGGTCTCCCAGCCCGCCGGACCTCGCAAGAGACCCCGCCGCGCCCGCCATCGGCGGCCCGGCGGCCCTGTCCGCGCGCGGCCTGCGGAAGCATTACGGCGGGGTGCATGCCCTGGACGGGCTCGACCTGGAGGTGGGGCCGGGCGAGACGGTTGCGCTGGTCGGCGCGAACGGCTCCGGGAAGACGACCGTGCTGCGCGCGCTCTCAGGTGCGCTACCGCTGGACGCCGGTGAGATCGCGCTCGACGGCCGTCCGCTGACCGCGCTTCGCCCGGAGGCGCTTGCGCAGGCGGGGATCGTGCGCACCCTGCAGCGCACCGCGACCTTCGGCAATCTGACCGTGCTCGAGAACGCCCTCGTCGGCGCCGGTCTCCGGGCCCGTCACAGCGGCCCGGTGCGGTTGCTCGTCGCAACGCCGAAGGCGCGCGCCGAGGCGCGGAGGTCGCGGGAGGCCGCGATCGAGGCTCTGAGGACGGTTGGGCTCGACCGTCTCGCCGATGTCCACGCGGAGCTCCTGGACGGCTTCCAGCGGCGGTTGCTGATGATCGCCGCGGCCCTGGCAACGCGGCCCCGGCTGCTGCTGCTCGACGAGCCCTCCGCAGGAGCGGGGCGGTCGGAGATCAGCCGGCTCGCTGCGATCCTGACCGATGTCCGCGCGACCGGGGTCTCGCTCCTCCTGGTCGAGCACAACTTCCAGCTCGTGCAGGCCGTTGCAGACCGTGTGGTCGTGATGTCGGACGGCAAGGAAGCGTCGACCGGTGTCTCGTAGAGTGACGGCCGAGCGCCCGCTCGCTGTCGCCACAGCGTGCCTGGCACTGCTCGCAGCCGGGTGCGGCGGCGGAGCGTCCACGCCCCAGGGCCAGACGCCCCAGACCAAGACCCTGGTGATCGCCGTCAGCGCCCCGTTCACC
>WNGB01010480.1_pt1 | contig 23856 bp, 18 predicted proteins | sample 5400681 | NCBI WGS metagenome assembly WNGB01 (sample SAMN13153367, study PRJNA577476) | soil metagenome | isolation source: 115 cm soil or saprolite under grassland replicate 2 | place: USA:California | collected 2016-06-15
CCCAGGGTCAACCCGGAGACGCCCACGGTCGGGCAGGTGCCGGTCGGGATGGTCCGGCCGTGCCCGTCGAGCGTGTCGTGGACGTCGAAGAGCCTGGCGCCTGCCTGGACGGTCGCCACGCCGGCGTCGTACCTGACCCGCCGCATCCGGGTGAGGTCGAGCTGGATGGCACCGGCACCGGTCGAGACGCCGACGTACGAGTGGCCGCCGCTGCGCGGGCGCAGGGTCAGGTCGTGCGCGCGGGCGAACTTGATGGTCTCGACGACGTCGGAGAGCGCCTCGGCCCGGACCACGGCCGTCGGCCGGATCCCGTCGTAGCGCGGGTCGTAGAGCCGGTGTGCCGCGGCATAGCCCGACTCCCCCGGCCGGACCAGGTCACCCTGAAGGCCCGCCTCGAAGGCGGCCCAGGTGCGGTCGGTGATGCCTCCGAGGAGCTGCGCCGAGCGAGCCGGCCCGCCGAGCAGCGCGGCACCCACGCCGATCGCCCCGACGGCTCCGGTCGCCGCGCCCGCGCGCAGGAAGGTTCTGCGGTCCATGGTTCTTCCCCCTTGGTCTCACCCGGTAGGACGCCGGCAGGACGCATCGGGTTGCCGCCAGAGGCAGATTCGTCGTGCCGGTCCAGACGAGGGGCTCAGCGGGACTCGGCCAGCGCGGCAACGCCTGCGACCCGGAGTACGCCGACGTCGACCCGGCCACCCGTGAACAGCTCGACCTGGAGCCTGGCCTGATGGACCAGCAGGTCGAGCCCGCCGACCAGCACCCGCTCATCGTCGCCGTCCAGCACGGAGGCGGCCAGCGGGGTCGGCCAGGGGTGGTAGAGCACCTCGAAGACCACTGGTACGGCGCGGCAGCTCGCGACCAGGTCGTCGTCCTGGGCGGTGGCGGGGATGGTGGAGACGACCACGTCGCCGACCACCTCGGCGGTGCCGAGCTCCGCGAAGACCACGTCCGGCCCGGCCGGATGCGCGGCCACCGCGGCCAGGGTCTCGGCCGCCCGGTCCCGGCTCCGGGCCAGCACCCGCACCTCGCGGCAGCCCAGGTCGACCAGGGCCAGGCCGGCCGAGGTCGCGGTCGCGCCCCCGCCCAGCACGGTCGCGGTCGCCGGTACGCCGTCGTACCGCTCCCGGAGCGCGGCCGCCGCCCCCGGTACGTCGGTGTTGTGCGCCAGCCGCCGGCCACCCTCGAGCACCAGCGTATTGGCCGCGCCCGCGCGCCGGGCCGTCTCCGAGACCTCATCGGCCAGCGGCACCAGCTCCCGCTTCAGCGGCATCGTCAGCGACAGGCCGCGCCACGAGTCGTCGAGCCCGTCGAGGAACTCCGCGAGCGTGCCCGCGGGCACCCGCACGGCGTCGTACGTCCAGTCCAGGCCGAGCGCGTCGTACGCCGCCCGGTGCAGCGCCGGCGAGAGCGAGTGGGCGATCGGGTCGCCCAGCACGGCACATCTCATCGGCCCGGCCGCCTTCAACACGGCCTCAGCACGCCTCGGAGGTCTCGCAGTAGTGCTTGTACTCCTGCTTGTACTCCCCGAACTCGTCCGCCGTCTCGGCGAACTTGGTCTCGCCGGTGCGCAGGTTGACCGTCACGTAGTAGTACCAGTCGCCCTCGGTGGGGTGCGTCGCCGCCTGGATCGCGGCGTCACCGGGCGCCTCGATCGGGGTCGGCGGCAGCCCCGCGTGCAGATAGGTGTTGTACGGCGAGTCGAGCTCCAGGTCGTCGTACGTCAGGGCCACACCGAGCGACCGGTTCATCGCGTAGTTGATCGTCGAGTCGATCTGCAGCTTGCCGGTGGTGCCCGCGGTGCCGGGGTTCTCGAGCCGGTTGTAGATGACCCGCGCCACCTTGCCGCGGTCCTGGTCGCGGCTCGCCTCGGCCTCGACCAGGCTGGCCACGATCATCACCTCGGCCGGCGAGTAGCCCAGCCGCTTCGCCGCCGCAGCGAGGTCGGCGTCGGCCGCCGCCTGCTTCCAGCGGTCGACCATCTCCTTGAGCATCGACTGCGGGGTGGAGTTCGGCGGGTAGAGATAGGTCGCCGGGAAGAGGTAACCCTCCGGGTTCCCTTGCGCGTACGGCGGCAGCCCCAGCGACGCCGGCTTGTCGAGCACCTTCTCGAACTGCGCCTTGGAGAACTTGGTCTTGTCGGCCAGGACGCCGACGATGTCGACCGCCCGGAGCCCCTCCGGGATGGTGACGGGGTCCTTGATCAGGTTCTTCGGGTTGACCAGCACCTCGAGGGCCGCGCTGGCCTTCATCTCCTTGCGGAGCTGGTAGAAGCCGACCTGGATGCCCTGCGCGTCGGGGTTGGCCGCGAACGCCGCGGTGAAGGCGCCCACGCTCTCCACCACACCCTTGCTCTTGAGGGTGTTGCCGATGTCGGTGCCGGTGTCGCCCTCCTTCACCTCGATGTACACCTTGCCGGTGCCCGGGCCGGGATAGTCGGCGGGGCCGGCGAGCTTCTCCTTGATCGTCTCGATGCCGGTGCTCAGCGCGAACCAGCCGCCACCGACCAGCACCGCCAGCGCCACCAGCACGGCCAGGCAGCCGGGCAGGCCGCAGCCGCTCTTCTTCTTCGGCTTCTTCCCGCCGCCCTGCCGCCCGTTCCGCGTGGTGTCGGCGGCACGCTTGGACGGCTTCGCCGGCTTGCCCCGGCGGCGGCTGCCCGGCTGGCTTACCGGACGTGGGCGTACGGGCTCACTCGCGGCCTCACCAGCCGGCTCGCTGCCCGAGCCGAGGAGCGAGTCGAGGACCGGTTCGTTCGACTGGTGGCTGACCGGCTGGCTGACCGGGGCGGGGTACGGATCGCGCAACGGTGCGGTCAGTGGATCAGTGGGTGGGTCGCGCAGAGGGTCGCGCAGTGGGTCGCGCAGTGGGTCGCCGTACGACGCCTGGACGGGCTGCTGGTAGGGCTCTCGATGCGGCTCGCGGTAGGGCGTCGCTTCCAGCGGGCTGCGGAACGGGTCGTCGTGGGGCCGCCGGTCGGGTTGGCCGTCGAAGAATCCGCCGTACTCGTCGTCGTGCTCGCTCATCTCTCAACCTCGACGATCTCGCCCGGCTCCCTGCCGGAGCTGCGTTCGGTGTCCAGCGCGCTCTGCAGGATCACCACCGCGGCGACCTGGTCGACCACCGCCCGCCGCTTCCCTCCCTTGCGGCCCCGCTCGCGCAACATGCCCTCGGCGGACACGGTGGTCAAGCGTTCGTCACACATTCGTACCTGAACGGGGGTAACCCGAGCCGCCAGCAGCCGCGCGAACTCCCTCGCCTTGGCCGCCGCCGGACCCTCGCGCCCCGATAGTGACCGGGGCAGTCCGACGACGATCTCGAACGCGTTCTCGTCGGCCGCGATCGCCGCGATCCGGTCCAGGTCGCCCTTGCCGACGGGCACCGTCTCGACCGGCGTGGCCAGGAAGCCAGAGGGGTCGCTGCGGGCGACCCCGATCCGGGCGTCTCCGGGATCGATCCCAAGACGGACCCCTGGTCTCAAGCCCCGGCCGCCATCCGCGCCACCTCGACCTCGACCAGCGCGAGCGCCTCGTCGATGCGCGAGGCGTCCGTGCCGCCGCCCTGGGCCACGTCGTCCTTGCCGCCGCCCTTGCCGCCTACCAGTGGTCCGACGGCGCGGACCAGCTCGTTGGCGGAGACGCCACGCGAGCGTGCCTCGTCGTTGACCGCGGCCACCACCGAGACCTTGCCTTCCGCGTTGCCGATCACCACGACCGCGGCCGGGCGACCGGCCGCGAGCCGGCCCCGGACGTCCAGCGCCAGCGTGCGTACGTCGCCGCCGCCCGCGCCGTCCACGCGGTGTGCGACCAGGCTGACCCCGCCCACGTCCTTGGCGCCCGCCGCCAGCGCTCCGCCCGCGGAGAGCAGCTGCGCGACCCGGACCTTCTCGATCTCCTTCTCCGCGACCCGCAGCCGCTCAACCATGTCGCCGACCCGGTCGGGCAGCTGCTCGGGTCGCACCTTGAGCAGGTCGGAGAGCTGGTTGACGAGCACGTGCTCGCGGGCCAGGAAGTCGTAGGCGTCGGTGCCGACCAGCGCCTCGACCCGTCGTACGCCGGAACCGATCGACGACTCACCGAGCAGCTTGATCACACCGAGCTGGCCGGAGCGGCCGGCGTGGGTGCCGCCGCACAGCTCTCGCGCCCAGTCGCCCACGGAGACGACTCGCACCTCGTTGCCGTACTTCTCGCCGAAGAGCGCCATCGCGCCCGACTTCACGGCCTCGGCCTGGGTCATGATCTCGGCATGCACGTCGAGGTCGGCCATGACGTACTCGTTGACGCGCGCCTCGACGTCGGCCATCACCGACTCGGGCACCGAGCCGGTCGCCGAGAAGTCGAACCGGAACCGTCCCGGCGCGTTCTCCGAGCCGGCCTGGGTCGCGGTCTCACCGAGCGCTTCGCGGAACGCCTTGTGCACCATGTGGGTGGCCGTGTGCGCGCGCGAGATCGACCGGCGCCGCTCCACGTCGACCCGGGCCTGGGCGCCAAGGCCGGGGGTCACCTCACCGGAGAGCACCAGCGCCTTGTGCACGACCAGGCCGGTGATCGGCGACTGGACGTCGCGCACCTGCAGCAGGGAGCCGTTCTCCAGCTCGATCACGCCGTGGTCGGCCAGCTGGCCGCCGCCCTCGGCGTAGAACGGCGTCCGGTCGAGGATCACCTCGACCTCGTCACCCTCCCGCGCAGACGGTACGACGCCACCGATGGCCACGATCCCGCGGACCGACCCCTCGGAGACCACGTCGGTGTAGCCGGTGAACTCCACCGCCCGGCCGATCGAGTCGGCCACCTCGCGGTAGGCCTGCGCGTCGCGGTGCGCGCCCTTCTTCGCCTTCGCGTCCGCCTTGGCACGCTCCCGCTGCTCGGTCATCAGCCGGCGGAAGCCCTCCTCGTCGACGGAGAGCCCCTGCTCGGCCGCCATCTCCAGGGTGAGGTCGATCGGGAAGCCGTCGGTGTCGTGCAGCCGGAAAGCCACATCGCCGGACAGCATCGTGCCACCGGCCTTCTTCACGTCGGCCGCCGCTAGGTCGAAGATCTGGGTGCCGGCCTTCAGCGTCTGCCGGAACGCGTCCTCCTCGGCGTACGCGACGGTCGAGATGCGCTCCCAGTGGCGGTGCAGCTCGGTGTAGGTCTCGCCCATCTTGTCGCGGCTGACCGGCATCAGCTCGGGGAGCACCCGGTCCTCGCAGCCGAGCAGCCGCATGCTCCGCACCGCGCGCCGCAGCAGCCGCCGCAGCACGTAGCCGCGGCCGTCATTGCCGGGCGTGACCCCATCGCCGATGAGCATCATCGAGGAGCGGACGTGGTCGGCGACCACGCGGAACCGCACGTCGTCGTCGTGGTCGGCGCCGTAGCGGCGGCCGGTGAGCGCCTCGGCGTGCTCGATCACGGGGAACATGACGTCGATCTCGTACATGTTCTCCTTCCCCTGCATGAGGAAGGCCACCCGCTCCAGGCCCATGCCCGTGTCGATGTTCTTCTTCGGCAGCGAGCCTGAGATGTCGAAGTCCTCCTTGCTGCGGACCGCGCTTAGCTCGTCCTGCATGAAGACCAGGTTCCAGAACTCCAGATAGCGGTCCTCGGCGGAGAAGTCGCCGTCCGCGCCGTACGCCGGACCGCGGTCGATGAGGATCTCCGAGCAGGGTCCACCGGGCCCGGGCACGCCCATGGACCAGTAGTTCTCCTTCTTGCCCAGGCGGATGATCCGCTCGTCGGGCAGGCCGGTGATCTTCCTCCAGAGCTCGACCGCTTCCGGGTCGTCGTCGTAGACGCTGGGGTAGAGCTTGTCCTCGGGCAGGCCGAAGCCGCCGTCGGCGATCGGGCGGGTCACGAGCTCCCAGGCGAGCTCGATGGCACCGTCCTTGAAGTAGTCGCCGAAGGAGAAGTTGCCGCACATCTCGAAGAAGGTGCCGTGGCGCGTGGTCTTGCCGACGTCCTCGATGTCGGGCGTGCGCACGCACTTCTGCACGCTGGTCGCCCGTCGGTACGGCGGCCGCTCCTGACCCAGGAAGTACGGCTTGAACGGCACCATGCCGGCGTTCACGAACAGCAGGTTCGGGTCGTCGAGCAGCAGCGAGGCGGACGGCACCACCTGGTGGCCGTTGCGCTCGAAATGAGCGACGAACCTCCGGCGAATCTCCGCGGTGTCCATCAGGTGCTGCCTCTCTCTGTTTCCGACGATCCATCCGGTACGGCGTGCGGCCGGCCGGCGGTGAGCTCCAAGGTTCCATCTGGCACGAGACCGAGCCGCTCACGCAACTCGGTTTCCTTCTCCGCCCGGCCCTGCACCACCTCGTCCCGGAACATCCGGGCTCCGACGGCTAGACCGTTGAGCCGGTCGCGGATGCCGTCGGCGCTGAGCGCCTCGGCGGCTCGCCTGGCCCGGACCGTGGCGTAGATCCCGGCTCCCGCGCCCGCGACGAACCAGACTCCGCGGCTCACCACGGCGACGTCCTTGAACTCACTGGACTCATGCGGCGTCCTCGCCGGCCGCGTCACCGGCCACATCACCGGCCAGGACCGCTCGCTGACGGGCCTCCCACTCGCGCCGGGCGGTCTTCAGGTCGGCCCGGCGCTGCTTGCGCGACCGACGTACCTCGCGCTTCATCTCGAACCGGATCCGGTTGCGGTTCTCCGGCGTCAGCGCCCTGAGTACGCCGTGGGTCAGCGCGGCCGCCTTCACGACGGTCTCGCGCAGCACGATGTCGGCGAACAGCCGGCCCTCGATCCGAGCCGGCACGAACGACGGTTCGTCGTCCTCGCCCACCCGGGTGATCAGGTAGCCGGCCTCGTCCTCGGGTCTGTCCTGGTGGGAGGGCCGGGCGGCCACGTTGGCGGCCACGTCGGCGGCCAGTGCGTCGACGCGTTCGCGCAGCTCGGCCGCCTCACGGCGGGTGGCTTCGAGGTCGGCGCGCGAGCGTCGTACGACAAGAATGCAGGCCGTGACGGCGAGGAGAGCGACGGTCGCGCAGGCTGCGACGGGGACCCAGGGCTCGTTCACAGTGGTCGACCCTATCGCCTGTCACCGCTGGATGGCCCAGTGCCGCGGACCAGCCGTCTGATCCTCTCCCAACGCTCCTTCACGGCGGCCTCCGCGCCCAGGTTGGTGGGCCGGTAGTACTCCGCATCGAGCACCACGTCTGGCGCGTACTGCTGCTCGGCGATCCCGAACGGCTCGTCGTGGCTGTAGGCGTAGCCGCCACCGTGGCCGAGCTTCTTCGCCCCGGGGTAGTGGGCATCGCGCAGGTGCGCCGGCACCGGCCCGATCTTGCCCGCCCGTACGTCGGCGCTCGCGGCCTCGATCGCCTTGATCACCGCGTTGGACTTGGGCGCCACGGCGAGCGCGATGGTCGCCTGGGCCAGGTTGAGCCGCCCCTCGGGCATGCCGATCAGCTGTACTGCCTGGGCGGCGGCCACCGCCGTGGTCAGCGCGGTCGGGTCGGCGAGACCGATGTCCTCGCTGGCCAGGATCACCAGCCGGCGGGCGATGAACCGCGGGTCCTCCCCTGCCTCGATCATCCGGGCCAGGTAGTGCAGCGCCGCGTCGGCGTCGGAGCCCCGGATCGACTTGATGAAGGCGCTGGTCACGTCGTAGTGCTGGTCGCCCTGGCGGTCATAGCGGACCGCCGCCTGGTCGACCGCGGTCTCGGCGGTGGCCAGCTCGATGGTGTCTGTGCCCTTCGCCTGGGCGGCGCCCGCGGACGCCTCCAGGTAGGTGAGCGCTCGGCGCGCGTCTCCCCCGGCCAGCCGGACCAGGTGTTCGGCCGCTTGCGGCTCCAGGTGTACGCCGCCCGCCAGCCCGCGCTCGTCGGTCAGCGCCCGGTTGACCACCTCGCGTACGTCGTCGTCGGTCAGCGACTCCAGCCGCAGCAGCAGGCTTCGAGAGAGCAGCGGCGAGATGATGGAGAAGAAGGGGTTCTCGGTCGTGGCCGCGACCAGGGTGACCCAGCGGTTCTCCACGCCAGGGAGCAGCGCGTCCTGCTGGGCCTTGGTGAAGCGGTGCACCTCGTCGACGAACAGCACGGTCTCGCGGCCCGTGCGCACCAGCTCGCTGCGGGCTGCGTCGATGGCCGCGCGGACCTCCTTGACCCCAGCCGAGACGGCCGAGACCTCGACGAAGAGCCGGTCGGTCTGCTGGCTGACGATCGAGGCGATGGTGGTCTTGCCGGTGCCCGGCGGCCCCCAGAGAAGCAGCGACATCGACTGGTCGCCCTCGACCAGCTGGCGCAGCGGCGAGCCCTGGGCGCGGAGCTGGGCCTGCCCCACCAGCTCGTCGAGGGTGCGCGGGCGCATCCGCACCGCGAGAGGGGCGGAGGCGTGGGTGTTGCCGGCCAGCGATCCACCCGACCGGACCGAGCCGGCGTCGTACTCGAAGAGGCCGTCCACAACCCGCGACCCTACCCGGCGGACCCAGCCACATCGGGGTCGCGCTCCCCCAAATGACCGACGGGCCGGGAGAGGCTCCCGACCCGTCGAGTCGTGCTGAGAGGAGTACGACGCGTCGTACTCCTGGAGCTGGCTACGCGCCGGTCAGCTGCCCCGACTTCACGTCGAACCAGGTGTCGGCGAAGCCCGGCCTGTTGGCCAGCACCTCGGGGTCCGGCATCCGGCCCTCCAGCGGGTTGCCCTGGTCGTCGACACCCAGAATCTCGCCGGTGATCGGCGTCGCCGGGTGGTGGCCCAGCTCGCCCGCGAAGTGACAGGCCACCTTGTGCCGCTCCCCGATCTGCAGCAGCGGCGGCTCGACCCGAGCACAGATCTCCTGCGCGAACTGACAGCGAGTCCGGAACCGGCAGCCCGACGGCGGGTTGATCGGGCTCGGGACGTCGCCCTCGAGCATGATCCGCTCCCGCCGACCGCCGATCGCCGCCTGCTTCACGTCGGGCACCGCAGACAGCAGCGCCTGCGTGTACGGGTGCTGCGGATGCATGTAGATCGTCTCCCGACTGCCGATCTCCACGATCTTGCCGAGGTACATCACCGCGATCTCCGGGCAGAAGTGCCGGACCACGGCTAGGTCGTGCGCGATGAACAGGAAGGCGATGTCGAACTCCTTCTGCAGGTCCTGCAGAAGGTTGACGACCTGGGCCTGGATCGACACGTCGAGGGCCGAGACCGGTTCGTCGGCGACCATCAGCTTGGGCTGCAGGGCCAGGGCACGAGCGATGCCGATGCGCTGACGCTGGCCACCCGAGAACTCGTTCGGGTAGCGGTTGTAGTGCTCCGGGTTGAGACCTACGACCTCGAGGAGCTCCTGGACCCGAGACAGCACCTTCTTGTTCGGGACCACGTTGTGCACCCGCAGCGGCGTACCGACGATCGTGCCGACGGTGTGCCTGGGGTTCAGCGAGGTGTAGGGATCCTGGAAGATCATCTGGATGTCTTTGCGCAGCGGCTTCATCTGCCGCTGGCTCAACTGCGCCAGGTCGTGGCCCTCGAACATCATCGAGCCGCCGGTCGGCTTGTAGAGCCGGGTAATCAGGCGGCCGGTGGTCGACTTGCCGCAGCCGGACTCGCCGACCAGACCGAGGGAGGCACCCTTCGGAACCGTGAAGGACACCCCGTCGACGGCCTGGACCCAGCCGACCGTACGGCGCAGCAGGCCAGACTTCACCGGGAAGTACATCCCGAGGTTGTCGACCTCCAGGACGTTGCCCCGGTCCCTGTCGATCACCGCGGCGGTGTGTCCGACCTCCACCAGTTTGCTGAAGTCCAGGCCGACCGTGTCGTCTGGAGTCTCGGACGGGGCGACGGAGTCAGACATCACTTCTCCTCCACGAGGTCAGGGGCGATCTGGGGCAGGATCTCGACCTGATAGATCGTCTCGGGGTCGGCCAGGTGGCAACGCTTGAGGTGGCCGCCCTGCGCGCCGGCGACGAGTTCGGGCAGTTCGGTTGCACAAAGTGAACCGGGCACCTTGGACACGTGGGCGCACCGCGGATGGAACGGACAACCCGTCGGAGGGTTGAGCAGGCTGGGCGGGTTGCCGGGAATCGGGATGAGTCGGGCGTCGACGCTGGCCGTGACGTCGGGGATGCTCGAGAGCAGACCCCACGTGTACGGCATCGAGGGGTGCGTGAGGAGCTCCTTGCACGGGCCGTACTCGACGCAGCGACCGGCGTACATCACCAGCACCTCGTCGGCCATTTCGGCGATCACGCCCAGGTCGTGGGTGATGATGATGACCGCGGAGTTGTAGTCGCGCTGCAGGTCCTGGAGCAGGTCGAGGATCTGCGCCTGCACGGTCACGTCGAGCGCCGTGGTCGGCTCGTCCGCGATCAGCAGTTTCGGGTCGTTGATGAGACCCATTGCGATCATCGCGCGCTGCCGCATACCGCCGGAGAACTGGTGCGGGTAGTCGTCCACCCGACGGTCCGGCTGCGGGATGCCGACCCGGTCGAGCATCTCGATCGCCTTGCGACGTGCCTCGCGCCTGGTCGCTTTCGGGTGGTGGACGACGTAGGCCTCGGCCAGCTGCGAGCCGACCTTGTAGAACGGGTGCAGCGCGGCAAGCGCATCCTGGAAGATCATCGCCGCGGCGTTGCCGCGGAGTCTCCGCATCCGGTCCTCGGACAAGCCGACGACCTCCGTGCCGCCGACTCGGATCGAACCCTCGATCCGGGTCCGCTTGGCGTCGTGGAGACCCAGCACCGCCATGCTCGACACCGACTTGCCCGAGCCGGACTCACCGACGATGCCGAGGGTCTTGCCCTGCTCGAGGGAGTAGCTCAGGTCGGTGACGGCCTGCACCAGGCCGTCGGCAGTGGGGAATCGGACGGTCAGGTTCTCGACGACCAGGAACGGCTCGTCCCGGACGTCGGGGGAAGTGCTTGTCACGAAAGCCTCACTCGGGGGTCAAGCCAGCTGTAGGCGATGTCAACGACAACGTTAGCGATGACGATGATCACGGCAAGGATGAGGGATGTCGCCTGCACGACGGGCAGGTCCTTGATTCGTACCGCATCCAGACCCCACTGGCCGATGCCTTCAAGGGCGAAGATCTTCTCGGTGAAGATCGTGCCGGAAAGCAGGAACGCGAAGTCGATGCCGAAGATGGTGATCACCGGGACCAGCGCCGCCCGCAGAGCGTGCCTGAGTACGACGGTGCGGTCGGGGAGCCCCTTGGCCTTGGCCGTGCGTACGTAGTCCTCGCTCAGCGACTCGACCATGGCGCCGCGGGAGTACCGGGTGTACGACGTCGATTCTGTCGCCGAGCGTCCCCCGTCTTCGGGCGGCCAGGATGCCCACGCCCACGCCGATGATCAGGTAGAGGCTCGCCGCACCGATCGCGATGCTCAGCGTGACCGGGAACCGCTGCTTCAACTCGTCCGTCACCGCCGCCCGGGAGCGGTACGAGATGCCCAGGCACGGCGCGGCGCAGTGGACGGGAGCCGCACCCAGCTTGATGTCACGACCGACGAACAGGCCCTTGGCCCACTTGCCGTACTCCTCGTAGATGGGGTTGTCGTAGCCCAGGTTGTGCTCGTACTCCTTCAGCTTCTCGGAGGTGACGCCGCACCGGTTGTTGGTGTCGCGACGACAGATCTCCAGGGCGGGGCTCTTAGGGCCGTACCAGAAGAGGGCATAGACCATCATTGAGATCAGGATCACGACCACCGAGCCGGACACGATCCGCTTGATCAGGTACGAGAACATTGAGGACTTTCCTTAGACCGGGTGACGTTCGGGTGGGACCGAGACGGCCCCACCCGAACGCCGGATTACTGATTGGGCTACCGGATCACTGCTTGACGAAGAGATCCTCGATGTTCGGGAAGCCACCCGTCGAGGTGTCGTTCTCGAACCCGCCGATCTTCGACCCGAAGGCGAAGATGTTCTGGTAGTAGCCACGGTTGATCACGGGCATGTACTTCTCCATGATCAGCTTGTCGAGGGCGCCCCAGGCCGCCGCCTGCTTGTCGATCGGCATGGAGTGGATCGCCTTGATCTGGTTGTCCACCTCGGGCTCCGAGAAGACACCCGTGTTGTAGGCGCCGCCCGTCTCGAGCAGCGGCGGGATGAAGGTCGCGCCGGACGCCCAGTCCTGGCACCACGCGGTGCCCTGGATGTTGATCTTCTTGTGGATCGCGTTGTCCGGGTCGGTCCAGACGTCGTACAGGCTGCCGCCGGTGTAGGGGTAGGCCTTGGCCTTGAAGCCCGAGGCTTCGTAGCCCTTCTTGACCTGCTCCATCGCCGCCTTGCCCTCCGGCGTGCTGGCGTCATACACCCACGAGGCCTCGAACTCGCCGGGGGCGAACCCAGCCTCCTGAAGCAGCTTCTTGGCGTGCTCCGGGTCGTACTGGATGGTCTCGCCGTCGATCGACGGGTTGACGACCACCCGGCCGGACATGCCCGGGGGCAGGATGCCGAAGCCGAGCTCCGAGTCCGTGACACCGTTGGCCAGCGTGACACCCGGGATGTCGCCACCGGCGGCCCACGCGTCCTTGTACGGGTACGCGAACGCCAGCGCCTGGCGGACCTTCAGCTGCGGGATCTTCTTGTAGTCCGGCATGTTGAATCCGGTGCACGGCTGCGGGCCTACCATCACGTTGTCCGGGCCGAGCTTCTTCAGCGCGGTCTGGTAGTCGGTGCTGAGCACCGCGGAGGTGATCGTGGTCTGCGACTCGGTGTTACCGCTCATGACCAGCTGGTCGGTCGTGGCCGGGTCCTGGTCGAACTTGAACGTGAACTTGTCGACGTACTGGTGACGGGCCGGGTCGGTGGCCGGGTCCCACTGGTCGTTCGGGACCAGCACCAGCTCCTGGTTGGGGCGGTAGGACTCGATCTTGTAGGGACCGGTCGACATCGGGTGCAGGCCGTACTGCGGCGCCTTCGCGTCCAGCGGGACCGGGCCGATGGCCGGGAAGCTGGCGTAGTCGTCCATCTCGGAGAACGGCGTGGCCATCTTCAGCGTGATCTTGTTGCCGCTGACGCTCACACCCGGGAAGTTCGCGGGACCGGAATAGGGACCGGTGTACTTGTCGCCGCCCAGGAAGTAGGGGTTGGAGTACGCCGTACCGGGGCCGGTCGGGAATGTCTCACCGTCGAAGGAGCGCTTGATGCCGAAGGCGACCTGCTCGGCGGTGACCGGCGAGCCGTCCTCCCACTTGATGCCGTCCTTGAGCGTGAAGGTCCACGTCTTGTAGTCGGCGCTGGGCGTTCCGAGGTCGGTGGCCAGGTCGGGAACCAGCACATAGCTCTTGGTGTCGGGGTTGTAGCGCCACTGGGTGAGCGCCCGGAACAGCAGGTCCTGGGCGATCGAGTTGTCGGTGACCGACCACAGGCCGGCGGGGTCGAGGCTCGTCGGCCCGTCGTCCGGGTCGGGAGCGAGGAGCGTGATCTCGCCGCCGTGCTGGGCGCCCTCGACGTCGGGGGCGGGGCCTGTCGCGGTCGGGTCCTTGTCCTTGCCGCCAAGGGCGCCCGCGGAGAAACTGCCGCTGCTCCCGGGTTCCTCACTGGTGCCGCCGCCACAGGCGGCGAGCGTGAACAGGGCCGCGCCAGCGACGGCGGCGACCACAGCCTTGCTGCGTCTCATGCTTGTCCAGCCTTTCTTTAGGGTTCGCGGCCGGGACGAATATCGCTCCGACCGACGTCAGGTGGCGGCTAGCGCCGGGTCTTCGGGTCGAGGGCGTCGCGAAGGGCGTCGCCGAACAGGTTGAGGGCGACGACCAGGATGATGATGCCGAGCACGGGCTCCCACAGGTAGAGCGGGTAGGTCTGCCAGTACTTCGTGGCGTTGTCGATCGTCTGGCCCCACGACGGCCGGCCTTGCACGCCGATGCCGAGGTACGTGAGGCCGGCCTCCGCAGAGACGAACGCCGGCATGCTGAGGGAAATAGTGATGACGATGGGAGCCACCAGGTTGGGCAGGATCTCGCTGAACAGGATCTTGCGAGTTGGTACGCCGATCACGCGCGCGGCCTGCACGAACTCACGCTCGCGCAGCGCCAGCACCTCGCCCCGGATCAGTCGCGCCAACGGCATCCAGGTGAACACGACCAAGATCAGGATGAGCGATCTGAAGGTCCAGGTGCGCCACGCGTCGGGGTCGGCGCCAAACCGATCGGACAGGATCGCGCCGATCGCGAGGGCCGCGAGGATGAACGGGATGGTCAGGAACAGGTCGATCAGGAACGAGATGGCGGCGTCGACCACGCCGCCGAGGAAGCCGGCGACCAGGCCGAGAGTCACTCCGATGATCGTGGAGCCGAGCGTGGCGGCCCCCGCCAGGAACAGCGAGGTCCGGGCCCCCTGGAGCCAGTAGGCGAGGTTGTCGTCACCGGTCGCCGGGGCCACACCGAACGGGTGGTCGGGGTCGAACCCGTGCAGCGGCGGGCCCTTGAGCGGCATACCGGAGAGCAGGTCGATTCGACCGCTGGCCAGCTCCGGGTCGTCGGTCGAAACTCCGAACAGGCTCGACAACGGACCGGCGAACAGGGCGATGAAGACGAAGAACATGATGATCGCGAAGCAGACGATCGCCACCTTGTCCTTGCGAAGTCGCAGGAACGCGATCTGCAAGGGCGACTTCCCGACGATCTCCTTTGGCGTAGCCTGCGGCTCGTGGGGGGGCTCCTCCGTGATCACCAGGGGCTCGACGGAAGAAGTCATTGTCACCTCGTTGTGTTCTGCGCAGCCAAGGGATCGAGCCCCCGACACGGCGCGCCCTGCGCCAGCGCCGACTCTATGTGACCCAAACCGCACTGGCGATCTCCATGCGGTAACGATCTGGTCTCGACCGGCCGATCGGTTTGTTGCCGGAACTCCCGGCGTTCCTACGTCGGTCAGGCCATCCAGCGGGCAACCTTCCAACGATTGCCGCCTTCCGGCGCAGGTGCTACGGCCGGCCGCGAAGCCCGGTCAGAGCGGGTCAGCGCCGGGTCTTGGGGTCGAACGCATCGCGGATCGCGTCGCCGAGGAGGTTGAGAACCAGCACCAGGACGATGATGCCGACAACGGGCTCCCATAGATACTGCGGGTAGGTCTCCCAGTACGGCGTCGCCACGTCGATGGTCTGGCCCCAACTCGGCCGTCCGTGCACGCCGACGCCCAGGAAGGACAGCCCCGCCTCCGCGGTCACGAAGTCCGGTAGGTCCATGGAGAACGTGATCACGATGGGCGCGATCAGGTTGGGAAGGACCTCCTGGAACAGGATCCGACGAGTGGGGACGCCGATCACCCGGGCCGCCTGCACGAACTCGCGCTCGCGCAGCGCGATCACCTCTCCGCGGATCAACCGGGTCGTGCCCATCCACCCGAAAAGCACCAGGATGACGACCAACGTGTAGAACGTGAGCTTCTCCCACAGGTCCGGCTGGTCACCGAAGCGGTCGGCCAGGATCGGAGAGATCGTGAGCGCCGCCAGCAAGAACGGGATGGTGAGGAACAGGTCGGTGAAGAACGAGATCACCGAGTCGACAGCCCCTCCGGCGAAGCCGGCGACCAGCCCTAGTCCGACCCCGAGGACGGTGGACAGGGCGGACGCCACGAAGGCGATCCCGAGCGAGGTCTGAGCTCCGACGATCCAGAAGGCCAGGTTGTCGTCACCGGTCCCCGGCGCGACCCCGAAGGGGTGGGCGGGGTCGAACCCGTGCAGCGGCGGGCCGTCGAGCGGCATCAGGGTGGTCAGGTCGATGCGGGTGCTGGCCAGCACCGTGTCCGTCGAGACGCCGAACAGGCTGCACAGCGGGCCGGCGAACACCGCGACCAGCGTGAACCCCGAGACGATCGCGAGGCACACCATCGCGACCCGGTCTTGACGCAGCCGCTGCAGACCGATCGACCACGCCGACCGGCCCTGGATCTCGATCGGCCGTACCTGTTCCGGTGACTCCGCCACCGTCGGAGTCATCCGACCGGGTCGCTATCCCCCCGCGCTCCGGCGGTCTCCCGCGAGCCGGGCGGCGCGTCGACACCGGCTTCCTTTCGCTGCTCCGGGGTGATCGGAGCCGGCGCGGCCGTGAGCGGATCGAAGCCGCCTCCGGACTTCGGGAACGCGATGACGTCGCGGATCGAGTCGCTCCCGGAGAGCAGCGCGACGATGCGGTCCCAGCCGAACGCGATGCCGGCGTGCGGCGGGGCGCCGTACTGGAAGGCCTCGAGCAGGAAGCCGAACTTCTCCTGGGCCTGGGCCTCGTCGATGCCCATCACCTGGAAGACGCGTTCCTGCACCTCGCGGGAGTGGATACGGACCGAGCCGCCGCCGATCTCGTTGCCGTTGCAGACGATGTCGTAGGCCCAGGCGAGCGCGTTGCCGGGGTCCTTGTCGAAGGTGTCGAGGTCCTGCGGCGACGTGAAGGCGTGGTGTACGGCGGTCCACGCGCTGTAGCCGAGCGCCACGTCACCCGAGGCGGTGGCGTCCACGGTTGGCTCGAACAGCGGCGCGTCGACGATCCAGAGGAAGCTCCAGGCGTCCTCGTCGATCAGGTTGCAGCGGCGGCCGATCTCGAGGCGGGCCGCGCCCAGCAGCGCGCGGCTGGACTTCACCGCGCCGGCCGCGAAGAAGATGCAGTCGCCGGGCTTGGCACCGACGTACGCGGCGAGGCCCTCGCGCTCGGATTGGGTGAGGTTCTTGGCGACCGGTCCGCCGAGCTCGCCGTCCTCCTGCACGAGCACGTAGGCGAGACCGCGCGCACCGCGCTGCTTGGCCCACTCCTGCCAGGCGTCGAGCTGCTTGCGCGGCTGGCTCGCTCCCCCGGGCATCACGACGGCACCGACGTACGGCGCCTGGAAGACCCGGAACGTCGTGTCCTTGAAGAACTCGGTGCACTCGACCAGCTCCTGACCCATCCGCAGGTCGGGCTTGTCAGTGCCGTAGCGGGCCATCGACTCGGCGTACGTCATCCGCGGCAGGGGCGTCGGGACGTCGTACCCGACCAGTTTCCACAGCGCCACCAGGATCTCCTCGGCCACCGCGAGCACGTCGTCCTGCTCGACGAAGCTCATCTCGATGTCGAGCTGGGTGAACTCCGGCTGCCGGTCGGCGCGGAAGTCCTCGTCGCGGTAGCAGCGGGCGATCTGGTAGTAGCGCTCCATGCCGGCGACCATCAGCAGCTGCTTGAACAGCTGGGGGCTCTGCGGCAGGGCGTACCAGCTGCCCGGCTGCAGGCGGGCCGGCACCAGGAAGTCGCGGGCACCCTCGGGGGTGGACCGGGTCAGCGTCGGCGTCTCGATCTCGACGAACCCGTGCTCGTCGAGTACGTCGCGGGCCGCCTTGTTGACCTTGCTCCGCAGCCGCAGCGCCGCCGCCGGGCCGCTCCGACGCAGGTCGAGATAGCGGTGCTTGAGCCGGGCCTCCTCCCCCACGTCGCCTGCATGTGACGCAGCGTCGTCGATCGGGAAAGGGAGCGGCGCGGAGGGGCTGAGCACCTCCACGTCGGACGCGATCACCTCGATCTCACCCGACGGCAGGTTGGGGTTGGCGTTGCCCTCGGGCCGCTTCGACACCTCACCGGTGATCTTCAGGCAGTACTCGCTGCGCAGGTGGTGCGCGACGTCCTCGTCGCGGATCACGACCTGGACCACCCCGCTGGCCTCGCGCAGGTCGATGAAGGCGACCCCGCCGTGGTCGCGGCGCCGGGCGACCCAGCCGGCGAGGGTGACGGTCTGGCCGACGTGGTCGGCGCGCAGGGCGCCGGCGTCATGGGTGCGGATCACTGCTGCTGCTCCTTCGTGATGACCCGGGGTCGCAGGTCGTCGGTGGGTGGTGTCCAGGTGGCCGGGTCGGCCGCCACCTGGTCTCCGGATCGGATGTCCTTGACCTCGTGGCCGGTCCTGCCGTCCCCGTCGGTCGAGGTGAACCAGACGTAGGGGATGCCGCGGCGCTCGGCGTACCGGATCTGCTTGCCGAACTTCTGCGGGCTGGCCGCGACCTCGCAGGGTACGCCGTTCGCGCGCAGCGCCGCGGCGATCCTGTCGCTGGCGGGCCGCGACCCCTCGTCCACCAGCGCCACGAGTACGACGGACGGCACCTTGCGGTCGGCGCTCAGCAGCCCGCGGCTGATCAGCGGCACGATCGAGCGCGAGATCCCGAACGAGATCCCCACCCCCGGGTAGGTGTTGCGGCCGTCGGACGCGAGCGCGTCGTACCGGCCGCCGCCGCCGACGGACTTCAGGAACTCGAAGCCGACCATGTAGATCTCGAAGACCGTGCCGGTGTAGTAGTCGAGCCCCCTCGCCAGGCTCAGGCTCGCCTCGACCTCGAACCGGTCGCTGCGCACCGACGCGCAGCCCTCGATCACCGCGGCCAGCTCCTCGAGCCCGGTGTCCAGGAGCTCGTGCTTCACGCCGAGGGCCCGGACCCGCTCCACGAACGAGGTGTCGGTGGTCTCGATGGTGGCCAGCTCCAGGCACTGCGCCGACTGGGCAGCGCTCAGTCCGGCATCCTCGACCAGCAGCGCGCCGACCTGCTCGGGCGGGAGCTTGTCGAGCTTGTCGATGATCGTGATCACCTGCGCCGGGTCGGGCGCGCCGATGCCCCGGTAGAAGCCCTCGATCAGCTTGCGGTTGTTGATCCGAAGCCGCAGCGGCGGCAGCGGCAGCCCGGACAGCGCCTCGGCCATCACACGAGCGACCTCGACGTCGAAGTGGAAGGGCAGCTCGTCCTTCATCACCACGTCGATGTCGGCCTGGGCGAACTCGCGATAGCGACCTTCCTGCGGCCGCTCCCCCCGCCAGGCCTTCTGGATCTGGTAGCGCCGGAACGGGAACTCCAGCTTGCCGGCGTTCTCCAGCACGTAGCGCGCGAACGGCACGGTCAGGTCGAAGTGCAGGCCCATGCCGGAGTCGCCGGTGCCTTCCAGGTCCTGCAGGCGCTTGAGGACATAGACCTCCTTTGAGGTCTCCCCCTTGCGCAGCAGCTGGTCCATCGGCTCGACCGCGCGGGTCTCGATGCCGGCGAACCCGTGCAGCTCGAAGGTACGACGCAGCGTGTCGATCACCTGCTGCTCGACGAAGCGCTGCTCGGGCAGCAGCTCAGGGAACCCGCTCAGCGGGGTGGGCTTGCTCATCTGTTCTCAAAGTCCTCGGGTGGATCGACCCACGGGGCTGCCGTCCAGCAGCTCCAACAGGTAGGGGTTGGTCGCGCGCTCGCGACCGATGGACGTCTGTTCGCCGTGTCCGGGGAGCACCACGATGTCATCGGCGAGCGGCAGCACCTTCTCGGTGAGGCTGCGCAGCATCGTGGGGTGGTCGCCTCCGGGCAGATCCGTGCGGCCGATGGAACCTGCGAAGAGCAGGTCGCCGGAGAACATCACCTCGGAGATGCCCTGCTCGGCGTACGGGCTGCGGAAGGTCACCGACCCCTCGGTATGCCCGGGCGTGTGGTCGACCACGAAGGTGACTCCGGCCAGCTCGAGCCTGGCGGCATCGGTGAGCTCTCGTACGTCGTCGGGCTCGGCCCACTCGTAGTCGCCACCGAGCAGCATCCGCGAGGTCTCCGGCGAGATGCCCGCGACCGGGTCGGTGAGCAGGTGGCGGTCGCTCGGGTGGATCCAGGCGGTGGCGTCGTACGTGCCGGCTACGGGGGCCACGGACCACATGTGGTCGACGTGTCCGTGGGTCAGCAGGACCGACACCGGCTTGAGCTTGTGCTCGCGGACGATCTGGTCCACACCGGCCGACGCGTCCTTCCCGGGGTCGATGACCACGCACTCCGAACCGGGGCCGGTCGCGACGATGTAGCAGTTGGTACCCCAGGGTCCGGCAGGGAAGCCGGCGATGAACAAGATCGGTCCTCTCGCGATCGTTGCAAGTCTGTTGTGGGACGAGCCTATCGGGGCCCGCATCTGCTTTGACTACGATGGTTGGCTATGAGCGCAGAGCAGGAGTCCACGGCGACCGACACCACGCCCGGTGCGTCGTCTGAGGGGGCCAATACGGGTGCCGTCAACGGTGCCACATCGGGTGCCGCGTCCGACTGGGGGCGGGTCGCCGAAGACGGCACCGTCTTCGTGCGGACCGCCGACGGCGAGAAGTCGGTCGGGCAGTACCCCGAGGGCACGCCCGAGGAGGCTCTGAAGTTCTTCACCGACCGGTACGACGCCCTGGCGTTCGAGGTCGGCCTGCTCGAACAGCGGATCAAGTCCGGTGCGCTCTCCCCCGACGAGGCCGTCGGCTCGGTGAAGACCGTCCGCGGCCAGGTCGAGGAGGCCAACGCGGTCGGCGACCTGGCCTCCCTCACCGGCCGGCTCGACGCGCTCTCGAGCGTCATCGGCGAGCAGCGCGAGGCCCGCAAGGCTGAGCGCGCGAAGAAGGTCGCCGAGTCGAAGGTCGCCAAGGACAAGATCGTCGCCGAGGCCGAGAAGCTCGCGGAGAGCTCCGACTGGCGCAACGGCGCCAACCGGCTGCGGGCGCTGCTCGACGAGTGGAAGGCGCTGCCGCGCCTCGACCGGGCCACCGACGACGCTCTCTGGCGGCGCTTCTCGACCGCGCGGACGGCGTACACCCGGCGACGCAAGTCGCACTTCGCCGAGCAGCACGAGAAGCGCGACGCCGCCCGCGTCGTCAAGGAGCGGCTCACCACGGAGGCCGAGGCACTGGCCGGCTCGACCGACTGGGGCCCGACCGCCGGCCGGTTCCGTGACCTGATGCGCGACTGGAAGGCCGCCGGGCCCGCACCCCGCGACGTCGACGACGAGCTCTGGAAGCGGTTCCGAGGCGCGCAGGACCAGTTCTTCGGCGCCCGCGACGCGGCCAACGCCGAGCTCGACCGCGAGTTCGCGGCCAACGCGGAGGTCAAGGAGAAGCTCCTGGTCGAGGCCGAGGCGCTGCTCCCACAGATTCAATCGGGCGGGGCCGACCTCGAGGCCGTCAAACGGACCTTCCGCGACCTCGCGGACCGTTGGGACGCGGCGGGCAAGGTGCCGCGCGACCGGATGAAGGAGCTCGAGGGCCGGATCCGCAAGGTCGAGCAGGCGATCCGCGGTGTCGAGGACGAGCAGTGGCGCAAGTCCGACCCGGAGAAGTCCGCGCGGGCCGACGACATGGTCTCCAAGCTCGAGAAGGGCATCTCCGACATCGAGGGCCAGCTCGCCAAGGCGAAGGCGGCCGGCAACGACAAGAAGGTCCGCGAGCTCGAGGACAACCTGGCCTCGCGTCAGCAGTTCCTGGAGATGGCGAAGAAGGCGGCCGCCGACTTCGGCGGCTGACCCCGATCACACGGCCCCGGCGCATCGCGTCGGGGCCGTTGCTGCGTCGTCAGGCTTTACGCGGTAACTCGGTAGGCGTCGAAGACGCCCGGCACCGACCGGACCGCACGCAGCACCGAGTCGAGGTGCTTGGCCTCGGCCATCTCGAAGGTGAACCGGCTCTTGGCGACGCGGTCGCGCGACGTGGTCAGCGAGGCGCTGAGGATGTTCACGTGTACGTCGGAGAGCGCCATCGTGATGTCCGACAGCAGCCGCGATCGGTCGAGCGCCTCCACCTGGATGTTGACCAGGAACGTCGACTGCGCGTTGGGCGCCCACTCGACCGGGATCAGCCGCTCGGGCTGGGACTTCAGCGAGGCGGCGTTGGTGCAGTCCTGGCGGTGCACCGAGACTCCCCCGCCCTTCGTGACGAAGCCGAGGATCCGGTCGGGCGGGACCGGCGTACAACACTTGGCCAGCTTGACCCACACGTCGTGAGCGCCCTTGACGACCACGCCCGCGTCCGCCGTACCGCCGGTGTTGCGGCCGGCCCGGCGGCGGCCGGTGATGGTGACGCCCTCGGCGAGGTCCTCGGCGGCACCGGCATCTCCGCCGTGGAGGTCGATCACGCGTCGTACGACGGCCTGGGCCGACAGGTTGCCTTCGCCGACCGCGGCGTACAGCGCGGTCACGTCGGCCAGCTTGAAGTGGACGGCGGCCAGAGTCAGCGACTCGTGGGAGAGCAGCCGCTTGAGGGGCAGGCCCTCCTTGCGCATCAGCTTGGCGATCTGGTCCTTGCCGCGGTCGATCGCCTCCTCGCGACGCTCCTTGGTGAACCAGGCGCGGATCTTGGAGCGGGCGCGCGGCGACTTCACGAAGGTCAGCCAGTCGCGCGAGGGGCCGGCGTTGGGGGCCTTGGAGGTGAACACCTCGACCACGTCGCCGTTGTCGAGCGGCGACTCGAGCGGCACCAGCCGGCCGTTGACGCGGGCGCCGATGGTGTGGTGGCCGACCTCGGTGTGGACGGCGTAGGCGAAGTCGACGGGGGTGGCGCCGGTCGGCAGCGCGATCACGTCACCGCGCGGGGTGAAGACATAGACCTCGGCCCGGTTGATCTCGAAGCGCAGGGACTCCAGGAACTCGCCCGGGTCCTCGACCTCCGACTGCCAGTCCAGGAGCTGCCGCACCCAGGTCATGTCGTCGCCGTCACCGAGGCGGTCGGTGTCGACGCCGTTGCGGAAGTTCTCCTTGTACTTCCAGTGCGCCGCGACGCCGTACTCGGCGCGGCGGTGCATCGCGAAGGTCCGGATCTGCAGCTCCACCGGCTTGCCTTGCGGGCCGATCACGGTGGTGTGCAGCGACTGGTACATGTTGAACTTCGGCATCGCGACGTAGTCCTTGAACCGGCCCAGGACCGGGTTCCAGCGTGAGTGCAGCACGCCGAGGACGGAGTAGCAGTCGCGGTCCTCGTCGACCAGGATCCGGATGCCGACCAGGTCGTAGATGTCGGAGAACTCCCGGCCGCCGACGATCATCTTCTGGTAGATCGAGTAGTAGTGCTTCGGTCGGCCCTTGACCCGGGCCTTGATCTTGGCTTCCTTGAGGTCTTCCTCGACCTGGGCGATCACCTCGGCGAGGAACTGGTCGCGCGACGGCGCCCGCTCGGCGACCATTCGCACGATCTCGTCGTAGATCTTGGGGTGCAGGGTCGCGAACGCGAGGTCCTCGAGCTCCCACTTCAGGGTGTTCATGCCGAGCCGGTGGGCCAGCGGCGCGTAGATGTCGAGGGTCTCGCGGGCGGTGCGCTCCTGCGACTCCTGGCGGACGTAGCGCAGGGTGCGCATGTTGTGAAGCCGGTCGGCGAGCTTGATGACGAGCACCCGGATGTCGCGCGACATCGCCACGATCATCTTGCGGATGGTCTCGGCGCGCGCGGAGTCGCCGTACTTGACCTTGTCGAGCTTGGTCACGCCGTCGACCAGCAGCGCCACCTCGTCGCCGAACTCGCGCCGCAGCTGCTCCAGCGTGTACGGCGTGTCCTCGACCGTGTCGTGCAGCAGCGCGGCCACAAGGGTCGGCTCGGTCATGCCGATCTCGGCCAGGATGGTGGCGACCGCCAGCGGATGGGTGATGTAGGGGTCGCCGCTCTTGCGCATCTGCGTGTTGTGCAGTCGCTCCGCGGTCGTATAGGCCTTCTCGAGCAGCACGAGGTCGGCCTTGGGGTGGTTGGCGCGCACGATCCGGAACAGCGGCTCCAGCACCGGGTTGCCGGTGTTGGTCACCCGGGTGCTCATCCTGGCCAGTCGGGCCCGCATCCGCCGCCCGGAGGGCGGTCCGGTGGACTCCGGTGCCGGGGCGACAGCCGGGGTGACGGCAGGCCGGTCGGAGACGTCCTTGGGCGCCTGCTCGATGGTCCGGTCTTCAGTCACATGGCCAGTCTAAGGAACCGTCAAGCCGGAGTCTGCGTCCCGACTCAAAGCGGGGTCGATCAGACCTGGCCGAGCGCCGTCAGGTCCAGGTCGCCGATGGCTTCGCGGCCGGGCAGGAAGGTCAGCTCCATGAGTACGGCGACTCCGGCGACCTCTCCCCCGCAGCTCTCGACGAGCCGGCGAGTGGCCGCGACCGTGCCCCCGGTGGCCAGCACGTCGTCGACCAGCAGCACTCGGTCCCCGGGCGAGATCGAGTCGCGGTGGATCTCGAGGGTCGCCTCGCCGTACTCGAGCGCGTAGCTG
>WNGB01006691.1_pt1 | contig 23850 bp, 24 predicted proteins | sample 5400681 | NCBI WGS metagenome assembly WNGB01 (sample SAMN13153367, study PRJNA577476) | soil metagenome | isolation source: 115 cm soil or saprolite under grassland replicate 2 | place: USA:California | collected 2016-06-15
CCTGCTGCGGAGCAGGATTGCCTTCTCGCAGAGAGCGGTGCCGGGTACCAACATGGTGTCGGAGTGGCAGGGCTGATGATATCCGGCGTCTCCGCCTCACTCATCGATACACTGAGTATGCTAATGAGAACTCGTGGTCCCGAGACGAATGGCCGACGCCTTCGGAGGAACGCGATGCCCCAATGGCTGTCACACCTAGACGTGCGGAGCGGTGTCCTCAGGTCCGTGATGCAGACACTTCTTGTCGTGGCAACCAACGTCGGGCTGGTACTGATCCTGCTCCTGTGCCCGGCGGCGGCACAGCCGGAGAGAGGATCGATGATGGGCGGCCCGATGCCCATGATGGGCGGCTCGATGATGGTCTTCATGGCGCTCTTCTGGATCCTGTTGATCGTCATCATGGTCTTGACCATCCTCTTGCTCATGCATCACCTGGAGTGCTCCCGATGCGGGCCGCAAAACGGCGATAGGCGCCCTTGGCGCGCCGGCCCTCGAATTCGATGCGGAAGCCCGCCCGCTCGACGGCCGCTTCCGTGTCGCGGTTGGGATGGCATCCCCCGGCCACCCAGGTCCAGAGCGGCTGGATCAAGTCCTGGAATCGCGCGCGCCACGGCACCCGCGAACGGACGTGCTCGAGCATGCGTAGCTGGCCGTCCGCCCGGAGCACTCGCCTCACCTCCGCGAGCCCGCGAGCCGGCTCGCCGACGCTGCAGAACACAAGGCCGCTCAGCACTGTGTCGAAGCTGCCGTCTCGGAACGGGAGGGCTTCAGCGCACCCGCCGACGAGTGGCACGGCCGGCGCGCGACGTCGCGCACGCTTCAGGGCATCCAGCGACGGGTCGAGGGCGACAGCCCTGGCGTCGTGCGGCAGCAGCGGCAGGTTCCTCCCTGTCCCGGACCCGACGTCGAGCACCCGTCCGCGGGCGCCGGCCACCAGCCAGTGCCGCCATGCTGCGAGTCCGCTCCACTCGTAGAGCGAGCAGAGGATCTCGTAGAGCCACGGAATCTGTTCCACGCCCCGCACTAGCCGACCTTCACGAGCGCAATCATCCCGCCCATCATGTGCACCCCCGATCGGAAGCTACTAGGTCACGCGGATGAGTCGATGCTGAATATCGTGGCTGAACAGAAGGGCCAGCCCATCGGAATCGATCCGCCACACCAGTGCCCCGACACGGAGCGGAGGCCCTTCGGGGGGAACCAGCTCCAGCTGCACCGTGGTCCCGGACTTCAACCGGGCCTTGGTCCTGACTTTCGCACCATGCGTGCTGATGTCCACGGACATCGATAGGTATCGGCTCGTCTCGACGTTGACGACAACGGGCCAGGCCACGCGGGTACGGGGGTGCTGACGCTTATCTTGCCGTGGTGGAGTAGGCATGAGACGTCACTCCGGCACCTCGCTTGCTCATCGAAGCAGCGAGGAAAACTTCCTGATCCGAGGGAACAGGTGTGAAAAGGTGCGTGGGTTGGCTGCCTCCCGCTGAAACAGATCAGGACGCCATAACAACACGCTGCCACACATATCCAATGCATCCATACGTCATTCAACGTAGGGGAGTGTGTCAGCGACGGGATTATCGCGCCAAAGCTACCGTGTCAAAAGCTACTCTGTCAGAAGTACTGGAGTCTGTCAGAGCGACGCGGCGCCGTGCGGACGAGGCGAGCCTTTTCCCGGAGCGGGCCACCCTACTTGGGGTGTCAACTGAGGCACGATCCTTGCTCCCGATACCCCGCATGAGTTCGACATCGCTCCATTCAGCGTGGTCGACAACCGAGGTGCTGGTGCTAACGGAGGTGGCAACGCCAGCGACCACGTCATGACTCACGCCATCTAGCAGGATCTCGAAAGGAGACAGGTATGCAGAAGTTCGCCTCCCTTGCCGGCGCCGTCGTCGGCGCGGGCCTCATGTATGCGCTCGATCCCGCCTCGGGCTCTCGCCGCCGCGCCACGGCGCGCGATCAACTCGTGTCCACGAAGCGGCGGCTCCATGACGCCACGGTGTCGACGTGGCGCGACGCACGAAATCGAGGACGGGGCGTGTGGGCAACTCTCCGTGCCCGAATGGCCCCTGATCAGCCGCCCGACGAGGTGCTCGAGCAGCGCATTCGATCCTCGATCGGGCGGCTCCTGCGCTTCCCCCGCCTCGTCAAGGTGCACGCCCACGGTGCCACCGCGATCCTGGAAGGCGCCGTTCCCGCGGACGAGGCGCCGGCATTGATCCGACATGTTCGCGCGGTGCGAGGGGTGGCCGAGGTTGAGAATCGCCTGGCCCTCTACAAGCGCCCCGAAGATCTTCCTGGTGTCGAGCCGCCATTGCCGCCTCGTCGTCGGGGTCCGCGCTTCCAGTTGATGCAGCAGAGCTGGGCCCCAAGTGTCCGCGGGCTGGTTGGAGCACTCGGCACCATTCTCCTATTGGCCTCGTTTCGCCGCGGTCCGGTCACCCGATCGGCGATGCGGCTCATCGGCGGCCTTGCCTTGCAGCGCGCCGCGACCAATGAACCAATCCAGGATCGCTGGGCAAGGCAGCCGCGCGGGGTCGAATCCACCGAGGAGGTCGAACACCGGCTCCGGAAGGGTGGTGGTGGCTGAGAAGCTGAGCCGCTCTCGGCACGGGGAAGCGGTGGCTCAGGCATGACTCGAGGATCAACGAGTTCGCAAGACCAGGAGTTATCGTGAGGGCCCGATCATGGACCGACCCATCGAGCTGACCTTCCGGAACCTACCTCGGAGCGAGGCGATCGAGGGCGTCGTGCGGCGCGAGACGCTCAAGCTCGAGCGCTATGCTCCGAAGATCGTCGGCTGCCGCGTCGCCATTGAGCGGCCTCAGCGCTTCCAGCGACAGGGCAACGCCCACCGTGTGCGGCTCTTCATCACGGCCGCCTCACGCCGCCCGGTGGTGGTGACTCGCGAGCCCCTCGACAGCGACATGCACGAAGACCTGCGCAGCATCGTGATCGGGGCCTTCAAGGCCGCCCGCAGGCAGCTGCAGTCGATGATCCAGCAGCAGCGCGGAGACGCTAAGCTGCGGCCGGAGCCGCGGGCGCTGGTCGTCCGGCTCTTCCCGCAGGAGGGATATGGCTTCCTGAAGACTCCGGATGGACGCGAGGTCTACTTCCATCGCCATAGCGTGCTGCATGACGACTTCGAGCGACTGGCCGTGGGCACCGAGGTCCGCTTCGAGGAGTCCGAGGGCGACAAGGGGCCCCAGGCAAGTACCGTGCAGATCGTCAACAAGCCGGGTATTCGTCTGCCGGCCGCTGGCCCGGCTAGCGTCGTGCCGCCCCGGGGATGGGAAGACACCGGATTCCGACGGGGCCGTCGACGCGCCAAGAGAGGGCCGGGTCCGTGACCTCGGCCGAGAAGCGCTCGACGAGCCAATTCGCTTCACAAAGAGCGTCGGCGGACGAGCTGGGCTTGAGGAGAAGTCCTACCCGATGGCCTCGTCCGTCGCCGCCGGCGTCATCACCCGGCCCCAGGACCGCTCGTGTCGTTCAGCGAGATGGCCATTTCGCAGCGAACAGGCCTCTATGTATTGGGGGGCGCGGCGCTGACATCGGCCAAGGCCGATCTGCGGTCGCGTGCCACGGCAATATCGCCCATGGAGACGATACCTAGCACCTCTCCCTCCTCCACGACAGGAAGGCGGCGAATCGCCTTTTCTCGAAAGAGGCGCACGGCATCGCCAACGCTTGCCGTCGGGAGAATCGTCGTGAGCTCGCGACTGCACACTTGGCCAACCGTGATGCTGGCAGGGTCTCTTCTCTCCGCCAGCACCCGCACCACGATGTCGCGGTCGGTCAGGATACCGTACAAGTGGCGACCCTCTAACACCACCACGTCACCGATATCGTTGTCCCGCATGATCTCGGCCGCGTCCATCACGGAGGCCGACCTCTCCAGAGCTCTCGGTAAGGGCGTCATGACGTCTCGTACGCACTCGTCCTTCGGAATGCGCTTTGGTCCATCCATCTCCAGATTGTCGCTCATGGCTTTAGCCTCCCCCTGATCGAGCGGAAGAGCGCCGAATGGCTTCACCAAATCGGGCGTTGCTTCGATGCCCACCGATGACTCGACCCCGTCAGGCCGCAATGAGGCCTGCGAGGCTCTGCTACGCCGATAAGTCCTCCGTTCCCTCGGCTCAGTGCCTCAAACTCAGCATGAGTTGTGCCACAGGAGAGTCGTACTCTCGCGGCGATGCTCAATGATCATCGGAGGTGCTTTGAGGGGTCTTTCGGGCTCTCCTTCGTCGATTCGGACAGATACGGTCCACGAGAGACTCTTCTCCCTTCTTTCTGCTCAGTACGAAATCCCTGCACACGGGAAGGGACGACTCGGTCATGGATGCAAATACCGAGATCCCGGGGGGAAGCTTGACCGGCTCCCCGCTGCCGAACTGGTTGGGCCCTGGGCCCTTCCTGGGTAAACGAGAGGTGTTAATCAAGGAGCGCTGTACCGGCTGGGCGGCCGTAGGCTGCGGCCGCCCAGCTTCTCCTCCCGCGCGGCTCGGGAATGACGAGCCGGGGTCTCCTTCTCGCGGGCCGCCGACCTCCGGGACCCGCGAACCGAGTTCCCGCCGGGCCGTGGCTACTTGTGGCCGGCGAGGTACTGGAAGACCGGCGGCCAGATCAGCGTGGTCGCGATCCCCACGCCGACCAGAAAGACGATGAACCAACGGGAAATCTCGAGATCCCGCCCCCGCAGTGCGAAGTGCAGGATCGCCCAGCTCCCGAGCCAACCGATCAGCGCGAGCGTCTCTTTACCCGAGTATGGCCCGATGCCCTGCGCGCCCGGCATCCAGAGCTTGCCGACGTTGTGGACCCAGGTGTTGAAGGCTGGGAAGGCGGCGGTGAACACATTTACCACCGCCAAGGTCAGCATCCCCACCATGGCGGCCATCAGCGCCGCGACTGCAATGCCTCCCGGGATGCGCTCCCGGGTCGACGGCGTCCACGTCACCTCTAGCTTCCGCTCGTCCGCCTTCGGGGTCATCGTCGTGGGACTCATGTTCGTCCTCCTCCCGCTCAAGCGGGCCGCAGCTTCGTGACCGCGGCGCCCAGACCGAAGGCCACCACGAGGTAGAAGAAAGCCAGTCCCATCAGCACCGCCACGCTATAGCGCAGCCAGGGCCGCTCCAGCGTCTGCGTCCCGTACCGCCAGAGAACGAAGGCCGCGCATACCGCCAGCGGCAGCGTGAACAGCGCCCCAAACTCCTTGAACTCGAAGAAGATCTGGTGTACCTCGGGAATACTCTTGACGAAGTATGACCGCGGGCTGTCCGGCACCGGCGCCCGGTAGTAGATGTACAGCCAGTTGCCGAAGCAGATGGCGAGGAAAGAGAACGTCGCGGCCACCACGGCCAGGAGCTGCAGGTCGGCGAAGGCCCGGATGTGCCCGATCATCAATCGCCACCCCAGGTAGAGCCCGATGGTCCCCACGAAGAGATAGAGGAAGGCCATGAGGCCGTGAATCGCGGCGGGCAACGCCCCCCCGCCCGACCCGAGCAGCTTCGCTAACGGTGCTGTCAGCAGTGTGAAGGCGAGCGCGCTGGCGATCATGATCGCGACAACCGCCACGAGCGAGGCGGTGGAAGCCTCACGCATCTCGTGAGTGTCCTGGATTGTACTCATCGGGACCTCCCTCTTCCGGGGCTCAGCCCCGCGTCGAGCGTTGACCGACTGAACCGCTGCCTCGGACAAGAGAGGTAGCAACTTTGGTGCCGCGGAAATACGCTAAACAAACTTGGCACTTGGAGTGCTGTGGGCTCACACGGAGTGTGGCCTGCCCTCCCCGGGTGGGGCATCGGCGCCCCGGATCTCAATCTTGTGCTCGACGTGAGGCGGAGAAGAATGCCCAAACGGCGGGCGGAGGGTCGCGGGCCTATTCTGAACTGGTCACGCGGTCGCTGACGGCGACGTAGCGCCCGGTCAGCGACGGCGACGGGCGAGATCGACGTGCGACCCAATGCGCCGGATCGTCGCGATTACTGCATGTTGATCCACCGCCATTGCCGAAGTCGCGCACGCGCGGCAGCGCGAGCCGCGCGCCGTCGACCGGTGGCGAGTTCACGGGCGAGGGGCCGTGCAGGATCGAGGGCGGAGATCGTTGAAGGCATCGCAGCGGGGCTCGCGGGCTCGGTGGAATACCAGCGCGGCGACTGCCTGCGAGACTCGCTGGGGCCTCAGTCTTCGTGCGGCGGGAGAACGCGGTGACCGGTGGCCTGATGTCGTATGGGCCGGGCCTGATCGACCAGTTCCGCCGTCAGCCACCATATTGCCGTGGCTGCTCCTTGTCACTCCGTTCGCCGCAAGCTATGGTCGGCCCGCGTCCACTGCAAGAGAAGCGCGTCGGCATGACCCATCCGGGATCGGCGCTCCGTTCATGCAGAAACAGGAGGCGAGACATGACGTACGGGCCGGGTTCCAGATGGGTGCCAGCCGCTTCATCACATCTTATGTTATGCGGTGTGTTCTGAGATCAGTCCGGCGGTCGCGCGGGCATATGGGTGGAGCGTTATAATCAGAAAGGGTAACGAGCGCTCCCAGTCTGACATGCAGCGTCATTGAGCATAGCCTTGGCCTTCGAGCGACCGTCGGGGCAACGGAACCTGATCGAGCGATAGAACTGAAGGGAGCGGACGATGGATACGATGAGCCCGATCCCCAATCCCGGTTCAAGAGCGTGTGCTTCCGTAAGGATTACACGAGCGATCCAGTGGTCACGGGCGCAAGAGTTAGAAAACGGCTCGGCACGAAGGCCAAGAGGTAGGAGCTTCAGTCTCGCCGTCGCGACTATGCTCGCGGTGATTCTGATCTCGAGCCTGTCCAGCGCTGAGACCTCGCCTCGCGGCGAGCTTGAAGACTTCTTCGGACACGTGGCAGCCATCCTGAGCGTGGCGACCAATTCGAAGCAGGCCCGGGACGATGTGCGCCACCTCACTCGCGCGCTGTTTGACGGGCGCGGGGCCGCCCGCCAAGTCTTGGGAGCCGAGTGGGACCGGCGCACAGGGGCAGAGCGTGAGGAGTTCAGCCAGATGTTTACGGGTGTCGTCGAGCACGCTTACCTCGAGATCGTTCAGAGCCGACTGCCGGGGGATCGGCCGCCTGCGATCCGCATTGTTGGTGAGGACATCAGAGGGTCATGCGGTCGTCCGCACGGAAGTCCCAGCGAGGTACGGCGACGACATTCAGTTGGACTACCTCATGACCAAACTGGGCAAGGGGTGGCTCGTTCGCGATGTCGTAATCGACGGCATCAGCCTGGTCGAGAATTACCGGGCACAGTTCGCGCGCATTTTGCGTACCTCATCCTACGCCGACCTGATGCGGCGGTTGCGGTCGGTGGCAGGCGCGCGGACGGGAGGGCCAATCGCGGCGCCGCCGAGCTTTGAGGTCATCGTCGCCTACTTCGACACGAGTCGAGCCGAGCTCAGCCCGGCAGCGCAGCGCGACCTCGATAAGGCCGCCACGTGGCTCGCAACGAATGGATACGCGCGCGTCCTCATCGAGGGGTATTCGGATCAGCGGGGAGAGACCCGGCCGAACGAGGCGCTCGCTGAGCGGAGAGCCAATTCGGTCCGGGATTATCTCACGGCCCAGGGCGTCGATGATGATCGCATCACCATCGTTACGTACGCTGGGCGGCGACCCGTCTGCCAGGAGCCGCTGGAGACGTGCTGGATACAGAACCGCCGGGCGGTTGTACGGATGATGCGCTAGGGCGTAACCTTTCGCGCCCGCGATCGCCTCTGCTGCGCGCGCCGAGCCTGACCGTCTGCTCCATAAGGAAAAAAAACGCGAGGGGCCGCGGGTCAGTTCAAATGCTGCCCGCGGCCCCTGCCCCGTGGAGGGGATTGGCGCTCGCCTTGCGGGCGGGGCGCTGTCGACGCTACTTGAAGGGCTCCTTCAGGACCACCTTGACGCCCGCGATGACGCCGGTCATTGCATTGCGGACCTGCTGGACGGCTTGCTGGCTGATCTCCCCCGCCCCTTTGATGGCCCCGCTGGCGGCCGCCGAGGCGGCGTCCTCGACATTGAGGCCAACCTGCTTGGCGCCAGTGACGGCTCCCTCGACGGCGTTCCTCGCAACAGTGCCGACATCGCCGCCGACCTCGGCCGCACTCTTGACGAGGCTACGAGCGCTGACGCTGACGGTGTCGATCGTCTCGGCGCCGACCTCCCTCGTGCCCTTGAGAACACCGACCACGCCTCCCTTGGCGGCGGCGCCGACGTCGCCGCCGACCTGGGCCGTGCCCATGATGGCGCCGCGGAGGACGTCGGATATGGTCGACGTCAACGCGGTGCCCACGGCGCCGGTGTCCTTTATGGTGGTCACCAGTGTGCCGCTGACGGTGTCGACGACGGCGTTCACGATCTCACCGGTGCCCTTGATCGAGCCGACCATCTTGTCTTTGACGGACTCCGCGATCCCCTTGCGGCCCGGATCCATCTTGCTCATGCGGGACCTCCTTCCGGGAACGAACGTTTTGGGCACTCTTTGGAGCTGGGGCCACGCACTCCTGCGTGGATGCCCGACAAGGAAACGCTACACCCACCATCTCGAGAGGGACACTCCAAGTGTCGCACCGCGCCATGCCCGGCTGCTGAGCTGGATTCAGGCCGCCTCCCCCAAAGGGAACTAAATTCCGGGCGACACTCACCACGAAATCACCGTGGTGGCCCAACGGGATCTGCCCCTTGGTGAGGCCAACTCCTGCGGTTCCCAGGCTACGACTCCTAGGCTCGCCAGGTTCGCAGGTTTCCCAGCCCGTCATATGCTGCGTACTTGTACGAATCCGAAAGAGTCGGGTAGTTGTACACGCTGTCGATGAAGACATCGATGGTCCCGCCCGCCGCGATGATCTGCGAGCCGATGTGCACGAGCTCCGATGACATCTCTCCGATGAGGTGGACGCCCAGCAATTTCTTGTCCGACGGAGAGAAGACGAGCTTCAGCATCCCGCTGGTGTCCCCAATGATTTGCCCCCGCGGGCTCTTGTCAAAATAGGACCGGCCGACCACATACGGAATGTTTTGCTCGCGGCAGGCGTCTTCGGTCCATCCCGCGAGGGAGATCTCCGGGATCGTGTAGATGGCCAGGGGCAGGACTGAAGAGATGCTCTCCTTATAGACGAGGTTGAACGCGTGAACCATCGCCACGCGCGCCTGCTCCATCGACACGGAGGACAGGGCGGGGAACCCGATCACGTCACCGGCCGCATAGATGTTGGACACCGTTGTTTGATATTTCTCATTCACCAGGATCAGCCCCCGCTCGCCCAGCGCCATGCCTGTCTCTTCCAGCCCCATTCCCTGGACGTTGCTCTGCCGCCCGGCCGCTATCAAGGCAATCTCGCAGTCGAGGATTTCACCACTCCTCAATTCGAGACGCGCTCGGTCCGCGAGGACCTCGGCACGCTGCAGGCGATCGTTGAACACAAACCGCAACCCCAGGAGCTCCAGCCTCTTCCGCAGGCGAGCGGCGATCTCAGAATCCACGAATCGCAGGATCCGGTTGGAGCTTTCCACCAGCGTCACCTGAACGCCCAGCGCCGAGAACGTGCAGGCGTATTCGCATCCGATGACTCCGCCGCCGATCACGACCATGGTTTTCGGGATCATCTTCATGCGCAGAATGGAATCGGAGTCGTAGATTCTCTGGTTGTCGAATGGAATGCCGGCGGGGCGAAAGGGCGATGATCCGGTGGCGATCAGGATGATGTCACCGGTCACCTCGCCCTCGGTTCCGTCGGGTTTCAGGAAGGAGACCGTGTGCGCATCCCCGAGCCGCGCCACTCCGCGGAAGAGTTCGACGTTGTGCCGCTCCATGTTGGTTCGTACGATGGCCCGTTCCATCTCCACCACGTCCTGCTGGCGGCGCATGAGATCCGCAATGGTGAGGCGTTCCTTGAGGGAATAGTCGATGCCGTACAGGCCGCGTTGCCGCAGTCCGGAGAAATACAACGCTGTCTCACGCAGAGTCTTGGAAGGCACGGTCCCCGTGTTGATTCCGGCTCCGCCGAGGTAGTCAGACCGCTCGATCAGTGCAACCCTCTTTCCGAAGTACGCAGCCTGAGCCGCCCCTTTTTCCCCGGCCGGCCCGGAACCAATTACGACCAAATCGAACCGCCTGCTCATCATGTGCCTCCGGCTACGCTGGAAGGAGACTCAACCGGGATTTCCGATGTGAGCCATGTTCGCTTCCCCCTCGTGCCACTGAGCGAACTACGTGACGCCTCACGACCCCAATCTGGCCTTCGTGGTCGGTGACGGGGACATCCGCGTCGCCAGGCTTGCTCCCCGACAGGGGCCGGCCGGCCGATCACGTCGGCCGCCCCGCGAGCCGCTCAATGCGTGCGACGATCTTCCGGAACAGAGGCCGTGTCAAGTAGCGTTCGCCGCGAAGCACTTTGCATGTCTTGGGCCTTCGTGAAAATGGTCTTACGAGGATCATCGTCACCCTCCGGTTCGGTGATGCCAGTGGTCGGAGGGACACACGACAGCATGATGGGGCGCGGTCACTCCCTCCCCCGTACCCCCCCATTTGGGCGATTCCAATCAAGGTCCTCTGTCTCCATGCTGACGGTGGCAGATCTCATACCCAGGGGAGGAGGACTCAATGGACGGACTGCGGACTCTTTCGAACGAACTGGCCGCCGCTGTAGAGCACGCTGGTCGGGCGGTGTTTGGCATCAATGCGCGGCCACGGCTGGGCTCGGCGGGCGTGCACTGGCGGCCCGGTCTGATTGTCACCGCGGACCACACGGTGCACGTGGACGAGGAGCTCACGGTCACCCGCCCCGACGGGCGGGTCGTGACCGCGACAGTGGCCGGCCGCGACCCTGCCATCGACATTGCCATTCTGAAGGTCGACGCTCCCGATGTCCCGGTGGCTGACGTTGGCGACTCGAATGCGGTCCGTGTTGGACACATCGTGCTCGCGATTGGGCCTGGCCCCCGTGCGAGCTGGGGCGTTGTGAGCGCGATGGGCACCGGAGGGGGCGGACGGAGTGCCTCCGGCGAGCTACTCTCCCTCGACCTGACGCTCTATCCTGGGTTTTCGGGCGGGCCGCTCGTCGACGTACAGGGGCGGGTCGTGGGTGTCAACACCTCAGGTGCCTCTCGGCACTCGCAGCTCACCATCCCCGCTACCGCGGTGAACCGCGTGCTCGACGAGCTGGTGCGCCGCGGGCGCATCCCGCGGGCCTACCTGGGTGTGGGCACACAGCAAGTGCGCCTGCCCGAAGGGCTCCGCCGGCAGTGCAATCTCGATCAGGAGACGGCGGTCATCGTCGTCGACGTACAGCCGGGTAGCCCGGCCTCTGGCGCCGGCCTGTTGATCGGCGACCTCATCGTGTCGCTCGGGGGCACCAGCATCATGGAACCCGCGGATCTCAAGAGCGTGTTGCGACCCGACCGGGTGGGCGAGAGTATGATCGCGTCGGTGATTCGTGGTGGTGAGCCGCGAGACCTGCAGATCCATGTTGGCGAGCGACCGCGCCGCTCCTGACGCACGATGATAGATTTCGCGAGTCTTGCGGCGTCCCTCCGCTGGGTCACGGTCGAGGTGAGTGATGGTGGTGAGTCGTTCGGATCCGGGGTGCTATGGCCTCGGGGCTGCGTGGTCACGAATGCCCACGTCGCCCGGCGGTCACGTACGGCGGTGCGCCTGGTCGATGGCCGTCGCCTCGAAGGCCGGCTCGTCGCGCGCGACCCGGACGCCGATCTCGCGCTGCTCCGCCTTGCCGGCACAGGGATTCCGACGGTCACCGTCGCCGATACGGGAGCGCCCAAGGTCGGATCGGTTGTGGTTGCCATCGGCCACCCATTCGGGGTCCGAGGCGCGCTGACGGCGGGCATCGTCCACGCGACGGGTCCGATCGTGCCCGGTGGACGCCGCTGGATTCAGGCCGACCTCAGGCTGGCGCCCGGCAGCTCAGGGGGGCCTCTCGCCGATGCATCGGGGCGAGTGATCGGGCTGAATGCCATGATCGTCGGCGCCCTGGCGCTGGCGATCCCGATGAGCGAGGTGACCCAATTCGCGCGCGCGGCGGGCGTGGAGGGGACGTGACCGGCATCCGGCGACTCTCTTCGGCGCACGACGCTCGCGAGGGATCTCGGAACGCTGGCGAGGAGTCCGCGATGACGGTTCTCGTGGTCGCGAGCAGTGAGCTGATGGCCGCGAGGATCGAGGCGATGCTACGTGGCGACGCCAGGTGGCGCGTGGTGGTGGGGGCCCCGGCCGACTTCGCGGAGCGCGTCGACGATCACGATCCGGCGATCGTGGTCTTGGCTATGTCGCTCCGGCGCGTCACGGCGATCCTCGAGACGCTCAGTGGCCTCTCCCGTATCCCGCCCGTAGTCCTTCTCGCTTCCGAGCCGCACGAAGCATGGTCAGCCCAGGCGCGTCGAGCTGGCGTCCGCGCCGTCCTGCGCGGTGACGCGACGGCGGGGGAGCTCGGAGCGGCCATGGCCGCCGCCGCCGCCGGGCTCGTCGTGCTGCACCCAGACGCGTTGAGGGTTCCTCCGGCTCCGGCGACGGTGTCGGGACCATCGGGAGCGATCGGAGAGCTCCCACTGACACCCCGGGAGCTGGAGATCCTCGAGATGATGGCGGAGGGCATGAGCAATCCGGCCATTGCCGCCCATCTCGGGATTTCGGGCTACACGGTGAAGTTTCACGTGGCTTCAATCCTAGCCAAGCTTGGGGCCGCGAGCCGCACGGAGGCCGTCACGCTCGGGGTCCGGCGCGGGCTCATCTCGCTGTAACTCTTTCGATTCGACGGGGCCGGATGACCGGGGCCGCATTCTCGGGCCCGGGCGCGCGCCGGCTCTTGCCGATCACGTTCTCTCCCCGAAGACGATCCAGCCTAGCGCGGCGTGACGGAGACCATTCGAGCGAGGCGCGCACGCTCGAGCTCCGCCAGCCGCCGATAGGGATCGGCGGCCAGCTCGGCCGCGAGGGCGTCCACAGACGCGAGCGCGCTCTCGACCGCGGTGCGGTCCGGCACGGGCTCTGAGGCAAGGAGGCGAACCCGCGCCAGCCCGACGTCGCACGCGCTGAGTCGCCAGCCTCGTCCCCGTTCGACGGACTCTCGCGCTTCGGCGAGGAGAGCGTGGGCTCCGGAGCGATCACCGGCGGCTCGCCTCGCATCCGCGAGCGTTGCCAGGATGCGCGGCTCGTACCACAGGGCGGTGCGCCTCGCGCGCGCGACCCCGAGGGCGGCCTCCAGCGCCCTCATGGCGGTGGCGACATCGCCGGCCGCGAGCTCGGCGGCGCCGAGAAACGCCGCGGCCTCGACCTGGGAGAACGGACTTCCCCGCTCTCCCGCCACCTCGACAGCACGGCGGCCACGCGCGAGCGCGCCGGGGAGATCGCCCCGCAGCCGCAGCACCTCACACAGGAATCCGTGCGTCCCGTACAGAGCTTCGAGTCCGCCCTCCTTCTCGTCGGCGAGGAGCGCTTCCAAGGCGGCCTGAGCCTCGGCCAGTTGCCCGAGGTAGGCGCTCGCCAGGGCCCACCAGATGCGGCAAAAAGCAGGGGCGGTGGAACGCCCGAGCGCTTCCCGCAGCTCGGCGTTCCGCGCGAGGCCGGCCAGGGCGCGCTCGGCGCTCGCCCGCGCGGGATGGAGGCGGCCGACCCCGAGCTGCGCGTGCGCCAGCACTGTCAGCATCTCGAACGCGAACGCGTCGTCGTCGGATTCCTCGGCGAGCTCCGCGGCCCGCTCCGCACACGCGAGGTATTGGGCCACGTCGCCCGCGAGGCCGCAGAGGCGTCCATAGGACGTGAGCAAGAACGCGTAGGCCCCCCGATCCCCCAGTCGCTCGACGACCGCTCGTGCCTCTTCGAAGAGGACCTCTGACTCACGCTCTTCGATGCCTGCGATGCGGCCGATCTCGAGCAGCGCGATGCGCGACGTGAGCTCGAGCATCAGGGTCTCGCGCGACTCCGGAAGGTCGGCGAGGAGCTTCGTGACCCTGCGGCAGTGCCTCACTCCATCCGCGGGATCGCTGCGTGCGCCGCGCCGGCCGGCGTGCTCGTGCCAGCGCGCGGCCTCGAGATGCTCGCCGGCCTCCTCGAAGTGATGGGCGAGGAGCGCGGCGTGCGCGGGGGCCGCGGATCCGTGGATCGCGAGCAGGGCCTGCGCGACGCCTGCGTGTGTTCTGCGCCGGCGATCCAGCAGCTGTGTGCGGTAGGCTACTTCGTGCGTGAGGGGATGGCGGAAGGCACGCTCCCCAGAAGGTCCGGCGGGACCGAGGAGCTCGGCCGTCGCGAGCCGCTCGAGGGACGCGGCGAGCTCGGGTTCGGGGAGATCGACCACGACGCGCAGCAGCGCCGTCGGCACGTCTCGTCCGACCACGGCCGCGGCCTGGAGCACGTCCTTGTCGCGCTGCGCGAGGCGATCGATGCGCGAGGCGAGGACGGCCTGAACGGTCTCGGGCAGGGCGATCTCTTCGACCGGGGCGGCCGGCGCGTACGCGCCGCGTTCGCCGCGCAGGGCGCCGTGTTCGACGAGCGAGCACACGATCTCCTCGATGAAGAGAGGATTGCCGCGAGCGCGCGCCTCGATCCGGGTGCGGAGCGGACCAAGCGCCGGGTCAGGTCCGAGCCAGTCGTCGACTAACGTCCCGAGGTCTTGGGGAGCGAGGGGCATCAGCGAGAGACGCTCGACCGCTGCGGGCCACGGGGGCAGATACTCTGGACGCGCGGTCGCGAGCAGCAGCACCCTGCGGTCGGACACCTCCGGCGCCAGGAGCGCCCCGGTCAGCATCTCCAGGGCTGCCTCGCTGGCAGGGTCGAGCCAGTGCAGGTCCTCGATCCAGAGCAGCGTGAGCTCGCGTCGAGCGCGAGCGTGAATCAGATCGCGAAGTGACTGGAAGAGGCGCGCGCGGCGCATCTCGGGCTCCAGCTCCGAAGGCGGCAGCGCGGGATCGGGCGTCCCGAGGAGCTCGAGCCAGAAGGCCAGGGCGATCGGGTCGACGGCATGCGCGCTCGCCAGGCCGCGCTCCACGGCGCCTCGGGCGACCGCCGCCGACGCGCGTTCGTCGACGCCAAAAAGACCGCGCGCGAGCTGGACGATCGCGTGGAAAGGGAGCATGCGGCCATGGGAGAGCGCGCGCGCATAGTGGAGGGCCAGGCCCCGGGTGCGCTCGACGAACTCGTGACACAGGCGGCTCTTCCCCGCGCCTGCTTCCGCGGTGATCAGGACGACCTTCGGTCGGCCGGACTGCGCCTCGCGCAGGGCCCGCTCGAGCAGGGTGAGTTCGCGCTCGCGGCCGACGAAGCGAGAGAAGCCCCGGGCGCGCGAGCGCTCGAGCCGGCTCCGGATCGGACCGAGGCCCCGCAGGTCGAACACCCGCACGGGGACGCTCGCGCCCTTGAGGCTCTGCTCCCCGCGATCGAGGAAGTCGAAGAAGCCCGATGCCAGCCGCGCGGTCTGCTCGGTCACGCTGACGCCGCCTGGCGGGGCCAGCTGCTGCACCCGGGCCGCGAGCCCGACGACGTGACCTTGGGCGGTGTAGTCCATGCGCAGGTCGTCGCCGATTCGGCCGACGACGACCTCGCCCGAATTGAGGCCCATCCGGACCGCGAGATCGAGTCCGCTCTCGCGTCGCAGATCGTCGGCGAGCGCTTCGAGCTCGCGTGCCATCTCGAGCGCGGCCGCGCAGGCGCGCTGGGCGTGGTCCTCGTGGGCGATCGGGGCGCCGAAGAGCGCCATGATGCCGTCACCGGTATATTGGTTGATCGTTCCCTCGTAGCGGTGGACGCCGTCCGCGAGGATGCGGAAGAGGCGATCGAGGAGGCGATGCCACTCCTCGGGATCGAGGCGCTCGGCGAGCTCCATCGAGCGCGCGACATCGGCGAAGAGGACGGTGACCGGTTTGCGCTCGCCCTCGAGCGCGCTCTTGGAGGCGAGGATCTTCTCGACGAGGTGGCGAGGCGTGTAGGAGCGCGGCTCGGCGGTGGTGGCCGGCGCGGCCAGGCGCGCGCCGCAGGCGTTGCAGAACCTCGCCCCGGCGGGGTTCTCGTGTCCGCAGGATGGGCAGCTCATGAGACTCACCCATGTTAGCCCCGTCTGCGTAGAAGTCATCCCCGAGAGCGCGCTGCGCCCGCGGACGGGCTAGAGGTAGGCCAGCTCGCCCCGCTCTGCGAGCGTCGCCAGTTCTGTCACCACGGCGCTCAAACCCAGCAGGGCAAAACATATCCGATAACCTATGAAAGCGTAGTCGTTGGCCAAAGAGGGTCCTTAAATCATCGCGCCGTCGTTGATTTGCTGCGCCTCGTACATTGGCAGGCGTAGCATCGGGCCTTCAGGCCCGACGAGAACTCGGATCATCCTACGAGCCGCCGCAAGCGCGTCTCCGCGTCGGTGATCGGAGAGTCCCCATGGATCATGGCCTGGCCATCTCAAGCATCGGATAGCTGGAAGGCATCTGCCTCTCGCTCAAAGACCTTGGCGGGGCCGCGGTGGCTCAGACGCGAATGTCCCGACAGCTTGACCACGCAGCCGCCCGGTGCCAGGTTCCCTCGAAGGATGGCCATACCGCCGGTCGGCTTGATCGCCTCCGTCAGCGGCTTGATGACCTTCTGGCCCGGAGCCTCGGAGGCAGCCTGCGCTTCATCGCCGATGGTCCCCAGTGTATGGTATACGCGCCAAGGAGGCGGACGATGCGGGGCATCGAAGGCGAGCAGGTCCTGCTCCGAATCATACTGAGCGAGAACCAGACGCACGGGTGGAAATCCCTATATCTCGCGCTCCTCGAGCTTCTGCGGAGCGAGGGACTGGCGGGCACCACGGTGTTCAAGGGGATGGCCGGTTTCGGCCACGATCGCGCCGTCCACACCACGGCTATCGAAGTCGCCGCCCAAGGGCTACCCGTGGTGCTCGAGGTCGTGGATACCCAGGAGCACATCGATCGCGTCCTGCCCAAGGTGGATGCCCTCATGGTGGGCGGCGTCATCATGATGGAGCGGGCGCACGTCATTCGTTACGCGCAAGCTCCGCCGGCGAGTCCGACGACCTAGACGTCAAACCTCGTAGCGAAGCACCTGCACCTTTTCCATGGTGATGAGCCCCCCGCCCATCATCCGGTCCACTTCAGGGAGCACGGCATCCAGGTGCTCTTGAGAGTCCACGACCTCGATAACCAGCGGCAAATCGGCCGAGAGCTTGAAAATGCCCGCCGTGTGCAGGATGGAGGTTGGGCCAAAGCCGGCCACCCCGCGAAGGACGGTGGCGCCCCCCAGACCTTTGGAGCGAAACAACTCCAGCAGCGCGCTGTAAAGCGGACGGTGATTCCACTTGTCGCTCTCGCCGATAAAGATCCGCATCAGCACCTGCTCCCCTTGGATTTTTCGCATACCTACCCCCGCAGCGTCAGCACGAGTCGACCCACCGCCATCCCGAGAAAACAGAGGCCCAGGCAGACCGTGGTGGTGACGAAAATGTTGATCCAGGCCTGGTGCCAGGCGTTGGTCTCCATCAGCCGTACCGTTTCGTAGCTGAACGTCGAATAGGTTGTGAGGCCTCCCATCATGCCGGTCGTGAGAAAGATGCGCACGTTATCCGGAATGAGCAGCGTCTCACCGCCGATCTGCTGGACCACACCGATGACGAAAGCTCCGCTCAGATTCACGATCATGGTGCCGTACGGAAACTCCGCTCCGAACCAGTGAGCGGCGAGGATCGAGGTCAGAAACCTCAAAATCGAGCCTATCGCGCCTCCAAAACCGACGAGCAGCACGCGCTCCAGCAGGGTTGATCCTCCTCTCGGGCGATGATCGGGTCAGCAGCCGGCCACGATTCTACTCTGGTCGGGCGCTATTGACCTCCACCTCACTTTGCCAGGAGCACCGAGCAGGGTGAGAGTCGCACAATGCTTTGAGCCGTGCTCCCGATAAGTCGGTCGAAGATGCGGCTATGGCCGTGATAGCCAGCCAGAAGAAGGTCGAACTGGCCCGCGCGAGCATAGGTGATGATCATCTCCACCTCGTGACCCTGCCGCACCCCAGTCTGGAGCTCAACGCCAGCCAGAAGGGCCTGGTCGCGCGCCTCCTTGGTGAGCGTCCGAAAGTAGGTATCGATACGATCCTTGGCGTCCTCTACCTCGTCGATGGTGGCGGCATAGTGCGGCAGATGCTCTTCCATAGCGCCACTCCCGCCAGCCAGGACTGGCCAAGTCCCCAGCCAAGGATGTAGTAGGCGATGGCCGCGCAGCCCAAGAAGGGTGCAAAGAATCCGGCCAGCCCAACCACCGCTGCTTCCTTCCACTTCAACCGAAAGACGCTCGGGTCGAGCTCGGCGCCGGCCAAAAACGTGAGCACGATGGCCCCGGTGCCGGCGAGAAAGGTGATCCACTGCGTCTGCCCAGCCAGCCCTGTGCCGCCAAGCACTACGCCTATCACGAGCTGAGCCACCGTCCCGACCACGATCTCGGACAGCGCTGTCGAGACGCGGAACCAGATGGCGACGAGCGTCGCGACCAGCGCGAGCCCGACCCAGAGCGCAGCCAGGAACCAGATATTGTCCATGCTCACCTCGCCCTGCGGCGGCCGACGGCGATCACCCAGCTCCCTCGCGCAGGATGGCGATCAGCCGGTTCGTCAGGACTCGGCCGGAGCACCGCCTCGAGCGCCGGCCAGTTCGCGTGCAAGTCCGTGATCACCAGAGTGCGCATCGACGCCTCACTCGTCGCCCGCCTCGCACGATTGCTCGACGCGGCGACTCATGCCAGGGCACAAAAAAACTCCTACCGCCAATTGCCACGGTAGGAGTTATCAGCCCGCACGAGGCGGACGGTTAGGGGCGAACTCCATCGCCCGACGCCCTACCTTTATCGCGGCCACTGCGATGTGTCAAGCGGCCCCCGCTTGCATCGGTAGTCGCAGCAATGGCGGCATCCGCTTTCGACCAGTCGCGCTGCGCCAGCACACGACCCGTCATGCGAGGTAGCGCGTCAGGCCGGAGTCACTTCCATCGTTGGCTACTTTGTCGATAGCGCGAGAAGCGTGCGCGCTTTCAAACGCGATTCGGGAGAGCGTAGGGAGGCCCCCTCGGCAGCTACCTGGCGGCGGTGATCTCGTCGATGAGCCCGTAGTCGAGCGCCTCCCGCGCATCGAGATAGCGCCCGCGCCGCATGTCCTCGGCGATCTCCTCGGCGGGCCGGCCGGTGCGCCGGGCCAGGCGCCCGTAGAGCTTCCAGAGGAGCTCCTGCTGCTGGCGGCTCTGCGCGGCGATCTCCTCCGGGGTGCCGGCGAACCGCCCCGTCGGCTGGGAAAGACGGAACCGTGTGTGCGGCGCGGCGGTGCGGTGATCGGCGGCCGCGACCACGCCGATGGCCGGGCCGCCGACCTGACCCCGGCAAAGGACGCGCAGCGCCGAGCGCAGCATGTCGGCGGTGTCGATCAGGACGAAGGCCGCCCCAAGCGCGCCGTCGGGGCTGTCCAGGTGGAGCTCGATGGGCCGCTCCCCGCGGGCGTCCAGCGCCAGGAGCGCGGCCGCCGCCTTCGCCGCCGCCCCATCGTCGAGCTGACCCGTGACGAGCACGATGCGGCGCTCGAAGAGCTGCTCCTGTAGCCACCCCCCGAGGCTCATGCAGCGAGCGTACAGCAGGCCCAGCCGGGCGCGCTTGACGCGGGCAGTGCCGCCAATCTAGTCTGTCGCCCACATGACCTCACGGTCTCCCGAGGCACGGGCACCGCTCACCGGGATCTGGATGTCCGCGGAGTCCGTGCAGACGCCGATCGAGACGCTCGTCATCGACATGCTGGCTTCCAACCTGCCGAGCCGGGTCCTCCGCGAGGCGGAGCTGGAGGAGCTGAGGCGGGGGGCGAACCTCGCCGACGTGGCGCTCGAGTATCTCGGGCTCCGGACGATCAGCGTCGATGGAGACGGCGAGACTCCTCTCCGGGTCGTGGCGTCCCTCTCGCCGCGCGACTCGTGGCGGGAGGCGCTGGTCCTGCCCGAGGGCGATCGCCCCATCGGCATCCTGATCAACACCGCCGACGCCGGGCCGCTCGTGCTCGTCCACGAGGTCTTCGACAGCTTCGCCGAGCCCGAGAAGGGGCTGGTCCGGCGGTACGCAGCGCTGGCCATTCGTGGCGAGCCGCACGAGGCCATCGTGGCCGCCCTCCGCGCCGGGAACGTCGGGGAGACCGGGTTCACGCAGGCGCTGAGCGCGGTGCACCGCACTGTGCGGTCGCTCGACCCCACCGTTCTTTTCAGTCCCGACGGCTCGACTCGCGTCCAGCTCGGCAGCCTGTCGCGCACGACCAAGGACATCCTGCGCGAAGGACTCCAGGGCGATCACCTGTTCATCTTGCCGGCGAGCCTGTTCGAGGGCAAGACCAACTACGCCGACATCGAGTTCCTCGTCTACCTGAACTTCTTCCTGCGCCAGAAGACGCGCACGCGCATCGTCGGCACCTCCCGGCAGCGGCACGTCCTTTATCGGCTGCTCACCCTCACGCTGTTCGGCCTCTTTGACCCGGCGGCACCGGAGCCGCCGTCCTTCGAGAAGCTCGCCGAGGCGTACGGCGTCGGGTCGCGCGAGACGTACCACTTCCTGCGCACCGCTCATGAGCTCTACGGCGCCCGCCGGGACGGCAGCCCGGGGAGCCCGCTGCTCGGGATCGACGATTACGTGGACTTCGTCGCTCTCGACAGCGCGACGATCGTCATCCCGTTGCCGTCGGCGGAGGTGCGAGTGGCGCCCGCCGGGCGCGGCTTCGACGTGCACATCACGCAGCCGGACGGCCGGTCGAGCGAGAAGCAACTCGAGGTGGGGACGCCGCCGCGGCTGCTCCGGCCCATCCCCACCGAGCTCCGCGAGGCCATCCAGTTCGCGAGCGACCGGCCGCGGTTCGGTGTCACGCCTCTCGGCACCAGCCACGGCTTCGACGCCACTGGCGACTTCACCAGCTTCATCATCTGGGTCGACAGCAAGGGAATCCTCGTCGATCCATCGTCCGAAGCCCTCGCCTACCTCGACCAGATCGGGATCGCGCCTCTGGATGTGCCCTACGTGTTTCTGACCCACGTCCACGCCGACCACGACGGCGGGCTCGTCGAGAAGCTGGTGAGCGGCAGCCAGACGAAGGTGATCGCGTCCGACCCCGTCTTCCGCGCCTTCGTCGAGAAAGCGCGGCTCGTCACCGGGCACGACTTCGAGCAAGAGCGCCTCGTCACCCACATCTCCGCGAACCCGGGCACCCGGGTGCGGATCGAGGTCGGGGGCGACTTCGCTCAGCTCGAGACCCGCTGGAACCTCCATCCGATCCCGACCAACGGCTTCAAGCTCACGTTCGGCGGGCGGACGCTCGGGTACTCGGGTGACACCCAGTACGATCCCGCGATCCTCGAAGATCTCCGGCGGCGCGGGAAGCTCGCGGGGGCGCACTTCGAAGACCTGATGTATTTCTTCTGGACGCCGGACGGAGAGCCCACCGTCGACCTTCTCTACCACGAGGCCGGTATCCCGCCCATTCACACCGACAAGGAGGCGCTCCGCGCCCTGCCCGACGCCATCACCGGCCGGATGGCCCTCGTCCACATCGCGGACGGGGACGTGCCGCGAGGTTTCGCGCCTGGCAAGCCACGCCTCTTCGCGACCCAGGTCCTCCTGCCGCCGACGCCGCGCTCGCGGCAACGCGTGCTGCTCGAGACGATGCGGCCCGTGGCCTACCTGTACGACATGCCGTCCGACACGCTCGAGACGCTGCTCCACGGCGCCGAGATCGTCACCCACTTCCCGGACGAAGTCATCATCCGCAAGGGGCCGGTCGCCCCCGGGGAGCCCATGCACTTCCAGATCATCGCCGACGGACGGGTGAGCGTGCGCGACGGCCACCGCGTCATCACGACGCTGGGCAAGGCGGACACCTTCGGCGAATGGGGGATGAGCCACCAGCGCGGCATCCGCGCGGCCGACGTGGTGGCCGACCGCCCCACTCAGACGATCCGGCTCAGCGAGGAGCAGTACCACTGGCTGGTCGGGAAGCACCCGGTGATCCAGGAGCGGGTCAGCAAGATCAGGAGCCTGCTCCCACGGCTGCAGCTCGCCCAGGAGCGCGTCCGCCTCAAGGCGGCGCTGGAGCCGGGGGCCAGGAGCGTGATCGAGCACATGACCTCGAGTCAGCTCTCCAGCTTTGCAATCTTCAGCCGGATCAAGGAATTCACGCAAGGCCATCACATCCTCGTCGAGGGAGACGAGGCCGACGGGTTCTATATCCTCCTGTCGGGCCACCTCGCGGTCGGGACCGAGAGCCGGTTTATCGGCGAACTGAGCGAGGGCGACGTCTTCGGCGAACTGGGCCTGCTCGAAGGCGCGACTCGCGAGGCCAACGTCACCGTGGTGTCCGTCGACGCCGAGGTCTTGTTCATGAGCACGCGGAGCTTCCAGGACCTCTTGCACACGGTGCCAGGCTTCGCCGGGGGGATCTGGGAGACGGCGGTCGGCCGTCGCGACCCGGTTCGCCCCCCGTAACCGCATGCCCTACGCGATAGCCAAGGGCCGTGCCATACCGGCAGAGGACTCTGGGCCCATGCTCGTCGAGCGCCACGTGCATGCGCGGGCCGGGACCCCGCGGGATATCTTGCTGGAAGCCTCACCGTGACGCGCAAGACGCCCGGAGAATTCCCGCCCGAGACCCTCGATCTGCTGAAGACCTTTGCCACCCAGTCGGCCCTGGCCATCCAAAACGCGCGGCTGTTCCGGGAGATCGCGGACAAGAGCCACCAGCTTGAAGTGGCTAGCCAGCACAAGTCGGAATTCCTGGCCAACATGTCGCACGAACTTCGGACGCCGCTCAACGCCATCATCGGGTTTTCGGAGATCCTCGCCGAGAAGATGTTCGGTGACATCAACGAGAAGCAGACCGAGTACCTCCAGGACATCCTGGAGTCCGGACGGCATCTCCTCTCCCTCATCAGCGACATCCTCGATCTCTCGAAAATCGAGGCGGGCCGGATGGAGCTGGAGACGACCGACTTCGATCTGCCGAGCGCCATCGACAACGCCCTCATCCTGGTGCGGGAGCGGGCGACCCGGCGGGGATCGCGCTTGGGCGCACGATCGACGAGTACCTTGGGATGCTTCGCGGGGGCGAGCGAAAGGTCAAACAGGTGCTCCTGAACCTCCTGTCCAACGCCTTGAAGTTCACGCCCGAGGGAGGGCGGATCGACGTCAGCGCCGGGCTGCATGACGACATCGCCGAGATTGCCGTAACGGACACGGGGATCGGCATCGCGCCCGAGGATCAGAGCGTCTGGAACAGCTCACGCAGGCTGTTCCGGGGGTCCGTCGCGTCGCGTTCCTCTGGCAGCCGGGTGCCTTCGGTGAACGCACGGAAAAGGACATGCTGAAGCGAGCAGAAGTCGCGGCGCGGGAGTTGGGGGTGCAGCTTCAAATCGTTGAGGCGCGAGGTCCCGCCGATTTCGACAGGGCAGTCTCGGACATGACGAGGGCGCGCGCGGGTGCCTTGACTGTGTTGACAAGCAACATGTTCGTCACTGAGCGCAGACGCCTCGTGGACCTGGCGGCAAAGAGCCGGCTGCCGGCTGTGTACAACGTGAGGGAGTTTGTCGATGCTGGAGGCCTCATGTCCTATGGACCGGACCTTGCTGATTTGTATCAACGCGCCGCCACCTACGTGGACAAGATTCTCAAGGGCGCCATGCCCGGCGGTCTTCCCGTCGAGCAACCCACGAAGTTCGAGCTGGTCATCAACCTCAAGACCGCCAAGGCGCTCGGCCTGACGATCTCGCCGTTGCTGCTCGGGCGGGCGGATGACGTGATCCAGTGATTTCAGGAGAGCATTCCTCGACACTATCGATGACGTACAGCAGCGAC
>WNGB01003716.1_pt1 | contig 23845 bp, 18 predicted proteins | sample 5400681 | NCBI WGS metagenome assembly WNGB01 (sample SAMN13153367, study PRJNA577476) | soil metagenome | isolation source: 115 cm soil or saprolite under grassland replicate 2 | place: USA:California | collected 2016-06-15
CCGAACGGGTTCTCGTGGTCGAACGGGTCCCGCCTGTACTACGCCAACCTGGCGTTCCCGCTCAGCACCGCGCCCGGCTTCGCGGGCGCCTCGGCGGCCGTCGTGTCGCGCACCGACAACGTGCAGGCTGCCGCCGCCGGCGACCAGAGTGCCTGGCTGGACCCGGTGATCGTCAGCCGCCAGAACGCCGCGCTGCTGACCGACAAGGACGACATCTGGGCTGACAACGCGTCCTCGAGCCGGTTCTTCGGCAACGTCTACCTCTGCAACGTCGCCTTCCGCAGTGCCAACTTCCTCCCCGAGCCCTTGATAGTCGACTCCTCCACCGACGGCGGCAGCACCTGGCGCCAGCGCCAGATCAGCGCCGCCACCAACAACGCCCAGACCAACGGACGCCAGGGCTGCGCCATCCGGACCGACAGCGCCGGCGTCGTCTACGTCGTCTGGGAAGGCTTTGACATCATGACCGGCCAGAGCGTCTTCTTCCTGGCCCGCTCGTTCGACGGCGGCGACAACTTCGAGAAGCCGCGGGCGATCGCCACCGTGCACGATGTCGGGGTGTTCGACCCGGTGTCGGGACGAATCGTGTTCGATGGGTTCGCCGGGACTCGCACCGACAGCTTCCCCAGCCTCGGCATCGCCAACGGCGCGCCAACCGGCGCCGACGTCACCAACACGATCGTGCTCACCTGGCCTGACGGTGCGCTCAACCACGAGCAGGCGCTCGTGCAGACCTCGGTCGATCACGGCCTGACCTGGTCACCCCCGGTCAACGCCGCCGAGGCGGGCGACCGGCCGGACAACCCGGCGGTGGCGATCTCGCCCAGTGGCACCGACCTGTACCTCGTCTACAACGCCTATCTGGACCCGTTCCAGACGACCACGGCCAACCCACGCCGGATGCAGGGAGTCGCCCGCCACGCGGACGTTGGAGCGGGCGGTGCGGTCGGGAGCTTCACGACGCTGCACCGGGGCGTGGTCGGCGACGCCAGGGGCTCGACCAGGACGCTCAACCGCGAGCTGATCTACGACTACCAGTACGCCGCGGCCTCGCGTGACTACGGGGCCGTGATCTGGATGGACGCGCGCGACGCGACGGACTGCCCCGCGGTGGACGCCTACCGGCAGTCCTTGATCGACGGGTCCCCGATAGCCGCACCGTCCCCGCTGACCGACTGCCCGCCCGACTTCGGGAACCTCGACAACTACAGTGGCTCCTTCCCTGACCCTACGCCCTGACGACACAGGGCTGAGCTGCGGCCGTCCAGGCACCACGCCGAGACGGCCGTGGCAGCTTTCTTGTCCGTGTGCGACCGAGCGGCTTTCGCGTGCCACCCGAGCGGATGTGATCTTCGGCCTGGATGCCGCAACACGGTCGACGTGATGGATGCGCCGAGGCGCCAGAAGGACCTGTTCTGCTGCGAGTGAACCGTCCGGCCGCGGTGCCTGACCTGGCGCGCGCCCTTGCGGCAGATGAGTGCGTCCGGATAGACATCGCCTGCGGAGCCGAGAGTGGAACCTGTTTAGATCCGAATCATGCGGCACGCATGTGATTACTCGCCTTCCGGCTGGCGCCCCATCGGCCGTCCCAATTGAGGCCCCAGCCTCCGTCTTTTACACGGGCTCTGAGCAAGCGCCAATCACGCCGGCTGGACCGCCCCGGGAATCTTGGAGGCTCTGATCCCTGGAAGGATGCAGAGTCATGCCTGCAGAGCGGAAGTACCCCGAGGAGGATGTGGCGTCGAACTGCTCGCTGAGCTCAAGATGATCGCTGTGAAAGACGACCGCCTGCAGCATCTGGTCACCGGCGCCCTGCAGCGCTGCAGCGGCCGCGGTCGGCGTGGTTGATGCGCCGACTCCGATCTGGCTGAAGAAGCTGGCCGACAGATTGTCGAGCGGGACCGTTCCAGCGGTGGTGATCTGCTTCGCCAGTTGGTAGTAGAGCTCGGCGAAGTTGGCAGTGGACACCGCCCAAGGGTGGTTACCCGCCTGCGCATCGGTGTCATCGTCGTACACGTCCCCCGGATAGCGCCCGAGCATGGGACCCATGCCGCGTTGCTGATCGGTCCCGTTGATCGGGTAGAAGTATTTCGAGCCTGGGTCGGCCCACTGGCGGCGTAGGAGCGCGGCGGTCGCGAGGAGCTTGGTATCGGTGACTGCGACAGCGCCGTAGATGGCCGCCATGACGATGTCGATGTTGGGCTCGTACGGGGCTCTGTAGTCAGTAGGGACAGGGAGCATCGATTGGTAGTACCCATCGTTCCAGTGACTTTCGAGGGCGTTCTGGAGCCACGGTACGGCGGTGCTCAGCCAGCCCGGGACCGGGATCTCGAGGGTGTTGGCCATAATTGCCTGAAAGCACTTCAACTGCACGGAGCGCGCGAAGAACGAGGCGCCTTTCTCTTCCTCCCATAGGTTGTATGTGTCACGTTGATAGGCGTTCTGCAGGAAGTTCAGATTCGCTGCGACCACGGCTTTCGCCAAGGCCTGCGTCGGCACGTCGAGCTGGGCGAATAGCTGCAGGATCGCCAGCGTCTGCAAGGTCGGCCCGTCGGTCTGGTCGGTCCAGTCCCGCGGAGTGCCATTGATCAAGAAGGACGCGCGATCGAAGTGACCGATGTCGTCGGCCGAGTTCTGGCAGATTTGTGCGAACTGCACATAGTCGATCAGCGGCTGGCTGGTGGGGAGCGGGTCGGCCGCCAGCTCGATCGCGACGATCGCGGCATCGCGGGTCCAGTTGTATACGTAGTCCTGTTTCACCTGTGTGGCGCTGTTCTCCCACGACGGTGAGGCGAGAACGCACCCGGGTTTCGACAGGACACCGGCGTTCACTGGGTCCTCGAACACAAACCCGTCCGATGCAACATTGCGGAACATCAGCCAGAACATGTACTGCACGACCGTCGTCAGGTTCGACTGCGCCAGCGCAGGCCTCGCGAGGCTATATTGCAATGTGCCCATTTCGAGAGCCCCCTTCGCTGACGCGAGCTTAATGCGGAGAGCGGATAGCCGCCTATCCCCTACATCGGCCGAATCTGGCAAATCACCGCGCCATCGCGCCAATCGCGCCGGTTGACCGCTGGGGTATCTGATTGGCGGTGGTTTCGGGAGATCAGCGGGAAGGCATGACAACCGGGATGAGGAGTGCTTCGGTAGAGGGCAGGTCGTGAAACGGCAGGGTGGGGCTGGCATGGCCACTGGGGCCGGTGTCCGGGCCGGCGAGGGAACGCCGCCCGGCCGGCGTTTTGGGGTGCGGTCGATGTCGGCTCCGCTGCGCCGGGTCCTGCTTCGCCGCCCGTCGGTTAGCGGCGACTTCGCTGCCGCGGGTTGGCGGGCGCCCGACGTCGGCCTGCTGGCCCGCCAGCACGAGGCGTTCGGCCAGTTGCTGGCCGATGTCGGGTGCGGAGTTGAGGTCGCGCCGGCCGCCGACGGCCTGGTCGACGCCACCTATGTCCGTGACCCCGGGCTGGTGACCGGGGCCGGCGCGGTGTTGTTCCAGATGGCCAAGCCGGCCCGCGTGGCCGAACCGGCCCTGCTGGGCGCCGCGTTTGCGGCTGCAGATGTGCCGGTGGTGGGGCGGCTGACCGGGGATGGGCGGGCGGACGGCGGCGACTTCGTCTGGCTGGACGAGCACACCATGCTGGCTGGCCGCAGCTACCGTACCAATGCCGAAGGTCTGCGCCAGCTGGCGCAGATCCTGGCGGCCGAGGGCGTCAGGCTGGAGCAGGTCGACCTGCCGCACGACCGGGGGCCGGAGCACGTGCTGCACTTGATGTCGCTGATCTCACCGGTCGCCGGCGACCTCGCCGTGGTCTACCCGCCGCTGGCGCCGGTCGCGCTGATGCAGACGCTCGCCGAGCGGGGGGTTCGGGTCATACCCGTCGCCGCCGGCGAGTACCAGACGATGGGGTGCAACATCCTGGCGGTCGAGCCACGGCGGGTTGTCATGCTCAACGGCAACCCGCGGACCCGCGCCGCGCTCGAGTCGATGGGCTGCGAGGTGCACGGCTACGACGGCTCGGAGATTTCGCTCAAGGGCGACGGAGGCCCTACCTGCCTGACCGCGCCAATCTGGCGCGGCGCCGCACGTTAGCGACCCTAACTCCAGGCAGGCTTCCGCCTCCGCAGGCCGGACACGGCTTCCGCAGCCCGGCGGCATGGAACCAATGGCATCCGCAGCGCCCGGTCCTGGGTGCGTGCCCCCAGCGCCGCTGGCCCGAACTGCTGGCGCCAGGCTGTCGGGCGGGAGTTGCCCGCATTGCGGTTGAGGAGCGAGATCGCGCGCTGTTCTTGCGCGCTCGACGACCGCGGGTGAGGATCGCAGCGGGTTGACCTGGAGGTTGGCGATGGCGTTGAGGATCATCTGCATGTGCGGGTATGTCATCCAGGGCGGCGACGTTGCCGCGCCGCGCGAGCGCTTCCATGAGGTGGCGGTGCCCGGTCTCGCGGTAGGGCGCGAGCTCGGTCAGCATCCTGGCGCGTTGCTCGGCCTGCGCCAGGGCCGGGCCGCCAAGGCCGAGGCCGGCGGCGGCGAAGCACTCTAGCCCGCGCAGCCGGACCTCCTCCAGCCGGCGCCGCCATTCGTCGATCCAGGGTGCCTCCAGGCCGGTGAGGAACGGCCTGGTGGCGATGTGGTAGGCGATCCCGGCCGGACCCCATGCCTGTGCCCACTGTCGCTGCGCGATGGCGGATTCCGCCCGGTGGGCGCCTTCCAGGGCCGCCTCGGCATCGACGAAGATCGCCGGCGGCAGGAGCAGCTCGATCTCGGTCCGCCCGCGGAGATGTTCGGCACCCAGGCTGTGCCGCAGTTTGGACAGCAGCACGCTCAGCGCGTTTCTCGCCTCTGCGGGGGCGTCTTCTCCCCAGCCGGCCATGAGCAGCTTGTCGCGGGGCAGTGGACGGCCGCGGTTGAGGACGAGGTAGGCGAACAGGGCTCGCCCTATGCGGCCGGGCAGCGTGGCTTCGATGCGGGCGCCATCGATGTCGGCGGCGAAGCGACCGCATAGTTGGATTCTGGCCTTCGTCCACTGGCCCATCAGGCGACCTCGGGTCAACGGTCCTTATCCCTCTTGTGACGGTAAGGATACGGAAAGGACGGGGAAAGGCGGGGGAACGGTTCGCGCAAGCAGCGGCCGCGAGCATGATCTCGTCAGCGGCGGCCAGAGCCGCGAAGGAGGGGTCATGGAATCCGGGAACGCCGGGACCTACCGCGCTGGTCACGAGGCCTTCAACCGGAGGGACTTCGTGGCCATGACCAAGCGGTACGCCGATAGCATCATCTGGACTGATCATTCGCAGGGCCGGACATTTAGGACGCCGCAGGAGTTCAGGGACGACTTCCTGGCTGGGTGGGTCGGGGCCTCCGCCGGCATCAAAATCACCGGCCCCCGCTACATCGACGCTGGCCAGACGGTGGTGTGCACGTTCACCGTGGCCGGCACGCATGACGGGCCGCTCGGGCCGTTTCCCGCGACCGGCAAGGAGTTCGCGCTGCCGCTGTGCGAGATGTGGCACTTCGACGCGAGCGGGCGGGTCGCCGGGGGGGACCTCTACTACGACCAGGTCTCGCTGCTCACGCAGTTGGGCCTGATGCCGCAGCCGTCCGGCGCGTAGGCGGCTTCACGAGCGGAACGGAAGCGGTACCGCTTTGGATCACACGGCAAGACTGATGTCCCGGGGTGCGGGACCCCACGTTCTGCCGCACCCCGGCCGGCGCGATCGCGGCCCCGCCGTGACCGACGTGCCCACCAGATCGGCACCGGCGAGCTGATGACCCTCGTGCCGTCCACCGCCGGGACCAGACGGCAATCCCACGGAGACAATCATGACCGAGACCATAGATCCCACGTTCTACCGCAGCCCGGCCGACGCGATCGCCGCGCCACCCGAGCGGCTCGCCTACGTGGCCGCGTTCGACCCGGCGGGCCGGGCCAAGGACGCGATGGCGGTGCTCGACACCGACCCGTCCTCACCCGGCTACGGCACGGTGGTGGGCTGGAGCGAGCTGCCCACCGGCGGCAACGAGCTGCACCACTTCGGCTGGAACGCCTGCTCCAGCGCGCTGTGTCACCAGGGCCACGGCGGCCACGGCAAGCCGCTGGAACGGCGCTACCTGATCGTCCCGGGTATCCGCTCCTCACGGACGTATGTGCTGGACACTAAGCCCGACCCCCGCAACCCGAAGGTGGTCCGCGAGATCGGGGCCGGCGAGCTGGCCGCCAAGGCCGGCTACTCCCGCCCGCACACCATCCACTGCGGACCCGGCGGCATCTTCATGTTCGCGCTGGGCGGCGCGGGCGGCAACGACGGCCCCGGCGGCATCGCGCTGCTGGACCACGACAGCTTCGACGTGACCGGCGCGTGGGAGCTGGACCGCGGCGACCAGTATTTCGGCTACGACGGCTGGTGGCACCTGAACTACGACACGGTCATCACCTCGGAGTGGGCCACACCTTCCATGGTCGAAAACGGCCTCAACCCCGAAGACCTGCTGGGCCGCCGATTCGGCCACCACCTCAACTTCTGGAGCATGTCGGAGCGCAAGCTGACCCAGCGGGTCGACTTGGGCGACCAGCACCAGATGGTGTTCGAGGTGCGCCCCGCCCACGACCCCGCCAAGGCGTGGGGGTTTGTCGGCGTGGTCATCAGTGTGGAGGACCTGTCCGGGTCGGTGTGGCTGTGGCACCGCGACGGCGACCGCTGGGCGGTCCGCAAGGTGATCACCATCCCGGCCGAGCCGGCCGGCCCCGAGCTGCTGCCGCCGGCGCTCAAGCCGTTCGGGGCGGTGCCGCCGCTGGTGTCCGACATCGACCTGTCGGTGGACGACCGCTGGCTGTACGTGTCGTGCTGGGGCACCGGGGAGCTCAAGCAGTACGACGTCGCCGACATCTTCCACCCGCGCGAGACCGCCTCGGTGCGCCTGGGCGGCATCGTGGCCCGCCAGCCCCACCCCGCCGCGCCCGGCCAGCCGCTCGGCGGCGGCCCGCAGATGGTCGAGGTCAGCCGGGACGGCACGCGCGTCTACGTCACCAACTCCCTCTACGCCACCTGGGACGACATCTTCTACCCCGACGGCGTCGGCGCCTGGGCGGCCAAGCTGGACGCCGACTTGGGCGGTGGCGGTATGGCCGCCGACACGCGTTTCTTCCCCAACGGCGACGACTTCCGCGGGCTGCGGGTGCACCAGACCCGGCTGGCCGGCGGCGACGCCTCCAGCGACTCCTACTGCTTCACCGGATAAGCAGGCGATCGGTGATGAACGGCCAGGCGGTGGTTCACGCCACCGGGCCCGGCGGCTTTGCGCACACCCCGGCCGTGCCGCCCGGCGCGGTGCTGGCCGGGGCCAGCCTGGTGGCCGCGGCGACCGTGGCCGGGGGGTGGCTGGCCCGCCGCCGTCGCGGGCACCGGGAGACCTGGTTCGCGGCCGCCGCGGGCGCGCTGCTCATCATCGCGGGGTTGCACCTGCTCCCCGACGCGTGGGCCGGGGCCCGCGCCGCGCGGATCTGGCCAGGGCTGGTGCCACTGGCCGCGGCTGGGGCGTTTGCCGCCGCGGGCCTGGCCGCCCGCGCCGGGTGCGGCTGCCAGCACCACAACCAGCATGCCAGCGGCGCGGGCACCGCGGCGGCGCTGGCGGCCCACCGGTTCCTGGAGGGCTCCGCCATCGCGCTGGCCGGATCGGTGGCGGTCGCGGTGGCGCTGGCCGCGCACGCGTTCGCCGAGGGCCTGGCCACCGCGGCGCTGCTCGGCGGCCAGCCACGCCGCGTGGCGGGCTGGCTGGCCGCGATGAGCCTCAGCCCGGTCATCGGCGCGGCTGCCGCCGGCGCGTTCCCGGTCCCAGCGGCGGCCGGGCCGCTGCTGCTCGCCCTGGCGGCCGGGGTCCTCGCCCAGGCCGCCCGGGTGAGCCTGCGCGCGGCCTTCCACGGCCTGCGTACCAGCCGGCTGCTCATTTTCCGTCCGGCCGCAACCACCGCGATAGCCGGCATCCTCACCGCACTGGCCGTGCACGCGGCCAGCTGAGCCTCCAAACACTCGCCGCAACGCGTGGGGTGTCTAACTCCGACAGGGCTGCGGCGCACCCAGAAACGCCCGCTCACGCACGAGAGTGAGCTTCGACCGGACCCGGGACCGCTGAGCCAGACGGCGACACGCCCTGGGCGAGCCGCTCTCGGCGGATATAGCTCGGGCTGCCCGATTCAGGAGCGAGCCATTGAACTGGATGAAGCGGCCGGGCCAGGGCGTATCCGGCGGCCGCTATGTCTGGAGTTCCTCGTGGGCCTGTGGTCAGGCTGCCGTTCGGTGCCGGAACAGCCAGGAAGCTGCGGCGAACGAGACGACCAGGATGGCAATGCAGTAGGCGACGGCAAGCCACGCCTCGTGGGCGACGGCCGCGCCGGTGGAGGTGTGGCCCATCCACAGTCCGCGCATGGTCTCGATGATCGGCGTGAACGGCTGGTGCCCGGCGAAGTCGCGCAGCGCCCCGGGCATGGTGCGGGCGGGGACGAACGCGGTGCTGACGTAGGGGATGAACATGAGCACGATGCTGAAGCAGTTCGCCGCCTCTACACCCTCGCCGGCTTGGCCGCGGATGGTGGCCCACAGCTGCTCGCGGCTGCGCGGGTCGAGCCCGGTCGTGGGTTCGTCGAGGAACAGCAGCCGCGGTCGCTGGACCATGCTGATCGCAAGATCGAGGCGGCGTCGCATGCCGCCGGAATAGGTCGCGGCTCGCCGGTCGCGGGCGGCGAAGAGGTCAAAGGCGGCGAGCAACTCGCCGGCCCGTGTCTTCGCCGCTCGCCGGGGAACGTGCCAGAGCCTGGCCATCATGTCGAGGTTCTCCTGCCCGGTCAGCTTGTCGTCGATGGCGGCGTACTGGCCGGTGAGGCTGATCGAGCGCTTCACGCCAGCCGGGTCGGTGAGCAGGTCGTGGCCGGCGATCGTGGCCGCGCCCGCATCGGGACGTATCAGAGTGGCCAGGATGCGCACCAAAGTGGTCTTGCCAGCGCCGTTCGGGCCGAGCAGCGCGAGGATCGAGCCGGTCTCGACGGCAAGAGTGACATCATCAAGTGCGGCCAGGGCGCCGAAGGACTTGCAGATCCCGGCGCCTTGACCGTGGGGTACCGGCCGCGTGTCCTTCGCGTCGTTGATCCGGATCCGCCGTCGGCGTCGGGGCCGGCGGAGCTGGGCACGCCGCTGACCGCGGCGGCGGGTGTGCTGGCGTGGTGCCGGGATTTCTGCGAGTTCCATGGCGCGCATCAGGCGGCTGGGCTGTACCCGGTGTATGAGATCTTGACCGGGACGAAGTTCCTGGGCAACTACTGGGATGGCGATTCGGTGCTGATGGGGTTGCGGGATGCGCTGTTCGGCCGCAGCGCGGCCGTCGCGACCGCCGCGCCGGAGGCGGCCCGCGGGGCCTTCGGCTCGGTGGGGGAGTTCGACTGGGTGTGGACGCTGATTTCCGCCGGGGGCGGTGGCGACGCTGCGGGATGTGCGGGTGGCGCATCCGGCTGAGCTGCTCTGCGCGGCTGCGTGAGAGTGCGCTGCCGATGACGTTGGATCCGCCACCCGCGCCACGTCGCCGCTGCCATCGGCGGGGTGCTGCCGCGCTGCGCGGCGGGGCGCCGGACGACGATCAGCACGCCGATGACGATGAGCGCGAATCCGAGGAGCTGCCCGGGCGGCGGCCACTGGGCACGCGCGGCGTACACGTAGGCGTAACCGGCGACGGTCTCCACATTCACCAGCATTCCAGCTGACACGGTGGACAGCCGGGCGGAGGCCAGGTTCCAAAGGAAGGTCCCGCCCCATGAGACGATCACGCCGAGCACGAGCGAGCCACCGACCAGCCAGGTGACGCTCCGAACGTCGCTGGGGCGGCCAATCTGGTGGGTGACGACGGCGAGGGGAAGGCCGATGAGGGTTATGGCACCGGTGAATAGCCCCACCAGCGTGGACCAGCTAGCGTTCGGCACCTCGGGGTTGCGGCTCAAGAACCTGGCGTTCGCCAGCCCGTACCAGGTCCATAGGGCGACGGCGCCGAAGGCGGCCAGGAGGCCCAGCACCTTGCCGGTGACGGAGCCGCTGCCGGGGGAGGCCGCGACCGCTGGGATGTTGGCGAACAGCAGCCCTGCGGTGACCAGCCCGACCGGAAGCGCCAGCTTGCGCCAGGCGTAGGCACGAGAAGCGATATTACCGGCCAGGGCCAGCGTGACCGGGATGCAGCCGATGACGATATCCGTGACCGGAGCGCCGATCAGCTCGATGCCGAGCACCAGCAAGAGGTAATAGCCGACATTGCCGGTGATGGCGAAGGCCAGGGCGGGGCGCCAGTGCCGCCGGGTAAGGCCGCGCAGGCTGCGGCCGCCCAGAGCGAACAGGATCGCCGACACGGCGCCATAGGCGAGGTAACGGCCGCTGGTCACCGCGACCGCCGACCACCCGTGCAGCAGCACCGGGACCAGAAAGGCCAGGCCCCACACGAGCCCGGCGGCACTGCCGGCCGTGACGCCACCCAGGCTGCCTGCGCTCGCTGCGCCACGTCTCCACGCCATGTTGATCCCTCACTTCCACTCCCGTGGTGGTAGCATTAATGTATGCAGCATACACATAGTCGGCTGGAGAACCTCCTCGGGGTGCTTGCTTTGGCGCTGGCCGACCAGATGACCCAGGCCACCGCCACCGCTGCGGGCCAGGGCGGAGGCGCGCCGGCGGCACTGGTCCAGATAGCCGATTACCCCGACCTGACGATCGAGGAGCTGCGCCGCCGCATCGGGCTAACCCACTCCGCCGCGGTCCGGCTAGTGGACAGACTTGCCGCCCGCGGGCTAGTGCTGCGCAGCCGCGACCAGGCCGACGCGCGTACCGCCCGGCTGCGGCTCACCGCGCCGGGCATGACCCAGGCCGATGCCGTCCTGACGGCCAGGAGCAAGGCGATCGCCACGATAGTGCGGCGGCTGCCGCTTAGCCGCCGCCGTGCTCTGGAGTCGCTGCTCGATGAGATGCTCATGGACATGCCATCGACGTCCGAACACGGAACCCGGCTGTGCCGCCTGTGCTGCCTGCGTGACTGCCCAGCTGACCGGTGCCCAGTGGAGCTGCGCTATCAGGAACTGCTGAGTCAAGGACGCTGACCGGCCGCAGTGGGGGCCGTATATCATCGAGAGCCTTCGCGCAGGCCCTGCGAAGCCCGGACGATCGTCTCGGCGCGTTCATCACCGAGCCCGAAAGCTACCTCCCCCCGCTGCCAAACGAGCCCGACCACGGCGGCTTCGCGGTACCGCTGTGCCTCCGCTGTGACGAAGGCGAACTGCGGCTCATCACCACCCTGACCTCCTTCGCGACCGCGGTTGACGTCACTCTCGCGGAGCTGCGCCTCGGACGGCCGGCTCTTGGTGGATCAAAACGCGATGCCAGCGGCGCGGGCGTGCCATTGCACGCAGCCGTTAAGGAAAAGCCAACATCGGCCCTTGCGGGCTAAGCGGCACGCGACCAGGGCGTCTGTTATCGGCGGGTTGCTCGCCCGGTCTCCTTAACGGCTGCGCTCAGTGGCACCCGCCAGCGCCGCGACAGCGCAGCATCCGCGCGGTGCCAGTGCGTTAGCCGGACGTGGAGGTGAGAATCCGCCTTGCCGACGGCTGCACTTGGCTGCCGGAAGCGAACGGTGCTGGGACGAGGAGTTCGACGTTGCGGTCTTGAAGTCCGCCGCGCCGTGCGTCGGTCCGGTCCTGCCAGTCGTTTGCGGCCAGTTCGCGTGACAGCGCCGCGAGCGATGACGTGGCCGACAGCGTGCTGCCGCGGGCGATAGGGCCTGAGTGGTCGAGGATCGTGCCAAAGATCGATATGGTCCCGTCGAGGTTGTCGACGATCTCCACGGTCCGCGATTGTTCCGGCCAGTCGATGTGCGCGGCGGTGTTGAGCTCCCAGAAGCCACCGGGGATCGCCGCTCCGTTCGGCCTGGCGTGAGGGATGACCTCGTTGCGGTGCGTGTGACCGTTCACCCAGAGAATCACGTTGGGATAGCGCAGAAGAAGCCCGGCGACCTCGTCCCCGCCGATGCGCCCGCTGCCCGCTGGCACGTTGTCCATCGTGCCGACGGTGTGGTGGCTGAAGATGACCACGTACTTGTTGGAGCGTCCCGGGCGGCTGACCACCTCGCCGTTCTCTGCGAGCCACCGGCTGCTCACTGCCTGAAGCTGGCTCTCGAGCCAGGTGAATTGACCCGGGTCGAGGGAACCGTTTGGCCCGCCGGCGCTGACAACCGTGTCGAGCACGATCCCGCGAATCCGGCCAATGTCGAACGTGTAGTACGCAGTGCTGTTGCTGATGTTGCCGGCGGTGAACCCATGCCCGACAGGGCTACCCGACGTGTTGAAATGCTCGGCCACCGTGGTCGCGCGGTCGACGATCCGACGGTCGGGGTCAGGCGTGACGACGCGGCGGCCGCCCTGGGCCAATTCAAGATTGATCGCGCTGGGATCCTCCCGCAGCAGTGCGAGAACGAATCCGATCTGAACATTCAGTGGTTGCGCGAGGATCGGCGGAGGGAGACTGGTCAGCTTCACCGGCCCGGTGGCAAGCGACTGAAGCAGCGGGCTCCGGGGCACGTTGCCTTGCACGAGCCCGTCATGGTTTCCGTATGCCGCATACCAGGGCAGGCCGAGGCCGGTCGCCTCGAAGGGCGCCCGGCCGGCGTCCAAAAGCCCGGGCACGGCCGGGAAGCCGAAGGTGGACGCCGGGTTGCCGAACCCACTTTCGGGGTGCCAGTAGTACGGATCTGGCGTGATGTCATCCATCACCCCCTCATAGCGGTTGGGGTCGCCGGAGTCAGGACGCACCGTACGGCCGTCGAGCAGGTCGATGTACCACCGCAACTCGTTGTGCTGGCAGTTGTCGGTGTTGTCCCCGGTGACGATCGCGAACTGCAGCGGGCGGCCGGTGGACGGGCCTCGTTGCACCTGCCGCAACCGTGCGACCATCGCGTCCCCCACCTGTGCGCTCAGTAGTTCTTGCGGGCGGTACGCGCTGGCGAAATCGGACAGGCCCGGAACGCCGCCGTAGGCGTCGAAGAACTCGAATCGAGCCGGAGACTGCACGTCCGTGACATGGATATCGGTGAGTTGTGCGAAACACGCCAGGACGCGGCCACCGCCCGCCTCGTGACTCGTGAACCCCGCCAGGTCGCCGCGCACTATGTAAGGCTCGCCGGGCCCGGACGTCAGCGTGGCGTAGCCGCCGGCGTTGGCAGCACCGCGCACGATCACCTGCTCCAGGGTCGTCCCCGCCGTCAACGGCGGCGGCGACGCTAACGCCCTGCGGGCAGGGAACGGACCGAAGCCGGTGAGCACCACAGCTCCGGTAGCGCCCAGCATCCCTTCGAGAAACACCCGTCGCGTCATGTCCATCAAGACCCGCCCCTATCATCGTGATGACACTAAAGCACCACACGAGCGGGTGCGTCGAGACCCCGGACAGGGCAAGAACCAGGTGCTGCTGTCAGTAGCTGCGCGAGAACACGTCGGCCTGGTTCTCGATGACTCCCGTGGCTGTGGTGACCACGTTTCGGTTGTCGCCCCAGCTGACGAAGCGGCGGGCGCCGTTCGACGCGATCTGGTTGTAGTCCCCCATGTAGCACGCCGCGATGATGGGGTCCTGGTTCGGATTCGTTTGGTAGATCGGGAAGGGCACTGTGCTCAGCGCCGTCTCGCCTGAACTGACGGGCGCAGAGGCTGGCGTAGCCAGCGTCAGGTCTTCTTTGTCGGTGCGCAGCAGGTCGGGTCCGCCGCCGGGAGCCCGTACCCGTTCGTACCACATGGCGTGCAGGCCGCTCGCGTCGGTCACGATGGCTGGTTGGTACCGGTCGTTCATGAATCCAGTGCGGACCGGGCCGCTGATCACCTGTGGCGGGCTGAAGATCCTCGCGCCGTCGGTGGAGTAGCTCAGATAGATGCGGGTGGCGTTGGCGAAACCACCGCCCGTGCCGTTCGGCCGGTCATTCCAGGCGAGGTAAAGAGTGCCATTGCTATCGAGGGTGCTGCTGGGCGCTTCGAACTGGCGGGAGTCGTGGCCCGGCGCGGTCTCGATCACTCCGAGGTCCGCGAACCCGCAAAACCGCAGGACATCCCCGGCGCCCAGAACCCGTGCGGCGCGGGTGACCCGCAGAACGGTGTCACTGGCCACGTCGACCGCGGCGGCGAACTGCGTTCCGGTTGTTACGTCGGGGTTGGTGGTACACGCGGCCTGGTCAAACTGCTCCCACGTCACGTACAGGGTCCCTCCGGCGGGGACCGGGTGCGAGCCCGGCGTGGTCGGTGCGCACGTGTCGGGGGAGGAGATCTGCGTGGTTCGCCAGTGCACCCCGTCGGTGGAGTCGGACAGCATCACCGGCCCCTGGACGAACGAGTGTGCGTAGGACGTCCACGTCAGGTAGAAGTGCCGGTTTCCCTGGGCGTCCCGCCCGATGGACAGCAGTTCCTTGTCGGCGAAGAACGTGCGGGCGTTGCCCACGTTCACTGGAATCGAGAGCAGGCGGAAGGTGTCGGTGCCGACCGGCATCTCGTAAAGCGCGATCAGGGAATTGGTGAAGTGTCCCTGGTAGGCCAGGGTCGCATAGTAGACGTTGCCCTGGTCGTCGGCCGCCAGTGACGGGTCGCCGATGGGCTGGACCCCGCCGCTCCACGGCAGGTCGCCCATGTCGGTGAAGCTCTTTCCCCCATTGGTGGACACTGAGTAGCCGCTGAGGTTGATGGCCGGCACGCAGCACACCAGGGAGTCGTTGAAACCGGCGACGACCTTGTTACCGACCGCCACCACCGATGTCTCGCTCTGCGTGTTCTGGGGCGAGCCGTCGTCCTCGGCCAGGCAGGTCACCTGAACGTCGCTGGTGGAGCTGGTCTCGGCGGGACAGGGCCTGCCCGCATTGACAGGCGACGGCTGGCGCAACCGCCCGCTCAGCACCCCGGCAAGCACGTCCCCGGCCGCCGAGACGTGATTCTTCGGCAAATACCACTCAGGGTTCCCGTTGCCCGCCGCCGCCGGCGCAACGGTTCCCGATATCACTCCGGCCCCGAGCACCGCGACCGCCACCACAGTTACCAATGCGTAGGGCCTCATCACACACCCCCAACTCCGCAGCCACCTCGCCACGTGAACCCACAGGGATCGGGCCAGGGACGAGCTAACCGGAAGCGGGTCCAAGATGCCGAACACCCAGGCAGGCCGCGCGTACGGATTTGACCATCCTCTCGGCCGAACCGGCTGTCAAGCCCGCCGGGCCTGGCGACCGAAACCAAGATCACCTCGGCAATCAACCGAGCCGCATCACCACGGCGCGGCTTCGACAGCCGGACAGCACTCGCCGAATGCACGCATAATGCCTCCGCGCGCGTTGCACTGACAGCGCTGGGTGAGGCGGGGCGGTCAGTCCATGAGGCGTGCGGCAAGATCGCCCGGGTGCGTGCGTGGCTCACCCGCCGCCTCGGGTCGTGCCCGGCGGCGCGGTCATGAGTAGCTCAGCTGCTCATCCCAGTCGGTTCCGCGTCCTTCGGGGGTGAGGTCGAACAGGTTCCAGAGCGGCTCGATCGTGCCGACATGCCGGTACTCCTGCCCGGGATCAGGGGGCGCGTAAAGGAGCTCCGAGCCCCAGAAATGACGGATCGTCTGGGCGTCGCGGTGGAACACATTCAGCATCGGCATCTGCGATCCATCCGCGGTCTCGGCGAAGTAGTCACGGTTGTAGGTGTTGCCGGCCGAAGACAGCAGGCGCAGCCGCCGCCAGCCGCGCTCCGCCGCGAAACCGAGGATGCGCGGCAGCGGGGACTTCGCGACGGCGACGAGGTTGACGCGCTGGGTGACGTGGCCCGCGGCGCCCTCAAGCTGATCGAGCAGGGCCGTGCACGACGGGCACGGGCCCTCCGCGAGCGGCAGGCGAGCCGTCTGACCGCCCGCAGGCCCCGGCCTCTGGTCGCCGGGGTCGCGCGGGAACATCATGCTGTAGATCACGAGCGAGTCCTTGCCGGGCGCGAACAGCTCAGACAGTCGCACATCGGCCGGGCCGCCGTCCGGTCCTGTCCCATGGAAGACGTAGTCTTCCGGGACAGCCCCGCCAGCTGGCAGCTCACGCCTCCCGGCGGCCACGGCCTCGGTGGCGCGGCGCAGCTCGATCTCCTGCGCGAGCAGCCGATCGCGCGCCGCCCGGTACTTCGGTGACTCTCCTGGAAACGTGATGCCCATGGTTTCACCTCTCATTGACTCGCCGGGCAGCTCACGGCCGGCAAACACCACCGGCAAGGAATTCCGACGATCTCCACGACGCCCGGCGTCGGCTGGAGCCTTGAGTGTCCGAGAAACGAGACCGGCAGAAGTCCCGGAAATCATCGGTCGTGGTGGGAACCCCTCGGCTGGACTGCCCCAAGATCCGCAGCCCGCAGGCCGCCGACCGGTGGACCTGGCTTGTCATCGCTAGCCACACCCAGCTCCGGCTCGCCCGGAACCTGGCCGCCGACCTGCGCCGCCCCTGGGAAAGACCCTGCGCGCCGGACCGGCTCACCCCCGCCCGGGTCCGCCGCGGATTCCGGAACCTCCACGCGAAGACCAGCCATCCCGCCAGCGCGCCGAAACCCGGCAAGCCCGGGCCCCGGGCGGCCGCCCGGCTCGAAGAACCGGCGGCCAGCCGAACGTCACGACGTCGGAAAGAACCCCAAAACAGACGCAACAAGAGCTACGCGTCACGAAGCAGAAGGGTTAAACGGCAAGCTTAAGAGCGGGGGAGGCCACGCTGCGCCTATTGTGCTTTTCCCGCGGTAGGGCCAGGCTCGGGATGTCGGTGGCGGAGCCCGCGGTGCGGGCCGCCCTCTCGGGGCTGGAGGAGACATGAAGCGACTCCACTCGGCGGCCATAGCAGTGTTGTTCACGGCTCCGCTTTCCTTGACGGCTGGCGGGGCATCTGCCGCCCCGCCCGGCTCCGCATGGGATTCGAGCGTGCCGTTCACGAACGTCGTCGCCAGCTCCCCGACGACAGGCGGCGGCTACCCCGTACCTCCAGGCTCGCGGGTCCCGGAGGCGGGGACCTGCCGCGAGGGTCCGTTCAACGCGAACCACTCCGAGTCATGGCTCGCCGTCAAGCCTGGTACCGAGGACCTCGTCGGCACGTCGAAGTTCTTCTTCGACGAGTACTCGACCTTCTACATGTTCTACCTCGGCGCGTACCAGATTCTGGGCGGGACGCCGTCGGGCAACAACCAGGTCCAGGGCTACGACTGCGTCTCGACCGGCACGCAGGACATGCCGCCGAGCTGGACCGACGCGACCGACCCCAACGCGGACTTCGACACCAAGGGCCGCGTCTACCAGACGGTGCTGCCGTTCAACTCGTTCTTCGACGCAACGAGACTCCATCCGGACGGCGAGATCGACTTGTCCTACAGCGACGACATGGGCCGCCACTGGGTGAAGGGCAACGGCGGCGTGCCGCTCGAGCCGCCGAACAATGCCTCGGCGCTGCAGCTCGGGCACGTCGAGGACAAGCAATGGGTCGCCGTCAACCACATGGTCGGCAACAAGTTCCAGGACCACGTCTACGCGGCCTGGGCGGTATTCAACGGCCAGTCGATCAAGGTACGGATTGCGGTCTCCCGCGACCGCGGCCAGACCTTCGACAAGGCGGTCACGATCAGCATGCCATCCGAAGTCGGCCCTGGCGTCACCTACGTCTACCCGGAGATCGACGGGGCGGGCAACCTCTACGTCTCAGTCGTGTCGTTCCCCCCGAACGGCGGCTCGTCGACGATTTACGTCGCGCGCTCGACCGATGACGGCCGCACGTTCAGCGCGTTCGTCCCGATCACGACGGTGACCATCCCGCCTGGCGAGGTGTACCCGAACACGCGCTTCCGCAGCGGCATCGTCGAGAACTTCGCCGCCAGCCCCACCTATCCCAACCACCTCTACCTCACCTACGAGGACTGGGATCCGGTCGCCGGCCAGGCAGACGTGAAGTTCACGCAGTCCACCAACGGAGGCGTCACCTGGACGACGCCAGCCGTGGTCAACGACAACATCGACGCGCCGGGCGTGCCTACCGACCAATTCCAGCCGTCGGTGGCGGCCGGCCCCGGCGGCGCGGTCGCCGTCGCGTTCTACGACCGCCGCAAGGCCTGCCCGAACGACCCGAGCGTCCTGCCTGCCGACGTCGGGCGCACGAACTTCTGCATCGACACCTCGTTGCAGGCGTACAAGGACAGCGGCAACGGGGCTGTGCCGGTCGGAGCGAACGTGCGGATCTCGAAGGACACCTGGGATCCAGAGCAGCCGGGACAGCACCTCGGCGGCCTCTCACAGTACCCATGCGCCGGAGCCACGGATCCATGCCAAACGGGCCGTGGGTTCATCGGCGACTACTTCGGGCTCGCGGTCTCCGCGCAAAACATCTACGCGCTCACAGTCTCGACTCACTACCCCTCAACAGTGACTGCAGACGAAGGCGGCCCGATCTACTACCAGCAACAGGTGCTGGCCACGGTGCCGCGCATCGGCTTCGGCACCGGCTACTGAATCGGGAGGAGGGCGGGCCGTCCGAGCCCTTGACCGGCCAGGATGCCTGACGCTCGCCTGGTCGCCGAGCGCATCACCTGTCACTGCAAGCGCCTGAACGGTGTTTCTGGTTGGAGCCGGCGAAGAGGAGAATTGGACCTTGTCGGCTGGCTGCCGCTCGACCGTGCACCGGGCCACCGCGATGCCCTTTCCCTGCCCACCTGAGGCAGCCCGTCGCGCAGCAGCGACGGCATCCTTGCACACCGTCAAATCCCGGCCTGCCGGGTCCCCACAAACCGTTCGGCGCCGCGGAGGTCAGTGGCCACCTCACGCTGGGCCAGGTGAGCTGCCCGCGGGGGGCTGTGCCAGTGCGGCGTCTACCGTGCGCTGCAGTTGGTTGAGGTGCGCGAGGTCGTGGCCAGCAATCTTTTCGATCATGCGGCGGATGTCTTCACCTCCTTGCTCGCCGTGGACGCCACTACGAGCCCAGTCCCCGGGTGCCAGGCTGCGGATCAGGTGGGTGTTGGTGGTACGCAGCGCCGAGAAGCCATCGAGCAGTCTGGCGGGAGCTGGGTGGGGGAGCTGGGACCAGGCCTTCTCGTTGTATCCCGGGTAGGCGGGGTTTTCTTCGGTGAGCACGAGGCGCCAGCGGAACCCGTAGACGATGTCGACGTCCAGGAGGTGGCCGACTATCTGGTGGGCGTTCCACTCGCCCGGTCCGAGCGGGGTGAACCAGCCCGCCTCGCCCAGGCGGGCACACAGCTCGCGTACCTGCTGGGGGGTCTGGGCGTAGACGTCCAGCGCGTCGCGGTCGCCGAGCGTGGCCAGCAGCGCCCGCACATAGGCGCCGGGCTCGCGGGTGGCGTCGGGTATCGTGATCGCTTCGATCACGGTCTCGCTCCGTTCTTGCGGTACCGAGGTGAACTTCGCTGCGTCGGGGGCTGGGTCAGGCCACAAGACCCCAGTCCGCCGGTTTTTCCTGACCGCTCCGCACCGGCCGCTTCCCTTCGGTGGGGTGGCCTTCGCGGATCCAGTACTCGATTCCGCCGATCATCTCCTTTACTGGGCGGCCGAGCGCGGCCAGCCGGTGAGCACCCTTGGTCGCGGCGTTGCACGATGGGCCCCAGCAGTAGGTGACGGCCGGAAGGCGAGGCAGGTCCCGCACGCGCTCTTCGCTGATCTCCTGCCAGGGCAGGCTGATAGCGCCAGGGATGTGGGCCTTGTTGTAGTTGGGCGTCGGGCGGCAGTCGACGATCAGGAAATCGGCCGCGCCGCCCTCGACCGCCTTCCACACATCGGCGCAGTCGGTTTCGTAGGCGAGCTTGCCGCGGAAGTGCTGGGCCGCTTGCCCGGCATCCGCCGGGGGAGTGGCCATCGCCGGTGAGCCAGCCGGTGCTGTCAGCTCAACCTCCCTCTGACTGACCGGCTCGTGACTGGCAGAGCGGTCGGGAACTGTGCCGAGGACCTTCCGGAATGCGTCCTTCTTGCGGATCTTGCCGTCGGCGAACTCAAAGATGTCGCAGCCGCGGATCGTGGTGATCCGGCCGCCCGGCCCGGTCTCGGTGAAGGACCAGTCGGCGACGCCGGCGTTCCCGGCGATGAGGGCAGCGCCGTCGCGGCGTTCTCGCCCATGGTCGTAGGCCAGCATCTCAGCGAAGCCCCGGCGCACCTCCTCCGGGCCGCGATAGGTGGTGCCGGGTTCGGGTCCAACCGAGGCGTGGTAGACGCAGTCGCCGGTCATGAACGTCATCAAGGCATCGACGTCCCCGGCCGCCCACGCCTCGCCGAACTCCCGCAGCCGATCCAGCGTCATCGGCGGCACATTCTCGGTCATAGACACGCCGGTCTCCTTCCTTGCCTGGCTCCGCTTGAGCCTTCGTACCGGGCCGGATCGCTGGTCGGCCGGTTGGCTCGCGCGTCTGCCCGGGTGGGCGTGCGCGGAGCCGTCTGTGTGGCTCGAGCGTGCACTTCCTCCCAGCAGGCTCGGCCAGGCCTGGCCAGGATGACAGTGGCACGAATGACACGTTCCGCTAAATTATTGCCATGCACCATGTCGCCGTTGCGGTCATTCCGGATGCCCCGATCTTCGAGCTGGCCGTGCCATGCGAGGTCTTCGGCATCCCTCGCACCGAACTGGTGAATCCCTGGTACGGGTTCCGTCTGTGCGCCGCTGGTCCCCAGGAGACGGTCGTCGCGGCCGGGTTCCGGCTGCAGACCCGCTACACGCTGGACGACCTCGCCACCGCCGACACGGTCATCGTCCCGGCCTGCGCCAGCGTGCACGCCGCCCCGCCGCCCCCGCTGCTCGAGGCGGTCCGCGCCGCGCACGCCCACGGGGCCCGCGTGGCGGCGATCTGTTCCGGGGCGTTCGTGCTGGCGGCGGCCGGCCTGCTGAACGGGCGGCGCGCCACCACGCACTGGTTGCACGCCGCCGAGCTCGCCCGCCGCTTTCCCCGGATCCGGGTCGACGCGTCCGTGTTGTACGTCGAGGACGAAAGGATCTTCACTTCGGCCGGCACCGCAGCCGGGCTGGACCTGTGCCTGGAGCTAGTCCGCCGGGACCACGGGAGCACAGTGGCAAACGCCCTTGCCCGCCGGCTGGTGATCCCGCCGCACCGCGACGGCGGCCAGGCGCAGTACGTCGAGGCGCCAGTCCCGCCGGATAGCGGCGGGAACCGGCTCGCCAACCTGCAGGAATGGGCGCTGCAGCGGCTTGACCAGCCGCTCACCCTCCAAGATCTCGCGGACGCTGCCCACATGAGCACGCGGACCCTGGCTCGCCGTTTCTCCAGCGCGCTCGGGACAACCCCGCTGCAATGGCTGCTGCGGCAACGCGTGCGACGCGCCCAAGAGCTGCTTGAGTCCAGTGACGAGCCCGTGGACCGCGTCGCAGCGCTCGCCGGTTTCGGCACCGCGCCCAACCTGCGCAGGCATTTCAGCCGCCTCTGCCGGGCGTCTCCTACCGCGTACAGACGCGCGTTCAACCAGACCAAGCCGATCTCCTCGCGCACAGGAGGTCAGGGGTGAGCAAGCTCCGCAGGGGGACGATCCCCCCTCCCGCAGAACCAACTGGATGTCATTCCTCCAACTCCTTCAGGCGTCCCCTGCCCGACTTCTATGTCACTGGCGCGAGTGGCGCGACCGGGACGCCTTCGCCGTGAGCCGCCTGGTCGACGGGACAGTAGGGCCGGGTGCAGGCAGGGAAGTCGCAGAGGCGGCAGATGTGTCGTGCGCTCCAGCGATCGCCGGTCAGGCCGGCGAGGAGTTTCTCCAGCAGGATGGCCAGCAGGTGGCGCTCGCTCGCCGAGAGCGGCGCGAGGGCCTCGGCGAGGGTTTCACCGCGCCGGCGCAGCGCCTCGACAGCTGTCGTCTCGCCAGCTGGCGTGACGACCAGCGCCACCGAGCGGCCGTCACGGCCGCTTCGCCGCTCGACGAGCCCATCGGCCTCCAGGCGGTCGACCAGGCGCACCGTCGCCGAATGCGAAAGCGCCAGCACGCGCGCGAGCAACTCGATCGTGTGACCGGGGCGAAGGCGGATATGCACCAGCGCCGCAACGCCGCTGAGGCCGCCGCGCTCACCGTGGGTCAGGGTCTCGTTGAGCCGGTCGGAGACGGCGAGGGCGACGGCGCCGAGAAGGTTTCCCTGGCGGGACTCACGGAAATACGTGCGTCATGCATATATTGCCTGACGAAGCTAGGCAACAAGCGCTGGGTGCCTGGGCAGACGATTTCGGCCCGTTCCGGGACGCCCAGGGCACCCGGGTATGGCTGAACGCCGCGCACCAAGGCCCGCTGCCCCACGTCGCCGCCACCGAGGCCCGGCGCGCGCTCGAATGGAAGCTCGCGCCGCACCGAATCACCGACGACGCGTTCGTCGAGGTGCCGCGGCGCCTCCGCGAGCTGCTCGCCCGCCTCGTCGGCGCCCCGGCCGAAGAGATCATCCTCGGCAACAGCGCTTCTCACGGCCTGAACGTCCTCGCGAACGCGCTCCCCTGGCGGCGGGGGGACGAGATCCTCGTGCTCGCCGGCGACTTCCCGGCGACGGTCTTTCCCTGGTTCGTTACCGAACGCCACGGAGTACGCGTTCGTCAGCTCCGCCTCGAGCAGCCGCTGCTGCGGCCGGAGCGGCTGCAGAATGAGCTCCGCCCGAACACGCGGGTCGTGTGTGTCAGCTGGGTTCAGTCCCTAAGCGGGCACGCGCTCGACCTTGACGGCCTCGGCCGCGCCTGCGCTCAGGCCGAGGTCCTGTTCGTCGTGAACGCCACCCAAGGAGTCGGCAACCGGCCGCTGGACATCGACCGCCTGCCGCTGGCGGCTGTGACGAGCTCCGGCTTCAAATGGCTCTGCGGCCCCTACGCCACGGGCTTCTGCTGGATCCGCCCCGACGTCCTCGAGACGCTCAAGCCGATCCAGGCCTACTGGCTCGCACTGCCCGATGGCGCAGCCCTCGACCTGGCCCACGAGGGAGAGCACCGCCCCCGAGACGGTCTCGGTGCGCGGGCATACGACATCTTCGGAACCGCCAACTTCCTCAACTTCATGCCCTGGGCCGCGGCGCTCCGGTATCTGCTAGCGCAGGGCATAGAACAGATCGCGGCATACGACACCGCCCTGGCAAGCCGCCTGGTAACCGGGCTTGAGGCGAGCGACTTTCGCGTCCTGAGCCCGACGGCCACAAAAGAGCGTTCAGCCATCACGGTCATCACTCATCGCGAGACGAGCCGCAACTACCAGGTCTTCCAGGCACTGTTGAACGGCGGTATCGACGTCGCGATGCGTGGTGGCAATATCCGCTTCTCACCCCATCTCTACAACACGACCGAAGAGATCGACCTCGCCCTTGAGACCTTGAAATCTATTTGAGTCAACCGTGCCACGCCGCCGAGGCGTCTCGAAGTCTAAGTCGCCGGCACCTGGTGCTGGGTTGCGGGCGGCTCGTGCGCCGTTAGGCCCGGCACTTGGGCTGTCCGGACGCCCGCAGCGCCGTAGCTGCATCCAATCCGAATCCCGAACGGCTGCGCTTTCAGCCGCCTGCCTGACAGGGCTCTCCAGCCGCGACGGATCCGGCTGGCGTGTTTGCGCCGCGCGGCCTGCCGTGGCGGTCACGCGGCTGAGCTACGAGTGGGTACTCTCACGAGAACTAGCCATCAGCAACAGCCCAGTTCCGATAGGGGCGGCTCATGAACATCCAGCACCCTGGCCCAGTGCCCGGTTTCAACCTCGAGTATCCGATGTCGCTCGGCGTCTTCGACAGTTACCAGCAGGCGCAACGCGTCGTCGACTACCTCTCTGACAACAACTTCGAGGTTCGCAACCTGGCCATCGT
>WNGB01004176.1_pt1 | contig 23845 bp, 23 predicted proteins | sample 5400681 | NCBI WGS metagenome assembly WNGB01 (sample SAMN13153367, study PRJNA577476) | soil metagenome | isolation source: 115 cm soil or saprolite under grassland replicate 2 | place: USA:California | collected 2016-06-15
ATCTACGAGAGCTCATGCTGAGTGCACTCGCATTCGAACGATAGATCGAGCGAGCGTCGCGCGAAATGTGCGCACAGCGTCCTTCCAGCTCGGCAGTCGCTCGCCGTCGTTCGCGGCGTTTCGACGAAGATGGGCCCGCAGCGACGGACTTCCCACGAACGCGCGCAGCGCAGCTCCGAACGCGGACATGTCGTCCGGTGCGACGAGCAGGCCATTTTCGCCCGAGCGCACGATGTCGGGCGCGGCACCCACCGACGTCGAAATCACCGGCACGCCTGCAAAAAGCGACTCGGCGAGAACCATTCCGTACCCCTCGAGCGACGATGGCAGCACCAACCCGTCCGCATGGGCGAGCTCCGTCGCCAAGGCTCGGTCATCGATCGTCCCGGCGAGCGTCACGCATTTCGAAAGCCACGGAGATCTCCCGATGGCCAGACGCACCTCTTCGGCGTAGCGCGGATCGCGCTCCGAACCGCCCGCCACGACGAGCTCCATGTCGAATGCGCGCAGTGTCTCCACAACGTTCAGAAGATCGAGAAGCCGTTTTCGGGGGATGAGGTTCCCCACGAAGAGCAAGTGCACCGCGGGCGTGGCGGTGCGCGTACGGTGCACGCGAGGCAGGCGATCGGCGCCCGGCTCCGCGACGATCACATCGCGCACGAAACCTTCGGCCCGAAGCCGGCACCCGGTCGCGCGACTGGTCGCGAAACAGAGGTGGCTCTGATCGAGCAGAGCCCTCTCGCGATCGAGCAGACGCCTGCCTTCCATCGAGCCGGCGAGCTCCCATCCACTGAGATGGTGCACGACGACGGCGCGCAGGACCCGCGAGGGCACTCCCCGAAAGACCTGAAGGAGCTCGGCAAAACAGAGTTCGTCTCCGACCACGGCATCGAATGCGGCGCTCCGGAGCGCATCGTCGGAGATGTTCGCCCGTTCGAGCGCGACCACCTCGACGGCGTCTCCGGCACCGCGCAATCCTTCGACGATCGTTCGGTCATAAATGTAGCCACCGGTCGTCTGCTCGAGCGAGCCCTGAACGAGCCAGGCGATCCGAAGGCCGTCCGTGCCGTTCATCCGCATGTCTCCGGACCCACCCTTTCAGCCTCGGCTGCGCAGAGCGAGCGGTCGCTCCACCATGGCCCACGCCACCGGTGATTCACGCAAGCGGACGCGAAGCGTCGCCGGCGGTGGCGGCGCCGCATCGGCCGGCAATTGCGAAAGCCGCTCGGACATGAGCTCGGCGATGTGCTCGGCCACCCGCTCGGTGGTCGACGTTCGACCTGGAAACGCCGGGTGATCGTCGAGATTCTTGTAGTCGAGCGTCGCCAGGGCGGCGCGCAGCGTCTCTCGCAGCGCGCCGATATCCATGACGACGTGGTGCGGGCCGAGAACGGTCGTGCAGACCTCGACCTCGATGGCGTACGTCGCCCCGTGAAGCTGCTGGGCAGGGCCGAAGAACTCGTCGGCGAAGCTGTGCGCAATCATGACGTGATCCGAAACACCCAGCGTAAACATGACCGCAAGACCCTGCCGCGGCAGCCGCCGATTGGCAAGTCCGGCGGCAGGACCGTTCAATAATGAAAGACGACCTGCAGCGACGAGCCGGGATTGGCGGCGAGCATCGCGTAGGCGCGCGGCGCCTCATCGAACGAGATCGGCCGGTCGAGCAGCGCATCGAGACGGGAGTCGGCGAGCCAACGGAGCACCAGATCAAAACGGCGGGCCGCATCCCAGCGCGCCGTCTTTTTCGGCGGAAGACGCGAGACCTGGCTGGATTTGAGCTGAATGCGCCGGCGATGGAACGCTTGGCCGAGCGCAACGGCACTCTTACGTTCGCCATAGAACGACGCGACGACGACGGTGGCATCCTGGCCAGCATGCAAAATCGCTTGATCGAGGCAGGTCGGGGTCCCCGTCGCCTCGATGACGACGTCGGCTCGGCCATTCGGCTGGTCTTCCTCGGGTGAGAGCGCTTCGTCCATGCCGAGCGCGAGCGCGGCTTCGCGGCGTCGAGCGGATGGTTCGACGAGACGGATGCGCGCTGCGCCGCTCGCGCGGGCAAGAAACCCGCAGAGGAGGCCGACGATGCCGCCCCCCAAGATCACCACGTCGTCGCCGAGCGCGATCTCTGCGTCCCACACCACGGTGAGCGCGGTTTCGAGGTTCGCGGCGAGCGTGGCTCGTTCGGGCGCAATGGAGGGGGGCACGAAACGCAATCCGTTCCGCGCGAGCACGTGCTCGTCGCCGTGGGTCGCGAGTGCGAAGACGCGACTGCCGGGTGGCGCCCCCTCCGCACGGCTCTCGATGACCTCGCCCACCCAGGCATACCCGTAGCGCCGCGGATAGGTCGGCGTTCCCGGCGAGTCGAGCGAGGGATCGAAGGGTGTCGGACCTTCTCCGCGATACAGCAGGAGCTCCGTCCCTTGGCTGATCGCCGAGGCGAGGGCGCGCGCCCGCACTTCTCCGGTCTCCAGTGGAGAGGAAACGCCGCCCGTTCGGACGACCACGTCGTGCGGCGCGAGGAACCAGAGCTCACGCATGGATGTCATGGGCACCGTCGTTCCTATTTCACGAACTTGGACAAGAGCAGGATATAGGCCACTTGGTATCCGTTGCTATTTTCGGTGACCGACCACGAATCGAGGGGCCAGCTCGTGTTGAAATCCTTGTACGATTTCTGTGGTGGCTGACCTTTGGGTGGGCTGAGTGCTTCCGACGTGCAGACGGCATTGTTCGCGGCGCTCCCGCAGCCGCTCGGGCAGCACGCATCCCAGTCGTAGGTTGGGTTGGGACCTCCCGTCACGAACCCAGCGGGCGGGCCGAACTTCGACATCCCCACGCGGTCCCAGAGCGGGCTCTTGTCGGCAAACCACGAGTGATAAAACTCGTTCACCGAGTTCTCGGCGCCGTGCTCGTACATGTTCGAAAGGTACGCGAGCGCGAATGGGTTCACGCCGTGAAGGTAGTGCAAGTAGCGCTCGGCCGCCCGCTCTGCTTCGCGGTTGACCGCGGCGTCGAGGCCATACGTGACGATGTCGAAGAACATGTTGCCTTGGTTGGACTTGGTCGCGTTGCTTCCCCACGTGTAGTCCTTGAGGTGAGCGAGATAGGGATCGCGATTGTTCCGGAACGCTTGGAAGTTGTCGGCGCTGTCCATGCCTCTTCGATAGGCCGTCCGGATCTCGGTCACCGTCGCCGTCGTTGCGCTGGCCGTCTTGGTGTAGTCGAGCAGTGCCTCTTGCAGCTCGGCCTCGAACGGATAGACGAAAGCGCCGTTGGCGATGAGCCGCGCCTGACGATAGTTGGCATCGAAGAAGGTGCGATAGGCGGTATCGCCCGTGGCGTCGAAAAGATAGACGGCGGCCTCGAGCTTCAGCGCGAGTCGCCCGTAGTCGTCCGTCTCTTGCTGACCCGCTCCGAGACCTTGCGTTCCCGAAGCCGGGTCGTTGTTTCTGAAGAGAACATTGGGATTGGCGGCGGCCCACGCCCACGCCTTGCCGGCCTGGGTACGCAAGGCGTCCGCGTAGCTCGTCATCTCCGGCCTGCCGAGAGAGCGATACACTTTCGATCCGTACGCGAACGCCGCCGCGCCGCTGAGCGTGGCCGACGTGCTCGGGCCGCCGTACAAGCTCGGTCCCGTCGCCGCCGAGGGGGGGCTGGCGCTGCTCTCCCCGACGATCGACAGAATCGATCCTTCGCTGTTTTGCATCCTCGTGAGAAAATCCAGCCCCCATTTGGTTTCGTCGACGATGTCGGGAATCCCGTTGCCGGACTCGGGAATGCCATAGTCGTCCGTGAACGCTGCCGGCGTTTGCGCATACGCATGCAGCAGTCGAATGACGTAGCTCGCCGTCCAATTCGTGTACTTGTTGTAGTCGCCGGCGTCGTACCAGCCGCCCCACAAGTCTTTCTCGGTCGCTGCGTCGCTCGCCTGGTTGTAGAGGCGGCAATGGTGATCTTGCAGAGGCCCTACGTGGCTCGCGCCATCCGCCCACGCGGCGCCCGCATACCGAACGTCCTTGGCCTGGCCGGCCCGTTGATAGAAAAACGTGCGGACCGCCTGCTTCAGGACGTCGCGGTAAGCGAAGTCGGAAATGCTGAATTCGAACGAGCGCACGCTCCGATCGACGTCGAGCACGTAATAATCGCCGCTGGCGGTGACCTGCGAGAAGTCGAACCACCAGGCCACGTCGCCCGAAGACGCATCTTCGGCACCCGAGTTCCATGCCGCGGGAGCCGCCGAAAAGACGCGTGACCCCGACGCCGCGTCGACGAGCGCGTACATCGCCCCGGGCGTGAACGAATCGGAGTTGTCATAGCCAGTCCTGGGCTCGCGAATCACGGCAATCTTGTCGGACTGCGGAAGATAGCCGAACTGATCGACGAGGATGTGCTTGGCGACAGGAGGACCGCCCGCCGACCCGTCGCCGGGCTGGGTCCCGCCGCTGCCCCCCGCCCCGCCGGTGCCCGGGCCGCTGGGTGCGCCGTCATCGCCCGAGGAGTTGCCGCACCCTGACCCTGGCAGCGCAACGGCGGAGGCCAGAACGAACAAGAACCAAGGGCGACGCAGGGGTGACTCTCCTCTCCGCATGCACCTTATGTCGCTCGGCGATCCCACCTTCAGGTCCCTCCCTATTTCTTAGCGCATTGGGTCCCGTTCGTTCGGACGAAGGATTTCACGGCGCCCCGATAGTCCGTACGTGGCTCCAAAGGAGGTCGGCGCTCGATTCGTGTCCGTCGAGCGATACGAAACATTGTGTGGGAGAGGATCGAGATCATCGCACCGGGAGTGTTAAGTGAGAACTGCTGACGAAGTCGTGGGCTTTTGGTAGAGGCACGATCCCGCCCGACACAGGGCTCGTGGCGGGTTTCGTGCGGAGGGCTTCGTCGCATGCCTCGGAGACGAGGCTCACGGTGGAAGAAGAGAGGGATCCATGCTGATTCGATGGTTCACGATGGCGGGTTTGGTGGTGACGGCGGTCGCAGGCGGCTGCGGCAAGTCCGATGACAATCCGTCGACGGCGGGGGGTGCTTGCACGACGGGCACCGAGAAATGCGATTGCTATCCCAATGGTAGTTGCAACACGGGGCTTACCTGCCTGTCGCAGGTCTGCGTCGCGGGGCCGGATGGCGGTGGCACCAGCTCGAGCAGCGCCACCAGCGGAGGGGGCGCCGGTGGGAATGGCTCGTCCGGAGCTGGAATGGGAGGGAATCCGAACAGCACCTCGGCCGGCGGCGCTGCCGGGACGGCGGGCCCGGGAGTGGGAGGAGCGACGGGGGGCGGCGGCAGCCCGATCGACGGCGGTGGCGGGATCTCCGGGGCGGGAGGTGCAGGCGGGAACGGTGGTGCGATTGCCGAAGCGGGCAGCGAGGCGGGTGCCGGTCCGGGTGGCGGAGCAGGAGCGGCTGGCGGGAGCGCGGGATCGGGTGGCGCGGCAGGCGCGGGCGGAACGTCGGGAAGCGCTGGCGACGGCGGCACGGTCATCGACGCGGGCTCGCGGGGGTGCAAGGATCCGACGATCATCGACGACTTCGAGGACGACGACGCCGTGGTGTGCCTTTCGGGGGGGAGGGTCGGCGTGTGGGTCAATGACAATGACCACAGCATCGGCAGCGTTCAGCTCCCGTCTCCCTTCCTGCCGAGCGCGCTCATTCCGGCCCGTGGAGAGAATACGCGCGCGGCGCACACGACAGGCAGTGGGTTCAGCATTTGGGGCGGCGGCATCTCCGCCGGTTTGAACAAATCGCTCGAGGCTAACAGTGTCGCTGCTCCCTATGACGCGAGCGCCTACCGTGCGATCACGTTCTGGCTCAAAGCGGCCCCGGGCACCCAACTCGCAGTCGGCTTCCAGACGGCGTCGACGATCCCGGCCAGCGAGGGCGGTCACTGCATCGAGACCTGCCCGAATCCCGTGCTCGGAGGCTGCTCCCCCGATTGCTACAACCCATTTCGGAGAGTCATCACCATCCCCAACACCGACGATGGAAGCTGGAAGCAGCTGGTCATCAACTTGAACTCGATCGACTTGACGCAATGGAAGATCACCGGTCAATCGTTCGATCGCAAGGAGCTCATCTCGATCTTTTTTTCTGCGGTGGCGCCGCCGACCAGTTTTGAATTCTGGATCGACGATGTAGCGTTCGTGCAGTGACGGCAGGGTCCCGGCCGAGCAGACAGGCGGCAAACCTACCCCCAAACGAGACGCGTGATACATGACTCGAGGATGAAAGTCGCGCTGGCATGGTTCCCCTACGGAGGCATCGAAAAGAAAAATGCCGACGTCGTCATCTTGGAGCTGCAACTGGCAGAAAGCCAGGGGCGTGTCCGTTTTCGTGGCCCACCATCTCCTCGCCGAAGTATGCGACCTTTGTCGCTCGGGCATCTCCACCTTCGAGCGCAGAGTGCTACTTGGGCGCATTTCTAATGATTTTCTCGACCCCAAGCAGAAGCCGAGTTCGCCCCCCAAGGTCGAAAACCGGTGGCGGCTGCGCACGTCCCTTTTTTTTGCGAGCAAATGGTGTGGACGCGTGACGGATTTTTTTTGAACGAATATGATCGCGCGGCTTCCCGCCCTTCCTTTCCCGGCTCAGTGTCCGGACGTGCGGACAGTACGCTTGACCGGGCGAAGACACGAATTGCCGCGGTGATTCATTGCATCCGCAATTGCCGTTGGCTCAATGGGGAAAGCTCATAAGACGAACGAAGCATGTTGCGCTGGCCGACGTGCGATCCATTGCCATCATTTGAAAGGCTATCGACCTGCGGGGTAACAAGCGCCGCGTCAGGAAGGAGTCTCGTCCTCGACAGTGCAGCGCGTGCGTTCTCGCGAGTGGATTGCTGGGTCGACTGCCAGTCGAAATCACTTGCACGTGCCGGTCTGCTGCGGGAAGGTTCGTGGAATCCCTGAATGCACGCGGGTTGCAAACGAATGCAGGCGAACAAAGGGAATCGAACCTCTCTTGTCTGCGCAGTGACGCCTTGCATGGGCCGTCTGCGCTTCGTCCAGCGTACGCTGCCACGGGCAATAGAGGATCCAGACATCCGGTATTGTCTCGTCGATTATTCGTGTCCGGAAGGCATTTCCGATTGGGTGAACAAGCATTACGAGTTTGAGGTCCAGCAGAATCGCGTGCTGGTCGAGCGCGTTACCGGTCAGAAGGTCTTCAACAAGAGCCGGGCGCACAACATCGGGGCTCGGCGCGCCTTGGATGCCGGCGTGGAATACCTCTGCTTCATGGATGCCGATACCCTGATCGAACCAGGATTCTGGGATTTCGTGCGAGCGCAACTGCGCCCTGAACGTTTCCTGGTTGCGGCGCCACAAGACGACGGTACCCCCATGCCTTCCTTAACCGGACTATTGATTGTCCACGGGGCGGCGTTCGAGCGAACAGGGGGTTTCGACGAGGCGTTTACCGGCTGGGGCGCCGAAGACATCGAGCTCCGGCTGCGTCTCTATCTCGAGGAAGGGCTCGATTTCGCGGAAATACCGCTCTCGCTCGTGCGCCCCATCCCACACTCCAATTCGCTTCGCGCTCGGTTCCACGAAGATCGCAACATCGAGCGCTCGAACCGCAGAAATCTCGCGCGAATCGTGCACAAACTGAGAACGGAGTGGGCGTGCCGCTTAGAACGAAATCCGGCGTCGGCCCAGGAACTCGTGTTTCCCGGCACGGAGCTACACGATGCCCTCGGCGCATGCTCGCCCCTCGCCCTCGCCCGTAGCCAAGAGGATCGTCCAACATGAGCAAGCTCCCGCGACCGATACGAATTCCTGCGCCAGGGTTGCGCCGCAGCATCGGGCTGGGCCAGGCCATCAAGCACCTGACCACCGCGCTGGGCGTGCGCCCGTGCGGCGGTTGCGGGCAGCGAGCCATTTCTTTGGACAGACGGGTGGTGCTCACACCGATGCGTCGCAAGTAATACGTCCAGGTTCTCGGTGAGCGAGATGTCCGAGCCCGAGCTCTTCAGTTGCTTGTGCGTGACCGAAAACCGCCCCGCGTTCGTCCACTGGTTTTTGTGGGCGTTCGATCGGCAAACATGGCCCTGCAAAGAACTCGTCATTGTCGATAGCTCCGACGTGCCCATCGAGACCACGCGTTCCGACGTGCGCGTGATTCGCGCCGATGCCGGCACGCTCGTTTCGCGCAAGCGCAACGTGGCTCTCGAGATGGCGAGGGGAAAGTTCATCGCCTGGTTCGACGACGATGATTGGAGTCACCCGGAGAGGTTGAGGTGGCTCGCCGAAGCGATGATGGCCGACGCATCCATGGCGGGGGCCACCCGCGCGTGGTTCGTCGATCTCTGGGGAAGCGGATGTCGTCGCTACTTCGGCGGCGATCGCCTGGTCTTCAATACGGCCGGCTTCCGAGCCGACGTTGCGCGTTCCGCCGTTTTCGACGAGACCTTGCGAAAGGGCAGCGACACGATTTGGATGCGGCAGCTCGAGCGGCGGCACGCCGCGAGCGCACGCACGATCCCGAGCGACTCGTTGACCCTCTGGCTCTGCCACGACCAGAACCTCAGCAACCCCAGGTCTTCTCGCACTTTCCCCGTTCCCTTGAGCCGACTCGAATCCTTGATCGGGCCCGCCGCGTGGGGAGAAACGGGAGCCGAGCTTGCGGGACTCCGGGCCCGCCTCGGCCCGCGCCCAGCCGCGCCCAGGCTCGCGAGCGCGCCGGTTCGCGTGGTCGCGTCGAGCGGCGACGGCCGAGCGGCGCCGAAGCGCCGCTCGCGACGGCGACTGTACCGCATTCGTTGACTGCAAATATCGCGGCCGATCCGGCAAACCCTTTTCTTCATTGCAAATAGCCGTCCGGTTGTTTTTCGCATAAGCAAAAGCCAATGGAAATTTCGTCAACGCACGCTTGCGCACACGACGAGCGAGTTGCAGAATGCAATCGGGTCCAGAGTGGAAAGAGAGAGCAGCGTGGGCTGTCGTCGACGAGATGCCGCCTTGTTGGTGAGCGATGACGGCACGTTCAGAAGGGAGAAGGGATCGCTATGGTGCAGGTAAGTTTTCCGGGCGTCTACGTCCAAGAGGTCCCGTCGGGTGCGCGGACGATCACCGGCGTATCGACCGCGGTCGCGGCTTTCGTCGGCATGGCCAAGCGCGGCCCTGTTGGAGTCCCCAAGTTGGTCTTGGGCTTCACCGACTATGTTCGCAACTTTTCCGACGACGTCTCACAGGGTGAGATGACCGATCAGGTGCGCCAGTTCTTCCTGAACGGCGGGCAGCAGGCGTTCATCGTTCGCGTCGCGGGCCCGCCAGTGGCTCCGGCCACGTTGACCCTGACCGGCGTCGCGAACGGCACCCAGCTCAAATTCAAGGCCGTCAGCCAGGGCAAAGACGGCAACCTTTTGCGCGCGACCATCGACTACGCGACGTCCAGTCCGGAGCGAACGTTCAACCTGACGATCTTCCGGGAGGTAACCGACGCCAACGGAAACGTGTCCGTGCAGGAATCCGAGCTGCACAAGGATCTGTCGATGGATCCCCTCGAATCGCGGTTCGTGGTGACGGTCCTCGCGAACGACTCCGCCCTCGTAACGGCAGAGGCCACGGGCACCGGAACCGGTGGCGCGATCGTAGCGGAGCAGTCCTTCTCCATCTCCGGCACGCTCTCGAGCAACTTCCTCACGACCATCACGAACGCCATCGGCGCGGTGCCGGGGAATCCGGGGTTCGGAAAGTTCCGTCTCCGGCTGGGCAACAACACCCCCGTGACGATCCCGATCTTTCTCACCGACCTTACCACCGTCGCCAACCTGGCGGCCGACCTGACCGCCGTCGTCAACCTACGAGCGAACCTTGCCCCCGGCACGATCACCGTGGCTACGCCGGGCACGACCGACGCCGATGCGGGAGACAGCGAAAGCTACCTCGTGTTCACCCATCCGAGTTTGGACGTCGTCCTCGATCGCGCTACCGACTCCGACATCGCCGTCGCGCTCGGCCTGGGCGTGGCGCAGGGCGGGATCGAACTCGGCGCCTTCCGCAACAGCCGCCCCGCACCCAACGGTTTCGCCTCGACCCTCGAGGGCGCCTCCCCTGCCGACACGAGCCCCATCACTGCGCTTCTCAATTTCGGCAACAGCGCCCGTGCCGACTGGGTGGCGGCGAGCAGCCTCGTTCTCGGTGGCACTGCGCCCTTCACGATCACGGGAGACAAGCCCGTGTTCACCACGACGACCAAGATGAAGAAGGGGACTGCCAGCACGGTCTCGTCACTTCTCAACGTGCGGCAGAACCTGCAGGCCATCGCCAAGGCGATCAACGACAACTTGGCTGCCGCGAAGAACTGGCACGCCGATCTCGCCGGCTATCGCTTGACGCTCAAATTCGTGGGAGGGTCGTCGTCGAGCGGAGGTGGTCACTCGTTCACCACCGTGCCGGCGGCAAGCCTCGGCGGTATCGCGGCCACGGGAGGTATCCTCGTGCCCGCTCTCGCAACGTCGAAGATCGCGGGCAGCCCCTTCGATCAGGGAAACGACGGTTCGAATCCGAGACTCGAGGAATACCGGACTGCCTTCGAAGAGATCGATCGCCAGGTGGATATCTTCAACATCCTGATGCTGCCGAAGAGCGCCGCCGCCCCGGACAATCGGGAGAGTTTCTGGGGCGGCGCGAGCTCGTTCGCCCTCTCGCGACGCGCGTTTCTTCTCATCGACGCCCCGTCGAGCACCGACACCGTGCTCGAGGCGCGGGACAAGGTCGTCGATCTGCGCATCGGCATCGTGAAGGACCACTCGGCGCTCTACTGGCCCCGACTGAAGGTCGACCCCGACGGCAACCCGCGCAGCATCGATCCGAGCGGGTCCATTGCGGGGATCATGGCCCGCATCGATTCGAACCGCGGCGTGTGGAAGGCGCCCGCGGGCATCGAGGCGGACGTACGCGGCATCCTCGGGGTCGCCGTGCCGATGTCCGATCCCGAAAACGGGCTGCTCAACCCGCGCGCGCTCAACGCCATCCGCGTGTTCCCCAACGGCATCGTGAGCTGGGGCGCTCGCACAATGGACGGTTTCGACAACTCGGGCAACGACGACTACAAGTACGTTCCGGTTCGCCGCTTCGCTCTCTTCCTCGAAGAGAGCCTCGTGCGCGGTCTCAAGTTCGCCGTCTTCGAGCCGAACGACGAGCCGCTCTGGGGCCAGATTCGGCTGACGGTCGGCGCTTTCCTCAACAACCTGTTCCGTCAGGGCGCGTTCGCGGGCAAGACGACGCGAGACGCGTACTTCGTGAAGGTCGACTCCGAAACCACGACCCAGAACGACATCAATCTGGGCATCGTCAACGTCATCGTCGGCTTCGCGCCGCTCAAACCCGCCGAGTTCGTGGTCATCACGATCAAGCAAAAGGCGGGACAGGTCCAGGTCTGAGCTCTAGCAACAACGAGGAAATCGCATGGCACAGTTTACTGTCAATACGACGCGCATCGACCCGTTCAAGAACTTCAAGTTCGTGCTGTTCTTCGAGGGGAACACGACGCCCGTCGCAGGGGTCAGCAAGATCAGTCCGCTCAAACGAACGACGGAGGTCGTGAGCCATCGGGACGGCGGCGATCTCAGCACGCCGCGCCACTCGCCGGGCGCCAGCAAGTTCGAGCCGATCACCTTCGAGCGCGGGGTCACCTTCGACCTCGAATTCGAGGCCTGGGCCAAGCTCGTCTACAACACGTTCGACGATAAATCGGTCTCGCTCAAGAACTACAAGCGCAACATCATCATCCAGGTTCGCAATCTGCAAGGCGAGCCGGTCAAGCAGTACACGGTGTTTCGCTGCTGGGTGTCCGAATACCAGGCTCTGCCCGAGCTCGACGCCAACGCCAACGCCACCATGATCGAGCACATCATCATCCAGAACGAGGGATGGGAGCGCGACGACAGCGTGGTCGAGAAGGCGGAAACGTAAGCCGGCCGAGGAACGACCATGCAGCACAGTGACGAGGATGTCGTCGGGGGGCGCGCGCGGCAATGGGTCGCTCGCGCCTCGCGGTGGAGAGGCGCGCCGTCGCTCGAAGTCGAGCTGGGCGTCGGCGCGCGCCTGCGCAGAGCGTATTTGCGCGAGCCGACGGGGCGCGAAGAGATGGTTTCGGGGCCGTGCGACGGCTGGGCGATCTCCGACGTGATCGAGAGGCTGCTCGTCGATGTGCCGGGAGCCGCCCCGAGCGGCGACAGTTCCACGATCACGGTGTCCGACCGCGATCGCCTCGTCGCCGCGCTCTACGCCCATTGCTTCGGAGATTCGGTCGAGAGCCACGTCCGCTGCCCTTCGTGCGACAAGCACTTCGAGTTCAACTTCTCTTTGTCCGATCTTCTCGAGGGCACCTACGGCGAACGAGCCGAGACGGGCGCAGAGGGTCCCGACGCAGCCGGCTACTACGCGCTCGACGACGGCACGCGATTCCGACTCCCCACGGTCGAAGACGAGCGTGCCCTCTACGGCATGCCCGAAGCCGAATCGGAGAGGGCCCTTCTCGCGCGGTGCGTCGAGCCTTCCGGTTCGTCGATCGATGCGGCTGCGGTCGAGCGGTGCATGGAAGCGGCGGGACCGGTGTTGAGCTTCGACCTCGAAGCGAGCTGCCCGCTCTGCGGAGCGGCGCAGTCGGTGCCGTTCGAGATGGTCTCGTTCTTCTCGTCGATGCTGCAACGCGAGCGGCCGCTCTTGAGCCGCGAGATTCACTCCATCGCGATGGCCTATCGCTGGAGCTTCGAAGAAATCATCGCCTTGCCGCGCAACGAAAGGCGCGCCCACGTGGCCCTCATCGAAGGTGAGCGCGAGCGAACGGAGGCACCGCTGTGAGCTACTTGGGTCGTGTTGCCAGGCGGGCCGCCACGCCCGGCGGCGCTCCGCGCCTCACACCGAGCCGCGGCAGCGACTCGCCGCTCGCGCGGCTCGATCAGCGGCTCAACATGCCGAGTTTCGCCGCGATTGCCGACTCCGTTCACATCGGCGGCGTGCCGCCGAGCGCCGTCGACGACGCTCCCACCGAGGCCGAAGCTCCTTCGGGGGCGCCGTCCCCCGTTCCAGCCGGTGTCGTTGCGCCGGCACCTTCGATCGGGGCGCGACCACTCGGTCCAGGGCAGGTAATTCGATCGAGCGGAACACGCGACGCAGCGCCCTCACCGGGTCCATTCCGAGCGGCACCCAGCACGCAGGTCGTCTCTCCTCCAGCGTCGCGGCCCGATCGAGGTGGTTCACCCGCGGCAGAGGAAGCCCAGCCGCCCGAGCCGGTCGCTCCCGCGCGTCGAAGCGAGGAGCCGGTTCGCGCCGATCGCGCGGACGCCCCACCTCCCGTTCGATCGCGCGCGACCGCCGAGAATCACGAGCCGGCGAATCCTCTCACGCCCGAGGTTCGTAGCGCCTTCGAGCGGCTCGACGCGTGGTTGCGATCCGAGCCTGGCGCGCGTCGAACGAAGGGCGAGTCAGCCGCCGTTCGTTCCGAGGTCGACACGGCGAAGGTTCCCGCGTCGCGCGAGCGCGCGGCGCGCGCGACGGCGCGGCCGCTCACCGCGCCGCGACCGCGCGCGCCCGAACCTCCGCGTCTCACGATCGGGCGCATCGAGGTCGAAGTCGTGGCTCCGCGACCAGCGCCGACCCAACCGCCCGCGCCGCGGGAGCCGCGCGCCGCGCGAACCGCGCCTGGCGCCGCCGCCCCCGCGGCCACGAACCTCGGAATTCTCACCTTCGGACTGAGGCAGCGATAGGGCCATGCTGACGAACCTCGGCGACGTGACCGAAACGTTGAAGACGGTGATCAGCGAAACGCTTCGGTTCGATGGGGTTACGCAAGTCGTCGTGACCGCTTTGCCGCCGGACACGGAGTTCGCCGGGCCCGCCGCCGTCGTGAGCGTGCACCTGTTCCACGTGACCGAGAGCCCGGAATTCAAGAACCGTGTCACGTCGTCCGCGCTCGGGCCGATACCGATTCAGCACGCTCCGATGGGGCTCATCCTGCAATACGCGATTACGGTCTTCACGCCCGCCGTGAGCGATCCTCTCGTCGACGACTCGGCGCTCAAGCAGCACCGCATCATCGGCGTCATCAGCCGCGCCCTTCACGACTTTCCACTCATCACCGAGAAGACCTCGCTCAAGTTTTCCCCCACCGAGGAGGTGTTCTTTCTCGACCCCCAGCTCGACCGCAAGACCAAGCTCGAGCTCATCCTGCGGCCGGCTCCGATGGAGGAGACGCTCAACTTCTGGAGCACGGAAGACAAGCGCGTCCCCCGCCTGATGCTTTTCGTCGAGGCGCGCATCGTCGTGCTCGAGCCGAAGCCGCCCCAGTTTGCTCCCGGCATCGTGCTGTCGGTCGGTCAGTTCGTGTTCACGAGCAGCGAGCCGCAGCTCGTCAACACCCGCAGCGTGGTGCGGTTCAAGCCCCCGGGAGCGCTGAGCGAAGTTCGCGAGGTGAGGGCGAGCCCGGCCCGCCCCGCGCTGTTCGACGCCGACGGCTCCGCGGCGCTCGCCGACCTGGCCGCTATCTCCCCTGATCTGCTCGAGAACAACCGTCTCTTCATCGACGGCACAGGGCTCGGTCCGGGACGAAGGTTCTTGCTCTTGCGCATCGGAGGCTCGACGGTGAAGCTCGCGCTCGACCAGCCGGTCGTCGAGCAGCCCGCCGACAACGTGCAGTGGCAGTTCTCGGCCACTTCGAGCCAAGTGTCGTTGCGCGTGTTTCGCAACGTCGTCGACGTCCTGGGAACGGCGATCCTGATCTTGCCGGGTCTCTACGGAGTGCGCGTGCTGGTCGAAGACGACCGTGTCGGAGATCGACCGCGGCCGCGAACGTCCAACGAGCTGTCGTTCATGGTCACGCCTCAGATTCGAAGCGTCCAGGTGACCGCGCTTCGCACGTACGAGCTGCGGATCGTCGGCGACTACCTCGTTGGCTCGACCACCGACGTTGCCACTCGCGAGATCGAGTTCTCCGTTGCCGGCTCGGTGCTCACCCGCCGCACCACGGCCGGTGCGCTTGCCTCGGGAGAGTTCCGTGTCGTCGACTCGGGTCCCGACAAGGGGGCCCGCATCGATTTCGTACTGCCGACCGATGCGCCGGCGCCAAGCGAGGCGAACCCGCTGGCGGTGCGCCTCGTCGTCAACGGCGCCACTGCGACGCCGGCGTGGATCACCGCGGAGGCTCCATGAGCGCCGCGGCGCAAGTCCGGAGCGCTCTCGGCCACGACGACGGCCCCCACCGCGACGACACGCCCGTGGAAGTCGCCGTGAAGCGCGTACGTGCCTTCGCGCGACGCCGCTTGGCTTGGTTCGAGCACTTGCGGGGCGGAGCTTCGTACGAGGGCGGCCGGATCGGAGCGGGCGATCTGAGGCTCGTTCTCGACGACCGAGATTCAGTCGAAGCCGAACGGAGCTTCGTTGATGGCCACGATTCGCTGCGCGCCGTCAATGCCGAGTTCGAGGCTTGCGATCGCCTGCTCGACGGGGCCGACGGCGACGTCTCGGCGCTGGCGCAGCTCGCAGCCACGTTCGAGCTCTCCGACACCGAACAAGACATCCTTCAGGTGTGCCTGGCGTCGGCGCTCGACCCGACTCTCGGGCGCGTCTGGGCGACGCTCCACCACCATCCCGATCAGAACTACCCGAGCGAAGCGTTGATCGCCCGCCTTTGCGGTCACGGCCGAGCTCCGATTCTTCCCCGTTCGGGTCCTCTTCTTCGCTGGGAGCTCGTTCGCGTCGGTGACGCGAGCCCCGGCGATCCGCAGCCTCTACAAATCGACCCTCACATCGTCGACTTCTTGTGCGGCCGTCCGAGCCTCGACCCGGTGCTTTCGGATTGTGCGGCGACCGCGCAGCCGCTGGATCCGCCGGCGTGCTGGCCGGTCGCCGATCTGGCACAGCGGGTACGGCGCGTTCTCGCGCAGGGTCGGGGCGCGCGCATCGCGATGCTCGGCCCGCGCAACAGCGGACGCAAAACGTTGGCCGCGTGCGTGACGCACGCGCTCGGAGGCACGGCGCTCGCCATCGACACGAGCGCCGCCAACGACGCCATCTGGACGACGGTGCATCTTCACGCTCAACGCCAGGCGCTCCTTTCGGGCAGCTCGCTCGTCTGGTACGGCGATCAGCTCGAGCGGCGGTCTCCGCTCGGACCGGGGCTTGTCCGGCTCCAGTTCGCGATCGGCGACGTCGATCTCGGGGTGGCGGCCCAGTCGGGCATCGTCGACGAGCGCTTCACGATGCCGCAGCTTTCGATCGATCAGCGCCGCGAGCTGTGGCGACGCCTCGTCCCCGCGTCGCAGGCGTGGCCGGCGGCCGAGCTCGATCGGGTCGCCGAGCGCTACCGCATGCAGGTGGGCGACATTGCCGCCATCGGCCAGCGAGGCGTCGACGGCGTGGAAGAGGCGCAGGACCAGTGCCGAAAGCTCACGCGCCACCGCCTGGGCGACCTCGGTCGTCTCATCGAATGCCCCTTCTCGCGCGACGACCTGATGGTGTCGGCATCTCTCAACGAGCTGCTCGACCACTTTCTCTTCGAGGCGCGCGAGCGCGTCCGCTTCTGGGAACGGTCCGCCGCAAAGCGCCTCTTTCCTCGGGGCACCGGCCTCGTCGCGCTCATGACGGGACCGCCCGGTACCGGCAAGACCATGGCCGCCCAGGTCGTCGCTTCCGAGCTCAAGCTCGATCTGGTGCGCATCGATCTGGCGTCCGCCGTCAACAAATACATCGGCGAGACGGCCAAGAACCTGCGGCGCGTGTTCGCCCGCGCCGCGGAGATGAACGCCGTGCTCTTGTTCGACGAGGCCGACGCCCTCTTCAGCAAGCGGACCGACGTGCGCGACTCGCACGACCGATACGCCAACGCCGACACGAACTACCTCCTGCAACTCGTCGAAGAATTCGAGGGCATCGCGCTGCTCGCCAGCAACAAGATGCAGAACCTCGACGTCGCCTTCGTGCGGCGGATCCGGTACGTGATGGACTTCCCGAGGCCGAGGCCCTCGGAGCGCCTGGCCATCTTTCGGCGGCTCGTTCGCGAGCTAACGACCTCGGAAGACGCCGAGCGCCTCGACCCGGCCCTCGTGACGCTCGCCGACACCGTCGACATGTCGGGCGCGCAGATCAAGCTGTCGGTGCTCGCGGCGGTGTTCATCGCGCGTCAAACGGCGCAACCCATGACGATCGACGATCTTCTCGCCGGCGTCGATCGCGAGCTCGCCAAGGAGGGCCGGAGCGTGAACCCGCGCGAAAGGGAAAGGATCGTGGAGCATGTCCGCTAGGCCGACGGCCCATATCGGCGCGCTGCGCCTCTCGATCCCCGGCACGAACGCCGCCCTGGGCCGCGGTGTCGCCGACCGAGTCGCGACGCGGCTGGCGTCCGAGCTCCCTGCTGGACTGCAGGGGCAATATGAAAAACTCGCGATCAAGGTTCACCATTCGGGGTTCGGCGAGCAAGAAATGAGCGACGCCATCGTCGAGTCGTTGCTCCGGACGCTCGGCCGAACGGGAGGGGAAAGGTAAACGCATGCCGGAAACAGGGTTCCGCGGCAGCCCTAAGCTTCAGAAGGGAGCTCTCATCCAGCTCACCGAGACGCTCGTCTTCCCCGTTCCCAACATCGTCCCCTTCCAGTTCAACCCTTCGAGCCTGAAGAGGACGATGAAACCGTGGAACCCGCTGGAGGTCGACCAGACCCAGCGCGGCCTCCCCTCGCCGACCGCGCAGCCCTTCGACCCCGAGGAAGCGATCACCGTCGACATCGAGCTCGACGCGAGCGACCAGCTCGAAGAGAACGACCCGGTGGCGACGCAATTTGGCGTCGCCGATCGCATCGCCGCCATCGAGAAGATGCTCTTTCCCGGCCAGTCGCCGCTGGGTCAGCTTCTCGGCGCGGTCGCGTCGCTCGTCGGCGCCCAGCCCCCCAAGCGCCAGACCGTGCCGATCACGCTGTTTGTCTTTGGCGTAGGGCGCATCGTTCCGGTCCGCATCACGAGCTACTCCGTCGAAGAGCAGCTCCATCTGCCGAGCCTGTACCCGATCATGGCGCGCGTCAGCCTCGCGCTGCAGGTGCTCACGCCCGAAGTCTTCAAGTGCCAGAGCGGCCCCACGGTCGACATCGCGAAGGCCGCCTACGCATTTTTCCGCAAACAGCAAGACGCGCTCGCGCTCGCTCAGACGGGCCGCGCCGTGCAGTCGATTCGGAGTCTCTTGCCTTTCTAGAAGGAGGAACGCTTCGTGGCCAATTTCGATCGCCTCAGTCGCTACGTAAAACCACCGCTCGAGCCGTACCCTGCCCTGGATATTCGAGGGCGTGAGGTCCGCGCGATTCCCACGCCCGAGCCGCCCGCCGAGATCACCGTCGGCACGCACGTCAAGAAGGACGGGCAGACGCTCGATCAGCTCGCGGCCGGCTACCTCAACGATCCGCACGCCTACTGGCGCATCGCGGAGCTCAACGACGCGGTCCTTCCCGACGCACTCGCCGAGGTCGAGACCGTGGAGATACCTGCAACCGTCCGGCGCTGAACGACCATGCCCTGCGCGACCGACATCCGTTACCAGATTGCGATCGACGGCAAGATCGACGAGGGAGTCACCGCCGATCTCTCGGAAATCGAGGTGACCGAAGCGGTTCGCGGCGAGACCACCTTTCGAATTCGCTTCGCGATCGACATTTGCGGGCCCGACATCCAGCTCTTGAGCGACGAACGGCTCTTGCCGGGTAAAGATCGCGAGCTCGCCGTGCTCGTGAACGTCGACGGCGACACGTCGTGCCTGGTCAACGGAATCATCACCGACCGCAAGGCCGACTTGAAAGAGGGCGGGCCCGGCTCGTCGCTCGAGATCGCGGGCAAGGACAGGCGCGTGCTCATGGGCCGAAACGCCGACGAGAAGCCGGCGAACCGTGGAACCGTCGGGCTCATCGTGATTCCCATCCTGGCGCGCTACCACTTCATTCCCGACGTCGAGCAGGGCGATACGACGCTCTACTCGGATTTCACCAACTCGCTCAACCAGGTTCACTCGGACCTCGAGCTCGTCACGAAGCTCGCGGCCGACCACGGCTACGAGTTCTGGATCGACTACGAAGTCGCGGCCGGCTTCGGCCCGGTCGTCAAAATCGTCGAGAAGGCGCACTTCAAGACGTCGCCGCCGCGCGGCGTGGGGCCGACGCTGTCTCGGTTCACGCTGGCCGCGTTGGAGAAAGACCCCGTCCTCAAGATGAACACGGGCGACGGCCAGTCGACCCTTCTTGCCTTCAGCTCCGAACGGGCGAGCGAAACGCCGAACCAGAGCGGGAACGTCTCGCGCGTGGACATCGATTCGGCGAGCCTCGAACGGACGAGCGTCGATGGTCCTACGCTGAACCCCCTCGGCGACAAGCCGCCCGCGCCGACCAACAAGCGGCAGATCATTTCCGCCGGCAACGCCCAAGAAGCGCGGCGCCGCCAGGAAGCCGCGCTGAACGACGCGGCGTGGACGATCAAGGCCAACGCCGAAACGACGGTGCACGCGTTCGGCAAGCTGCTCCGGCCTCACAACATCGTGAAGGTCGAGGGCACCGGCAAGATCGACGACGGCGATTACTTCGTGTGGTCGGTGACCCATCACATCGACCCGGCCGATCACAAAATGCGCTGCGAGCTCCGGCGCAACGCCATAGGAGGAGTCTGATGCCCGACGACGCCATGCAGCGCGTGCTGGAGAGCCACCTCAACAAGTTCTTCGGCAAGTACCGGGGGATCGTAACCGACAACCGCGATCCGCTCTTCCGAGGTCGGCTCAAGGTGAAGGTGCCGCAGGTTCTCGGCGAGAGCGAGGTGTACGCGCTTCCCTGCGTTCCCTACGCGGGTAAAGACGTGGGGTTCTTCGCGCTTCCGAAGACGGGAACGGTCGTGTGGATCGAGTTCGAGGCGGGCGACCCGTCGTATCCGATCTGGACCGGCTGCACCTGGGCGCGCGGCGATATCTCCGCCTCCGATGCCATCCCCGAAGTGAAGTTCATCAAGACCGACAAATTCACCCTCCGCATCGACGATCTGGTCGGCGAGATCACGATCGAAAACGAGGCCGGCTCGCAGGTCGTCGTGGGTCCGCTCGAGGTCAAGATCAAGAGCGCCGCCGTGACGACCGAGGCGACGGGGGGTCGCAAGACCGAGCTTACGGCGGTGTCGTTCTCCGTCAACGACGCCGCGCTGGAGGTCCTCTGACATGGCCGGCAACACCGTCAACCTCCCGCAGCATTTCCAGGGAGCCTCCCCGGGCACGGCGATGGTCGGCGCCAACACGCGCGTCAAAGGCCAGCCCGGCTTCATGGGGACGCAGACCGATTCGCTTCTCTTCGCCGACGGCACCGGAAGCTGGGTCGTGCCGAACACGCGAACGCGCATCTTGGGCACGTTCATGATTTCGCAGTCGAGCCAGGGCCTGGAAGCAACCTCGAGCGGGCCGGTCGTGCCGATCCTCGTCGTCATGGGCGACGCCCGTGTGAGGAGCCTCTAGCCATGGCCGACATCGACGCCATCCAGTTTCCGATCAGCATCGACCGCACGCTCGGACAGCTCAAGAAAGAGACCGACTACGAGCGGTACATCGCGCAGCTCATCCGCCAGGTGCTGCTCACGGCGCCGGGCGAGCGCGCCCACCGGCCGGATTTCGGCGCCGGATTACGCCGCATGGTGTTCGCGCCGACCGACGACTCCACCGCTGCGCTCTTGCAGACCACGGTTTTCCAAAACCTGAACACCTGGCTCGGCACCTTGATCACCGTCGACAACGTGACCGTTCAATCGAGCGACGCCAGGCTCGACGTCACCGTCGTCTACACCGTCAAGGCGCGGGGCACGCGCCAGGTCTTGAACCTCGAGGTGACGAGCTGATGCTGACGCTGCGCGATCGCAAGCTCTTGCTCGAGTCGCAGACCGTGAAGAAGTTCACGGGCATCGACTTCGTTCAAGTCGATCCCGACAACCAGACCAGGCTTCGCATCTTCTTCGTCGTCGAAGGCAACACGCTCGTCGACCCCATCACTCCGAATTCGTTCGACGCCGCCAACTTCGACATCCGCAACGCCACCGATCCGAACGAGCCACCGATTCGCGTCACGGGCGTGATCCGGCTGACGAGCGAGCTCCAGATCGACCCGGTGCTCGACCGCAGGTTCCTCGAGATCATGGTCGAGCACCCCGGAGGCTTTTCCGACTATCGGCTGCGCATCGACGACCCGCACACGGACCTGAACGCGACGCCGCCCGTTTTCTCTCGCATCGACCCCTTCTTCAACAATGTGCTCTTCTCTTTCAAAGCGGGCTGCGAGAAAGACCAGGATTGCGCGCCGCCGGATCTGGTGTGCCCCCCCAACGAGCAGCCCGATTTCCCCATCGACTACCTCGCGCGCGACTTCGTCAGCCTGCGCAACGCGCTGCTCGACTACGCCGCCCAGCGTTACCCCGAGTGGACGCTCCCCATCGAGGCCGACGTGGGGGGCATGCTCGCCGAAGTCATGGCCGCGCTCGGCGACGAGTTTTCGTACGTGCAGGACCGCTTCGCGCGCGAGGCGTTCCTCGAAACGGCGACGCAGCGGCGGTCGCTGCGCAGAAAAGCCCGGCTGCTCGACTTCGAGATCCACGACGGCCGCTCCGCGCGTACGCTGCTCGACCTCTTGGTGCACGCCGATGGATCCGTTCCGACGGGCTCGCGGGTCTGGGCACGCCCCGAAACCGGCCCTCCGATCGCGTTCGAAGTGGGACAGGGGCTCAAGGACCCCAATGCCGACTACGCCGTGTTCCTGAGTTGGAACGCCGGAGGCATCACCCCCTACGTCCTCGATTCGAGCCAGGCCTGCCTCCAGGTGGGAGCCACCGAGATGTTCATCGAGGGAACCCTTCCGCATGCCACGGAGGTCGAGGAAGGGCAGCTCATGTTGCTGCACGCCACGCCCGACGATCCGTCGCTCAACGAACGCCGCCACTTCGTACGCCTGTTGCCGCCGCAATTCACGACGTTCGTCGATCCGCTCACCTCGGGAACGGTCACCAAGCTCGTATGGGACCCGCGCGACAGGCTGCCGTTCCAGATCGACCAGGCGTTTTTGAAGATTTCGCTCAACGTCGTTCCCGCCACCGCCGGCGAGCGGCGCAAGCTCACGTTCGTTTGCGCGCCGACGGGCCGCTTGCCGAACGATCGTCTTCGCGCCGTCGAGCGCGAGGGGCCGCTTCCTTCTCCCGTGCTCGTGCGAAAGGACCCGTTCGTGCCCGACGTCGAGGACATCTTGAAGTCCGACGCCGACCGCCGCGGCGAAGAGCTGCGGAGCTCCTCTCCGGAGGTGAAGGTCGAAGAGGTGCTCAGCCCCACGTCGACACTCGAGTGGCCATGGCGGCGTTCGCTTCTCGGTGCGGGGCCAGCCGACAAGGTCTTCACGCTCGACGACGGCATCTGGCGTCCCATCGTCACGTTCCGACGCGCCGGCGACGAGTTCACCCATCAGGACTATGCAACGGGTCGCGGGTTCACCGTTCGGTTCGGCGATGGAGAGTTCGGCGCGGTGCCGGCCAGCGGCACCGTGTTCGAAGCCACGTACCGCTCGGGGCCCGGCGCGCGCGCCAACGTTCCGGCCGATTCGATCACGGCACTGGAAGTCCCCAACCACCCCTCACTCCTGACCGACCTCGGGAAGCTTGGCTTCGTGGACAAGGTGACCAATCCGCTCGCGGTCACCGACGGCTTCGACCCGGAGAGCGAAGAGGACATCAAGCAGTTCACCCCCGAGGCCTTCAAAGCCGACGTCCTCTTTGCCGTTCGGCCCGACGATTACGGCGAGCAAGCGGCGAAGCTCGACTTCGTCCAGCGTGCGCAGGGGACGCCGCGATGGACGGGGAGCTGGACGACGATGTTCGTCTCCGGCGACCCGTTCGGGTCCTTCACCCTCACGCCTACCGAGACGGCACAGCTCGAGGCGTGGATGGATTGCGTGCGGCAGGCGGGCCGCGACGTCGTCGTCAAAGACCCGAAGACGTTGCCGATCGATCTCGTCATCACGATCTGCGTCGAGGCGTTTGCGCACCCGGCGCAGGTGCTCGCGCTCGTCGAGCACCTCTTGCTCAGTCCGGGCGATGCCCGCATGTCCAAGGGCTTCTTCCATCCCGACAACTTCACGTTCGGCACGCCGCTCCGCAGGAGCGCTCTCGAAGCCGTGATCCACGACGTACCGGGCGTACGCTCGGTTAGCGACATCCAGATCCGCGAGCGTGGTGTCCGCAGCTTTCGCTCGTTCGACGAGCTTTTGCTCGAGGTCGACCCCGACCAGGTGATTCGCTTGGACAACGACCCGCAGCAGCCGGGCAATGGCACGCTGCGGCTCATCGCCGAGGGGGGCGCCTGACATGGCCGCTCGCGACGACTACGAGCGCTATTACACCGAGAAGCTCTGGGCTCTCATACCCGAGGTCTACCGGACGGAAGACGGCGGCGGCACGACCGCGGATCCGACGCGGCAGATCGACGTGCTGCGCCAGATCATCGAGGTGATCGCCGAGCAAGCCGCCATCACGCGGCGTTCGATCGATCGGCTGTGGGAAGACCAGCACGTCGAAACGAGCGACGACTGGGCGGTTCCCTACATCGGCGATCTGGTCGGCACGCGCCCGCTCACCGAGCTCGATCCGCGCGCGCGACGCGTGGACGTCGCGAACACCATCCACAATCGACGGCGGCGCGGCACGCCGAGCCTGCTCGAAGCGCTCGTGCGCGACATCTCCGGCTGGGACGTCGTCCTGGTCGAGGCGTTCCGCCGCCTGGTGCGCGCGCCGCATCGGCTCGACGCGTTTCCGGTGCAGACCGGACGGGTCACCCACACGCTGCAGGGTGGGACGGCCGATCTGCAGAG
>WNGB01003717.1_pt1 | contig 23843 bp, 21 predicted proteins | sample 5400681 | NCBI WGS metagenome assembly WNGB01 (sample SAMN13153367, study PRJNA577476) | soil metagenome | isolation source: 115 cm soil or saprolite under grassland replicate 2 | place: USA:California | collected 2016-06-15
TCGAATGCTCTACGTCACGTTCCAACATCCGACGCCTTACTACGACGATTCCTACGCGGTCGATTCGCCCAACAACGGGCCGTACGGTCAGGTGATCCTCACGGAGCTGATCCCATACATCGAATCGCACTTTCGCGCGATCCGCGAGCCCTGGGCGCGGATTCTCTCGGGCGGGTCCACGGGGGGATGGGAGTCGCTTGCGCTGCAGGTCTTCCATCCCGACGACTTCGGCGGAACTTTTTCGGCGTGCCCCGATCCGGTGGACTTTCACAGCTTCCAGATCGTAAACGTGTACGACTGGGAGAACGCCTGGCACCGGGACACGGGGTTTCTTCGCGTGCCGCTGCCGGGCGAGCGCGACACCGAGGGTGTCGTCCGCTCGACGATGGAGCAGCAGTTGAAATACGAGCGCGCCCTGGGTCCCCACGGCCGCTCAGGCGAGGACTGGGATTGCTGGCAGGCGGTTTTTGGTCCCCTCGGGAAGGACGGCTATTTCCAGCCGCTCTTCGATCCGGAGACGGGCGCGATCGACAAGAGCGTCGCGTCCTACTGGCGGGAGCATTCGGACCTGACCGCCTATCTCCAGAAGCACTGGAGTCGGATCGGCGGCAAGCTCGCAGGAAAGATCCACATCACCGCCGGGGAGATGGATACTTATTACTTGAACAACGCCGTGCATCGACTGGACGACTTCCTGTCCACGACGATGAACCCTCCCTGGGGAGGAACGATCCTCTACGGCCCGCGAAAGCCCCACTGCTGGCCGGGCCCGCTCTCACTCACCGAGCGGATCAAGCAGATGGCGCAGCACGCCGCCGCGCGCGCGCCGAAGGGAGTGGACCGCGCCTGGTGGCGCGACTGATGTTCGTAATCCTGAGGAGCCCCTCCGCTCGTCGTATCACTCCGAGCGAAGCGAGGAGTCTGCCCTCTTCTCGAATAGGGAAGAGCAGATCCTTCGCTTCGCTCAGAGCCTGCCCTGAGCAGGGAGATACTTCTCGAACAGGGAAGAGCAGATCCTTCGCTTCGCTCAGGATGACAGGAAGAGAGCGAAGGGATGACAGGAAGAGAGCGAAGGAAGAGAGCGAAGGGGTACAGAACAGGGCGAAGGGCTCGGGATGACAGGGAGGACGAGGCGCGGGCTCACTCCTTTCGGATATTCCCCACGAAGCACTCGTGGACGAACGCGGGCGTGAACGTCGAGACGACAGGCGCCGGAATATCCGGCTCCTTGATTTCCTTGAAGTCGAACCGGATCGAGCCATCGGCGTTCACCGTCGCCAGCAGGTACCCGTAGACGTTCGTTTTCGCTTCCTTCGCCTGGGCGGCGCCGGGCGGCAGAGCGTAACGAATCGCGCCGGTTGTGCCGATGATCCAGCCCGGCAGGACGCCGCCGTGGGATCGCCAGTATTGCGAATCGAAGATTCCGCTCATATAGAAGTGTGAGTGGCTGGAAAGGACGTAAACCTTCTTCCCGGCGCCTTGAGCCTTCAGCAGCGCGGCATAGGCGCGGCGCCCGCTCTGCTCTCCCTGCGCCCAGTTGCTCATGCTGTGGTCGGAACCGAGGCTGTCGGGCAATGCGGCGTGCATCCCGGCCACGATCGTGGTCACGGAGGGGTCGGCCGCGTCGCGGGCCATCAGCTTTTCCAGCCATCCGACCTGCTCCGAGTCGAACTGGTCGTTCGACGCGTTGTCGAGAGCGACGAAGTCCACCCCGTTCTGGACCCAGTGATAGTAGGTCTTGAGTCGGTGGTCCCTCGGGTTGTCGTTCAGCCGCTGACTCTGGATCGGCGGAGCATTGAGCCAGTCGGCGAACTGCGCGAGGAACTCGCCGCGCGACTTGGGCGCCACGAGCTCGTGGTTGCCGACGGCCAGGTACACCGGCATCGCTCCGAAGGGCACAATCTGGTTCTGGAGAAAGTCGTCCCAGGCGAGCTTCTGATAATCGGTGATCGCGAGTTTTCCCGCGCCGGAGACCCGGCGCTGGGCGAGGATGTCTTCGTCGAAGTCGTAGAGCGCACGGAAGTCGCCCAGGTGCCAGTAGAACACCGCGCCATCCAAGGCCGCGCCGGCGGCGACCGCCGGCATGACGACGTCTCCGCAGTTGCGTGAATCACCTCCGACGACGAACTTCCAGGGCGCGGCCGGCGTTTGCCCTGCCGCCGCCCCTGACAGGAGAAGCAGCGCCGACAAGACGAGGGTGTGCAATCTGCGTTTCATTCCGGATTCCTTCGGGAGAACAATAGCAGGCCCAGCCGCGGGATGGAGACGCTCGCATTACGGCGTTGCGGCGGTTGGCTCGCCGCCCAGGAACACCTCTCCATCGATCTGTCCCATCGCTCGCGGCAACGGCGGGAGCTAATCGAGCTGTCCGATTGCGCGGCGGCTGGGACGTTGACAACGGCCTGCCTTTAGATCTATGGTTATCGATCTATGAAACCGACCGATCTGGTCCCGGCCTTCAAGGCCCTCGGGGATCCGACGCGGCTGAAGATCCTGGAATTGCTTCGGTCGCGCGGAAAGTCCTGCTGCGAGCTGATCTCTCGGGAAGAGCGCGGGCTCTGCGCCTGCGACATCGAGGAAGCGGTCGGGCTCTCGCAGGCGGCCGTCTCGCATCACATGGATCTGCTGCGCCGCGCGGGGCTCGTCGAAGCCGAGAAGCGCGGGCGCTGGATGTATTACCGGAGGAACGAAGCTGCCCTGGCCGGCCTCGCGGAGGCCGTCGCCAAGGCAGTCTAAAAAAATTTGAGCCGATAAATCGATCGTTCGCGATCTATCGAATGGAGGTCACCATGTCGTCCGCCGTCCACATCTCCTTGAACGTCTCGGATCTTTCCCGGTCCACGGATTTCTACCGGCGCTTCTTCGGGGAGCCGAAGAAGTCGAAGAGCGATTACGTGAAGTTCGTCGCTCGAGATCCGGAGATCCATCTGGCGCTGCAACCCGGCCACGTCGGGGAGCGGCCTGCCGGCCCGCTGTCGCACCTGGGCATCCGGGTGGACTCGGCCGAGCAGGTCCACCGGTGGAAGAGCGCTTTGACTGAGCGCGGCCTGCCAACTGAGGAGGAGAAGCGCGAGGCCTGCTGCTATGCGCTGCAGGAAAAATTCTGGGTGACCGATCCCGACGGCAACCGCTGGGAGGTCTATACGGTCCTCGAGGACATCGAGCAGAAAGAGGAAGCCGGGACCACCTGCTGCCAGCCGAAGGCCGAGACGGGCAAGACCGCGGCGGCCTGCTGTTGAGAGGCATCGCGTTAGGAACCGGCGATGCGCGACGGTTCGTCAGAGTCTCCTCGGGATTTCTTAATCGAAAGAGGAGGACCCCAATGGCCGAAAGCAACATCCAGGACATCGTGAAGGAGAAGTACGGACTGGCCGCCCTGCAGGTGAAGGATGGGCGCGCATCCTGCTGCGGGAGCGCGCCGTCGGCGTCGGGCCTCTCCTGCGATCCGATCACCTCGAACCTCTATGCGGACCACGAGACGAGCGCCCTCCCGGAGAAGGCCGTCCTGGCCTCGCTCGGCTGCGGCAACCCGACGGCCCTCGCGAAGCTCGAGCCGGGACAGGTTGTCCTCGACCTGGGCTCCGGCGGGGGGATCGACGTCCTGCTGTCGGCCAGGCGTGTCGGCCCGGCGGGAAAGGCCTACGGCCTCGACATGACCGACGAGATGCTGGAACTCGCCCGCGAGAACCAGAGGAAGGCGGGGGCGACAAACGTCGAATTCCTGAAGGGGACGATCGAGGAGATCCCCCTCCCCGACGACAGCGTGGACGTCATCATTTCGAATTGCGTCATCAACCTGGCCGCCGACAAGGACCGCGTGCTGCGCGAGGCGTTCCGCGTCCTGAAGCCGGGCGGGAGGCTCGCCGTCTCCGACGTCGTGACGAAGGGCGAAATCCCGGCGCCGATCAAGAAGAGTGTCGAGCTCTGGATCGGCTGCGTCGCCGGAGCGCTCGCCGAGGAGGAGTATGCGTCAAAGCTCTCGGCGGCCGGCTTCACCGAGATCTCCGTCGAGCCGACGCGGATCTACCGCGTCGAAGAGGCGCGGGAGTTCCTGACGAGCGCCGGCATCGACGTCGCCGCGATCGAGTCCGATATCGACGGGAAGTTCCGGAGCGCGTTCGTCCGCGCGAGCAAGCCCTCAAGGGAGCTCGGGGGACCACAAGGTCCCCCGCCAGGATCAGGTCGCTGAGGGCACGGTGAGTGATTCCGCCGCCAAGCGGCTCGGCTTCTTCGAGCAATACCTGACCCTCTGGGTCTTCCTCTGCATGGTCGCGGGCGTTTCCGTCGGCAAGCTCCTCCCGGGGCTCACCGGCGCCATTCGAAAGCTCGAGTTCGTGGAGGGAAGCCAGATCAACGCCGCGATCGCCATCCTGATCTGGCTGATGGTCTACCCGATGATGCTCAAGATCGACTTCACGAGCATCGCCGGCGTGCGGAAGAAGCCGAAGGGCCTTTTCGTCACGCTCTTCGTGAACTGGCTCGTCAAGCCGTTCTCGATGGCCTTCCTCGGCTGGCTCTTCTTCAAGCACGTCTTCTCCGGGCTCATCCCTCCGGCCTTGGCCGACCAGTACATCGCCGGGACGATCATCCTCGCGGCGGCCCCCTGCACGGCGATGGTCTTCGTCTGGTCCTACCTGACCGACGGCGACCCGGCCTACACGCTCGTCCAGGTCTCGGTCAACGACCTGATCATGCTCGTCGCCTTCGCGCCGATCGTAACGTTTCTCGTGAGCGGGGCCAGCAACCTGACGGTGCCGGTCAAGGTGCTTGTCGCAAGCGTCGTCACCTTCATCGTCATCCCCCTCGTTCTGGCAAGCGTCAGCAGGGCGCTCCTGGTCCGGGCCAGGGGGATCGAGTGGTTCGAGGCGCGCTACCTGGCGTTCTTCCACCCCATCACCGTCCTGGCGCTCCTCGCGACGCTCGTCCTCATCTTCGCGTTTCAGGCCGACAACCTCCTCGGCAACTGGCTCCACGTCGTCCTGATTGCGATCCCGCTCGTCATCCAGGTCTACTTCAACTCCGGCCTCGCCTACGGCCTCATGAAAATCCTGAAGGTGCCCCACTCCATCGCGGCGCCCGGAGCGCTCATCGGCGCCAGCAACTTCTTCGAGTTGGCGGTCGCGACCGCCATCGCCCTCTACGGCCCGGGCTCCGGCGCGGCGCTCGCGACGGTCGTCGGTGTGCTCGTGGAGGTTCCGGTGATGCTGTCGGTCTGCCGGATCTGTGTCGCGACGCGGCACTGGTATGACGGCGTGAGAGCGCCCGTCCCGGCGATCGAACCCCTCCGCCCCTGAGGAAGGCGCCCTCTTTTCCAGTTCGATCAGCTCCTGGATCTTCGCGCGAGCGGCGCATCCAGAGAGAGTCCGCCAGCTCCGGTGATGATCAGGAACAAGGACCCGAGCCACATGGAGAAGTCCACTCGCGCCTCGTGGGCCATGCTCCAGAAGCCGTACCGCGGGAGCTTCGCCAGAGAGAAGGGTCCGAAGCCATGGCCGAGCAGGATCGGCACCTTCGTCGAAACGATGGCGACGGAGATGTCGATGAGCAGCACTGCCGCCGCCGCCCGGGTCAGGAGACCCACGATCAGAAGGGCGCCGCAGATTGTTTCCGCTGCTCCAACGAACGGCGCCGAAACGTCCGGCCACGGAATGCCGATCTTCGCGAACCGGCCCGCGCCCAGCTCGCCCGGGAAGAGGAATTTCTGAATGCCTTCCGTGAGGAATACTGCGCCCACGAGCAGACGGATCAGGATGACCGCGCGCGGCGCCGAGGTGTGGAGCAGGCGGCTCACGGATCGGCTCACGCCTTCGGAGTGAAAAGAGCCAGGTCGTAGATCCCGAGCTTCTTCTCGATACCGGCGACGCGGTCCACCATCTTCTCGAAGCCGTCCGCGCCGAAGAGCTCGTGCTCCTTGTCCTCGAACTGCTCGCCCAGGGCGTCGTACTCGTTGCCGCTGACGATCCTGCGGAAGGCGGGAAAGAGAACCGTGTCCTCTCGCGCCTCGTGCGGGCTGTACATACGGACAAAGCTCTTGAGCGAATCCGCCAGGAGCTTGCGCTCGCTCGGATTGCGGATCGCCTGGAGAGTCGAGAGACGCAGCGTCGCGTCCGTCAGCCGCCGGCCCGCGCGGTGCTGTGCCAGCAACACTTCGACCAGGTCCACCAGGGTGTTGGCCTTGCGGAAGCGCGGAAAGAGAAAATCCTCCTCGAGCTTCTCGTGGTAGTCCTCGATGAATGACCGGATGATCCGGGCCGAGTCCGCCAGCGCCTCGGGTGGCAGCTCCTCCCGGGCATCCAGCCGGCGCAGCGACTCTCCGTAGACGAGCAGCACGCGCTTCAACAACCCGTGCTCCCGCATCAGGTCCTCGGCGGGCGAGACGTCCTCCTCGGCCTTGTCCGTCTTGCCGGCTGGACCCTTCTTCTGTTTCTCTGGCTCACTCATGCGACCCGGCCCGCCGCCCGCCAACCCGACCGCGCCCAGCGCGGCGGTTGCCTGGAGGAAGCGCCGGCGGCTCTGTTCCCGTTCCATCTCTTGCTCCTCCCATCAACTACGAAGTTCCTTACAAATCCGGAAGTATCTCGCCCTTGCAATTCTCGTGCGCCCCGCTTCGCGGAGGGAGTGGCGATCGTGGGAATGCGTTAGACGTTCTGGAGAGCGATCTCGAACGTGGCGGCGTAGCCCTGACTGTCCCGAACTGGAGCGGGCGTGAGCTGCGACCCGGAGGCATCCGGCGGCGCACTCCATGAGTCCCATCAACAGTGCCGCGGCGACCGGCCTCCGGACCCTCGAGTACTACTTCCGGTCCTTGACGACGTTCTCGAGCGGTCGGTGACCGGGCGAGTACTTCAAGACGCGCGCCCGCTCGAGAGTGACGAGTCCTTCCGTCACCATCTCGTCGAGGATTGGCAGCAGGCGGTCGATGTGCTCTTGCGTATCCACGATCTCGATGACGACTGGCAGGTCCTCGGAAAGCCGCAGGATGTGCGTCGTGTGCAGCACGCTCCGGGCGCCGAAACCGGCCACGGCGTGAAAGACGGTCGCCCCGGCGAAGCCCTCCTTGCGGAGCCTTTCGAGCAGCGCCACAGAGAGCGGCTGGTGATGCCACTTATCCGACTCTCCGATGAAGATCCGCACCAGAACCTGTTCGCCGTCGAGGACGCGCATGATGCTCTCCTTTTCCTCCGGTCAGCTTCCGATGGCCCAGCGGGCCGCGAAGAAGCCGAGTGCTCCGGCAATCAGACACCCGAGAACTGTGGCCAGGATGTTCAGAAACCCGAAGAGCCAGGCCCCGTCCTGGAAATACTGGAGCGTCTCGTAGTTGAACGTCGAGTAGGTCGTGAAGCCTCCCAGGGCGCCGGTCGTCAGCGCGAGACGCAACGTCGGCGGCAGCAGCGCGGTCATCAGCGCGACCTGCATGAGCACTCCAAGAAGGAAGGAACCGAGGACGTTGACGGAGAGAGTCCCGTAAGGAAACGAACCGCCGAGCCGTTGAAGAACCCAGCCCGACATCAGGTACCTTGCCCCCGTCCCGGCTGCGCCCCCGAGGCAGATCCAGAGGAACCGCGCCATCATCACCTCATGACCGGCGAAGGACTCCAATGACCAAAAGAAAAACTCCTACGACCTTCCTTCTGTCGCAGGAGTCATTGGCCTTCCCTGGAGAAGGCGTTTCCGGCGGACTCCACCGCCTCTTGTCACGATGACTCTAACACCTCGCGAAACTTCCCGAATGAGGTCGGGCTAGACTGCCGGCGCCGATGGGTCTCTCCTACTGCGACATCGCTCCGGGGCATCCGTGGCACGGGCCGTACCACGACAGGGAGTATGGCTTCCCGATCCGCCGCGACGCGGCCCTCTTCCAGCGTCTGGCGCTCGAGATCAACCAGGCGGGACTCTCGTGGCTGACGATCCTGAAGAAGCGCCGGGCTTTCCGGCTCGCCTTCGATGGGTTCGATCCGGAGGCGGTGGCGCGTTACGGAAAGAGGGACCGCGCTCGGCTGCTTGCCGACGCCGGGATCATCCGCAACAGGTTGAAGATCGACGCCGTCATCGAGAACGCGCGCCGCATCCTGTCACTGCGCGAGAGTCACGGCTCCTTCGCGCGATGGCTGGACGCCCACCATCCCCGGGACCGCGAGGAGTGGCGCAGGCTCTTCGGCGAGACGTTCGTCTTCACTGGCGGCGAGATCGTCGGCGAGTTCCTGATCAGCACCGGCTACCTTCCGGGAGCCCACTGCCGGAGTTGCCCGATTTTCGGACGCGTCGAGAGCCGCGACCCTCCGTGGATGCAGGCCGCGAGAATCTGATCCCTACAATGAGGGGCATCGTCACGAATGGGTCAGGGTTTCTTGCCGCCGCGAAGCGAGGCTGCGTCAGCGGACTCTGGCGGTCAACCCGCCCCGGCGTCGCGGACCCCCCCCGCCCCCCTCGTCGGCGCGCGACGGCGTGCCGTGATAGGAGAACCGGCCGTCGCTCTGTCGCGAAGACGCAGTCTCAGTGGGCGACAGGGGGTCTCTTGTGGTGCGCCTTCGCTCACGGCCGCCTCCGGGAGGCGGTCCCGCCGCCGGGGCTGCAGCTCGGCTTGGGCCGGAGTGCAGCCCGGAGGCGATGGCGTTGTCCGTCGGCGGCACTGTCCGAGGGCACACGCCAAGCTCTCGGCCAAAGGACGCGGCTTCTGTGCCCTCGGACCGTAGCGGCGGCCGGTATCTTTCCGTACGGCCTGGCCGCCGCGTGCCGCCAAGGGACTAGCCGACCACCGAAGGCATACCCACGGCAGTAGGCAGCGCCGGGTTCGCCGGCGCTAATGCCGGCGACTCCGGGCGGATTGTTCGAGATGAAATACCGACGTGCGTACTCGCCGGCTTCCTCAACTTCCTCGTCGGTGTGAGGCGAAGCTTCATCTAGGAAAGTGCTGGTGGAGCCGATATGCTCGCCGGCTCTCACCGGGCGAGCCGGGTCAGAGTGACCGTTCTGCGGGGTGTCTTGGTCGGCTTCGGGCCCCGCGGCGTCTTCGTCGGCGTCGGGGTCGGTGTGAGCGTTGCCGTGGGCGGCGCGGATGTCGGACTTGCCGTAACCGCGGCGGTCGGTGTCCGCGTTGCGGTCGGCGTTCTTGTGGCGGTCGCCGTCGGAAGGGACTGTGTCGGCGTAGCCGTGGGCGTCGCAGTGGGGGTCGTCGCCGGGACCTGCGTCGCGGTCGGCGTCGGCGCGGGCGGGTTATATCCGAGCGTGATGACCTCGAAATCGCTGGCCACCAGTCCGGCAAACGCGGGGTTCAGCGTGTCGTTGTTCCAGCGCGTGTCGTAGGTGCCGGTAATGTACATGTCGGAGCCGTTGTCCGCGACGATCAATCCGTACTTCTTCATCGCTCGAAAGATCTTCTGCGCGGAAGAGATGTCCCTGGCCGGCTTGAGGCGCAGGCGCGCGCCCATCGGCAGCGCGCCGGAAGTCGAGCCGGCCCGGTGCGAGGCAGGATAGACGTAGCCGTTGGTCGCCCGCACCGTCACGCGGAAGGCATGGCCGATCTCGTCCGGTCCGTATGTTTCGTCGGAGCGCACGAGGCCCGGCAGGATTGCCAGACCCGCCGCGTCGGCCGAGGTCCATCCGTCCGGCCGCCGGTCGTTGGTGTTCATGTCGAAGAAGGCGCCGGAACCGCCCAGCCACCTCGTCCCGTCGAAGAAGACGTTGTACAACTCGTAGAGGTACTTGTTGTCCCGGTCAACGATCAGCATGTGCCGATCGTTGGAAGACCGCAGGTCCTGGTTACCGGGCCAGCCTCCCTCGATCCAGTGCGGCTGCGTGATGGCCTGGTCCGGGATCGGGTAGAAGGGATAGCTCGTGTCGGTTGAATGGTCCACGCCGTCGCTCTCGTCGGAATAGAGGAACTGGACCGCCTTCTTCGTCTGGGTTCCATCCACGACGATGTACGGCATCCCATAGATATCGGCGCTTCCCGGCGAAACGTCGCCGCCGAAGTCGGGATGGAGATGCCGCGTTCCTCCGTTGTTGATGAACGAGATGAACGCCGCGGAATTGGAGTCCACGGGCCAGGAGGTGATGTCGAGGTTCCACCAGTTCGTCGATGGAAAAAGTGGAAATGGACCGGGGAGCGTGCCGTTGGCCACCGGGCCGACGTCATTTGCCGCCGACTCGGCGGGCCGCGCCGCAAGCAAGGCGAGGGCAAGAAGCAGAGCCGCGCCGGCGAGAGCTTGAGCAACGAGTGAGAACTTCTTCGACATTCCTGGCTCCTTCCGGGCCCTCGCAGCTGAGGACTCCCGTGCCTTCCGTAGACGCATCGAACGCGGCGACCGACAGTTACACCTGCGCCGGCTACACCGAGTCTTGGTTCGAGATTAGGGCAGCAAGAATGCGCCGAGGTTGCACAAAATGTCAATTGGTCGCAAGCAAGCTTCTCTCCTTGAGCAACTTGAGGCGGGAATGGGTCTTGCAGGACCGGTAGTGTGATAGGAGGGCTGACCATGCAGCAAGCAGCGAGCTCGACCGGAACCGCCTGGCAGCCCGAGGCGACTCGTCCTGACGAAAACGACCTCACGCAACCCCTCCGGATCATCTCCTCGCACACGCCGCACCCGGGCACTCCGGTCAAACCCCGGGGATCCTGGTTCAAGAAGCAAGAGCAGCCCGGCGTTCGACGGACACCGGACTTCACCGAAATCGGGGACCCCGCCTCGTAGCCGCCCGTCGAGATAAGACCCTCACCCCTGCCTCTCCTGCCGGGAGAGGGAGTAGACCCCTCACCCCGCCCTCTCCCGCAAGGGAGAGGGAGTTCCCGTTGTAGCCTTGCGCAAGTGAAGATTTTTTGGGCGCCGGGCTGGACATGCGTCTTCTCGCTGTTCGCGGCGGCGATTTCTCCGGCAGCGGCGCAGCCGAGGACAATTGTCGAGCGCCCCGGCCTCGAGCGCGGCGCGACGCTCCTGCCCAACGGGTGGAGGATCGCGCCGGCCGGCCGGCACATGCAGGTCGGCGATCTGCCGCTCGCGATGGTCGAGTCTCCCGACGGCCGCTACCTCGTCGTGGCCAGCAATGGATTCGTCAAACCGAACCTCGTCTGCGTGGATCTCAATCACCTGTACGTCTCGTCACGCCTCCCGCTCGACAACGCCTGGCTCGGTCTAGTCTGGGGCCCGTCGGGGGACCGTCTCTATTGTTCGGGCGCGGCGGCTCGCACGGTCCAGGAGGTCCTCTTCGAGAAGGGAAAGCTCAAGGCGGGCAAGACGATCCAACTGGCAAAACCGGACAAGATCAAGGAGGTCCTGACAGCAGGGCTTGCCCTGTCCCCCGACGGGAAGAGTCTCTATGCCGTGGAATTCTTCGGCAACCTGCTCCATGCCGTGGACCTTGCTTCCGGGCAGGTAACGAAGACCGTCTCGCTGCCCGCCGAGCCCTACACTTGTCTGGCTTCCGCGGACGGAAAGAATCTCTTCGTCTCGCTCTGGGGAGGTGCGAAGGTCCTGATCTTCGATGCCGGGACTCTCGCCGCCGGCGGCGAGATCGCCGTAGGGGAGCACCCTAACGCGATGGCTCTCTCCAAAGATGGAACGCGCCTCTTCGTGGCCTGCGCCAACACCAACGCCGTCTGGGTAGCCGACCTCGCTTCCCGGCAGGCGCGCGAGCAGATCTCGATCGCGCTGTACCCTAAAGCTCCCGCGGGCTCGACTCCCAACGGGCTCGGGCTCTCACCGGACGGCCGTACCCTTCTCGTGGCCAACGCCGACAACAACGACGTCGCGGTCGTGGATGTGAGCGATCCGGAAGCGAGCCGCGTCAAGGGGTTCATCCCGGCGGGCTGGTATCCGACCGCGGCGCAGTTCTCCTCGGACGGCAGGAACATCTTCGTCCTCTCGGGAAAGGGCCTGACTTCGCTCGCCAACCCGCGGGGACCGCAGCCGGCAATTCCGGCGGCGCAGGGCCAGACCACCCGGGACATGCTCCAGGGCTCCCTCTCGATCGTTCCCCTGCCGGACTCCCGGGCTCTGGCCGCTTACACGAAGAAGGTCTACGCGGTCACGCCGTACAGCGACGCGGTGCGCCTGCGGCCCGCGCGCGCTCCTGCCGCCTCTCCGATTCCCCGCGCGGTCGGGGGCGCCTCTCCCATCAAGCACGTCTTCTACATCATCCGGGAGAACCGCACCTACGACCAGATTCTGGGAGACATACCCGAAGGAAATGGCGACCCGAACCTCTGTCTCTTCGGTGAGGACGTCACGCCCAACGCGCACGCGCTCGCGCGCGAGTTCGTCCTGCTCGACAACTTCTACGTCAACGCGGAGGTGAGCTACGACGGCCATGCCTACTCGACCGGGGCGACCGCGACCGACGTGGTCGAGAAGATCTGGCCCTTGAACTACGCGGACCGCGGTGGGCCTTATCTCTCCGAGGGAGGAGGCGACATGCGAAACCCGTACGGCAACGTCGCCGCGCCCGCCCAGGGTTACATCTGGGACACCTGCCGCCGCGCCGGTGTTTCCGTGCGCAGCTACGGCGAGTTCGTCCAGTCGCCCGAGGAGACGCCTCTCCCGGCGAAGCCGGCCGAGCGGAAGGAGACCCTGCACGGTCCCTACAAGGCTGCCGTCCCGGGGCTCGAGGGCCTTATCAACACCGACTACCCTCCCTTCGATCTTTCGATCCCCGACGGCCGTCGCGTGGACGTCTGGCTGAAGGAATTCCGGGAATTCGAGGAGAGCGGAAGGCTTCCGAGACTCTCGATCCTGCGTCTGGGCGGCGATCACACCAACTACGCTCGCCCCGGCTTCCCGACTCCGCGGGCCATGATCGCCGAGAACGATCTGGCGCTTGGGCGCATTGTGGAGGCGATCTCAGCCAGCCGCTACTGGAAAGATTCCGCCATCTTCGTGCTCGAGGACGACGCGCAGAACGGTCCGGACCATGTGGATACGCACCGCTCGGTCGCGCTCGTCGCGAGCCCCTACGCGCGGCGCCGCGCGGTGGACTCGACGCTCACCACGACTTGCGGAATGCTGCGCACGATCGAGTTGATCCTGGGACTCCCCCCGATGAGCCAGTGCGACGCGGCCGCCGCTCCGATGTACGGCGCCTTCCGGAGCAAGCCGGACCGGACGCCTTTCCGGCGGCGCGAGGCCCGCGTACCAGTGGACGAGATGAACGACCCCGCGGCGCCCCAGGCGGCGGCATCTCTCCTCCTGAACCTCGACGAGGCCGACCGGGTGCCGGACATCGCTGGCAACGAAATCCTCTGGAAAGCCGTGCGCGGCGAAGACTGTCCCATGCCCCCGCCCGTCCACGCCGCGTTTGTCCGCCCTGTCCCCCAGCGGGAAGATTGATTCCAGATTCCAGATTCCAAATTCCAGGGGCCGGGACGATCAGCTCGATGACAGGCGGACGTGGTTTGAACGGATCAGAGTGGGTGCGATGCTTTGGCTATAAAGTCCCCGTGAGAGCGACGTCCTGCGAAGGAAACAGAGAGAGGATCCGATGAAGAGCGCTGCCCGACGCCGACAGCTTGAGGCGCGTCGGGCGCGCCGTCGGCCGGCTCAACAAGCTGCTCCCCAAGCGCCAGTTCGTGCTCATGGGCCCCGGGCGCTGGGGCAGCCGGGGCGACATCAGGCTCGGCGTGCGGCAGCGCCAAGAACGGCACCGCGGGGCCGGGCAGCGACATCAACCTCCTCATCCATTTCTCCGGCACTCCGGAGATGCGCCGGGACCTGCTGGCCTGGTTGGAGGGTTGGAGTCTCTGTCTGGCCGAGACGAACTACCTGCGCACGGGGGTGAAGAGCTCGGGCCTGCTCGACGCGCACCTCGTGACCGACGAGGATCTCGGCAGTTCGTCGGGCTACGCGGCCAAGATCGGAGCCGTCACCGACGCGGCCCGATCACTGCCGGTCAAAGCAACGCCTTCGAGATAACCGGAGGCCGAAAGGCGCCGGCTTTGTTTTCGACAGACGCCGAGTGCCGGCTCAACGACTCTTGATATCTTTTTGGCCTCTCAAGAAGAACCGACCTGGAGGATTCCGATGAAAGTCCGCGCAACTCTTCTTTTTCTGATGGTGTCCTTTGCCGCAAGCGGTGCCGTGCGCGCCGCGGCTCCCGATATTCACGACACGCGGCTGCTCGCCGAGCCGGTGGTCAGCGCGACGCAGATCGCCTTCATCTATGGGGGAGATCTCTGGACCTGCGATCTCGACGGCAGAAACGTCAAGCGCCTGACCTCGGATGTCGGCACCGAATCCCGCCCGGCCTTCTCCCCGGATGGGAAATGGATCGCCTTCTCGGCCCAGTATGAAGGAAACACCGACGTCTACGTCGTCTCCGCCGAAGGCGGCGTGCCCAGGCGTTTGACCTGGCATCCCGGTCCCGACGAGGTCCAGGGGTTCACGGCGGACGGCCGGTCTGTCCTCTTCACCTCGCCGCGCAACGTCTTCACTGGCCGCTACACGCAGCTCTTCACCGTCCCGGTCGAAGGCGGCCCCGAGGTGCCGCTTCCCATCCCGCACGCCGACAGCGCGGTCTATTCGCCCGACGGCAAACAGATCGCTTACAACCCGCTCTCCCCGCGCTTCCTCCAGTGGAAGCGCTACCGGGGCGGGGCGGTCTCGCGGATCTTCATCTACGACGTCGCGACCCACGCGATCGAGAAGATCCCGCAGCCCTCTTCGCGCGCCAACGACGCCGACCCCATGTGGATGGGCGACACCATCTACTTCCGTTCGGATCGCGACGGCGAGTTGAACCTCTACGCGTACGACACGAGATCGAAGGCAATCAAGCGCCTGACGAGTCACGAGGATTTCCCGGTGCTCCACTTCGGCGCCGGTGCCGGCCGCGTCGCCTACGAGCAGGCGGGCTATCTCCATCTGCTCGATCCCGCAACCGGCGCCGCAAGGAGGCTCGCGATCGGCGTCGCCGCGGACCTGGTGGAGACCCGCCCCCGCTTCGTCAAGGGGGCCAAGTACATCCGCAACGCGTCGCTTTCGCCCACGGGCGTGCGGGTGGCCGTCGAGTTCCGCGGCGAGATCGTGACGGTCCCGGCGGAGAAAGGGGACGTCCGCAACCTGACCAACACGACGGGCGCGCATGAGCGCTCTCCCGCCTGGTCGCCGGACGGGCGATGGATCGCCTGCTTCTCCGACGAATCGGGCGAGTACCAGCTCCAGATCCGCTCTCAGGACGGCAAAGGAGAGGTCCGCAAGTGGAAGCTTCCGGGTGCGGGCTTCTACGAGTTCCCCGCCTGGTCGCCCGACAGCAAGAAGATCGCCTACGTGGACAACGCCCGCACGCTCTTCTGGATCGACGTCGCGACGGGGGTCTCGAAAAAGGTCGGCGCCGACTACTTCTATGGCCCGCAGAGAACGCTCATCCCGACCTGGTCCGCGGACTCGAAGTGGATCGCCTACACGCTCAACAACCAGGCCTACATCCAGAGGGTCTGGGTCTATTCGCTCGAGAAGGACCATTCCTTTCCCATCACCGACGGCCTCTCCGACGCCTCCGAGCCGGTGTTCGACAGGAGCGGCAAGTATCTTTTCTTCTTCGCCTCGACCGATTCCGGCCCGGTCAGCAACTGGTTCTCGCTCGAGAACCAGGACCTGCGCGTCACGCGCTCGATCTATCTTGCCGTGCTTCGAAAGGATCTTCCCTCGCCCCTTGTGAAGGAGAGCGATGAGGAGAAAGGCGCCACACCGCCGACGCCGAAGCCTCCGACCCCGAAGGCCGGCGTCGTGGACGAGGGGAAGGACGTGAAGAAGGAGGACACGGGGAAGCCGGACGCCAAGTCTGACGAGAGACCGAAGGCTGCCGAGCCCGCCGCGCCTGTCACGATCGACTTTGACGGCATCCAGTACCGCATCCTGGACCTGCCGATCCCCGCGGCCACTCTCTCGGCCCTCCACACGGGCGCCTCCGGGCAGATCTTCTTCCTGCGCGACGCCGACGCGAAAAAGGCCCTCCAACGCTTCGACTTGAAGGACCGCAAGACCGACACGCTCCTCCCGGACGTCACGGACTTCGAGATCTCCGCGGATACCAGGAAGCTCCTCTACTTCGTCAAGGAGAACTGGTTCATCGTCTCGGCGACCGCCAAGAAGATCGAGCCGGTGGACGGGAAAGACGGCAAGCTCAAAATGGACGCCATCGAGGTCAGGATCGACCCGCGCGCAGAGTGGGCGGAGATCTTCGAGGACGCCTGGCGGATCAACCGCGATTACTTCTACGACCCGCACATGCACGGCGTGGACTGGAAGGCGGCGCGCGAGAAGTACGCGCCGTTTCTCCCGCACGCGGCCGTCCGCGGCGACGTCACCCGGATCATCCAGTGGATGTGCAGCGAGCTTTCCGTCGGCCATCATCGCGGCGGCGGCGGCGACACTCTGGCCGAGGTCAAGACCGTGCCGGGAGGGCTTCTCGGCGCCGACTACGCTATCGAGAACGGCCGTTACAGGTTCGCCAAGGTCTACGGCGGCCTGAACTGGACGCCGGAACTGCGCTCGCCTTTGACGGAGCCGGGGGTCAACGTGAAGGCGGGGGAGTACCTGCTCGCCGTCGGCGGCCGCGACGTCAAGCCCCCCGCGAACCTCTACAGCTTCTTCGAGAACACGTCCGGGAAGCTGATTGAGATCACCGTCGGCCCCAACGCGGACGGCAAGGGCTCGCGCACTGTCTCCGTCGTCCCGATCGCGAGCGAGCTCGCGCTGCGCAACCGCGACTGGGTCGAAGGGAACCTGCGCAAGGTGGACGCGGCGACGGGCGGCCGCGTCGCCTACGTCTATGTGCCCAACACGGGCGGCGGCGGCTATACCTACTTCAAGCGCTACTTCTACCCGCAGGCCTACAAGGAAGCCGTCATCATCGACGAACGCTTCAACGGCGGAGGCTCCGTCGCCGACTATTACATCGACGTCCTGCAGAAAAGGCTGATCTCCTACTGGGCAATGCGCTACGGCGCCGACATGAAGACGCCGTCCGCCTCGATCCAGGGCCCCAAAGTCATGATTGCCGACGAGACGGCCGGCTCCGGCGGCGACCTGCTCCCTTGGATGTTCCGCCGCTTCCAGGTCGGACCCATCGTCGGCACCCGCACGTGGGGCGGCCTCGTCGGAGTCCTGGGCTTCCCCCAGCTCATGGATGGCGCCACGATCACCGCCCCGAACCTCGCCATCTGGGACGCCGAGAAGGGCTGGATCGTCGAGAACGAAGGCGTCCCTCCCGACATCGAAGTCGAGCAGACTCCGGCCGACGTCATCGCCGGCCGCGATCCGCAGTTGGAAAGGGCCATCGCCATCGTGATGGAGGACTTGAAGAAGAACCCGCCCGCGAACCTGAAGCGCCCGCCCTTCCCCGTCAAGACGATGAAGACCCAGCTCACCGCCTCCCAATGAACTTCCCCCTCTCTCTTCGGCAGAGGGCAGGGTGAGGGGACAAGGAGAGCCGAGAACTCCGATGAGCGGTCGGGCCCACCTGATGTCAGGCAAGACAGTTCTCGTGACCGGCGCGACCGGAGGCATCGGGCTCGAGACGGCGCGCGCGCTCGCGAGGATGGGCGCCGCCGTCGTGATCGGAGCGCGAGATTCGGTCCGCGGGCAGGCCGTGGTGGACGGGATCCATCGGGAGGGGGGCCGCGCCGAGCTTCTGGAGATCGACATGGCGTCGTTCGCCTCCGTGCGCCGGGCCGCCGAACGCTTCCAGGGCTCGCATCCGAGGCTCGACGTTCTCGTCAACAACGCGGGAATCGCCGCGCGGGAGCGGCGACTCACCGCCGATGGACATGAGGTGACCTGGCAGACGAACTTCCTTGGAGGTTTCCTCTTGACGAAGCTCTTGTTGCCGGCGCTCAAGAGGACCGCCGGGCCGCGTGTCGTCAATGTCAGCTCGCAGGCCCACCGGTCCACCCGCATGGACTGGGACAACCTCGAGCTCGAGCGGGGCTACGGCGGATTCAAGGCCTACGCGAACACGAAACTCGCGCAGGTGCTCTTCACGCGCGAGCTCGCCCGGCGCGAGCCGGGCATCGCGGTCAACGCCGTGCACCCAGGCGCCATCGCCACCGGCATCTGGCGCGCCGCGCCGAAATTCGCGCAATGGATCCTCGGACTCGTGCTGCCTCCGCCCGGAAAAGGAGCGCGGCCCGTTGTCCGCCTGGCGTCCTCTCCGGATCTTGACGGGGTCACCGGCCGGTACTTCAACAAACTTCGCGAGGCCGATCCCGCTCCCGCGGCTGCCAACGACGCCGACGCCGCCCGGTTGTGGGAGATCGCGGAAAAGGCGACGGAATAGTCCACCCATCGAGCGGACACGAGAGGCCGCAGAAGATTGACCAAGACGAACCCGCTGCGGTAAGAACCGGCCGTGACCGAGAACGCTAAACCCGAAGGAGGAACGCTATGCCTCAGGCGCGCCGTCGTCCTCTCGCCTCGGCGATCCTGTTGGCGTTCGCCGCCGTCGCCCGTGCCGACGACAAGTGCCTGGCCAGGGCCGTCATCGGAGGCGAGCGGGTCGCTCTGAAGTACTGCGAGGTCGCGATGTACGACGAGAAGGGCGTAACCCTCGTTTTCATGGAGGCCCCGATCTCCGCAGAGGAAGTCGCCGCCTTCGAGTGGAACTCGGCGCCAAAGGAAAAGGACCCGAGCGGCAAGCCGCGGACCATGATTGAACTGGGGTTCTGCCCGGGCGGAGACAAGCCGGCGCCGAGTCCCGGCGCGGTCAAGTCTGTCGAGATGAGTGTCAACCACGCCTCCTCGCCCATGCTGGGCCGCCAGTGGGTCTTCGACTTGCCGAAGAAAGAACTGAAGATCGAGAGACTCTCCGGGAACCTCGCCCTCGGAGGAAGGCTCGCCGGCCGGATGACCGGCTCGAAGAAGAGCGACGATCTCAACTACAGCTGGGAGATCGATTTCGACGTGCAATTGCCCAGGAAGGCGGCCGCCGCCGGTCCGAGCTGCGGGTCATAGGACGTCCGGTCAGGCCGGCGCGATTGCGTTTTTCGTTTTCGCCTTTTGGCTGTTTCCGAAAAGAACGAACGCAGCGGGAATCGTCGTGAGCGCTCCCAGCGCGACCAGCGTCGCCCCGACGTAGCGTCTCGTGTTCCGGCGGAATCTGTCGGCCACCAGGAGGCCGATGCCGGCCGCGAGGAACGCGCGAGTGCTGACGATGAACATGAATTCGGGCAACGTGAGATCGACTCTTTTCATACTCGCCTCCGTTTCCTGGAGTTGCAATCTCCTCGCCATTGCGGCGGTAAGATTGATCGGGTGATCGGACCTCCGGAACAGGGCGAAGCCGCGCCCTACTATTTCCGCTATATCAATCGGATTGCGGGCGGCGACATCGTCGGCGTCCTCGGAACTCAGCTCGAGGAGATGTCCGCGCTCCTCGCCGGCGTGTCCGAGGAGAAGTCGCTTTACCGTTACGCGCCGGAGAAGTGGAGCATCCGGCAGGTCGTCAGTCACGTCAACGACACCGAGCGCGTGTTCGTCTCCCGCGCATTCTGGTTCGCCCGCGGCTTCGACAGCCCGCTCCCGAGCTACGACCAGGAGGTCAGCGCCGCCGCGGCTCGCGCCGACGAGGTCTCGTGGGCCAGTCACGTCGAGGAGTTCCGCGGGATCCGCCTCGCGACTGTCACCTTCTTCCGCAATCTGCCGGCGGAGGCCTGGAGGCGGAGCGGCGTCGCCAGCGGGAATCCCTTCAGCGTGAGGGCCCTCGCGTACATCACGGCCGGACATGCCTCCCATCACATGGCGATCCTCCGGGACCGGTATCTGTCGTTGCCATGATCAGCCGGCTTCTCCGCGTCTCCAAGACCCGGACTAACGGATGAAGAAAGGCTTAGCCAGGAATCCGTCCGGGAAGGTCGGGGTTCTGGCTTGTGCGATGCGGCGCGCCGTGGCCTGTTCTGCTCTTCTTGTCTTCGGCCTCGGGGGGATGCTGGCCCTCGCGCCGCCTGCCCGGGCCGCCGACGAGCCGTCTGCGGCGGCGCTTCCGGACCTGCAGGCGTTGCTCGGAGAGGTGCGGGAGCGCCTGCACAGCGACGATTTTCTTCTCGATCAGTACACGTTTACGGAGAAGCAGACGGAACGGCGTCTCGACACCGACGGGAACGTCAAGAAGATCTCGACTTCCCTGTACGAGGTCTATCCGTCCCCGGAACCGGGGCGAACCTACCGCAAGCTCGTGGAGCGGGACGGCAGGCCGCTGACGGCGGAGGAACTGGCAAAGGAGGACCGGAAGCAGGAGGCCAAGGAGGCGAGGAAAGCGGCCCGGCTCTATGGCGAGGACGCTTCCCGTCGCGCCTCGGCGGAGTCGGAGAAGCGGCTCAAGGAGACGAGAACGATCGACGAGCTCTTCCGCATCTATGAGTTTCGAATCGTCGAGCGCGAGACGCTCGACGGGCGCGGCGCGATCGTCGTGACCTTCGAGCCGCGGCCCGGCGTCGAAACGGAGACGCGGGCAGGCAAGATCTTGAAGAAGTTCGCGGGGCGGGCCTGGATCGACGAGGAGGACCGCCAGCTCGTCCGGGTGGACGCCCAGCTCACGGATGATCTCTCCTTCGGCTTCGGGTTGCTCGCGAAGTTGAAGAAGGGGTCGCACGCACTGATCCAGCGGCGGAAAGTCAACGACGAGGTCTGGCTCCCCGCCCAGGCGCATTTCGTAGGACACGGCCGACTCTTCCTCGTCAAGGGCCTCCACGTCGACGCCCTCTCCGAGTATTCCGACTACAGGAAATTCACCGTCGATACAGAAGCGGCGGCGTCTCCCGAACTGCCGAAGTAAGCCCCGGTCGCGGTAGGCTCTGGTGCGGAGTGTTTGTGCGGGGATCAGGCAGGCGATCGAGGCCGCAACCGGCCGAGTCGCCCGCTGGTGCGCCCGCAGGGCGCAGATCCCGCACAAGCGCGGAGCGACGAATCAGCGCGGCGCGATTCGGCGGGTCTCGTGCCCGGGAATCGGCGGCGGCTGGATCGGCTCTCTGGTCCTCTCCAGCGCGAGCTCCGCAACGCCGCCGCGGTGGATCCCCGCATGGAGAGTCCCTCGCAACGGGTCGAGAGCGAGTGAGGTCACTGCGGCGTCGGAGAGGCCGGTGCCGAGCGCTTGCCAGGTCTGCCCGCCGTCGAGGCTCCGAAACACGCCGCCGGTGCCGCCGATGACGGCTGGCGAGGCTCCCGCGTAGATCGTCGAGGGACTCGACGGGTCGATCAGGAACGTCTCGACCGAGGCGAGGGGTCCGACGGGAGTCAGGGTCCACGTCTTTCCACCGTCGCTCGAGCGGCATAGGCCCGTCGTGCACCCGACGGAGAGGATCGAGCCCGCCGGATCGAAGAAAATCGTGTTGACTCCGCCACAGTTCGAATCCGTCGTGACGGTCTTCCAGGTCTTCCCCGAGTCCAGGCTCTGGTAGTAGCCGAGGGCGTTTTCGCTGATCGCGATCACCTGCGACGCGTTGGCGGGATTCACAGCGAGGAAGGTGATCGGAAACTGACCGGCGTCGAGGCCCGTCTGCGTCCAGGTGCCACCGCCGTCGGTGCTTTTGAAGACCCGTTGCGAGGCGGAGCTCGAGTGGTCGGTTCCCGCGTAGAGCGTCAGAGAGTTGGTCGGATCCACCACGATCCAGGAAACGAAGGAGTCCGTCAGTCCCTGCGCGGAAGCGCTCCAGGTCCCGCCGCCGTCGGTGCTCTTGAACACGCCGCCGCCCAGGGTTGCCGCCAGGAGCGTCCGGGGCGTCCCGGGTCTCGAGGCAAGCGCCGAGACCGGGGCGACCGGCAATCCACTGTTGATCGCCTCCCAGGTTCCTCCTCCGTCCGAGCTTCTGTAGACGCCGTCGAAGAGGGCCGCATACACGGTCACCGGCGCGGCCGGATCGGAGAGAAGCGAGTTGGCGATTCCAACGTCCAGGCCCGCGTTCGACGGGGCCCATGTGCCGCCGCCGTCGGCGCTCTGGTAAACGCCTCCTCCGAGCGTGGCTGCGAGGAGCGTCGCGGGCTCGAAGGCGAGGGCGGTGACATACGCGGTCCGCATCCCCGTGTTGACGGAGGACCAGTTCGAGCCGCCGTCCGTGCTGCGGTAGAGGCCGTTGCCGTAGGTGCCCGCGTAGACGGTCGCCGGATGAGCCGGGTCCACGCCGAATCCGAGCACCAGCGGCAGGGCGCCGGTCGCTCCCTGGTTGGACGGGAGTCCTTTGTTGATCGTCGTCCAGTGGGCGCCGCTGTCAGTGCTCTTGAAGATGCCGGATCCGTTGATGTTGCCGGCGTAGAGCGTCGTCGCGGAACTCGGATCGGTGACAAGAGTGTAGAAAGAATTATTAGCGTTGCCGAAACTGCTCCAGCTCTCTCCGCCGTCGGTGCTTCGCACGAGCCCCCGGCTCGTCGCCGCGAGAACCCGGGAAGAGTTGGAAGGGTCGAACTGGAAGGCCGAAGTCTCGAGAGCGAGGCTGAATCCTCCGAATGTCTTGCTCTGCCAGGTCTGCCCGCCGTCAACGCTCTTGAAAATCTCGGAGAATCGCGAGCCCGCGAGGATCGTGCTTGGATTCTTCGGATCGATGGCCAGGCTCCAGACGTCGAGGGGAGAGATTCCGGTGAGCGGGTCGATCAGTCCCTCGTTGATGGGTGCCCAGGACGCCGCCCCGTCGGTGCTCTTGAAAATCCCGACACTCTCCACGCCGTCCGGTGTCAACGTGCCAGCGTAGAGCGTCGAGGGGGAGGTCGGATCGATGGCGATCGTCTGGACTCGGAAGGCGGGGAGCCCCGCGTTGGCGGCCCTCCAGCTCGCGCCCGCGTCATCGCTCCTGTAGACGCCGCGGTCAGTCCCGGCGTAGAGGGTGGCCGCGTGGGACGGATCAGCGACCAGGCAGTAAATGCTTCCCCCGAAGGGCCCGCGTGTTGTCCAGATGCCATTCTGCGCGGACGTTGTTCGCGCCGCGGCGAGCAGCCCGGAGACCGCCGCAATGAAAAGAATGCAGACGCGCCGGCGCGCTCTCTGGTGAAGAACCATCCCTGGATCACCCTAACGCCAGAGGATCGCGAACGATTCCGCCGGGACTCCGCAATGAGCTGATATCCCGAGGAGCGAAGCCTTCCTCTGTCATCCTGAGGAGCGTAGCGACGAAGGATCTGCTTCGCAAAGTCCGAAAAACATCGGAGCAGATCCTTCGCTTCCTCCTTCGCCGAGGCTTCGGAGGACAGGATTCTCGGGATGACAGGAAGAGTGAGTTGAGACCCGAGCGGCCTTCTGATAGACCACGGGTCTTGAGGAGGCCATGGCGGGCAAACACATCGGTGTTCTGACTGGCGGCGGCGACGTGCCCGGCTTGAACGCCGCGATCAAGTCCGTGTACAGCACGGCCAGGGACCGGGGCTGGATTCGCGATGCGTCGAACGACGCGAACGTCACCGGCATCCTGCGAGGGTGGAAGGGCGCCGTTCACATGGCCCGGGACCCGCAGACGGGAGCCTGGACCGATGTTGTGCCTCTTGACGACGCGCGCGTGCGCACCGTGGACCGCTACGGCGGGACCTTCCTTCACACCTCCCGGACGCGCCCGGATCGGATGCGGCGCGCCGAGCTCCCGGCTCGCCTTGAGAAACGCGTCGACGAGCTTCCCCGCGCCGGCGAGGACCTTCTCGACGCGACGGAAGTTGTCATCGAAAACCTGACGCAGCTGGGCATCGACTGCCTGATCGCGATCGGCGGCGACGACACGCTGGGCTACGCGCACACGCTTTCCACACGCGGGTTCCCGGTCGTCGGGATTCCCAAGACGATGGACAACGACGTCAACGGGACCGAGTACAGCCTCGGGTTCGCGACCGCGATCATCCGGGCGGTCGAGTTCATCAACCGGCAGCGCACGCACCTGGGGTCCCACG
>WNGB01017556.1_pt1 | contig 23831 bp, 20 predicted proteins | sample 5400681 | NCBI WGS metagenome assembly WNGB01 (sample SAMN13153367, study PRJNA577476) | soil metagenome | isolation source: 115 cm soil or saprolite under grassland replicate 2 | place: USA:California | collected 2016-06-15
GATCTCGCCGGAGTGCCATCAGGCGGCCCGCAGCAGGGAGATCACGTCCGCGAGCGTCCGTGGCGTCCCGACGTTACCGGGGAAGATGACGTACGGGACGCCCGGGAAGCGGCTCTCCGCCCCCAGGATCCAGCAGGGCACGCCCGCCGCGACCTGGCCCGGCACCCTCGCGCGCCGAACGCCAAATGCTCGGGTCGCCAGATCGCTGGCTGTGATCCCGCCCTTGGCGATCAGGTAGCGAGGCGGCGCCCGCAGCCGCCCGGCAAGCTCGACGAGCGCGGCCGACACCGTCTGGCTCAGACGCAGGCTGGCCTCGGCGCTGGCCGCGCTTACCGTCTCGCGACTGGTGTAAGCCAGGACGTCGACGCCGGCGAGGTAGCGACGCTCGATCCACTCAGCCGCCTCGGCTACCTCGCCAAAACGCACAGCGGGGTCCAGTAATCGCTCGACTGGCAGCTCGCGCGCCTCGAGGTTGGAAACCTGTAGCGCTCGCTCGAGCTGCTCGGTGGTGCGACGCACGTGAGAGCCGACGATGGTCAGGCCGCCGGCGCTCGCGCTCGAGCCCTTCTCCGAGTACAGCTCGTCGGCGCTCACGAGCGGCCGACTCCCGAGCCCAGCCCTGACCCGAGCGAAGGAGGCCGCCGTACGGTAGATGAAGCGCTTGCCTCTGGCCTCGGCCCGGAGCAGGCCGAGCACGAGCACCTCCAGATCGCGGTAGCTCGCGGCGTTGACGATCACCGGCACGCCGCCCGATACGCCACCGAGGACGTCCGCGACGCGCTCCGGGCCGTCCAGACGGAGCGTCTCGATCGAAAGGCTGGCCACGGCCTCGGCTGCGATGCGACCCGCGGTCTTCTCCTCAATCCAGGCTGGTAGATACGAGCTGCGATAGCCAAAGGCGGCGTCGCGTGCGAATTCGGTCTCGGCCGCCGGCACCAGCCCATTGGCCTGCTGCACAAAGTGCACGTCGCCGATCGTGAAGCGCCCGCCCTCCTCAAAGAAGGGCACGATCAGCTCGCCGTCGAACTGGCGCCCAGCCTCAGCCGTGAAAGCGTCGCGAAGGGCCCACAGCTCGGCCGGGTAGTGGCCTCGCAGCGTGGAGTCGCCGCGGTAACCCAGAGCCACGTCGATCCTGGCCGCCCGAGCCGCGCGGGCCAGGTTGCGTCCGGCCTGGTGTGCCAGGGTAACAGCATCTACCTCGGGCAGGCTGCGCGAATTGGTCAGCACGAACAGGGCGGGGCCAGCTTCTCGCAGGCCGGCTGCCAGCTCGGCCTCCGACCATTCCGTCAGCACCAGCACCCCGTGGCTCGTCTGCGTGCCGGTCGGGTCGTCGTCCAGGAAGACCGGTCGTCGCTCGGAGCGGCCGATCTCCTCGCGAATCGCGGCTAGCACGTTCTCAGGCCATGGCAGCGGCAGGTCTTCGAGCTTGACACCCCGATCAGTTCGGACCACCGCTATTGGCCCCTGCGCTCGGCCTGCTGCCTGCCTGCCTCCATCACCGCGCGACTGAAAGCCGCGGCCAGCTCGCCGGCGCTCTGAAATCGCTTGGCCGGATCCTTGGCCAACGCGGTCAGAACGACTCCCTCGACGGGCAGAGGGATGGTCGGCGTGATCTGCTGTGGAGGCGGCGGCGGGGTGTGAAGATGGGCGTGGAGTATGGCGAGGGGCGTCTCGGCGTGGAACGGAGTTCGCCCGGTCAGCATCTGGTACACAACCACGCCCAGCGCGTACAGGTCGGAGCGGTGGTCGGCGCTCTCGCCTTGAATCACTTCTGGTGCCATGTACTCAGGAGTGCCGACGAACTGGCCGGTGCCGGTCAGCGACGCCTCGCCGATCAGCTTGGCGATCCCGAAGTCGGTCAGAACGACGCGGTCGCCATGCGCAAGCATGATATTCGCCGGCTTGATGTCGCGATGGTAGACAGGCTGCGGCTGCTGATGGGCGTGGTCCAGAGCGGCGGCGATCTGGACCAGAACCCGGTCCGTGCGCTCCGGTGAGAGCCGCTCCAGCTCGTGGAGCACCTTCTGCAAATCCTGGCCATCCACCCACGCCATCACAATATGGAGCTGGTCGCCGAGCTGCTCGACGTCATGAACGGTGACGATGTTGGGGTGCTCCAGCATCGCCGCCGTTTGCGCCTCACGCATGAATCGCTCGACGAACGCCGGCCGAGCGCTCAAGTCAGCATGCATGACCTTGAGCGCAACCCAGCGCCGCAGGCGAGAATCGTAGGCGCGATAGACGGACCCCATCCCACCCTGGCCGACGAGGGTCCGGTCCTGGTAACGGTCGTATAGTGTGGGTGAGTCTTCGAATGCGGCCGCTGTCGGCGGCCGCGGCGTTCGTGGTGGCGATGGCGCGGGCGACGGCCGACCGGTCTGTTCGGGGTCCCAGGGCGCCTGTGCCATGAACGGGCCCGCCGGACTCGGCGGCCGGTCCTGGCCAGCCGGGCCCGCGTATGGCGCATATCCGCCGGGCGACCAGGCAGGACCGGGAGCGGTCTCGCGGTAGCCAGGCTGCTGGGGAGAGCCACGCCGCGTCCAGAGCAGCACGGCGAGGAGCCCAAGCGCGATGCCGAGGCCGAGCACCGCCAGCCCCACCAGCAGCAGCGGAAGCGAGACGGTTTGCTGACCCGGAGGCGGGGCTGGAGCGGCCGCGCCGAGCGGGGCACTTCCAGGCGCCAACGTGGGCTGCACCGCCGCCGCTGGACCGGGCGGCGCAGCCGTGGTAGGAGTGGGCGGGAGCGTGGGCACCGGGGTTGGCGGAACCTGGGTTACCGGATCCTGGGTTGCCGGTATCGGCGTGGGTGGCACGGGCGTGGGCGGAACCGCTGTGGGCGGGACTGGCGTCGGTGGAGCAGCAACGCGGGGTATGATTTCCACCACGCTCGTCGGCGCACCCTGCTGGTCGGGTGGACCAGATGGGGGGTCCGTGTCGAACCGCGCCCCGCGCAGGGTGGCGCGAGCTTGAATGCTGAAGGGCTGCTGGGCTGTCACACTGACTCGGAGGAAGTGTTCCTGGCCCGCGGGCCAGCTGCTCGCGAACAGCTCTGCTGCCCGACTCTGAATCGGCGCGTTGCGCGCTTGCCCAAAGTGGAACATCTGCTCGCCCGGCTCGAAGAGCTTGGCGTAGGAGTTGTTGGCCGGCAGCGAACTGTGGGCCACGACCTGGACCGCTGGATTGCCGGGGAACGAGATGGTGATGCTGCCATTCTGGGCATCCGAACCGAGGTTGGCGGCTCGGAACTCGATCTCGAATGGCTGGCCCGGCCGGACCTCGCCCGGTCGCTCGAAAGACAACTGCGGCTGGGGCTCGGCCCAAGCCGGCCGAACCACCAGGGCCATCGCCAGAAGCGCGCCGCCCAGGGCCACCCCGCAGCGGGACAAGATACGCCTCACGGGCAGCCAGCCCCAGTTGAAGCCGGGCCGCCGATCAAGCCGAAACGGGCCTTGACCGTCAAGACGTGGCGTACCGCTTCGTCGACCCGATCGCGACTCAGCTCGCCGGCCTCGAGAGCCGCCAATATGGCGTCGCGCGACTCGCGCTGGCGTGCGATTCCGCCGGCGATGATCAGCATGTCAACACCGGCCCGGACTGCCCTGACGGCCGCCTCCCCGGGCGGGAAGTTGTCGGTGATCGCCTTCATGCCGGCCAGATCGTCACTCAAGACCAGGCCCTGGAAGCCGAGCTTCTCCCGTAGCAGGCCCGTCATGATCGGCGCGGACAGGGTCGCTGGCGCACGAGACGGGTCCACGGCTGGAAAGACGATGTGCGCCGACATGATGGCGGCGATGTCCGTGCCGGGCAGCGCCACCCTCCGGAATGGGACCAGCTCGACGTCCTCCAGCTCCGCCTCCGTCTGCGGCAGGACCGGAAGCTGAAGATGGGAATCGACGCTGGTGTTGCCGTGGCCTGGGAAATGCTTGCCAACGGCGACGATCCCGCCGCTCTGGAGACCGCGAACGTACGCACTCCCAAGCCTGGCCACGAGCTCGGGGTCTGGACCGAACGAGCGGCTGCCGATGACAGGGTTGTTCGGGTTGTTGTTGACGTCAAGCACTGGCGCCAGGTTCATGCTGAAGCGCATCGCGCGGAGTTGCTGAGCATGGGTCGACCCACGCGCGCAGGCCTCGGCGTCGGTCGGACGCCGGCTGCCAAAGTCCAGGTTCGAGCCCAAATTTGGCACGTCCGCGATCCGCTGGACCAGACCACCCTCGTGGTCGACGGCGATGAGCGGCACCAGGACCCCGTACTCGGCGGCGATCCGGGGCAGCGCGGCGTTGATAGCCGCCGCCTCCGCGCTGGAGCGGGTGTTGTCGACGAAGACGATGCCGCCCGGCTGCAGCTCGCGCAGAGTCTGGCGAGCCTGCTCGGCGGTATTCCCAGCCCACCCGAGCATGAGGAGCTGGCCGACTCGCGCCTCATCACTCGCCAGCGCGGCCATCGCGTCCCGCACCGGCTGGTCCTCCGGAGATGAGGCCGGTCTGGTCGGGATGGGAGGCGGGGCGATGATCGGGGTCTCCCCCGGCGCCGGGCCGGCCGGGCGCGGCGTCGGCTCGGCGACGTCCAGCACCGGCGTACCGTCAGGCGCGGTCGGCGTCGCCTGCGCGTCCGACACTTGGCGTCGGATGGGTGGCGCGGTCCCAACACTGGCTGCCATCGGCGCCTCAGGCGCGCGCGTGGGCGGGTTGGGGGTGGGTTGAAAAGCCCTGCCGGGCTCGCCCCCAGGCGCAAGGCCAGCTCCTCGGTAGACGAGGAAGAGGCCGAGTCCAGCGAACAGCAGCGCGACTGACCCGAGGGCCGCCGTCGCCGCCAGGCGGCTCGCTCGATGCGGGTCCTGAGCCGAAGCAAGCCGTCCCGCCCGCTCGCTCCCCGAACCAGGGCGCACGTTCATCACCTGCGTCCTTCGGACGACCGACGACAGACGACGATCGTATATAGCCGGTCGTCGGCGGTCCATCGTCGTCTCGGTACTATACCCCTCCCGGGCGGCGTTTCGGGGACGCACTGTTACACTCCGGGCGATGGCCGGACGTCTGGCGCCCCGGCTTCACCACGCGCTGCTCGTTGGTTGGCGCTACCTGCCGCTCTGGGCGCGACGGATCGCGATCCGCGTCCTTTACCCGCGCTTCCCGATCGGAGCGGTGGGGATTATCCGGGACGACGCTGGCCGCATACTTCTCGTGCGGCAGACCTACCACCGACGTGAGCGCTGGGGCGCGCCCGGCGGCTGGCTAGGCAGCAGCGAGACGCCGCGCGACACCGTGGCTAGGGAAACCCTCGAGGAGCTGGGCATTCAGGTAACCGTTGGGCGAGTCCTGGCGGTGTCCGCCGGACCGTTCGGAGAGATCAGTCTGGCATTCGAATGTCAGATCGCCGGCGATCCCGCGATGAGCTTGAGCGACGAGATCGACCGCGCGGCCTACTTCTCGCCCGACGATCTGCCACCCCTGGCCGACTACACCCAGCGGCTGCTCGAGGAGGCCGTAGGTAAAGTGAAAGGTGAAAAGTGAAGAGTGAAGGGCGATAGGCGGGAACAAAGGCGCGAGACTGCGCGTCAAGCAGGCGAGGAGTAAGCCGCATGGATTACGGCAGCTTGATTCGACGCTCCTGGCAGCTTACCTGCCGGCATCGTTTCGTTTGGGGGTTGGGACTCTTCGCCGGCACGACTGTCGGCTCTTGCTCGCCCAATTTCGGGACGAGCTACCGGGGTCAGCTCGGGTCTGAGCAGGCCGGCCAGATGGGACCCGGGATCCAGCGCGCGGGCGAGGAACTGGGTCGCTGGCTTAGCCAGAACCTGGGCCTCGTGGTCGCGGCTGTTGGTGCATTCGCTGCCCTTGTGCTGCTCCTGATGGTGCTTTCGCTCATCGCCCAGGGCGGGATGGCCCGGGCCACTGCCGACCTGGCACTTGGACTTCCGAGCTCCTCGGGCCAGGCCTGGCGGACCGGCCGACGGCTCTTCTGGCGCCTGGTCGGCCTGTGGCTGATCCTCTTCGGTATCGGCCTCGTGTTCGTCGTCGTCATCGGATCTGGAGTGGGCGTGGCGGTGGCCGGCGGCGTGCTCGCGAGCGGGTTCGCTCGCTACGGTCTGATCGTGCTTGGAGTGCTCTTAGCGCTGGCCGCGTTCGTGCTAGCGATCCCGACGTTCATCGTCATGGGTGTGACCGCGGCGTTCGCCCAACGAGCCGTCGCCGTCGACGACGTCGGCCCGCTGGCCGGGCTCAAGGCGGGTTACCAGTTGGTGCGCGGCCACCTCGGCACGAGCGCATTGGCCTGGCTCATCAGCGTGGGCCTGTCGCGGCGGTCCTGGTGTGGCTCATCCTGGCGTGGTTGCTAGCCTCCATCGCCAATACGTTCTTCTGGAACTACTGGACCCTGATCTATCTGAACTTCCGCGGCCGCGTCGGCAATACGCTCTCTCCCGACGTGCCCACCCCGGAGCTCGGCTCCTCGCCAGCCAGCTAGCTTCGAGAACGCGCTGGCCGTCTCGGCCTTCCCTCTGGTACATTCCGGCGGCCAACAGCCGGGCCGTGCCCCGCGCGCGCTGAGCCGGCGAGTGTCCGGCTGAACGCGTCCCAATGCCAAGACCATGAGCCTGGCCGAGCCCCGCGCTGCGCTGGCCAGGGCGGCCGCGCGCCGTCCGGCGGCGTCCGCCGCCGAGATCGATCTCTCCGCTCGGCTGAGCGCGATCCTCCTGGTTGCCCTGGCGCTGGCGGCACTCCTGATCCAGGGCGGAGTGTTCATCCACAAGTCGTGGCTCTGGACCGGCGACACGATCTACCACCACGCGGTGATGGCGGAGGTCCAAGCCGGCGAGCTCCTGCCAGGTGGGCCATACGCTGGCCTGCCCGCCTTTTACTCGCCCCTGCTGCATTACATGGCGGCGGCGCTCGGCCTGGCGCTCAGGATCGAGTTGACCGAGTCGGTGCGCTTGCTGTCGATCGCCTTCGCGCCACTGATGCCGCTGGCTGCCTTCTGGACTGCTCGCGCGCTTGGCATCGACCGGGCGAGCGGGCTGGCCGGGGCTTCCTTCGCGACGTTCGGCGGCGGCCTGAAGCTGGCGAAGGACCGCGTCTGGGTGGATGCCTTGTTCGTCGGCCAGCACAATTTCTTTCCCCTCTTCCCACGCGACATCGCCTTTCTGCTGCTGCCGATCGGCCTGGCCTGCGCCTATCGGGCGGTCGTGCACGCGTGGCGACCGGGGGCGCCGCTGGCCGGCGTGGCGTTCGGGCTGATGGTCCTCGCGCATACCCAAAGTGCCGTCTTCGCGGCGCCGATCCTGGGCATCTATCTGGCCCTCGTGGTCGCCCTTCGGCGTGAGTTGCTCGGGCCGGCGATGCGCGTGGGCGCGATCACGGCAGGGGTGGCGCTCCTGATGTCCTCATTCTGGTGGGCCTGGGAGTTGTGGGCGATCGTTCAGAGCCGCTCGTTCAACGTCGAGATGCCCGCCTACCGGGTCCCGGTCAAACTGTCCCTGGCCGACTTTCCACTCGAGTTCGGCATCTTCCTGGTGCTCGGACCAATCGGGCTGGCGCTGGTCGCCCGGCAGCTTTGGCGGGAGCGTGATCCTGGCGCCATGCTACTTCTGGTCTGGTGGGCGGCCCCGGTCCTGCTGGCGATCCTGCGGCCAACCGGCTTCCCTGGAGGCGATACGTTTTTCCCGCGCCGGCTCTGGCAGTTCGCGTCCGCGCCGCTCGTCCTGATCGCAGGGCTAGGGCTGGTAGCCGGGGTACTGCGGCCGCTCCACCTGCGTGGCCCACTGGCGGTAGCGATGCTGGTGGCGGTCGGGGCAGTGGCGGCGGTGCCCGCCTCCGTCGGGAGTTGGCAGCGCATCGGAGAGTTCTGGAACGACGCGTCGTTCGCGGATCACGAATGGGACCTGGCGGGCAACTTCGGGATGGGGCCATGGCTAGCGGCCGACGCCAGGGCCCACGGACCGCGCACGGTACTGGTCCCAACGCCGGAGGCGACGCTGGTCTGGTACTACTCGGGCCAGAAGGTCGTCTACCTTCATCGCACCGCCGCGATCAAGCTCGCCTTCGAAGTCGAGCGAATGACCGGGCACGGCGAGGCCGAGCGCCGCGCCGACCTCCACGCGGCTTATGCAGGGGACCCGACCGAGCTGGCGCGGGTAGCCGAGAAATATCGCGCGACGTACGTGATCCTCAAACGGCAGGGGGACAAGCTGGCCGCGGTCGACCTCCCGGCGGGCGCGATTCAGAATGCGGGGACAGCGGCCACCACCGCCTCACGCCTGGTCGAGACGAATCATTTCGAGCTCCTCGCGCTGGAGCCCGGCGACCGGGCGGTCTTCGAGATCTGGAGCCCGGCCGACCAGACGGCGACCGTAGTCCTGCGCGCCAAGCGGCGAGGCCGGAGTCCGGCCAGGCCGGGGACGCTGGTGGTAAATGGGACCGAGATCGCCGTCGCCGATAGCGAGCTCCCCCGCGACGCCTGGTCGGACGTCCGTCGGGACGTGCCCCTGAGCGCCGGTTGGAACCAGGTTCGCCTGGAGGCCGCGGCGCAGCTCGAGGTGATCCGCGTTGCCGCCTACAGCCTCTCGCTGGCCAACCTACCCCCAGCCTGGCGCGTGGCGTACGAGGACGGATGGTACGTGGTGCTGAGGACTGAGGACTGAGGACTGAGGACTGAGGAATGAGAACTGAGGAATGAGGAATGAGGATGAGGGATGAGGAATGAGGACGGTGCATGAGGACTGAGATGATCGAGTCGCCGCCGAGCCCCCGGGAACAGGGACGGCAAGGCATGGACTTGGCACGCGACTGGCGGCGCTCAGTCCTCAGTCCTCAGTCCTCAGTCCTGGACGTCGCCGTCTTGTTCGTCATCCTGGCCTACACGCTGGCGCTCGTTCCGGGGCTGACCCGCTGGCCGCCGCTCGTCAATGACGAGGGTCGCGAGGCCAATCTGTTCTGGGTCGCCTCTGGTGTCGACCCGACGGCCGAGCGAATGAATGCCCATCGTGGTTTCGCGACTTGGGGCACCGGTGGCCTGCAAGGCGCTAGCGCGGCGATCATCTTCCAGCTGGCCGGCGTCGGCGTATTTCAGGCCCGTCTGACCTCGCTGCTATGGGGCGGCGCGCTGCTGATCGTCGTCTACCTGGCGGGGAGGCTGTACTGGAACCGCGCCGTGGGCCTGGCCGCGACAGCCCTGCTCGCGGTGTCGGACCCATTCCTGGTGTCGAGCCACACTTTGCGGCCCGACATCCAGGTCGCGACGCTCGTGATCGGAGCGCTGTTGCTGGCCGAGCTGGCCGTCAGCCCCGGTCGTTCGGGCCGTTGGGCGCTGCTGGCTGGCATCCTGCTCGGCCTGTCCGTCGACACCCACCTCAACACGCTCGCGTTCATCCCGCTTGTGGGGATGGTCTTCCCGCTTCGCCAGGGCTGGCCTGGCTTCCTTCAACGCCCAGAGGGCTTGTTGTTCGTGGCCGGACTTGGGCTGGCCGCCGCCTACTACCTGGCGGTGCGAGTGCTTCCGGACCCGACCGGCTTCATAGCTGGGATGAGCTACTGGCTGGGAGTGGACAAGGCGCCCCCGCTGGCACGGCCCGCACTCGGATTAGCGGGCGTGCTGCGCAACGAGCTCGCCCGCTACCAGGACTATTTCGGCGAGGAGCCGCTCGAGCTTGGGCTGGTGCTGCTCGGCCTAGGGGCCGGGCTCTGGTCGGCCGCGCGAGGCTCACACCCGGCCCGGCTGATGATGCTTGGCCTGGCGGCGGCGTTCGTCTTCTTTCTTGTTGCCGTCAGCATGAAGTCGAAGTACTACATGGTTCTGACCTACCCGTTCTACATGCTCCTCGTGGCGCGACTGATCGAACGAGTCGCCCGCGGCGTAGGGGCACGGCTTGCCGTGCCCGTGAGGGCGCAGCAAGCAGCGCCCCTACAGAGCCGCGTTGCCCAGCATCTCGCGCTCGTGCTCCTCGTGGGCCTGGCCGCTCTCTACCCGCTCAAGGCCGGCGATCGCGCCTGGGAGAACTACATCCGCGCCCGACGCTATCGCGAGGGCCAGGAGTACGCGATGCTCACCGCCCAGCTTGACCGGCTGGCAGGCCCCGGCGCCAAGATCCTGGCCCCGCCCGTCTACTGGATCGGCTTGCGGACCCATCCTTATATCGACATCTACGTCTACGAGCGGCTCGAGCGCCAGTACCACATGACTGTGAGCCAATTCCTAGCTGAGACGCGCCCAGACTTCGTAATCACCGACGCCAAGATCGCCACCGAGAAACCGATCGAAAAACTGCTCTACAACGAGTTGGACGCTCGCGCCACCCGAGAGTTCGTGGTCCGCCACAAGAACTACGGCGACGTCGCCGTCTATCGTCTGCACTGGTAGCCCGGCATGACACCACTCCTGATCACGATCGACACCGAGCCAGACTTGCCAAGGCGCCGCCAGGCATCCGCTGGCACGCTGAACAACATCCCCGCCCTGCTGGAGCTGCAACGTCGCATCCCCGACATCAAGCTGACGTTGCTGGTCACCCATAGCGTGATCAGCGATCCGACCTCACTGAAGGTGCTCGAGCAGCTCAAGCGAGACTACCAGTGCGAGATCGGCGCCCACCTGCACCCAGAGGAGACGCCGCCCTTCATCCGCGGTGTCCCGGACGAGACCTCGCTGATGCGGCTACCCCTGGAGGCCCGTGCCGAAAAGCTGCGCGTTCTGACACGAGCGATCTCGGCCCACTTTCCGCGCCCCATCTCGTATCGCGCCGGGCGCTGGAAGCTGAGCCCGGAGGACCTCGCCCTGCTCGCCGAGCATGGCTACCGCGCCGATTCAAGCGTGACACCCTACGTCTCCTGGCGAATCGAGCACGGGCCGGACTTCGCGGCCGCGCCTCGCGATCCCCATCTCGTAACCGGCGCCCTGTGGGAAGTCCCCGTTAGCATCGGACTGAACCGCGCTGAGTGGCTCGGTCGCAGCCGCCTGCTGCGCAACTACCTGCAGCTCTGCTCGCTCGAGCTGCTAGGCTTGCCGGGCCCGATTAAGTCGGCCTGGAGCCTGGTGCGGCCAATCCGTCCGGTCTGGCTGCGCCCCACCTATAGCTCGGCCGAGGCAATGCTCCGTCTAGCCGAGCAACTCCTGGCCCGATCGCCCGGCGGCGTGCTGAACATGATGTTCCACTCGAATGAGCTAGCCGCGGGCGGCCGGCCGTTCATCCGCACCCGGGCCGACGCCGACCGGATCATGACCCGTGTCGTCGACACGTGCCGCTACTTGCTCGACAGCCGACGTGTCACTTCCACAACCCTCGGCGATTACGTCGTACAACGTTCCGCGTTGAACGTTGAACGTTGAACGACGCTACATGACCACCATCCTGGGGATCTCGGCGCTGGACAAGAACGTTACCGCGGCGCTGGTCGTGGACGGCCAGATCGTCAGGGTGGTCATGGAAGAGCGGCTGACGCGGGTCAAGCAGCAGTCCGGCTTCCCGGCGCGGGCGGTCGAGACCATCTTTCGCGAGACCGGCCTGTCACCCCGTGACGTCGATCTCGTGACATACCCGTTCTTCGACTGGCGCGGCGAGGGCCGAGAAAAGCTGGCCGGCTACCTGGCCGACCTGGCAACCGTCCGCCACCAGCTCGACGACCCACCCGGCTGGCTCAGGCACCAGGCCTACTACCTCGGGTGGCTCGCGCTTACGACCTGGAGCCATCGCCACTGGAACGTGGCCCTGATGCGCGGCTTGCGGGCCTGCGAGCTGGACCGAGTCCCTATCGTCCGCCTGCCCCATCACGCCACCCACGCCGCCTCGGCATACTTTTGTTCGGCCTTCGATCGGGCCCTGGTCGCCACTTTCGACTGGTACGGCAGCGGGCTGGGTGGAAGCATCTGGCTCGGCGATCGGGGCCGGATGCGGTTGCTCAAACGAGTCCCTTACCCCCACTCGCTGGGGCTTTTCTACGCCCAGGTGACACGCGCGTTGGGCTTCCGCTGGAGCCGTCATGAAGGCAGGGTCGTCGGGCTGGCGGCCTTCGGCGACGCGGGGCTGCTGCTTCCCCAGGTTCTGCGCCGCTTCCAGCGCAGCGAGGGCGACTTTCGGTTCCTGCGGGCAATGGACTTCCACGTCGCCCCTCGCCTGGCGGCGCGATATCGACGTGAGGACGTCGCGGCCGCGTATCAGGCTGCGCTCGAGACCATCGTAGTCGACATGCTGCGCCCATATGTTCGCCAGCACGGGATCAGCAACGTCGTGCTGGCCGGGGGAGTCGCGGCGAACGTGAAGCTAAACCAGCGTGTCCACGAGATGGACGGCATCGAGGGGACCTTCATCCACCCGGCCATGGGGGACGACGGGACCGGCGTCGGGGGGGCCCTGTACTGGCTTAGTAAGCGTAACGGCACCCTGGCGCCGCGGCCGCTCCAGCACGTTTTCCTGGGCAATAGCCTCGATCGGCGCGAGATCGAGGCCAGCCTGAGGTCGTCGGGACTGCCGTTCGAGCACGTCCCGGACATCGAGCGGCGCGTCGCAGAGCTGCTGGCGGAAGGCAAGGTGGTCGGGCGCGTCACCGGCGCGTCCGAATATGGCCCGCGCGCGCTCGGCCATCGCAGCATCCTGTGCAGCGCCGCCGATCCATCGGTCAACCATTGGCTGAACGCTCGGCTCGGCCGGAGCGAGTTCATGCCCTTCGCGCCGATCACCCTGTTCGAAGACGGCGATCGCTGTTACCAGCGCGTGGCCGGCGCCGAGCACGCCGCGCGGTTCATGACCATCACGTTCGATTGCACAGCCGAGATGCGTCGATTAGCGCCGGCCGCCATCCACGTCGACGGGACCGCCCGCCCTCAACTGGTCGAACGAGACATCTCGCCCGGCCTCTACGCCCTGCTCGAGGAGTACCGCCGCTTGACCGGCCGCTCCAGCCTGATCAACACGAGCTTCAACATGCATGAGGAGCCGATCGTCGCGACCGCGGCCGACGCGATCCAGACCTTCGTGCAGGGCGGCCTGGACTACCTGGCGATCGACCAGTGGCTTATAGGGATGGGGGATAGGGACGCGTAACGCGCTAGCTCCGCCTCGGTGCCTCGGCGTCCAGCCGCTCCTTCAACCACATGCGAATCAAGGTCTGATACGGGAGCGCACGTCGCGCTGCCGCGACTCTTAGCGCCTCGATCATGTCAATGGGGAGCCGAAGGTTAACCGCCTTGGTTTCGCGAATCTGCTGTGGCGGCACGACCTCGTCGGGCGATTCGACGGTGTCCCAGTAGTCCCGGTGCTCATCCCACCAGCGGGCCTCCTCCGGCGGCGATAGCCCTGGCGGTAATCGCAGACTAGTCTTTGACTTGGCGGTCATAGACTTCCCTCTCGTGGCGACGCATGTGCCAACCCGTGAAAGGACGGATCATCCCTGCAGCCTTCTCTTGATAGACAATGGCAAGATATCGACCTGCTGCCGTGCGGCCCAGTACCCGAAAGCGATCGGGCGCGTCGGTGCCACCGCGCCGGCGAACCGTAGGACCAGAGTCTCTTTGACCTCGTCGGGACTGATTCCGTGTCGGGCCAGGTGCTCGACGTTATCGTCGTCCCACTCAATCTCCACATTAGTTCACATTGTAGAGACATTTCGTATGCCAAGGCACAGAGCCACCCCGAACTACTACACATCCAGGACGCGGCCCACTCGTCTGTCAAGCCGCCAGGCTCACCGGCGCAGCGGCGGGCGGGCAGAGATGCTTGACACGCTACGGGACGGGGGACGCGCGCCGCTTGCCGGCGCTGCGATACTCACGACGCAATGCGTCACGGAAGGCCGCTTCAGTCATCTCGCCGTCCTGGACCAAGAAATCGAGCTGCTGCGCCGTAAGCGCCAGCTCGCGCTGGTCGCTGGGCGCCTCGCCATCGATCCATTCCAGGTGACTGATAAGCCAAAGCCGGAGGTCAGCCTGAGCCATCTTGCCGCCCAGGTACAGTCCCGTGATCTGGAAGACGTCCGGCTCGGACATGTTCTAATGCTCCTTCAGATCGGTGGACGAAGCCCTCACGATCAGGTCCGCCATCTAATCGGCGTACTGCTTGCGAAAGAAGTACTTTCTTTTTTCGTAGACGTACGGTTGGGCTCCGAGTGGCTGCCACCCAAGCTCGCAGAGCCTGGCTAGAAGCCAGTAGTTGGACCGCCACGTCCTTGCCTCCAAGGCGGTCGAAGGTCATCCGGTGCATCCCTCCCGGAAGGTCCGGCTCCGTCACCTCGGCTCGCGCCGAAGGGAGCAGCTCTTGCAGCGAAGCCCGGAGTTGCTCGACCGCTGATCGATCGGTCGTCATCACGGAAGGCTTTGTATTAGCGGTGTCGTAGTAGACCTCAGCAAGACCCCAGCGCTGCACTCATCTCCTCCTACGTTGGGAAGCCGTCATGGAAGCTCTCCTCCGGCTGGCCAATTTCCAGATAGCCGAGAACGGCCCCGCTAGCTCCAATCGATAAGGGTAGCCTGAGTCTGGGTCAGAGCGTCGTCCCGGTCCTCTCGCCGTGGTGGCACTCCGACGCGCGCCTACGCCTGCGTGTCGACCAATTCGATCCGGGTACGCACCAGGGTTGACGGATCGACCATGAGCGACCGGCTTCCCGGGCCAGTCAGCACGTCCAAGCGGGCGGGCTCGGCGAAGGCGGTCCCGCGTTCGCCGAGCACGAGTTCGGCATCCGCATCCGCGACCCAAGTGGGCGATGGCGTTGTGCGTCCCGACTCCGGGATGGGCGCCGGCCGGCGCGACGGTTAGCCCCAGCCGCTCAGGGAAGACTCGCGTCGCAGAGTCCAGGTCTGGAACCGCGATGAGCACATCGTCGATGCCGGTCAGCACACGTCCTCCCGTTTCGGGCTGGGTCGGTACCTCCTGGAATGAACCGCGTATTGTAGACTCGACCTGCCAATGTTCGTGGCACCGCGACGGCTTCAGCCACTCCGCGCGAGGCAACCCAACGACACACCAACACGAGCCTGCCTCCAACGGCGATCCGCTGGCCGACCTGGCTGTAGAGTTCGTGCGAAGCGCCCGCCGAAGACGGACGATCAGTGCACGCCTCGACGGGAATCGCTTGATCGTTCAGGTCCCGAGCGGGCTGAAAGCCGGCGAGGAACGCGAGTGGGCTGAGCGTCTCGGCACGCGCATCCTGGCCAAACGACACCGCCGCGACCTGAACAGCGACCGCAGCCTCGTCGACCGGGCCCGCGAGCTAAACCGGCGTTATTTCGGCGGGCGGCTTCGCTTTTCGGACGTTCGCTATGTGAGCAATCAGAACAGCCGCTTCGGAAGCTGCACCCCTTCGCGGGGCATGATCAGGATCTCTCACCGCCTGGCCGAGATGCCAGACTGGGTCCGCGACGCCGTCCTCGTCCACGAGCTGGCGCACCTCGTCGAGCCCAATCATTCGGTCCGCTTCTGGCAGTTCGCGAACGCCTACCCCCTGATGGAGCGGGCGCGGGGCTATCTGATCGCGGTCGGCCTGGACGACGAGGGCGGGTAGGCAGTGGGCAGTGGGCAGTGGACAGTGGGCAGTGGGCAGTGGGCAGTGGGCAGTAGACAGTAGGCTGTGGGGGGTCATGGCGCAGCCTCGACACACCTCATGCATCTCGTAGCCGCGATCGTAGCGCCCGATCTGGTACGGCAGGAACCCGCCAGCATGGGCCAGGCACACCCTGAGGTGGGGGAAGCGGTCCAGGACCGCGCCGTAGATCAGGCTGGTCGCCGCAAGCGTTGTCTCGGTCAGGTTTCCGACCGTGTTGAACAACCAGTACCTCTGCATCCTTTCCGCTCCGGCCTGATCGAGCGGGTGCAGGAAGACCAGCATGTCCAGCTCCTGGGCCGTGGCCCAGAAGGGATCAAAGGCCGGATCGTCCAGGTTGCGGCCGTTGATGTTCGTTCCGACCTCCACAACGCGCATGCCGAGCTCCTTGGCACAGTACTCCAGCTCGGTCACGGCGGCCGCCGGGTCCTGGAGCGGGACGGTGGCGACGGGTTTCAAACGAGAGGCCTGCTCGGCCGCGGTCTGCGCGAGCGTATCGTTCTGGAGGCGCGCCCAGCGACCACCGGCCGGCATCGGGACCCAGTAGCCCACCAGGTCCATCCACGTACAGATGCACTGCACCTCCACCCCACTCTCATCCATCTGCCCGAGTCGCAGGTCCATCTCGCGCAGCGTCGCGAAGACCGGCCGAGTCGCGCGCCCGTCATCGAAGACAAGACGCTCCCCGCCCCCATCGATCGGTTGCAGCCGAACGCCGTACCGGCCCGGCTGCTTCCTGACCGCCGCGAGAAGCTCGTTGGAGACGTGATGGGCGTGGATGTCCACAATCATCGATGTGACCTCAACTACGTATCCATGATGCCTTTGCGCTGAGCCCCATCGATGGTCAGCAGTCCGCCGTTGACGAAGCTGGCGCGCTCGGACGCGAGAAAGACGACCACGCCCGCGACCTCCTGGGGTGTGCAGATCCGTCCGAGCGGGATGCTCTTGACAGCCAGCTCATGCGCTTCGTCCTGGGGGATGCCCTTGTCGCGGGCGAATGCTTTTTCGAGGGTATCCCAGCGACCGGTGCTGACGGGCCCGGGGTTGACGGCGTTGACAGTGATCCCCTCGCGACCGTACTGCTCGGCCAGCGACAGCGTGACGTTCAGGTCGGCGGCGTTCGCCGCGCCGGCGGTTAGCTCCCAGTACGACGGCTTGACGCCGTCGTTTCCGACCACGTTGACGATCCGGCCCCAGCCGCCGTTTCGGCGCAGATAGGGGATGGCCTCGGTGATCGCTCGCACGTAGCCCATGAACTTCAGGTTCAGGCTCCCGAACCATTGCTCCTCAGTCAGGTCTTCCAACAGCCCCCCTGGGGACGAGCCCGCGCAGTTGACCAGGACGTGGATCGCGCCAAACGTCTCGAAGGCCGTCCGCATGAGGCCGCTTGCATCGTCGCGCACGCCCATGTCGGCCCGAACGCCAATCACGGCACCGCCCGGATCGTTTCGCAACGCCTCGACGGATTGGTCGAGACGCTTTCCGTCGCGAGCGCAGATCGCGACCTGCGCTCCCTCGCGCAAGAACGTCTCGGCGCAGGCGTAGCCAATCCCCATGCTCGCGCCAGTGATCACAGCCACCTTGCCAGCCAGTCCCAGGTCCATGGGATGCCTCCGGGCGAGGGGGACCATTGTCATCCTGAGCGGAGCGAAGGATCTCATGCCCCGCAACAGAGAATCCGGCTCTGACGTCTTCGGGCAAGACCCCCCCGCCTACGAGGGCGCGGCGACAGTCTCTACGTGGCACCGCATGGCAAGGAGCATGAGATCCTTCGCGCCGCTCAGGATGACAATAAGCCTCCGAATGACAATAAGGCTCAGTATGACAATAAGCCTATCATCTATCCCCATCCCCTACCTCCATCTCCCATCCTCTGGCCCCTGGCCGCTCGGATGAGGGCTCTCACACGCTCAGGCGTCAGGGGAAGCCGGTTGACGTGCGCGCCGAGGGGAGCGAGACCGTCGGCGACGGCACTGGCGACGGCCGCGGTCGCGCCGACGGTGCCGCCCTCGCCGACTCCCTTGTATCCCCCGACGGTCAGCGGGGAGGGCGTTTCGACGTGCTCGAGCTGAATGCCTGGCACCTCAGCGCTGGTCGGGACGAGATAGTCCATCAGACTGGCGGTCAAGAGTTGACCGTTACCGTCGTACACGAGCTCTTCGAAAAGCGCCCCACCGATGCCCTGCGCTGTGGCGCCGTGGACCTGGCCTTCGACGATCATCGGGTTGATGCGCGGCCCGCAGTCTTCGACGACCGCGTAGCGAACGAGCTCGACCATCCCTGTCTCGACGTCCACCTCGACCACGGCCACGTGCGTCGCATTCGAGAACGTCGCAAGCGGTGGGTCGTATGACTCGACAACCTCCAGCTCAGATCCGCGCCGCTGGCTGGCGAAGGCGGCGAGGTGGGCCAGCGTGACGCGCCGTTCTGGCGCGCCGCGCACGCGAGCGCCGCCGCCCGTGACGTCGACGTCGGCGGGATCCACTTCCAGGAGCTCGGCCGCAAGCGGCGCCAGGGACGCTTTGAGTCGGTCCGAGGCAGCGCGCAACGCTCCCGCGCCCGCCACCGCGCCTCGGCTACCGAAGGTACCGCTCCCGACCGGCGTCAACGAGGTGTCGGTCCCGATCAGGCTGACCCAGTCGAGAGGGACCTCGAATTCGTCGGCCAGCGCCTGAGCGAGCGTCGTGGACAAGCCCTGGCCGAGCGATGGTAGGCTGAGCGAAGCGGTCAATCTCCCATCAGGCTCGAGGCGCAGCCAGGCGCTCTCGTGCCCAGGCACGGACAGCATGCCACGCCCACGAAACGTCAGCGAACCCATTCCGGTGTACTCCGTGTAGCAGGCGATGCCGATCCCCAGAGTGCGGCCCGCCGTCCGACAACGGGCTTGCTCGGCGCGCAGGTGCTCGTAGTCGACAAGCTTCAGGGCGCGATCGAGCGTCTCGTCGTAAGAGCCACTGTCGTAGAGGTGCCCGGTTGGCGAGGAATACGGAAAGGCGTTCCGCCGCAGCAGATTCCTGCGACGCACCTCAGCGGGGTCAAGTCGGAGGCGGCGCGCAAGCTCGTCCAGGAGCTGCTCGTGCGCGAGCGCGGCAACCACCACCCCAACGCCACGGTAGGCGCCCTCTGGCGCCGCGTTGGTCAGCACGGCCCGCGCTCGGCAGTAGTAGCGGGAGACCATGTAGGGGCCCGGTATCATGGTCGCGGTGCCCATCGGCTCCAGGATTGGCCCGTACGGGTGGACACCGTACGCGCCCACCTCACAGAGCACGTCGGCCCGGATCGCCAGGATCTCGCCCCGCCGTGTGGCGGCCGCCTCGACCCGAACCAGTGTATCGCGCGCGTGGGTGGCGGCGGCCAGGTGCTCCAGGCGATCTTCGATCCACTTGACTGGCCGCCCCAGCCGAACAGCCGCCGCGGCCACCGCGATCTCCTCCGGGAAGACCTGAGCCTTGAGGCCGAAGCCCCCACCCACATCGGGGACCATGACCCGAACCCGCTCGAGAGGGATGTCCAGGCATTCGCCGAGTGCCTCGCGTAGGGCGATCGGCGCTTGGGTCGAGCTCCAAACGATCAGCGTCCCGGTGACAGTATCGAAGTCGGCGAGCACAGCCCGCGTCTCGATGGGCAGGCCGACAACCCGCGGATGACGGATCTCGATCTCCACGGATAGGTCGGCCTCGGCGAAGGCAGCCTCGACAGATCCCTTCGAGCCGAGCTCGCGCTCGAGCACCACGTTGCCAGGCGCGGCCTCATGAAGCTGGACCGCCGCCGCCAGAGCCGATCTGGCGTCAGCAACGGCCGGGAGCGGCTCGTACTGCACCGCGACCAACTCCGCCGCATCGCGGGCACGGTAGGCGCCGTCGGCGACCACCAGCGCAACAGGCTCACCCACGAACCGGACCCGCCCGACCGCCAGGTGTGGACGGTCGATCGGACGGTAGCCGGGCGCGTCGAGCCGTGTGCCGAAGGGCCGAGCTTGCCTCGCTAGGGCGGGCCCGTCAAGCACGAGATCGATGCCCCGCGCCGCTAACGTGTCGACTCTGACGATTCGGGCGTGGGCGTGTGGGCTGCGGACAAAGGCCGCATGGAGGAGCCCGGGCCGGCTCAGGTCATCCAGATACAGGCCATGCCCGGTCAGGAGCCGCGGATCCTCCACGCGACGCAACGCCGCGCCTATCGATCGGCGCGCCCGGCTGGCCATACAGGATATATCGTCAGGCGCCGGCGATCTGCTCGAGCGTCGGTCCGTTTGTCTGCTCGCCCAGCACGACGACGAAGAGCGCGTCGATTAGCATGATCGCTGTGAATGCCAGGAATAGGGTATCAGGACTGCCACGACAAGTCCTCACTCGGCCGATCAGGCCGGACTAGCAGACCGAAGCAGCTCCGCCGCTCGGAGCGTGGCCTTGACGATGTTCTGATAGCCGGTACAGCGGCACAGGTTGCCGGCTAGCGCCTCTCGCACCTGGCGCTCGGTTGGGTCCGGGTTCTCCTCCAGATAGGCTTTAATCGTCAAGAGGAAGCCCGGGGTGCAGAAGCCGCACTGCAGTCCGTGACACTCCCAGAACGCCTCCTGGATCGGGTGCAGCTGGTCAGGGCCGGGCGCCAGGCCCTCGACTGTCAACAGCTCATGTCCATCTGCCTGGACCGCGAACAGCAAACAGGAGCGGACCGGCTCGCCGTCCATGAGAACGGTGCACGCCCCGCACACTCCATGCTCGCAACCCAGATGGGTGCCCGTCAGCCCGAGGTCCTCGCGGATAAAGTCTGCAAGCAGCTTGCGCGCCTCTGCCTCGCCCTCGCGCGCCTGACCATTGACGGTCAGTTGGATCTTGTGCTTGGCCAGAGCCGGGTCGTCCACGCCTTCCTCACGGTGGCGGCCTGCCAGAGGGCGGCTCACCCTTCCATCGGAACGCTAGCTGGTACCTATCGGGGTGTCAACTAGATAGCCCCAAGGCCGCTAGTATAGCTGCCAAGGCCGCGCCGGGCTTCAGGCCGGGCTATAGTAGAGGCCGGGCTCCGTTCCGGATGGGCCGCGGCGAACGCCAAGTAGCGAAAGGGGTAGCCCGGCGTGTCTCGCTCAGACGGGCTGCGAGGGCGAGAGTCGGCGCCGCCCGCTGATCGGCCCAGCGTAACCGTCAAGTTCGCGCAGACGCTCGACGGCAGGACTGCCACCCTCGACGGTCAGTCCCAGTGGATCAGTGGCCAGGCTTCGCTGACCTTGGCCCACGAGCTGCGCGCAAGTCATGACGCGGTCATGGTCGGGGTCGGCACTGTCCTCAAAGACAACCCTCGGCTCACGGTGCGCCTGGTGCCCGGGCCCAGTCCACTGCGGATCGTCGCCGACACGTTGATTCGCTTGCCCCTGGAGTGCCATTTGCTCAGCGAGGAGCCGCAGCGGACAGTCGTCGCGGCCGCCGAGAACGCGCCGCCCGACCGGGTCCGGGCGGTCCGCGCTCGCGGGGCCCAAATCCTGGCCGTGCGGACAGCCACCGATGGCCGGCTGGACCTCGCAGACCTGCTCGGACAGCTTTGGACCCGGGGCGTCCGATCGGTGATGGTGGAGGGCGGGGCCGCGATCGTGACGTCTCTGCTCCGTGCGAGGCTCGTCGACCGCCTGGTCGTCTGCATAGCACCGATGCTGGTCGGGTCAGGCCTGGACGCGGTCGGCGATCTCGGAATCCGTGACCTGACAGACGCCCTGACCTTTTCACGCACCGAGGTCCGGCGACTGGGCGACGACATCATCTTCGACGGCGCGCTCGATGCGAGTCACGAGTCACGGGTCGCGAGTCGCGAGTCGTCGCCCGGCTCGTGACTCGTGACTGGTGACTCGGCGAAGGCGGTCTGGTTTACAGCGCCACGCACCGTCGAGCTGCGCGATGAGGCGTTTCGCGCCGCAGGGCCAGGCGAGCTTCAGGTTGAGGCGATCGCCTCGGCCATCAGCCAGGGCACCGAGATGCTCGTCTATCGAGGCCAGGTGCCGCCGGGGACGACCCTCGACCTGCCATCCGTGGCGGGCGGCTTCGAGTTTCCAATCAAGTACGGGTATGCGAGCCTTGGACGGGTTGTGGCCGTCGGACCCGAGTCCGGCCCCTTCCAGCCTGGCGACCTCGTCTTCGCGCTCCATCCACATCAGACGGCGTACGTCCTCCCGGCCAGCCTCGCTTGGCGCTTGCCAGTTGGCCTGCCGGCCGAGCGAGCGCTGCTCGCGGCCAACCTGGAGACGGCGCTCAACTGTCTGCTCGATCAGCCGGTCCGAGTCGGCGAGTGGGTGCTGGTCTTTGGCCAGGGCGTGGTCGGCCTATTGGTGGGTCTTCTGGCCCGTCGCAACGGCGCCCGGCGCCTGATCGTGGTCGAGGAATACGAACGACGGCGGGCGCTTGCGCTCCAGCTCGGAGCGGACGAGGCCTGGCCGCCGGGCCCCGACCTGGCTGCCCGCGTGCGGGGGGCGACCGACGGCCGGGGCGCCGACCTCGTGTTCGAGGCAAGCGGCAATCCAGCCGCCCTCCAGATGGCGATCGATTCGGTCGCGCCAAACGGGACGGTGCTCGTCGCCTCGTGGTATGGGACGAAGCCCGTCTCACTGGACCTTGGCGGCCATTTCCATCGCGGACGCATCCGCGTCCGCAGCTCCCAGGTGGGCCAGCTTGACCCGTCTCTCCTGCCCCGCTGGGACCGCCAGCGCCGCGCGGCCGAGGTACTCTCTCTTTTATCGGAGCTGCCGCTAGGCGGTCTGGTGAGCCACCGCATCCCCTTCCGCCAGGCCGCCGACGCCTATCGCCTCATCGACGAGCATCCTGAGCAAACCGTCCAGGTTGCTCTGACATACGGACTCGGCGAGGGCTGATGGAGTCAGGGATCTACAGATGTATAATGGCGATGTACACCCCGACAGACCAGATGCGCATGATTCGCAAGCAGCTATACCTCGGCCGCGAACATCAGCGGAAGCTCAAGTGCCTGGCGGCGCACTGGGGATGCACCGAAGCAGCGGTGGTTCGCGAGGCGCTCGAGCGGTTGCCTGACCTCAACGATTCCATCGACAGCCGACTTGCGGAGGCCGGGCTTCTCATGCCACCGCCGTTCGACCCAGACCTGCCCACGGGAACGGAGGCGCAGCGGCTCGAGCAATCTGAAATGGAATGGCTGGCTCGACAACGGGATCCGCTCGGCTTGGCCGAAGCCGTTCTAGCAGACCGCCGCTAGTGGCGGTCTTGTTTCTCGACACGTCCACTCTGGTTCGCCGCTACGATCCTGGAGCGCGGGCTCCCACCGAGTGGCGGCACTGTGCCAGCGGTCGGCCGGCCACGCGCTTCTTATTGCCCCCATCGCCACAGTGGAGGTCGCCTCCGCATTGAACCGCAAGCTCCGCGAGAATCGTCTGGATGCCGAACGCCGAGATCGACTCTGGCGTCTGTTTCGGCTCCATCTGCGCGGGGAGTATCGGATCATCGCCCTGGATGATCAGATCTACCGGTTGGCCGTGCGGATATTGTTCCACCACGCGTTGCGGGCCTATGACGCCCTCCACCTCGCCACTGCATTACGAGCGACGCGGCTTCTGGCGGGCCTGACGGCTGACTTTCGTTTCTGCACCGCAGACCTGGCTCAGGCAGAGGCAGCTGGCCGCGAAGGCCTGATAGTAGATCACATCTCATGACACGTCGCTGCCCGGCGGGCCTGATCAGGCCGCTGCCGGTCGACCTCATCGTCGTGGTCGGTACGGCGCCGGCCCGGGCCGCCAGGGATGCCACCAACACGATCCCCATCGTCTTCGCGCGGAGCGACGATCCGGTCAGGTTCGGGCTTGTCTCCAGCCTCGCCCGACCCGGCGGGAACGCCACCGGGCTTACCACCATTAGCACGCAGTTGATCGGCAAGCGGCTTGAGCTCCTCAAGGAAGCCCTGCCTGGCGTCTCGCGCGTCGGCGTCCTCTGGAACCCGGCCATCGTCGAGCGGACGTCCGAATTCCCGGACGTCGAGGCCGCCGCTCGGACACTCGGGCTCCAGGTAGTCTCCCTTGAGGCGCGCGAGGCGAGTGAGCTCCAGGCCGCCTTCGAAGCGGCGATCCGGCAGCAGGCCGACGTTATCTTCACGCTGGACAATGCTCTGCTGTCCGTCCACAGCGCTGAGCTCGCCGGGCTCACGACAAAGCATCGGCTGCCGATGATGTCCGCCAATCGGGATTACGCGGCCGTCGGGGGCCTCATGAGCTATGGCCCGGACTATCTGGAGCAATACCGCCGAGCGGCGACCTACGTCGACAAGATCCTCAAGGGCGCCAAGCCGGCCGACCTGCCCGTC
>WNGB01009481.1_pt1 | contig 23827 bp, 29 predicted proteins | sample 5400681 | NCBI WGS metagenome assembly WNGB01 (sample SAMN13153367, study PRJNA577476) | soil metagenome | isolation source: 115 cm soil or saprolite under grassland replicate 2 | place: USA:California | collected 2016-06-15
GGCCCGGCGCCCGACCAGCCGTGCCAGCGTTCGGGCTCGAGCCACGCGCTGACACGCTTGGCGTCCCGCCGGCGAAACGGCTGCCCGGTGTAGCGAACGGCGAGCCGGTCGATGTCGATGAGGTCGGGATCGTCCTCAATCGAGACCACCCGGCCGATCAAGCTGATATGGCTGTACCAGCTCCGTTCATCGAGGACCGTCAGCGCAGCTCGGGGATCTCGGCGTAAGAAACGCAGGCGAAGACGACTCTCGTCCATGTTGAGCAGCACGCGACCGTCTTCCCAGTCGTACCAGGTGGGAACCGTGTGCGGTGAGCCGTCCGGTCGTAGTGTCGCAAAGACCGCGGGATTCGGGCGTGAGAGGAACTCGTCGACGTCGGGTGGAACTGGGACGGCCGGCACGGGAGGAGCCTACGACGCCGCGATCGCCGGCGCGAGCTCTGCTTCGGCCGGATCAATCGGCTCGAGCCGGAACTCGCGCACGTCGCGCACCGAGATCACGATCAAGGTCGTCACGACGACCCAGATGACACCGATCCAGAGGGAGGTCGACATGCCGATGACGTTCGCAACGGGCCCCGCGATCGCGTACCCGGCGGGCAAGAAGGCCATCGCGCCCATCCAGTTGTAGGCGCTGACGCGGGCCAGCTTCTCGGGCGCGATCGTCTGCTGCAGGGCCGTGTCCCAGATCACGGTTCCATAAGAGAAGGCGAAGCCTGCAAGAACAGCCGCCGCGCCGATCGCGAGCGCCGGCGCGTGGATCGCCAGGAGTGCGCACTGCAGTGCTGTCGTGATGAAGAGGGCGCCGATCGAGGTCATGGCACGGCGCGGCCGCAGGCGGAGCCCGAGGAGACCACCCGCCAGTGCTCCGATCGCCTCGCCGGTGACGATGATCGCCCAGGCCGTGGCCCCGCCCAGCGAGTTCTTCGCGATGTACGGCCCGAGCACGAAGAACGGGGCGTAGGTCACGAGGAAGTAGAGGGAGATCCAGCCCGTGAGCAGCCAGACCCAGGTGTGTTCGGTGAACGCCTGCCACCCTTCGCGCAGTTCGCGCACGAAGTTCGGAGCAGCCGCCGTCCGCGCTCGGCCAGGCAAACGGATACGGCTCAATAGGAGCGCGCTCGTCGCATACGTCGCTGCGTCGACGAGGAGTGCGTAGCCGCTCCCGACCGTCGCCACGATCGTGCCGCCCGCTGCCGCGCCGACCGGAAAGGCCAGGTAGCGGGAGATGCTCATGAAGGCGTTGGCCTTTTGCAGAAGGGCCGGTCGAACCGTCTCGGGCACGAGGCCGGTCGAGGCCGGCGAGTAGAACGCGGTCGCTGCGCCGCCGAGTGCCTGCAGGACGAAGATCTCCCAGATGCGGGCGTGGCCGCTGACGAGCAGGGCGCCCATGGCGGCGCGAATCGCGAAGTTCGCCGAATCGGATGAAAGCATCACGAGGCGACGGGGGAGACGATCGGCGACGACGCCGCCGATCAACAGCGTGGAGATCTGGGCCAGTGTCCAGCAGGCGAAGGCGATCCCGACGTCGGTGGCCGAACCAGTCAGATCGAGGACGGCGAACGCGACGGCGATTGGCGCGAGATTCGTGCCGAAGAACGAGATCGTTCGCGCACCGGCGAGCAGGCGGAAGTTGCGCTCGCGCAGAGGGCCGAGCTCAGGCGGCAGAACGCTGCTCCCAGTAGCGTTTCAGTCCCGCGTAGGACTGCCAGAACGGCATTGCGCGCTCATACGTTTCCACGTCGCCTCCGGTTGTGGTCACATCACTGCGAGCCGACTCGCTGAACTCCTCTTCCGTTACACCCTCGCCGACCCGAGCGGCCCAGGCCGCGAGCCGCTGACGGAGCTCGGCGAGATGCGGCCCGGGATCGTCCACGACGCCGAAGTGGACTAGCGCAAGCGTGCGCGGCTTCCGCTTTTCGATCTCGTCGATCGTCCGGTTCCACGCTTCGAGGTCGAAATCCGGTGGAGGCGTTGGCGGCAGGACGGTGCGATCGGGCTGGAGGCGGACACCGGCCGCGTCCCCCGCATACAGCGTGCCGTCGCCCGAGAGGTAACAGACGTGGTGGCTTGCGTGCCCGGGTGATGGGAAGCATTCGAGGCCGAGCACGTCCGTGCCCACGACGCGGATGTTCTGCTGCGGGACGGGCGCGAGCTCTCCCCACAGCGTGTCGAATGTGTCGCCGTAGAGACGCCTCGCGCTTGCTTCGAGCCGACTGGGATCGGCCAGATGGGGCGCGCCTATCTCCGAGACGTGTACCTGCAGGCTGGGGTGCTCGCGTACGAGGACGCCGGTGGCGCCGGCATGGTCGAGATGAATGTGGGAGAGGAGCAGGTGGCGAAGATCCTGGAGCTCGAGCCCGCGCTGGCGCAGAACCGTGAGCAGGCGCTCGAGGCACGACGAGGGGCCGCAGTCGAAGAGCGCCGGTCCGTCGTCGGTCTCGACGAGATAGGAGCCGATGACGCGCTCCGCGCCCTGATGGTGAAGATCGAGAGGATCCGAGCTCACTTGAGCCCGGATCCTCCCATGACTTCAGCGCGGCGTGGAGCGCCGTCGCCGGTACAGGAGACCCAGAGCGCCTGCTGCGAGTGCGACGCCGGCACCAGCAGCAACCGCGACAACGCGACCACTCGAGGTTCGCTTCGTGGGTGCTGGTGCCTTGGCGGGTAGCCCTTCCTTCACGAGCATGCCCTTCAGGGCGGCGCTGCCTCGATACCAGCCGCCCGGGACCGACTGTGTGCCCCAGAGCTTCTGGCCGGGAGCCATGTAGCTCGCGGGCCCGTTGACGGCGTACGGATAGAGCGCCTGGCGAAGCGTGGAGTCGCCGTTCGGGCCGGGGACCTTGTACTCCACGTCGTAACGCGGGCCGAGTCGGTCCGCCGGACGCGCTCGAGTCGTTGCGACGGGAGTCTGCTGGAAGGCCTGCGCAAAGAAGCCTGTCTCGCTGACGAGGATTCCCAGGGGCGACGTGTTCGCGCCCTCCCCATATCCGTCGATGGTGAGCGCGTGCGCCAGGCCGGGGCCGGAGATGGTCGCGGCCGACGGCCCTTTCGCGGTCGCGGTGGCCGGAAACAGCAGCAGCGCGGTGAGCGCCGCCGCGAGCAGCATTGAACGTCTCATGGGTCGCTCCTTGGTCGGTTTGAAGCTGCTACACCGACCGGGCGGAGTGCGTTCCGCCGGCGACTTTGGCGAACGCCGCCTCGAGATCCTCGAGGAGGTCGTCTGCGGACTCCAGGCCGACCGAGAGCCGGATCAGGTTCCGCGGCGCCGCAAACGGCGCATCTGCAGTCGACGCATGAGTCATGCGCGCGGGCAACTCGATGAGGCTCTCGACGCCACCGAGCGATTCGGCGAGCTTGAAGACCTTCGTGCTCGCGACGAATGCAGTGGCTTCCTCCTCCGACTCGGCCAGGAACGAGATCATGCCGCCGAAGTCCTGCATCTGCTTCGCGGCGATCGCGTGACCGGGATGCCTCGGGAGCCCCGGATAGAAGGTCTGCTCGACGCGCGGATGCCGTTCGAGAAAGCCGGAGAGTGCGTGGGCGTTGTGGCAGTGCTGGCGCATGCGCACAGCGAGCGTCTTGATCCCCCGCAGCACGAGCCAGCAGTCCAAAGGGCCCGGGACGGCCCCCAGGGACTTCTGCAGGAACAGAAGCCGTTCCGCGATCGTCGGATCGTTCGTCGCAGCGAAACCGCCGATGACGTCCGAGTGTCCACCGAGGTACTTCGTCGTCGAGTGCACCACGATGTCTGCGCCGAGCTCCAGAGGACGCTGCAGATAGGGCGTCGCAAAGGTGTTGTCCACGACGAGGATCGCCCCCGCCGCATGCGCGGCGTCCGCCGCCTTCTTGATGTCGACGATGTTCAGCATCGGATTCGACGGTGTCTCGATCCAGACGATCCGAGTGCGCTCGTCGAGATGAGAGCTCAGGTCGTCGAACTCGGCCGCGGGGAGGTAGTCAAAGACGTAACCCTTGGGCTCGTAGACCTGTGAGGTCATCCGGTAGACCCCGCCGTAGACATCCGCGATCAGCACCATCCGGTCGCCCGGGCTCAGCAAGTGCATGATCGTGGTCACTGCACCGAGCCCCGACGCGAATGCGACCCCATGCTCGGCCGACTCGAGTGAGGCGAGGCACTGCTGCAGCGCCGTCCGTGTCGGATTCGCGACGCGGGAGTAGTCGTAGCCCTTGTGCTCGCCGACCGCGTCCTGCACATACGTCGACGTGAGATAGATCGGCGTCGTGATCGCGCCGGTCGCAGGGTCCGGCTCCTGGCCCTCGTGGATGGCGCGAGTCTCGAAGTCCATCGGCCTCCGATTCTACGGATGCGGCTAGGGGCTAGGCCGACACGGGCATTGCGCGCTTCGCGGCCCGCTCTCCCTGCCGCGTGGTGATCGCTTGGATCACCACGATGGCGAGGACCGCCGCGACGATGTCGATGGAGTCACCTACGAGATAGGCGACCGTAGAGTTCCGCAGGCTCTCGGCGGTATCGTCGTTGAACGCCAGGCGAGTGGCCACGTTGCTTGCGAAGTTGGAGGCAAGCCAGAAGACCCACCAGAGCGTCAGCACGCCCCAGACGGGAGTGGTCGACGAGGGGAATTCGTTCGGATGTTCGGGATCGCTCGCCCGCCAGATCTCGTTTGCGATCTGCTTCGGCCGCCAGAGGTTGAGGAACGGCACGAACCACGCCCAGCCCGCCCACTTTTCCGTGTGATCGCGTTCACCGCCGAGCGCCCTGACGTTGCGGTATGCGTCGAGGAACCAGCGGATGAAGAAGACCGCCCCACCGATCAGGGCGAGCAGCTGCAGCAGGCCGATCGCGGTCTCCCGGTTATCGGACGCGCTCGCTTCGTCGATCGTGTAATCGCCGCCGCTGATGATCTGGCCCAAGAGGTCGTAGCGGTCCCAGTCGGACCAGACGGCGACGACGTCGAGGAGCGCCACCGCGACGAGCGCGATGACCGCCGCCTTCGCTCGCTTGTCCAGCGGTCGGAACTCCACGCGCGGTTTTATACCGTGGGCTTCGGCTGTTCGATCCGCTTTGCCGCGATGAACGTTGCGAGGTCCTTCAGCGGCCTCTGCACGGAGACCGGCTTGACGCCCGGCTCCCACCAGATGCCCTTGACTTGGAGAACCCCGGTCTTGCGGTCGAGCACCGGATCGATCCTGCCGATCAGCCGGTCGCCGTGAAGGATGGGGAGGACGTAGTACCCGTACTCACGCTTCAGCTTGGGCACGTACATCTCCAGCCGGTAGCGAAAGTCCCAGAGCGCCTCTGCGCGGTCCCGGTTGTGGATGAGCCGGTCGAACGGGGACAGGAAGGTCACGCGTCTCGGGACAGCGCCGTCCTCAGCTTCAGGATGCGCGTGCCACTCGCCTTTCTCGAACCTCACGCCAAGTGAGCGGAAGCGCTTTTCCGCCAGCAGCCGTTGGGCTTCGGGCCAGGGCATGCTCTCGGCCTCCGGGTACCATCGCTCGCCAAGGTCCCACAGACGCTGGTTGCCCCGGCGTCCGACGATCGCAACGACACCTCGACCCTCGAGCAGCTCGAGCATGAGCGTCACCTTGCGGCTTCCCCACCACGCATGCGGGTCCCGCGACACCATCAAGTCGGCTTCGATCTCGCGCGAGAGCAACGGTCCGCGCTCTTCGAGCTCGCGCAGCAGGTGCCGCTTGAAGCGCGCATTCCTCCGCAGGAACTCGGTTCCTTGCTGCTCGTACTTGGCCTTCCCCCGCCGGCGGCGCATCCGCGCGCGGATGAGCGGGAAGTCCTCGATCGGCCAGATGAATGCGCCCCACTCAAAGAGCTTCCGCTCTTTCCAGAGCAGTCGGTCGAGCTCGGCCGAGTCGTAGGATCCGAGGCGGCTCCAGAGCACGAGTCGTTGCGGGGGTGCGACCGTGGAAATCGGATCGATCTGGAGAAAGCCGAGCCGGCGAACTGTCGCGAGCATACCGTCGGCGCTGCCGTCGAGAAGCTGAGCGCGGACCGCGATCCGCCGTGCCTGTGCGAGGGTGACCTCCTTGGACTTCACGGGGTTCGCACTCTCTCAGCTACCGGAAGCGCCGCGGCGGGTGCTCGAGGTCGGCTGCGGCCACGAGGGCGGGGTCGCTCCGGTGCTGGCGAAGGCGGGCTATGACGTGCTCGCGATCGATCCGAACGCCCCCGAGGGGCGCCTCTACCGGCAGATCACTCTGGAGGAACTGGACGATCCCGGTCCGTTCGATGCAGTCGTCGCCGGCCGCGTCCTGCATCACGTCCATCCGTTGGCTCCGGCACTCGACAAGTTGGCGGCGCTCGCGCCGCACCTGATCCTCGACGAGTTCGCGTGGAACCACATGGACGAGCCCACGATCGACTGGTACGAGTCCCAGCACAGGGTGCTCGTCGCGGCTGGACGCGAGCCGAAGGGCCCTGCCCATTTGGCGGAGTGGCGCGCACGCCATACCGACCTCCACCCCTACGAGACGCTGCGCGCGGAGATCGACGCGCGTTACGACGAGCGTCACTTCGAGTGGCGTCCGTACTTCTATCGTTGGCTCGAGGGCCCGGCCACCGAGTCGCTCGAGGCTGGTCTCATCGCTGCGGGCGCGATCCGGCCGATCGGGTTCCGCTACGCGGGCGTGAGCAAGGAGATCGTGCGCTCGCCGGCCGACTCGCGGTAACCGGGACCGAGCTTCTCCTCGAGGACGCGAGTCAGCTCGCCGCTCGTCGCGAGCTCCTCAGTGATGTCGGCACCGCCGATCAGCTCGCCCTTCACGAAGACCTGCGGGATCGTCGGCCAGCCGGAGATCTCGGACAGCTCCTGGCGGATCGCTGGATCTGCGAGGACGTCGACACCCGTTACGGGAGCGCCGGCTTCACGCAGAGCGCGCAGGGCACGATCGGAGTTGCCGCACATGATGAACTGCGGCGTTCCTTTCATGAACACCGCGACGGGCTCGTTCTGGATGACGTCCTGGATTCGCTGGCGCAGCTCGGTCATTTGCTCCCTTTCGTCCTGATTCGCAGTTCGTGAATGGTGCCGTCTTGCAGCGGCTCCGCGAGCGCCTCGTTCACGAGGCGATGCTGGTCGAGCAGCGAAAGGCCCCTAAAGCGTGGGCTCGCGACGGTCACCTGGAAATGGTCGCCACCGCCGGTGCGGTCCTCGACGTGCAGCTCGGTCGCGTCCGGGAACGCGTGCTCGAGCAGGGCCTGGAGCGGTTGAGTCGACACGCCCACCATGCTAGCCACGCTGGTGGGCCAGGTAGTCGAGGAGGTCGGAGCGCGTCAACACGCCGACCGGCTTGCCCTCCCTGGCGACGACGACCGCATTCGTTCTTCCGGTCAGCGTCGCGAACACCTCGTCGAGCGTTTGATCCGCTTCGACTGCTGCGAGCGGCGGCTGCATCGCCGTGGCGACATCCTCGTGCAGTGCGTCCGGGTTCTTGAAGACCCGGTCGAGCAGGTCGCGGTCCTGCAGCGACCCGATCACGTCCGCCAGCGACTGCACCTCGCCGTCGCGGACGACCGGCAGCTGCGAGATCGAGTACTGGTTCATCACGTCGATGGCCTCGCCGACCTTCTGGTGTGCGGAGATCGTGATCAACGCAGGCACATCGAGCTCCTCCAGGCGCTTGGAGCGCAGGAGCTCGGTGACCGTCGGAGTTGCGGCGCGGCGCTCGACGAATCCGTGCTCGAGCATCCAGTTGTCGTCGTAGAACTTGGACATGTAGGAGCGCCCCGAATCCGGGATCATCGTCAGGATCCTCGCGTCGGGCCCGAAGCGCTTCGCTATCTCGAGCGCCGCCCAGACCGTTGTGCCGCCTGAGCCGCCGACGAGCAGGCCTTCCTCGCGCGCGAGCCGGCGCGCGGTCAGGAACGAGTCGCGGTCGGACACGCGCACCCACTCGTCGACGACCGAAGGATCCATCGTCTTCGGCCACGTGTCCTTGCCGATGCCCTCGACGAGGTACGGATGAACGTCACGCTCTTCCTGCGCCGTGTAAACCGAGCCTTCGGGGTCGGCGCCGACGATCAGGACTTCGGGCTTGTGCTCCTTGAAGTAGCGGCCGACGCCCGAGATCGTTCCGCCGGTGCCGACCGAGATGACGATCGCGTCGATCTCGCCGCCGGTCTGCTCGAAGATCTCCGGCCCGGTGTGCAGGTAGTGCGCTTCCGGGTTCGACATGTTCGAGTACTGGTCCGGCTTGAAGCCGCCGGGAATCTCTTCCGCGAGCCGATCGGAAACCGAGTAGTACGACTCGGGTGAGTCCGGCGGGACTGCTGTCGGGCAGATCACCACCTCTGCGCCGTAGGCACGCAGCATCGAGATCTTCTCCTGGCTCATCTTGTCCGGCATGACGAAGATGCAGCGGTAGCCCTTCTTCGCCGCCGCGATCGCGAGGCCGACGCCGGTGTTGCCCGAGGTGGGTTCGACGATGGTGCCGCCAGGCCTGAGCTTTCCTTCGGCTTCGGCTTTCTCGATCATGGCCAGACCGATCCGGTCCTTCACCGACCCGCCCGGGTTGACGTACTCCAGCTTGGCCAGTAGCTGCGGCTGGACGTCGCGTCCGAGCGAGTCGAGGCGGACGATCGGCGTGTTCCCGACGAGCTCGAGGACGGTGGGGTAGTCGCGTGCCATGGGCGAGAAGCGTACTTCCAGGAGCCGGGTTCGGGGCCGACGGGAATACCCTCCTCACCGTCCCCCGTTGTTCCAGACAACGACGAAGGGAGCGGGAGATGAAGATCGCAACGATCGGAAGGGGAAACGTCGGCGGCGGCCTTGCAGATCTCTGGGAGAAGGCCGGCCATGACGTAACTCGGATCGGCAAGGAGGGCGGGGACGTCTCGGAGGCGGATGCCGTGCTGGTTGCGGTGCCGGGCGGCGCAATCGAAGCCGCCCTCGAAAACGTGCGGGGGCTCGAGGGGAAGACAGTCATCGATGCGACCAATCTTTTCGGCGCCGATCGTCCCTCAGGGTTCCGGTCGAATGCCGAGTTCGTGAAGTCGAGGACCAATGGGCCGACGGCGAAGTCGTTCAACGTGAACGGAGCCCGCCTCTACGGTGAGCTGGCGAACGCGCGCTCGAAGCCGGGCAACCTCTGGACCGGAGACGAGGAGGCCCGCGACGTCGTCGAGCAGCTCAACCGGGACGCCGGCTACGAGCCGCTCCACGGAGGGCCGTTGGAGAACGCACGTGCGCAAGAGGACTTTTTGGCGATCTGGGTCGGCATCTCGAACCAGATCGGGCCGTTCTTCTACCGGATGGCGCCCCCGGCAGAGCTCTAGGCCAGCTGCCGGCGCCGTAGAGTACGGGACCGTTAGCGCGTCACGGATTGCAGCTCCGCAGCGGAACCCACAGGGCCACGTTGCCGTGCTTCCCGCCGCTGATCCAGTTGTTGTCCGAGATCGCCGCGTCGTCGATGCAGCCGTCGACGTAGTCCCCGGCCGCGTTCTGGACGCCTGCGAAGATCGACAGATGGCTCCCATCCGGGAGCGTGATCCTGAGCTCCGTCCCATCGGGGCCGATCTGCACGCCACACGTTTCGTTGACGGCTGCGCAGGCCGGGTCCGTCGCCTCTATCAGCTTTCCCGCGTCGGTCGTCCGCTTGGAACAGCCGACGAGGGCGAGCACGGCCAGCACGAGCAGGATCGACTTCCACATGTCCCCTCCCTCAAAAGCTCCATGGGCAGGATCTCAGGATGGAGAGGTGGCGTCGAGGTCTGAGCCCTGCTGGAGGCCGCCACCCGAAGAGCTCTAGCCCAGCTGCCAGAACTCCCCTGTCAGGCCCAGGCTGTGGAGGATCGCCTGGTTGTGTTCCAACGTGTGCGGCCGCCAGTCCGGGTCGAGCCGATCGGCGTACCAGGCATGCGCGAGCGCGCAAACCGTGTCAACGCTCGTGGTCGCGCCGGGCTCACGACCTGCCAACCAACGTTGTATGTGCTCCTCCGACCGGAAGAGATTCATCGTCGTTCAGGTGAAGACGATGTCGTCCCACCAGTGCCGCGCCGGAACGAGCACGTGGAACAAGTAGTCGCGCTGCACGGCCTTGCGATCGCGGACGTCCACGGCGAGCGGCTCGCCGCAGTCGGCGCACGAGCTTTCGATGCGGCCGTCGCTGTGCAAAGCGGCGCAGACGGCAAACGAGTCCCAGGCGCAGTTCGAGTACCGCGTGCGCCCTCCCGCCTCGACACGCCAGGCGCTTGGCACGCACGAAAAAGGATTGAGCATCCGGATTTCGAGGGCATCACGCTCGAGCACGAGCGCGTGCGCATCGTGCAGGCGGCGCAGCGCAGCGCCGGCAGCCTCCTGGGACAGGTCGAACTCTCGCGCCACGTCTGCGACAGATGGCGTCTGGCCGGTGTCGACGAAGCGTCGGTACAGGAAGTTGCGAATCCGGATGTCGCGCTCGTCCATCAGTGACGGAAGTGGCGCCGGCCCGTCAGCACCATGGTGGCGCCGGCCGCACGTACGGCTTCGGTCACCTCGGCGTCGCGCTTTGCCCCGCCCGGCTGGATGATCCCGGTGACGCCGGCCTCCAGCGCAGCTTGTGGGCCGTCGGGGAACGGGAAGAATGCATCGGAGGCGAGCACCGCGCCGCGGACGTCGTGGCCGTGCTCGCGCGCCTTCTGGAGCGCAAGGTTGACGGCGTCGACGCGGCTCGTCTGGCCGCCGCCGATGCCGATCGTCGCGAGGTTCTTCGCCAACACGATTGCGTTCGAACCGACGTGCTTGCACACGCGCCACGCGAAGACGAGGTCGCCCCAGCAAGCTTCGTCCGGATCGCCGCAGGCGACCTCCATCGTCTCGCGGTCGTCGACGTCCCAGTCGCGATCCTGGACGAGCAGGCCGCCGAGCACGCGCTTGAAGTCGCGCTCGCCGCGTGGGAAGCCGCGGCGTTCGCGGTCACGGAGGATCCGGATCGCCTCTTTCCGCTTCAGCGCTTGGAGCGCCTTTTCGTCGTAGTCGGGCGCGAACAGCACGTCGATGAACCGTTCGGCGAGTGCTTCGCCCAGCGCCGCGGAGACGGGCCGATTGACCGCACAGACCATCCCGAAGGCGGAAACCGGATCGGACGCGAGCGCGCGCTCGTAGGCCTCCTCGATCGTGCCGGCAACGGCCACGCCACAAGGATTCGCATGCTTGATGATCGCGCACCCCGGCAGCGCGAACTCGCGGAGCAGCAAGCGTGCCGCCGAGAGGTCGAGCAGGTTGATCAGCGACAACTCCTTCCCGTGTAGGTGCTCGACACGTGACAGGAGATGGACTCGCGCGCCCTGCTCGGCGTAGTACGCGGCTCGCTGATGCGGGTTCTCCCCGTAGCGAAGGTCCATCACCTTGGTGAAGGCGGTGACGAGGATTTCCGGGAAGGCCTCGATGTCAGCGAACCAGTGTGCGATTGCAGACTCGTAGGCGGCGGTCGTTGCGAACGCCTCCGCTGCCAGCGCTCGCCGTGTCGCACTCGATAGGTCGCCTCGCTCCCGCAGTTCTGCGAGCACCGACTCGTATCGCTCCGGCCGGCAGACCGGGGCGACGTGCGCGAAGTTCTTCGCCGCGCCGCGCAGCATCGACGGCCCGCCGACATCGATCATCTCGACGGCCTCCTCCTCACGGACGCCGTAGCGGCCGGCGACCTCGCTGAACGGATAGAGGTTGACGCAGACAAGGTCGAACGGTCGGATGTCCTGGTTCTCGAGGGTCGCGACGTCATCGGCGTGATCGCGGCGGGCGAGAATCGCGGCATGGATGTTGGGATGCAGCGTCTTGACGCGGCCGCCGAGCATGTCTGCGACCCCCGTCAGCTCCTCGACTCGTTCGACCTCGAGCCCCACCTCGTCCTCGAGGAAGTCTGCGGTGCCGCCGCTTGCCACCAGCTCGAAGCCGAGATCGGCCAGCCCGCGCGCGAACTCCTGCAGGCCGGTCTTGTCGTAAACGGAGATCAGTGCGCGCAAAGCTTTCTCACCACCTCGGGCAGGATCCGATGTTCGACGGCGTGGATTCGTTCTACCAGGGTCGCGCGCGGCTCGACGGCGACCGCCTCTTGACGGATGACCGTGCCTGTGTCGAGGCCCTCGTCCACGTAATGGACGGTGACGCCCGTGGTGTCGACCCCGGCGTCCAGGGCGTCGGCGATCGCCCGCCCGCCTGGGAACTGCGGCAGCAACGATGGATGGACGTTGACGATCCGATCGCGGAAGCGATCGAGAAACACCGGAGTGAGCAGGTGCATATAGCCGGCGAGCACGACGAGGTCGACGCCGCGAAGTTGCAGCCAGTCGGCCAGCTCGCGGTCTCGCGCAGAGCGATCGGAATACCCGTCCAGCTCGAAGACACGGTTCGGGATTGCTGCCGTGTCTGCGCGCGCGAGTGCGCCGGCGTCGCCACGGTTCGACGCGACCGCTGCGATCGGCAGGCCGGCGTCGATCAGCGCCTGCAAATTCGTCCCTTCACCCGAGACGAGCACTCCGATCATGCGAGCTCGCCGATCACGATCGCATCCCCGGGCGCCTCCGGCACGACGGCGCACATGCCGATGCCGAGGTTGAAGACGCGGCGGAGCTCGTCTTCCTCGACTCCTTGCTCGGCGAGCCATCCGAAGACACGAGGGCGCTCCCAGGCGTCCCAGTCGATCCGAGCTTCGAGACCTTCGGGCAGCACGCGGGTGAGGTTCCCCATGATGCCGCCGCCGGTCACGTGTGCGAGCGCCCGCACATCTGCGTGCGCCTGCAACCTGCGGACCGCGTCGAGGTAGAGCGTGTGTGGCGCGAGCAGCAGGTCGGCGTCGAAGTCGCCGTCAGCGATGAGAGTGCGCACGAGCGAGAAGCCGTTCGTGTGCAGCCCGCTCGACGCGAAGCCGATGACGGTGTCGCCTGCCTCGCAGCGTGACCCGTCGATCACGCGATCACGCTCGACGAGCCCGACGCATGTTCCGGCGAAGTCGAGCTCAGACTCCTGGTAGATGCCCGGCAGCTCAGCTGTCTCGCCGCCGATGAGGACGCAGCCGGCGGCCCGGCAGACTTCGGCGGCGCCCTCGACCAACTCTGCGACTTGCGCCTCGTCGATGCGGTTGGCGGCGACGTAGTCGAGGAGGAACAGAGGGTCGGCGCCAGTGCAGAGCACGTCGTTGATGCAATGCGCCGCGAGGTCCATCCCCGCCCAGTGCAGGCGGCCGGCGCGGCGCGCCAGCATCAGCTTCGAGCCTACGCTGTCCATCGATGCTGCGAGAAACCGGTTGCCGTCCAGCGGGTAGAGCCCGGCAAAGCCGCCGAATTGCTCCGCGCCGGTCGACTCGACCGCCGCCCGCAGGCGCTCGACGATCGACTCGGCGGTGGCGAGCGAGACGCCGGCCCCCTGATACGTCTTCGGCTTGCTCGTCAGGGGGCCAAGTCTAGAGCCGCGACCGGCGTCAGCCTCCGATGTCGATGTGCTGACTCGCAGTGGGGGATCCCACGGTGATGTCCGCGCCCTCCACGTGGTTCAGCACGAAGGCGTTGTTCTCGACGGTCGCCCGCCGACCGTTGGCTTCTGCATAGGTGTGACCGTCCCCGACGAGCCCGACCACGAGCCGTGACCCATCCTCCTGCCGGTCGGCCATGTAGATGCTGCCCGTGCGGAGCAGGCTGCGATCCGCGCAGGCGCCGCCCGCCGTCTCCGCAGACACCAGCCCTCCCTTGCCGGGCACGGCATAGAGCTTCAGGGAGCCCTGTTCCAGGAGCAACCGCGAGCCATCACCGCTCGGAGACGCGAAGTTCCGATCGGCGAAGGGATAGTCGAGGACGCTCTGAGGCAGCGCGTCCGCGACCTTCGCCGCGCGGGCAAGCGCCGAGACCGAGCCGCTTCCGATCTGCACTTTGTTGCTGCCGCCCAGGCCGAGCTGCGTGAGCAAGCCGGCGGTCGCCGCTGCCACCAGTACTGCCACTCCGAATTGAAGGTGTCTCTTCCTCATGGCTACCACTGATCCTTGCAGTCGTAGACGAAGTGCGTGCTGCCGTCGCGGTTCGAGCAGTACGAGTACGTGTAGTAGTAGCCCGGATGCGCGTTGAAGCAGTTGCCGACGCACCATTTGTCGAAATGGCGGTAACCGGCCGGTGTCACTTCCCATACTTCGCTCCTCCAGCCTGCGTTCGGTCCGAAGTAGAGCTCGTTGTAGATGTGGTTGTGAGCCGTCGAGCGGTCGTAGCCCTGAGCGTTCGGGGCCATGTTCTGCTGCCACCAGTAGATGTAGTACGTAGCGCCTGCGGTGGATGCGAACGTCAGCGCGAGCAACACCGCTATCGCCGTCGCAACCGCCCATCGTCTTTGGAGTCTCAGCCGCACTTGCACCGTCCTTGTCGAGGTTTCCGAACTCGCGCAAGCATCCGGCGAACGAAGCGTCCCGTCAATTCGCTCTTTTGGACAGTGTCGCGTGCAGCTACGGCTCAGACGAACAGCTCTGCGTGTAGCTGTGGGCGGCCTTGCGGACCGTCGGGAAGGAAGCGCACGAGCGTGTCCCCGATGGTGACCGTGTCCGTCGTGTACGGCGCCTCGAGCAACTCGCCCAGCGCCGCGGCCTTCAACTCCGGGTCGTCCGCGCGCAATTGCAGCTCCGCGAGCTTGAGGTCCGAACTCCCGGCGAGGAAATCGTCGAGCCACTCACGTGGCGGATGCAGCTCGAGGCGGTAGCCGGCTCTCGTCGTCACGAAGGTCCGCCTGCCCCCGTGCTCCTGTACGCGCAGCTCACGCAGTTCGGCGCGCGCGAGCGTCGCGATGAAATCATCTTCGTCGAGGGCGAAACCGAGGTGGTCGATTCTCGGCAGCTCCCACTGGCCCGGTTGCACGACGACGTTCACTGCGCCACGCTCCAGCTCCGACAGGCGCAGCTTGAAGCCGAGCCGGTCGAGCTCTTCCCAGCCGTGGCCTGACTCGAAAGAGGTCGCGTCTTCCTCGATCCGGCCATGCCTGGCGACCAGGTCGAAGCCGAGCTTGCCGACGTAGCGCGCCTCGACCTCCCGGACCTTGCTCGTCACCAGGTGGTAATGGAACAGCTGCACGAAGGCAGACTAGAGCCGTGCTCGCCCATCTGCCCGTCGACACCAGCTGGACCTTCGACCCGCTTCAGGTCGTGCCGAGCGTCCTGCTCGCAGTTCTCTACGCGCGCCGGGTGCGGACGCTACGCGCCAGGGGGACGGCCGTACCCGGCTGGCGGATCGCCCTCTTCGCGACCGGGATCGCGATTCTGCTCGTTGTGCTCGTGAGCCCGGTGCACGCGCTCGGCGAGCAGCTCTTCAGCTTCCACATGCTCCAGCACGTCTTGCTCGGGGATCTCGCGCCGCTCGCGCTCCTCGCGGGCCTGACCGGGCCGATCCTGCGGCCGGCGCTCGCCTTCCTGCAGCGCCTGCGTTTCCTCGCCAATCCTCTGATCGCTCTGCCGCTATGGGCGGTGAACCTCTACGCCTGGCATTTCCCGTATCTCTACGACGCAGCCGTGCGCCACGACTCGGTGCACGCGCTCGAGCACCTCGCCTTCTTCACGGGCGGCGCGATCATGTGGCTGCCCGTCCTGGAGACGCTTCCGGCGCCGGAGTGGTTCGGCACGGGTGCGAAGATCGGCTACATCGCGGTCGTACGCGCGGTCGAAACGGTGCTCGGAAACATCTTCTTCTGGGCAGGGGCGCCGTTCTACGCCGTATATGAGCACCGCCAGCGGCTCTGGGGGCTGTCACCACTCCAGGACCAGGGGTATGCCGGCGCGGTGATGATGATCGAAGGCTCGATCGTCACCCTGATCGCGCTCGCCTGGCTCTTTTTGCGGATGGCGGGCGAGGGCGAGCTCAGGCAGAGGCTGCTCGAGCGCGGCCTCGACCCGAGGGCGGTGCGTCGCGCCGTGCGCTACGGACGCGCCAAGGAACTTGGCCCACGGCGCTGAAACGAGAAAGTGCCGCTCGTGCGCTCCACCGGCGTCCATCATGTCGACCTCGTCGTCTCGGCGATCGGGCGCAGCCTGCCGTTCTACACGGAGCTGCTCGGCCCGCTCGGCTACCACAGCGTCAGTCAGGTCGAGGGCGAGCGTGGCGAGACGATCTGGTACCTATCCGGCCCGGGCACGTCGATCGGCCTGCGTGAAGCGACGACGGATTCCGGCCCTTACGATCGCTACAGCCTCGGGCTACACCATCTCGCGTTCGAGGCAGGATCGCGGGCGCAGGTCGACGATCGCGCCGCCTGGGTGCGGACACAGGACGTCGAAGTCGAAAGCGAACCGCAGGAGTACACGTACCTGCCCGGGTACTACGCGACATTCTTTTACGATCCTGACGGTCTGAAGCTCGAGATCGTCCACGTTCCAGGCCTCGTTGCGGCCTGAGGGAAGGGAGCTAGATGTCGACGACTCCTCCGGAGCAGCCCACGACCCCACAGCAGCCGGGAGGCGGTTACGGGAGTTCGGGTCCCAATGTCAACCTCAACCTGTCCGCGCTCATGCCCACGCCGGGGAATGCAGAGCTCGTCGTGTACATCCTGGCGACGATCTTTGTCGGAATCATCACGCTCGCCAATGACAGCGTCGATGCGCCGGAATTCGTGACGGCGTTCACGTTCTTCACCGTCGCCTACGTGCTGTCGCGCGGCATCGCGAAGGCGAGCCGCGTGCTCGAGCGTTAGCCGTTGGCTTAAGGCGCCGACTCGTCGGCGCCGCAGAGAGGATGCGCGGGCTTTGCCCGCGCATCCGTTTAAAGGCCCAGCACCGCATTGCCCTACAAGCTGTCAGCGAGCGCTCGGTACCGGCGCAATAACGTCGAGTGGAACCTCGAACTGCATTTTTGCCGCCTCGCGCGGGATTGCCGTCGGGTATTCCCGCGTCAGGCAGGCGCGGCAGAACTGCGATTCCGGGCGCCGCGTCGAGGCCTGCAGCCCTTCGAGCGAGATGTACGCGAGGGAAGTCGCGCCGATGTGCTCGCGGACTTCCTCGACCGTCTTGTTCGCGGCGATCAGCTCGTCCGAGTCGGCGAAATCGATTCCGTAGTAACACTGCGAGATCACCGGGGGCGACGAGATGCGAACGTGCACCTCGGCCGCGCCCGCGTCGAAGAGCATCTGGACGATCTGCCGCGTCGTGTTGCCGCGGACGATCGAATCGTCCACGACGACGACGCGCTTGCCCGCCACCTCGGCGAGCGGGTTGAACTTCAACCTGACCCCCTGCTCGCGCAGTCCCTGATCGGGTTGGATGAACGTGCGGCCGACGTAGCGGTTCTTGATCAGGCCTTCGCTGAACGGAATGTTCATTGCGCGAGAGAACCCGATCGCCGCGGGCGTCCCCGAGTCGGGGATGGGCATGACCAGGTCCGCGTCGGCGGGTGATTCCTCGGCGAGGCGCTCGCCCATGCGCACGCGGGCAGCGTGAACCTCGACGCCCAGAAGCCGCGAGTCGGGCCGCGCGAGATAGAAGAACTCGAAGATGCAGAGCGCGCCGCCCTTGTCCTGAGGCACGACCTGGCGCGCCTCGACCCGCTCGTCGATCACCATCAGCTCGCCCGGGCGCACTTCGCGCTCGAGCTCGGCGCCGACGAGGTCGAGCGCACAGGTCTCTGAGGCGATCACCCAGTCGCGGTCGAGTCGCCCCAGGCAGAGCGGCCGCATCCCGCGCGGGTCGCGGAAGGCGATCAGCTTTCCCTCGGAGAGCGCGACGACGGAAAACGCGCCGTCCAGCTTGCGCATCGTGTTGGCGACGGCGTCGGCGAGAGGGGCGGGATCGTTCGCGATCAACGCGGCGATCACCTCGGTGTCGGCCGTAGTGGCGGAACGGTGTCCCAGTTCGCCGAGCTCCGCACGGAGCTCGGCAGCATTCGTGAGATTGCCGTTGTGACCGAGGGCGATCGTGCGCGCGCTGCCGTGCTGCACCAACGGCTGCGCGTTCCACCACTGCGACGATCCCGTGGTCGAGTAACGGGTGTGACCGATCGCAAGGTCACCGCGCAGTCCGCGCAGCTTTTGCTCGTCGAAGACCTGCGTCACGAGCCCCATGTCGCGCAGGGCCGTGAGCCGCCCTTCGTCGGAGACAGCAATCCCGGCCGACTCCTGGCCGCGGTGCTGGAGCGCGAACAGACCGAAGTAGGTCAGGCGTGGGTGGATGTGTGCGTCGCGAGCACCAAGCGATGGAAGGACGCAGGGAACGCGCGGGCTGTGTAGCCCGGGCGTTCCCGAGGACGCCCCAGCGCGCCGCGTGCTCGCGGGGCACACGCCGCCGATGTGGGCGGGGAGGGTCACGTAACTACTCCGATGCGCCGAAGGCCCTTGGCGCCGAGCCGCTCTACGTCGTCCGGCGCGCAGGCGAGCACGATCTGGCCGCCGCCCGCCGGCTCGGGCAGCTCCACGTCTGCGCCGAGGCCCGAATACTCCTCGGCTTCGCGCAGCGCCTCCACAAGGCCGCCGTCGGACACGTCGTGAGCGAGCGTCAGCACAGGGGCAGCCTTCCAGACGAAGCGGACGAGTGCCGCCTCGGCTGCGAGGTCGAGCTCGCCGGGTGCGGACGCGACGAGGACGACGTCGCCGCTTCGCCAGGCCCCAGGGATGAACCGGACGTCGGGAACGAGCCCGACACAGCCCACCACCGGCGTGGGTGGGATCGACCGCCCGTCGGTGTCGTTGTAGAGCGAGACGTTGCCGGAGACGACCGGAATGCCCAGAGCGTCGGCCGTCTGGGCGATGCCTTCGATCGCCTGCTCGAGCTCCCAGCCGATCGCCGGCTTCTCCGGGTTGCCGAAGTTCAGGCAGTCGGTGAGCCCGAGCGGCTCGCCTCCGGCGCATGCGACATTGCGGGCTGCGCCCAACACCGCCAGCACGCCGGCCCGGAATGGATCACGCTCGCCGGGCGGCGGTCCCTGCAGGGAAACCGCGAGCCCGCGCAGTGACGGGCGCAGCCGCAGCACAGCGGCGTCGAGCCCGGGACGCCGCACGGTGCGCGAGCCGACGAGCTGGTCGTACTGCTCGTAGATCCATGCCTTCGGCGAACCGTTGTGCTCCGAAGGCTCGACGTGCTCCAGCGGGTGTGGCTCCGTCTCAACTTCGTAGCGCGGGCACTCATCGGTGAGCAGCGTCGCCGGGATCGAGCCCACCAGCTTCTCGTCGAAGAACGCCCGCAGCTCTCCCGTGTCGCTGACGTCCCCGATCGGCGTGCAGGCGAGCTCCCACGTCGCGCACACGCGCTGCACGGCTTCGAGCATCTGCGGTCGCACGACCGCGACCATGCGCTCCTGTGACTCGGAGATCATGATCTCCCACGGCTCCATCCCGGTCTCCCTCAGAGGTACGCGGTCGAGGTGGACGTCGATGCCGGCGCCGTCGCGTGCCATCTCCGCGAGCGACGATGCAAGGCCGGCGGCCCCACAGTCCTGCAGCGACTCGACGAGGCCGCCTTCGACGAGCTCGAGCGACGCTTCGATCAGCTTCTTGCCCGTGAACGGATCGCCCATCTGCACGGTCGGGCGCTTGTCCGGATCGTCCTCGCCAAGCTCGGCACTCGCAAGGACGGACGCTCCGCCGATTCCGTCGCGGCCGGTCGTGGCGCCGTAGAGGACGACGTGCGCGCCGATCGCCGTCGCGCGCGCACGCGTGACCCGGTCGGCTGGCAGCAAGCCGACGCACATCGCGTTGACGAGGCAGTTGTCGCGGTACGCCTCGTCGAAGACCGCCTCGCCGCCGACGGTTGCGACCCCGACCGAGTTCCCGTAATGCCCGATCCCGGCGACTGCACGACTGAAGTGGTGGTCGGGCTCGGCAAAGCGCAGGCCGTCGAGGAGCGCGATCGGCCGTGCGCCCATCGCCACGATGTCGCGGAGGATCCCGCCGACGCCGGTCGCGGATCCCTGGAAGGGCTCGACCGCGGAAGGATGGTTGTGCGACTCGACCTTGAATGCGACGGCCTCGCCGTGGCCGAGGTCGATCACGCCCGCGTTCTCGCCGGGACCCTGCAAAACGCGTTCCCCCTCCGAAGGAAGCCGCTTCAACAGGAGGGCTGAGTGCTTGTAGCCGCAGTGCTCCGACCAGAGCAGGGAAAAGACGGCGAGCTCGAAGTCGTTCGGCTCGCGACCGAGCAGCTCGCGGATGTGGTCGAGCTCCTCGTCGGTCAACCCCAGCGCACGGTGGAGCGGCTGTTCCGGCGCGACCTGCGTCAAGGGCAGGAGTCTACCCGGGGCAGAAGACGGGTTCCGGCTACGTTCTCGTCCTGTGAGCGCACCTGTTGGGATCTCGATAAGAAGGGCGCGTCTGGACGACCTCGCCTTCCTCGTCGAGCTCGTGAACCACGAAGACGTGCAGCCTTTCCTCGGCGGGCGGGCGGCTCGCGACGACGATGCGATCGCGGCTGAGATCGAACGGTCTCAAGGGGATCCCACGTCGTACGGCCGTTTCGTGATCGACGTGGACGGTGCTCGTGCGGGCGTGATGGGCTTCGAGGTTGCGAACCGCCGTTCGCGGATCGCTCACCTCGAGCGTCTGGCGGTCCATCCGGACTACCGCGGGCGGCGCGTGTCCGACGAGGCGGCGCGCCTGTTGCAGCGCCACCTCATTCGGGATCTCGGCTACCACCGGCTCCAGCTCGAGATCTACGGGTTCAACGAGCGGGCGCAGCGGCACGCCGAGCGCGTCGGCTTTCTGCGCGAAGGTTTGCGGCGACAGGCCTATTGGCGTCACGGCGCCTGGGCCGACGGCGCGCTCTTCGCGCTCGTGCGAGATGATCTGGAGGTGCCCGCCGCCGTCGGACTCCTGCACGACTACGTGATGGTGCACAACGAGTGCGTTCGTACCGGCGATTGGCAGCCGCTCGCCGAGTGGTTCACGGAGGACGCGCAACTTGTATTCATGGGCGTTCCGGTCGGGCCGTTCGACGGCCGGGAGGCGATCGCAGCCGCCTACGACGCCCGGCCGCCGGATGACGAAGTCGTGGTCTTCGGCACGGAGCAGAGCGGCGAGGAGGTCGTCGCGCGCTACGGCTGGTTGCGCGAGCCCGGCGAGCAGGCGGGAAAAATGCTCGTGACGCCGCGAGACGGGAAGATCGAGAAGCTGATCGTCACGTTCGAGGAGCACTAAGCACTGTCTGAGGTAACGACGCGCTGACCCTCGGCCCTCCTTGACCCGCCGTGGCGCGCTGCTGTTCGCAGCGATGTGCGTCATCTGGGGGATCCCGTATCTGATGATCCGCGTGGCGGTGCGAGAGCTCGCACCCGTCACGATGGTCTTCCTGAGGACGGGAATCGCTGCCGCGCTGCTCGTGCCCTTGGCTGCACGACGCGGGGAGCTGCGGCCGTTGGTCGGTCGCTGGCGGCCGCTGCTCGCCTACACGGCGATCGAGGTCGCGTTGCCCTGGTTTTTGCTCGGCCATGCGGAGACGAAACTGACGAGCTCGCTGACGGGACTCCTGATCGCAGCGGTGCCGCTGGTCGGGGCGCTGATCGTGACGCTGAGTGGGGAGCGCGCGCGGCTTGGCCTCCGCCGCTGGCTCGGCCTCCTCGTCGGCATCGTCGGCGTCGGTGCCATCGTCGGTCTCGACATCGGGGAGATCGACCTCGTCGCGCTCGGCGAGGTCGCGCTGGTGGCGGTCTGCTACGCCGTCGGCCCACTGATCCTCGCGCGCCGGATGGGCGGACTGCCTGCCCTCGGGATCGTCGCCGCCTCGCTGGCGATCTCCGCTCTCTTCTACGCACCGCTCGCTGCGGCCAACTGGCCCTCCGCGTTCCCGTCCGCGCACGTGGTCGAGTCGATCGTCGGCCTCGCGGTCGTCTGCTCGGCCGCCGCGTTCCTGATCTTCTTCGCGCTGATCAGGGAGGTCGGCCCGCTGCGCGCGACGGTGATCACCTACGTGAATCCGGCCGTCGCGGCGGTACTCGGCGTGACGCTTCTGAACGAGCGGCTGACCGTCGGCATGGTGATCGGCTTCACGCTCGTGCTGATCGGCAGCATCCTGGCAACGGGCGGCACCCCCGAGGCTGTCGCCGAGCCGTAGCTCCGCGGGAAGTAGGTCGCAGCAGGTTGGAGCGAGCGCCAGCTAGATGATGTGGGCTATGGCGAGTCCGGTCGCGACCCCAAGGACGGCGCGGCTCCATAGAACGAGGCAGCCTGGTGCGTGCGGGCGAAGCCGAGTCGATGCGCGAGTCGGGGATCGATCACGCGCAAGAGAAGCTCGAGGGCGATCAGGGCCGCGGACGCGGCCAATGCTGCAACTGTCATTTCGTAGAGGGACGACGTCAGTCTCCACGTCGCCCCGCCGGCAACGCCCACCCCAACCCAGTAGAGAAGGCCACGCGGGATCCGCCAGCTCGCGGCCCGTGCGTCGGGATCCGCAGGCGCCGGGCCAGGGACCGCCGCAGTTTGCAGTGCAGGGTCGTCCACCGTCATCCCGGAAGCAGAAGCATCGCCTGCAGGCGCGGATTTCGCGCCCGAATCGGCCGGCGGAAGGCCTGTCTCGACGTGTGGCTCGCGAAGGAGGCACGCGTCGAGGAACTCGAACGCCCTCAACAGATCCGAGTCTTCCCTACGAACGACATCAGGTTGGTCGATCGCCACGGGTCCATCGTCTTCCGGCCGCTCGGGATTCGATCCATAAGCCTCGATCAGGCTGCGAGAGCGCATTCCCTGCTCGTCTCCTACCTGCACGCCAACGACCTGCGCTTCTGGATTGCCGTGAAGACGACCTTCGCAGTCGTGTCGTTCCGGAAGCGGACCACGAGAACTCTCTTATCACCCATGAGTGTCCCGTAGGTCCCACGGAGCGGCGGTGGAGCGAGGCACTGGATCACGGTGGCTCCGGAACGACGTAGGACGCCGCAGGAGACGTGCGTCCCCGCAACCTGGACCAGGTCGCCTACGTTGACGACTATCGGTGCCGCCGCACTCGTTGCGCGTGCTGCGCGGATGACGAAGGAGCCGAACACCGCTAGCCCCAGCAGACACGCGAACACCCCGCCGATCAGGATTCTCCTGGAGCGCGTCATAGTCTGACCTCCTTCTTCCTGCCGCCCTCACGCTCCATTGTTCCGCCGGAAGGTGTCGCGAATCGCGAGCAGGACGAAGTTGAGCAGCACGAGCGCGGTCACCAGGACGATCTCCACCACCTGTGTCGCCCCTGAGCTCGGCCTCGAGGGTGCCATCGTCGTGCGAGCCGCCGGGAAAGATTCCGACCGCGAGCCGCCTCGTGGCGAGCGGCTTCGGGTCGAAGTCTGACCGGCGGTTCCGGACGTCGAGCCCGCTCCGACTGCCAGGGCCGCGTGCGCCACTCGCTCCACGGATCCGATTGCCACGCACGGGAGCAGACGGAACTGCCTCAGCGCGAGGCGGGTCGGCACGCCGCAGCCCCCGGCTGCTTCGGCCCAGCGTGCGGCCGACTGCATGGTCAGGCCCACGAGGCCTGCGAGCCCGACGTAGCGCAGATACGTGGGATCGAGTGTCGGAAGGCTGAGGTCGATGCCTCCAGAGCCTGCTGCCGATGCTGCGCTCGCGGCGCTGCCGTCGATTCCGGTTGACATCAAGCCTCCCGCATGTGCGGTGCCTTCGACAGCAGGATGGGTCGATGCTGCGAGCGTGGAAGCGAGCTCGTGCGCCATCGAGCCGATGGCTTCGTTCCCGGAACCCGCAGTGACCATCCCCTCCGCGAGTGACTGCGCTCCGGCGTGGTCGATTCCGGTGGCAAGTGCAGCCACACCGAGTGTCGATGGGTCTGCTGCACCCGCGACGAGCTGGGACGTATCGACGAGCGAGGTGAGCGTGCTGTCGGGTGCGGGTGCGGTGGTGAGGTCGGTGTTGGGGAGGATGCTGGTGAGGTTGGCGGGGTCGCTGCCGGCGGGGTCGACGAGTGATGTGAGCGTGGTGTCG
>WNGB01003725.1_pt1 | contig 23825 bp, 21 predicted proteins | sample 5400681 | NCBI WGS metagenome assembly WNGB01 (sample SAMN13153367, study PRJNA577476) | soil metagenome | isolation source: 115 cm soil or saprolite under grassland replicate 2 | place: USA:California | collected 2016-06-15
CTGCAACGATTCCTTCAGCAACAAGCATGCCAGCCTGTTGACCAACATACACCGCGCTAGCATCCACGAAGGCATGCCACAATAACGCGATCCAAAACCAAATCGGCCTTTTGTTGGCAAGACTAAACAACACCATCACAGACAAAGCCACATGCAAGCACATTGCAAAAATACGTTCTACCAATCCGAGCAATGCCAGATACACGGGCGCAGACCAGTATGCCGCAACTTGTTGTTTCGCCAACTCAAGCTGTTCTACGGGAATGCTAGGTACGGTTGATAAGTCAATATTACGATATACCAACATGTTCACAAAAGCCAGCCCAGCCAATATGCCGAGAATGATGGCTTCTGTTCCACCATGTCCAAGCCCGATGAAGACACCTTCCTTCCACGTGTTTGTTTTCTTGAGAATGAACCTGAACAAGATATACCGCGCGGTCTCTTCAAAGAGCCCAGCCAGTAGGCCAAGTACGATAGCAAAGGCAATCTTTCCCCAGGATTGAAACGTGGGAGTCAACGCCAGCACAAGCGGGACATGCAAGACCTGGGATGCGATGAACGTCAATCCACCCGCGAGAAAAAGTTTCCACGAAAGTTTGAATTTCCGATTGAGATAGATTGCGGCGATAATAGGCAAAATGATCATGCCCAGAAAGCTCAGTACGTAAGCCGTTTCAAGCATTGGTTGCTCCAAAATTATTATTGAGGCATCGAACGATATCGTCGAGTTTCGCGTGTAAGCGGGCGTTTGGCAACAATGGTTACTTTGCCGCTTCCATACGGCGTGTAAACATTGATGGCTTCCCAACCTTCCATGCTCCATTCGTCTAATGTTGCTTCGATGTGTTCATCTTTAGTTCCAAAGATGCTACCAATCGTTTGCACGCGATATTCCCATTTTTGGATTTCTTCTGCCATATCATTCTCCTTCAAAATCTGGCGGAATTGAGAGTCATTTTTAGCTTAACTGCTATCACGGCCTGCTTTTGCCTTTTGTTTCATGTGAAACATAGACGTATATCTAATCTATATTGGTAATTTACAATGGGTCTTGCACAAATGCTACCCTATTTCTTGAGCTAGAGCTTCGTCTCTCTTTGATACAACACATAGGAATACACGACTAAAAACAGGGCTGAACCGAGCAATGGCAGCATGACAAACCAGATTGCATTCTTGCCAAATAGTGATCCGATCAATGCCAGTATGCCAGAGATCATGAACAAAATTGACCCGAGTTGATGGGTCTTGTCCCACACTGTCTCACTGGATAAGGTCCATGGTGTGCGGATGCCAATGAAGAAATTGCGCTTTGCTCTGCGAAACAACCAGCCAATAAATAGGAATAGGATTCCTAGCGCGGGTAGCATAGCAGAGCTCATCCTGAAGTTTGTGTATCCCAGATTCCAGGCAATCGATAGGATCCAGATATAACCTAGGAACAACAGGATAAGCACAATAAAGAGATTAAATGCTTGGCGAAACTGAGCAATATTCGCCTTCAGCGGATCAATATGTGGAATCACGAGGAATAAAACGAACATCCCGACTGCTAGAATCGGCATTAAGAATACGCCCCAGAACTTGGGCATGGTATTATCCACCTGGTCATTTACATTCCAGTGTGAGGCCATTGGATCGGGTAAAAACTTCCATACAGCTAACCCCCCCACCAAGAACACAGCAAGCAGAACGATTGTAATACTGAGGGTTAATCGAGTCGACATTTGTTTTCCTTTTTACAATATTGTTTCACGTGAAACAAGCTTGGTAGGCACGAGCGGCTGCCCGTCCCTACCAAGGTATTATTTCTTTTCTTCCTTTTGCGAATGATTTTGTGCCAGCGAAACGACACCGCTGATGCCGCCCAGATTCATGGTATCTACCGCCGAACTAGGTACGATCACCAAAGCGCCTTTTTCTTTCAAGCCTTCGAACAACATATTCATGGCACGCAAATGCAAAGCTGTGGGATTATTTACATAAACTTGAGAAGCCTCGGAGAAGGATGCGGCGATCTGTCTCTCTGATTCACCGAGGATCACGCGCGCCTGTCGTTCACGTTCAGCTTGTGCCTGACGGGACATGGCATCTTCCAAATCCTGTGGAATGACGATATCGCGTATCTCGACCGATTGCACCGTCACACCCCATGGAGTGGTCCGTTCATCAATAATTCGCTGGAGCTCCTCATCAATTGCACTTCGACCTACAAGAATATCCGCCAGCATCATGCGGCCAATGATGTCGCGCAAGGCAGTCTGCGCAGCCCACGAGATCGCGGATTGGTAGTCCCTTACCTCGAGTGCAGCTTTCTCTGCATCCCAAACCACCCAAAACAACACCGCGTCCACATCCACAGGCACCGTATCTTTCGTTAGCGTTTTCTCTGCAGAGAATGGCGTGACCATTACACGGCTATCAATCCATGTAGCGACGTTGTCAACAATGGGAATGATCCAGAACCAGCCTGGCCCGCGCAATCCACGTAATTTGCCGAGTCTGAGCACAACCGCTTTTTCCCATTGAGAGGCGACCTTCAGCGCATACAAAAAGTAGGTGCCAAGCAAGGTCCAGACGAGCACCCATCCGCCAAGCAGCCAGTCTGTGAAGCGGCCATCTCCCATCAGGACGCCAACTATGGCAATGATTAAACAAACGACGAAGAGTAATCCTGCGATAGCTGGAATATGAAGATCTATTTTTGCGGGTTTACTCTTTTGACTTATGTTCTTGAGGAACCGGTTTTCCATTTTCGACATTCTCCTTTTTTTACTTATTCTTTCTCTTTGCTTTCTGTTTCATTCCAAGACTTCAACTTGTCTCTCACTATCTGATTGACTTCTCCCTTCGAGAATCCCAGCCGAATTGATTCTCCGATGAAGCGATCGGTTAAGGCTTCGAGTGATTCATGGCGTAGTTTCTCGCGGATTTCAGGCGGCGGGATCTCCATAATGTAAGTGCCGCGTCCTTGTTGTGTTGAGATAATGCGTTCCTCATCAAGCAAGCGATAGGCCCGCGCCACTGTATTGAAATTCACACGAAGTTCTTCGGCCAGCGCACGGACCGTAGGCAACTGGTCGCCAGGCTTGAGTATCCCGTTTGCCAGCTGGCTTTGAATCTGATTCACGATCTGGGTATAGATCGGCAGACCCGAGTGAAAATCAAGATAAAGGGTGAGTTTTTGATTCGGCATAATTGACAGTTATTGCAAAATTGTACTAATTGTATCATTGTAATAATTGTATTACGAATGACATTTTTGTCAAGGGATAATTAAGTCTTTACCGCAGCCAGTTGTAAGGTCTGCATCGAAGTGGTGCCCGCTTATACTCCTCTTACGACTTAAATATATGCTGCATGGTAGAATTCATTTGCAATCAATAAAGGAGTTAATCAAATGGAACAAAAGACTGGTACCTGGACCGAGAAAAAGGGTTTAGCCCAAATGTTGAAAGGCGGCGTCATCATGGATGTGGTGACTCCTGAACATGCCAGGATTGCGGAAGATGCCGGCGCGTGCGCGGTGATGGCTCTCGAACGCGTGCCTGCTGATATTCGCGCGAACGGTGGCGTGGCGCGTATGAGCGACCCTGATTTGATTTTAAAAATTATGGATAGCGTTAGTATTCCCGTCATGGCGAAATGCCGTATCGGTCATTTCGTTGAGGCGCAAATTCTCGAAGCGATTGGTGTGGATTACATTGATGAATCCGAGGTGCTGACGCCTGCGGACGAAGCCCATCACATTCTGAAGCATAACTTTAAAGTGCCGTTCGTATGTGGATGCCGCAATCTCGGCGAAGCGTTGCGTCGTGTGGGTGAAGGTGCGGCAATGATCCGCACCAAAGGTGAGGCGGGAACGGGTGACGTGGTCGAAGCCGTTCGTCATGCACGCGCCGTGCTTGGTGAGATTCGTCGCCTGACCACAATGGCTGACGAAGAGCTTATGAGTTATTCAAAGGAAATTGGTGCGCCGTATGATCTTGTGAAGGAGACCAAGGAACTCGGACGCATGCCTGTTGTCAATTTTGCGGCAGGTGGTGTAGCGACTCCTGCTGATGCGGCATTAATGATGCAACTTGGAGTAGATGGCGTGTTCGTTGGCTCCGGCATTTTCAAGAGCGGTGACCCAGCCAGACGTGCCGCAGCGATCGTCAAGGCGGTGACGTATTATCAGGACGCATCCATCCTTGCGGAAGTGAGCAAAAACCTCGGTGAGCCAATGGTGGGACGCAATATCTCGCAGATGCCTGAAGCGGAGAAAATTGCGGGACGTGGTTGGTAATTTAACGTAGACACGTAAATAGGTACATAAATAGGCACGGTTGATACTTATGGACTTGTCTACCTTATGCATAATCAATGAAAATAGGAGTTCTCGCCTTACAAGGCGATTTTGCCGAGCATATCACAATGCTCAAGCGACTTAAAGTAGATACAGCAGAAGTGCGTTTGCCTGAACAGCTTAAGGGTCTCGATGGTCTTATTATCCCAGGCGGCGAATCAACAACGATTGGTAAACTCGCAGTGGCTTATAATTTGATGGAGCCGCTCAAACAATTTGGCCAAAGACATGCCATCTGGGGTACTTGTGCGGGCGCGATCTTTCTGTCAAAAGATATAAGCCGTGACCAACCCCTGCTTGGACTAATGGATATCAAAGTGCAACGAAATGCCTTTGGACGCCAGATTGATTCCTTTGAAACAGATCTTGATGTTCCTGCAATCAAACAGGCTACAGGAACGAAGGAAGACTATCACGCTGTGTTCATCCGGGCCCCGATCATTGAGTCGGTGGAAGGAGATGCAAAAGTTCTCGCTTCTGTCGCGGACGGGAGAATTGTCGCCGCGCAACAGGGACACTTGCTTGCTACGTCCTTTCACCCTGAATTGACGAACGATACGCGTTTTCACGAATATTTTCTATCGTTAGCTGATTAATTACTTGTTGGGACGGCAGATGCTGTCCCCTGCAAAAATCATCAAATGTCCATCCGACCTTTAGATATACTCGATCTCCCCATTATTGCAAGGTACCGTAACGCTGCATTAACACTCGATAGCGCGCGTGCTCTTACACGCGGCCATCCCTTAGGTGCAGTGGGATTCCTCTCATATTTCAATCCCGCACGGCACTTGTATTCGGCAGTTGCAAACGGCAATGGTGGTGATATTCTTGGAGGGATTATTCATAGGCGCGGGGAGACGTTTGCCAAGTTGCTTTATCTCTCTCCCATGTCTCAACTTGACCATCCTGAACTTCCTGAGCTAATTGAACATCTTGCTGAGCAAGCAGGAAAGTGGGGAACATTCCATGTTATCGCAGAGTTGGACGAGACAAGCCATGTATTCACTGCCCTTCGCAGGTCGGGATTTTCCGTGTACGCGTGGCAGAGAGTGTGGAATGTCACTCATATATCGAGAGCAGATTCGAGTCCTGGGTGGAGGCGAGTGAGATCTGTAGATTTACCTGCCATTCAGAGCCTCTATCATCAGATTGTTCCGCCTTTAATGCATCCGGTTGAGCCTGCGCCAAGCCGCGCGGTGGGTTTTGTTTGTGCGGACGGAATGAAAGGCTACGCAGGTATAACCGCCGGTGCTCAGGGAGTTTTACTTACGCCACTAATACATCCCGAAGTGACCGATGTTGAGCCACGGTTGGCCGCGCTTGTGAACGGATTGTCTGATCGTCGCGGCAAGCCGGTGTACATGTGTGTGCGGTCGTATCAAACTTGGCTTGAACCTGCCCTCGAAGATCTAGGCGCGCAAGCAGCGACGCGCCAAGCAGTCATGGTGAAGCGCTTGACACGCATGGTGCCCGAAGAACAACCTGCCCCAGCTGTGCCTTCAGGTGTGAGCATCCAGCCATCGCGTGTGAGTAGGGCGAATGTAGATGAGAAAATAGATTGTCTTTGGTAATGGCTCAAGCGTGGGGCGGCAATATTTCTATGAAAATTAGAGCACTTATTTTTGATTTCGATGGACTGATTCTTGATACTGAGACCCTGGAAGTAGATGTATGGAGTGAGATCTATTCTGAATATGGGTTTGAATTCCCGCTTGATTTATGGGCACCAATCATTGGTGGAGGTGGGATTTCAGAATTCGATCCAGCGTTGTATTTACGCCAAATCCACGGTGATTCGTTAGAGGTGGAATTACTTCGTTCTCGACATAAACACGAAAGCAATCAACGCGTCCATTCTGAATTTCTTCGGCCTGGTGTGGTGGATTATCTGAATGAGGCCCAGCGTCTGAAGCTGAGGCTCGCCATTGCTTCAAGTTCTGATCATGCGTGGGTGGATGCGCATCTTGTACGCCTTAGCCTGATCCAGTATTTTGATAAAGTCATCTGTTCTGACGATGTTTTGCCTGGCCGCACCAAACCCCATCCCGATTTGTTCTTGAAGGCGTTGGAGCAGTTACAAGTGCGTGCAGAGGAGGCAATTGTCTTCGAAGATTCGCCTAATGGGGTAGAAGCTGCTAAACGCGCGGGGATTTTCGTGGTAGCAGTTCCCAATCCGGTCACATCCAAGTTGTTCATTAAAGGTGAGAATCTTAGGTTACAATCTATGGCAGATTTAAGTCTATCTGACTTGCTTATCAATTTTGAAGTAAAATAATTTCGGCCGTATGTTTGTTGGGATCCCACAGATGGCTGCAGTAGTTTGAGCAGATATCTGTGGGATGTTTTTTGTTGGAGGTTATGCTCTGATCTATCTTGGAGGATCCTATGAGTGTTGGAAAAATACGTTGGCAAGATACCGTGAAACATTATGCCTATCCTGAAACCTGGCGCAGTTTGTGGCAGGTAATTAATTCGGTTATCCCCTTCTTCGTGCTTTGGTATCTCGCCTATCGCAGCCTAGAAGTTGGATATTGGTTAACGTTCTTGATCACGATTCCTGCCGCGGGATTCATGGTGCGCATGTTCATCATCTTTCATGATTGTTGCCACGGCTCGTTCTTCAGGACGCCGCTGGCAAACGATCGTTTGGGCTTATTGCTAGGTGTGGCTGTATTCACTCCATATTTTGAGTGGAAGCATTCGCATGCGATCCATCACGCGACCTCGGGCGACCTCGACCGCCGCGGCATTGGAGATGTATACACGATGACAGTTGAAGAGTATCTTGCCGCGCCATGGTGGAAAAAGGCCGGTTATCGCATTATGCGTAACCCTCTGATCTTGTTTACGGTTGGTGCCACGCTTGTTTTTACCATCACGCATCGCTTTTGGACTCCAAGTTCTGGCAAGCGTGAACGCAATAGCGTGGTATGGACAAATATCGCGCTGTTCGGCTTCATAGGCTGGACGATTTATCATATTGGCTGGCAGGCTTACTTACTGGTGGAATTACCTATTCTGCTTATGGCTTTTGGCGCAGGTGTGTGGTTATTCTACGTACAGCACAACTTTGACCCAACTTACTGGGAACGTCACCAGGATTGGCAGTTTTTCAATGCCGGCATGGATGGCAGCTCTTTTTATAAACTTCCGAAAGTGTTGCAATGGTTCACAGGCAATATCGGCTTCCATCACATTCATCACTTAAGCCCCAAAATACCCAATTACAAACTAGAGCAATGCCATAAAGAGAATCCCATGTTCCAGATCGAACCACTAACCTTTGGTACGAGCCTGAAATCTCTGTTTTATAGGTTGTGGGATGAAAAGCGGAAGCAGTTAGTAGGATGGAATGCTCTACGTCAATATCGCCGCAATTCTTCTGTTATCACCGATAACTGATAACTAACCTTTGCAACTCCTTCCTGTTTTACGAGATCCTCATATTGGGTGTATCTTTTCCTGCAAAATGAGATTAAAATAGCAGTGTGGAAACCGAATTATACGACCGTATTACTGGTGTATATAATCGTTCACTGCTAAATACTCGTCTTCAGCATGAGGTCAAGCGTGCGGTTCGCTCAAACCAGCCCCTCTCGCTCCTCATGCTGGATATCGACTATTTTAAAAGTATTAATGATGCGTTTGGTCATAGCCGCGGCGATCAGGCGTTGTCTGAAGTTGCAGCACGTATTCAGGCTCAGGTTCGCCTGTCGGATGAGATTTTCCGTTTTGGGGGAGATGAATTTGCCATTTTGCTACCGCAAATTAATAAACCGCAGGCCATTGTCCTTGCCCATCGTATCATGAAACATGTTGGCGAATCGCCACTTACAGGTAACCCGCCCCTAATGCTTTCTATCAGCATAGGCATTGCCAGTTATCCTGAAGACGGTGAAACTCCTCAAGGCTTGCTTGAAATGGCTGAACGTCGTCTTTATCAGAGTAAACTTCAAGGACGCGCACACGTGATATCACAAGACGTTGATACCTCCAATGCTCAAAACGCTAATGGAAATGACCACTTAATTGAACGCGATCGCGCTCTTAGCCAGCTAAGGCAATTTACTGACGCGCTAGAGCTTACTACACGCGGCACTCTGCGCGTCACAGGCCCAAGGGGTATTGGACATACACGTTTTCTTGAAGAGGTTCAGAATATATTTCGCCTGCGCGGATATGGTTCGCTTTGGCTAAGTGGCCGGGCTGCTCTGCAATCGCGAGTATATGGCGTAATTACCGAAGCTTTACAAGCTTGGGATAATGCTCCCCAGACAATCACTCCTGAAACAGTCGGGATATATCTTGCAAATTTCATAAACCAAAATAACTTATATGGATTGGTCATTCTGCTAGATGACTGGCAATGCATAGATGATGCGAGCCTAGGTGTCATTAATCACTTGCATAACAGTGATCAATTTAAGCATGTGGCATTGGTATATGCTGGTGAAGATCACAGTTCTATGTCATGGATGGACATTGAAAAAGATGAGTTATCCATCATCGAACTTCACTCCCTTTCTGAAGCTGGCGTTCGGGTTTGGCTGCGCACGAGTCTTGGGCAGGAGCTTCCGGACGACTTGATCCATCTGGTGACCAGTTTAACAAGTGGCCTTCCCGCATATATCAGGCGTGTAATCCACTGGCTGGTTTCTGAAGAAAAGCGGAATCTTGAGAATCAGAATTTTGTCACAGTGCTCACTCGTTTACAAAACGAATATGAAGACATCATTGACGATGCTGCGGTGCATCCAAATAACCTGCCTCAAACCTTGCCCTTATTTATTGATCGCGAAACCGAAATCCTTCAGATTAAAGGACTCCTTCAAGAGAAACATCTTGTTACACTGCTTGGCCTAGATGGCATGGGAAAAACGCGGCTAGCGCTTCAAGTGGCAATCGAAGTTCTTGATCATTATCGAGATGGTGCTTTCTTCGTCGCGCTTGAAGCTACCTCACCACCCGAATTGACGATCAATGCCATTTCACAAGCCTTGAATTTTAAACTGGACCATAAACGTGATTCGCTCGAACAATTGCTTCAGTATCTTTCAACTAGACAGCTCTTATTGGTACTGGATAATTTCCAAGTCGCATTAGATGGCGCGAACTTGCTGAAGCAAATTATGGATCGAGCTCCTTCAGTAAAGGTTCTTGTCACCTCCCATGAGCGGTTAAATTTACTTGGCGAAACAATTGTGGAATTGGGCGGACTCCCCTTCCCTGAACTAAACTCAACCGAAATAGAACTGTATCCTGCTGTACAACTTTTCTTGCAACACGCTCGCCTCCAGCCGAACTTTGAACCAGATCTCATTTCCATTGGCCGCATCTGCCATTTAGTGGATGGTATCCCACTTGGCATCGAACTTGCCTCCACCTGGGTTTCAACGCTCTCCTGTGAACAGATTGCTCAGAGTATTGAACAAAACCTGTCATTCCTTACTTCAAATAAAGATTCTGAATCCCATCGAGGCCTGATAGCGGTTTTCGACTCGATCTGGGAACTCTTTTCTAACAATGAAATGCGCGTGCTCACGGGGCTTGGCATTTTTAAAGGCAGCTTTTCAGAGCGGGCCGCGACAAGAATTGCCGGGGCTTCACACTTTTTTCTCGATGCATTAGTTAATAAGCTGCTTATTTATCATCGAGGACCGAGTCGCTACTCTCTTCATATGTCATTTTCGCAGTATCTACTTGAGAAACTGCGTTCAGATGCTCTGCTTGCCAGCCATATAGAAGCCCAACATAATTTATTCTACCTGGGCTATGTGCGCGAATCTGAATTGGCACTACAGAGATCTTTTTCTCCATCGTTATTACAAGACATTATTGCAGAGATTGATAACATTCGAACGGCCTGGAATCAAATGGTTGCGGCAGGGAACTATAGGGCGCTTGAATCAACTCTCTCTGCATGGATGGTACTTTTGCGCAACCGTGGTTGGTTCCGTGAAGCTATTGATGATCTGGTTGAGTTGGACTCGAATCTTCCCGAAGATCCTAGTGGCATTTCCGATATTGAATTGTTTTATATTCGTATAAAAAGCCATCTGGGTGAGTTCTACTATTATGTTGGAGATTACGAAGCGGGTATTCGTGAATTGCAGAACGGCCTTGAGCGTGCCAAGGCCAATGGATATCACCGTGAAGAATCTGATATATACCGATTATTGGGTAATCACTACAGTGCACTTGGGCGTTATAGCGATGCCAAGGAAATGTACCAACTCGGCCTGGCAATCGCAGAAAAACGCCGTGACCTGTATCTCGTCTATGAACTTATCAACAGCCTTGGAGTGGAAGCCTATAAGGAGGCCGATTATGAAGGCGCGATTCCAATTGTCAAACGCGCGTTAAGAATTGCACGCAAACTCGAGAATAGAAGCAATATAGCGAAATCTGTGAACAATTTAGGTAATCTATACTATGAAACCGGAGATTTACCTCGCGCCAGGAAAATGCTGACCAAAGCGCTAACGTACCTGCCTGACGTCGAAAGCCAGACCCTTAGAGGTTCCATTTTTGATACGATGGGAAGAATCCTTACCCGTGTCAAAGAATATCCCTATGCCGCTCAGACCTTTTCACAAGGACTTAACTTGGTTAAGGATATTGAAGACATGCTGGTAGTGCTGCAAATATTTGTAAGCGTTGCCGAATTATTAGATAGTATGGACGAAAAACCGCTTGCATTAACCCTTGTCAATCTCACCACAGATCATCCTGCCGCTTCCAATGATATCAAAGCCAGGGCAAGTCGCTTGCGCGAAAAACTCATCGCTGAAAATACTGAGCCTGTAGATCGTAACTGGCATGCAGATGAACTCGCACGAGTTGTAGATGATTTGATAAAAATACTCGATCAAAAAAGCCAAGCTTAGAAACAAATTGGGGGAAGAAACCACTTAGCTGGTAGGCTAGTGGGTCATTTTGTCGCAATTGCAGCGCTGATGCGCTTTGCTTCGAGTGCAACCTCGCGTAGCATTCCAGTCGGCGATACGTAATACCCGCAGAAATACAAACCGGGGACAGAGCTCTCGCAGCCGCTGGTGGAAGGCTTTCCCTGTTCATCGTATACATCGGAGATCCCTTGTAAGAACGTGTTGACCCGCGGACGATACCCGGTTGCCAGAATCACTGCATCAAAATTCCTCTGTTGTCCATTCGTGAACAGGACTGCCTCTTCAGTGAAGCTTTCGATCCCAGGATAAACAGTGATATGACCTTCTTTGATAAGTTGGATCGTACCAACGTCAATAAGTGGGATGCGTGCATCCTGTCGGATTTGCATTAAGGGTCCGTGGGGTAGCGGACGAAGCCCATACTTCGTGATGTCACCTATCGTAGCGCGCAGTATTGGAGTGTTCAACATATCCGCGAAGCGCGGTGGCAGTTTTCTCTCCAAGATGCCGATTGTCAAGGTCGGAATGCCAAACAGCTCACGAGGGATCACGTTGACAAGGCTCCGAATGGCCAGGCTCGGTTGAGCTCCGTGTTCCCATAAGTCAATCGCGATCTCGCCGCCAGAATTGCCGAAGCCCACCACCAGTACATTTTGGTTCTTGAAGGCTTCGCCATTTCGATATTGAGAGCTATGCAGAATAGAACCCCGAAAATCCTTTTGTCCATCCCAGATAGGCAAGTATGGTTCTCGGTTGTAGCCAGCGGCGACCACTAAATTTGGCGCTTGATAGAGGCAATCTTGCGTCTGCACTTCCCAGACGTTGTTCACATAACGGGCCGAGATGACCTGTTGACCGAACCGTGGCTTCAATTGATAGTGCTGGGCATAAGATTCCAAATAAGCAATCACCTGAGCGCGTGATGGATAGCGTGGAAAATCCTTAGGGAAGGGAAGAAATGGAAGCGCGGAGTGTCCTTTGTCGGTATGGAGGTGGAGCCGGTCATAGTGGCGATGCCAAGCCGAACCAATCTTGTCGCTCTGTTCCAAGATAAGACAGCTAATACCAGCTTGCTTTAGACAAGCTCCAACTGCCAGACCAGATGGTCCTGCACCGATGATAATCGTTTGTTCCTGATTCACAGTGGGATGAGTTGAAACTGGGAAAGCCGCTACATTATTTACCATATCATCTACTCTGAGATGACGAATTACTGGAGCTAAAAGACAAATATCACTTTTTCAGGTCAATTCGCGACCATGGTTGTTATAAGTGCGTAAGCTGATTATAGTTCAATCGAAATTCGCTAGAAGGAATCTCATATGAATAAGAAAAAATTGGGCATTAAACAAAAAAGGTGGCTGCTTGCCTTGCATATTCTATGTATGGTCGTTTGGCTTGGGGGTACTCTATGTCTATTGACCTTGAACATTGTCGCCTCGAAGGCAAGTAATATCAACGAATTATATGTTACCAATTTGAACTTGAATTTGATTGACGAGTCTTTCATCAAATTCCCTGCCATGGGAACGCTTATCACGGGTTTGTTGCTTGCATTCTTTTCCAACTGGGGACTGACCAACTACTATTGGATTGTCCTAAAGCTAGTTGCAACCATGTCCATTATTGCCTTTGGCATTTTCGGCATGAACCGCTGGTCGACCGAAGCGACCAATTTGATCACCACAATTGGATCGAATGTTATGCAATTGCCAGCTTATGTATTCGACAGAAACATGCTGCTGCTTGGCGCTTCCATGAGCAGTTCTATCATGGCGATCATGGTATTTCTATCCGTTTTGAAGCCCTGGGGAAGACGAAAACAAATTAAGGAAGTTGCGGTACTATCTAACCCTGTTTCTTAAAGCACATCTTGAAAGTCTAAGAGACTGGCAAAAGCCAGTCTCTTTTTATTATCGCAAGAGCTCTAATGACTTAATTATGAAGATTTTTCTCAGTCTTACATGCCACCACCTGGAGCAGCCGGATCTGCTGGTCCGATGCGATAGGGTCGCATCATCTCGTTGTCTTCATGCTCAACGATGTGACAGTGCCAGACAAAGTACCCGGGTGTATTGAATTTAGCTCTGATGCGGGTTACTTCGCCTGGATAGGAGATGACTGTGTCCTTGAGACCATTCTCCCATGCCTCCGGTGGACGAACATCATCGGTAAGCTGGACTGGCTGTATAGGCTCCTCTGTCTCCTCATCAAGGACCAACGCCTCTCGGTTCACCACCTCAAAAGCTACCTCATGGACGTGCATGGGGTGAGCATCGGCAGTGAAGTTGTAAATCTCCCATACCTCAGTAGCACCTACAGCTGGATTCTCACTGATTGGATCAGCCCACATCTTATGCACCGCATTGCCGTTGTCATCCACATTGCCCAGCATGGCCTCGATAGGTCCATCGAATCCAATGTCTGGGTCAACATCTCCCATCTCCAGCAGTGCGAGCGGCCGCGTAACTGATTCAGCCGGAAGCGGTGCAATGACTGGAAGGACCAGGAACTGTGGGAGCGTGGTGGGATCAGCCGCAACGGCTGGCACAACATTGAATGCCATGATTTGACCGGTTGAAGCCGGGTCTGCAATGTCGAAATCTACTCCAGGAATGCCGCCACCGAATGGCTCGTCTGGACCGACGTTGGTAAGGATATGTTGGCCTACTGGCACGTTGGTAAAGTCGACGATGACATCCGCACGTTCGGCCAGACCCATGAGAAGTCGGTTGCCGTGGTTCGCAGTGATGTTCACCGGCGCAGCCAGGAAGCCTCCCTCGTTGCCGATCTGCCAGACTTCCACGCCTGGGATCTGGTTGAAGTCCAGGATCAGGAAGCGCGACTGGCATCCGTCTAGGAAGCGGAAACGGTAGCGGCGCTGCTCAACGGTCTGGAAGGGCCAGGTATTGCCGTTGACCATGATCATGTTGCCGAAGAACTCAGGGTTCCAGATGGGCGAGATCTCGGTGTCCGGGATGTACGGTCCACCAAATTCATCGAAGAAGGCGCGCGTGTCTGGGTAGAACAGCGAACCATCCGTATTGAACGAGCGGTCCTGGATGGCGATGGGGATCTCATAGTAAGTCTTGGTCGGCGGGAATGGGTCATCAGCTTGAGGCGCCGGGCCTGGAAGTACTGCTTGTGTGTTGGTCTGGCCGTCGATTACAGCATCGTCTCCAGCCGGACCGCCACGTACGATGTAGAAACCGGCCGGGCCGGCATAGACGTTGAGGCGGGTCATGCCCAGCGCGTGGTCGTGGTACCAGATCGTCGAAGCCCGGTTATGATTTGGATACTGGAAAGTGGCAAATCCCGGTCCCCATGCAGCTCCATATCTTGCAGCGGCTTTACCAGCAAAGTAGTCGTACCAGGTGCCTCTTTTAGCATAGCCTGCAGGTATGTTCTTTGCTTTTGGCAGATACCATGCCTCCGCATACCCATCGCTTTCATCACCAACGCCGACTGCGCCATGCACATGTGTGATGATTGGGACAGGGCCGGTGTAAGGACTGGGTGTGGCAGCAAAGGTCGGGCGCGAATCGCGGCCTCTTACACCTCCGGGTGGATTTGCCCAGTGTAAGGTCGGATCAACTGGAAGCAGATGGGGCAAGAAGTTACCATTGCCATCCACCAGTTCATTGATCCACTTTACACGCACTGGCACATTCGCCTGGGCTTCGATAGTAAGTGACGGTGCGTTGTGCAGCAGCAATCCGTTCGGGCTGGCCGACTTGACCGCGCCATAACCCCATACGGTTGTGAAGGGCATGCCAGCAGGCAGGATCTGTTCCTGGAATTGTCTCATTGAGATTTCGTAATAGTCAACAGTCTTGCCCTTCTGCTTGACCACCCCTGCCTTTGGCATGACAGGAGGGATTAGCAATGGTGTAACATATTTGGTAACATCGCCCGGATCCAAAGTGCCACCAGGAATCTGTGCCAGGGCATGAAGTATGAATTTGCCACGCGAAGCAACATACAACGAAAGCATCCCCGCTCCTGAAAGTTTTAGAAAGTCTCGTCTTGAGAGCATTTTGTCCTCCAAAAAGATAATGATGTTCTTGCCCTCACATTAATGCTTATCTCCCGTAAAGAAGAAAAAGATATAATATATGAAGATATAGTTGTCTTGGATATAGATTCCTCCTTTCTTGTTAAAGACATAAAAAAACCGGCTCCATTGGGCCGGTTTCGCTATTGGCTCCTCGGTGACTTTATCCGGAAAAGGATAGAGCGACCATTCTGGTCACCGAATCTCAGCCGCCCATTATTGAACTACTCAAGCTATATTTGAACCTTGTCGAAATACCTAAAGTTGTCTACTCGATTTTTATATGTTATATATTAGTACAAAAGGGGTATATAACATAGTGTCTTTTGTCACAATTTCGACGAGCTTCATCAGAATAAGGCGCAGGCTCGGTTAAATCTCTATCGGTACTGGCTCTCCCAGTGGCAACCACCTGACTCGTTCTTTGATCCCGGCCGCGGCAAATTGTTTTTCAGCCTCTGCCTTAGGCTCTCGAAAATGCTTCCAACCTTCATAATGGATGGGCACAATGGTTCGCGGATTGAGCGCTTTGACTGCGCGCACAGCTTCCTTAGCACTGAACGTAAAGTGAATAGGTCCAGTGATTGGGAAACGGGCTTTCCCGATATGAAGGACAGCAGTGCCAACCTGAAAACGATGCGCGATCTCATGAATCCCATTGAACCAAACAGTATCACCAGAGATATAGAGTGCGCCATACTTCTGTTGTGCCCACTCCAAAATGAAACCAGTTGTTTCACCTACGATGAGATGACTCCCCAGGGAACCGTGCCGCGCCGGCACCGCTGTCACTTTGATCTCCAGACCATCTGCACGGATCGTCCTGCTTTCCCAAGATTTCAATCCAATTGCATTATTGCCCAAACGTTTTGCGCCTGCGGATGTTGTCAATACCTCTCGAGCGAGTGGTAACAAAGCGCGTCCCGCGCGATCCAGATTATCTTCGTGATGGTCATGGCTCAAAAGAATTGCATCTATCTTTCCGATATCTTCAGCCCGTATAGTTGGAGCTGTCAATTTTTGGGAGCTGGTGCCATAGCCAAAGTGATATCGCCCTCCAGGAGGATCAAATACAGGATCGGTCAAAAGACGGATTGAACCCATCTGCAGAAGTATAGTCGCTGTGCCAATGTGGGTGATGTAACAGTCCATCTGTGCTTCGTGTTAGGTCAATCCGCGCTGATCAACGTTGGGTCGCTTTCGGTAGGTACTGGCAATTTCTCTGTCAGTTCTTTGCGCGGAGTGAAAAAGGTAGTGAGCAGCCCAAGCGCGGCAGCAACAAATGCAATAACAAAGACCAGGTGAATCGCACTTGCCATTGCCAGGCGCACCCCCGCGTCGCCGACCGCCTGAGGTGCAGACAAAGGATCGAGTAACTGCTCGACCAGCTTTGGGTCCAGGCCAGAGGCGGCTAAGGTCGAAGCGAGTCGAATGCTGAGCGCCGCGCCCATCACGCTCACGCCCAAAGTCCCACCAATCGAGCGGCTGAATTGAAGTGTCGAAGTGGCAGTACCGAGATAACGTCGCTCGACGCTGGTTTGTACGGCCACTAAAAATGCTGGAATAGAAAGTCCCATGCCAATGCCCATCATGGCTACGAAAATCATCATCGTGATCTGGCTGGAAGTTGCACCGAGCAACGTCATCAGAAACGCGCCGGTCGCGAAGAGGGCCGTGCCAATCAAACCCAGTCTGCGGTAGCCGACCGTCAGAAGCAGCCTCATGCCTACAATGCTAGCCGTGACCCAGCCTAACAACATCGGGGTGATAGTGATGCCAGCCTGCGTTGCGCTCGTGCCGAGCACTGACTGAACAAAGAGAGGGATAAAGGAGATGCTCCCGAACAGCGCCCAACCTGTCAGCACTCCATGTGCAATGGCTGTGGCAAATAGACGGTCACGGAAAAGAAGTAAAGGCAGGATTGGGTCTGCGGCGCGGCTTTCGACCCATAATAGCGCGATGAAAAGCGCAACAGCAATTGTAATCAAGATCCAGCTAGTAGCTGTACCGAAGTCCATGACGCCCAGCAATAATGCAACTACGCTGGACATCAATAGTACGGCCCCTGCATAATCCACTGCGGGTTTTTCGTGACTATGGGCCTGGTCCCGCCATGCGAGAGCAACCAACCCCGCGGCGAGCAGACCGGGCACGATGTTGACGTAAAAAACCCAGCGCCACGAAAGTTGATCGACGAGGAAGCCACCCAAGAGCGGCCCTACAATGGACGAGACCCCCCACACGCCGGAGAAAAATCCTTGCATGTTGGCGCGTTGTTCAAGTGTGAACATCTCGCCGATCAAAATAAAAGCCAATGGCAAGAGACCACCCGCGCCAAGTCCTTGTAATGCACGCGCGAAGATGAGTTGCGTCATGCTGTTTGCCAACCCGCTCATGATGGAGCCAATGAGGAAGAGTGCCATGGCAATGACGTATAAACGACGGCGGCCGTATAAGTCGGAGAGTTTGCCAAAAAGCGGGACGACAGTTGTGGAGGCTAGCATATACGCTGAAAAGACCCACGAGTAATGTTCCAACCCGCCCAACTGCCCTACGATGGTAGGCATTGCAGTGGCAACGACGGTCGATTCCATCGAGGCCAAAAACAGGCTGAGCATGATCCCAGCCGTAACGAGAATGATACGGTTACGTGACATTATTTTCCTTTGCCGACCCCCACCTAACCTCCCCCAAATACGAAACCAAAATACGAATTGACAACGGAGTTTCCTATGTCGTATTTGGGGAGATGCCCATATTGCGGGCGGAGGGGGTCACAGTTCGTTTTCCTGGATGTAGTAGATTTCGGCAATCATACCCCAAGATTAAGAGGAGACTGGTCAGATGCCAGTCTCCTCTTATCTAGTGTGCAGGTTCATCACTTTCGGCTCAAGCCGCCATCCTCGGCGGCGTTTCAAGTATAAATCTTGCGCCGTCCCTCGCGGAGCATCCGTGTGGGACGGCGCAAGGAGCACTGAGTGCTACCTGACATTTTGCAACGCACTTCGATATCTTTGAGGCAATTTCTGTGCACTCTTGTAAAAGTGTACATTTTGGGCATCTTGCGGAACTTCCAATACTTGCCGGAATCTCTGGGATGCCCCTCCAACGGACGCTGGTTTAACTGCGTAGCTCGTTTGCCCTCTTTGTGCACTAAAACCCTTCCGCTGGTAACCTTTGCGGCTCTGTTCGTACTCAATCACGACTCCATGCACCTTGCGGCCGGATCGTTTCTTTACATTGCCGGTTTCCCAGTCTTTCACATCACCGGCGATATAGACCCGCTTTACCTTGGGGTAGAGTTTGCTGTCGCCGCTGCGAGTTTTCTGCCTCACATCGTAAGTGACATACATCTCGTGCGCCCCGCCCTTGTATTTGGATTCAGTAGGGCGATATTGGTGATCCATTTTATTAGCCATATGTCACTCTCCCCATTTCTCATCGAAATCGGCCTCGGTGCCAATTTTCTTGGCACGGCTGTTGATTTTTCGGGCAGTGGTGCCAAACTCCTTTTCACCAAGCTTTCTGAGCTCGCGTGCCTCCTTACCAAATTTTTCCTCCCAGGAGGGAGCGTGTGTAAGAGTAATGAGGTAACCTGCTCGCTTGTAAAGCTCGGTCAGAGTAGGCCGTGACCCGGCATGTTCTACATCCTTACGGATCTCTGTAAAGACTTTTTTCATGTCCGTTTTGTTGTTGATTTCGCCGTAAATGTGTCTATCGGTTGGCATATTTACTCTCCTTGGAAGAAGGAATCTCTGTTTCCTTTTTCCTCTCCCTATCATGTGTCCAGTAATCTTGAAAATCAATGGGGAATCACCCTATCAGGGAATGGATAACCCCCATAAAGGTAAGTAGCTAATTATTCTTGATTTGACTGCATTTGATCTGCATTGACATTTCACTTGTTTTGAACAGCACTCATCTAGTGGAAGATGCCGTATGATCCCGTTGGCACGGACTGAGGCATGTTCGTTCCCCTTAGAAGAAAATCTATTTTTCTGTGAGTTGTTTGCTCAAGTAAGCGCCGCTTTCGAGGACACACTGGATACCTTCGAAGATGCCGCCAATATCTTCCTTAAGTACATAACCGCGCGCACCAGCATCAAGAGAGCAGCTGACATATTGGATGGCGGTATGGCCAGAGAGCATCAGGCAAGGCAAGCGCGGATATTTCGTGTGAATCCTTGCCACCAGCTCAATACCGGTGATATGAGGCAGGGACACATCCACTAGCACCAGATCAACATCCAACTCAGGCAACCGTTCCAGGGCATCCTCGGCTGTTTCAACCACGAATGGAACCTCAAAATTTCCCCTTCCACGCAGGACGCGCGCCAGCGTCTCCCCCAGTAATTTATGGTCTTCAACAATAAGAATCGAAGGCATAGTTAGGTGGTAGGTCCTCCCCTTGGAATTTCGATCACCACGCGCGTCCCCTCGTTCGGTTTCGAAATCACTTCCATGCTACCACCCATCAGACCTAAGCGCTCTTTAATGATCAATAAGCCGTGAGCAGAGTTTGAGTCATTCATGATTGCCTCGACGTCAAATCCTTTGCCCGAGTCGCTGACCGTAATGCGACCGCGGCTACCGACTTGTTCTAGGATGATTGCCGCCTGTGATGTACCAGCATACTTGACAATATTAAAGAGCAGTTCACGCATGGCCTGGAACAACAACACACGCATATGAATCTCAAGGCCATAAAAATTGTCCTTCCCCTCGAGCTTGACTTGCAAGCCGTACTGCTCCTCCATTTTAGAGGAGAGCCAAGCCATGGCCTCAGTTAATCCCTCTCCCTGCAGGACAATCGGGCTGAGGTCAATACTCAGGTTGCGGGTGATGTTGATTGCCTCGGAAAGCCAGCCTTGGATCTGATCAAGATCCGCCTGGGTAACTGTCGCTGGCTTATTTTCCCCGTTGGCATCATTCATCAGGAATAACCGTGTTTTGATAGCGAAGAGGCGCTGCTGCAGATCGTCGTGCAGAATTTGGGAGATACGATGCCGCTCATTTTGTTCTGCCATGGTTAGTTTGGAAGCTAAGAAGCGGATATTTTCCTCGGCCTGCACACGCTCTGAGATGTCCGTCGCAAGGATGGATATCCCCGCAGTATCGTCCATGGCAAGTAGATAGACAGAAAGTTGCACCGGCAAGCAACTTCCATCGATGGCCTGCAAGTGAAACTCTCCGCGTATACCAATATGCTCAGCTTGTTTGAAGAGTGTCTCAAAAGCGCTTTGCTCATCTTGTACAATCAGGTCCTGGAACCTTATACCAACTAGTTTTTCGGCATCGGTTTGGAGCATCTCAGCAAAACGTGGATTGCAATAAAAAATTGTCCCGTCTGGAATCAAGGTCACAGCACCTTCATTCATGGACTCGACCATCATGCGGTATGGAAAGTCCGCGTTTTGGAGGGTAATGACCTCTGTGCCACTCGATCGAGTGACAACAAATGCGTCTATCAGATATTGACGAATAGCGCGCAAGGTTTCTTCTGCTTGTTCAAGACTGCTTTTCAGTTCAGCGATTTCATCCGGAGCCTGCTGGCGGGCTCGGTTTCTTTTGTTCACGTTGCCACCTCCAAGGTCAAGCAAAGAACGTTAATCACTTCTACCCAATGCTCATTTTTGTTCACGTAAATTAAGTCCAACAAGGACACGCTCCGTATTCGAAAGATCGCCGATTATTTTTCTTATCGGCTCAGGTAATTTTCTGACCAGGGTTGGGATCGCAATGATCTGGTCCCCACTTGCCAACTGCGGTTTTTTCAACAGATCGATGACCTCAATACGATATCGTCCTGCCAGGTGCTCCTCGCAAATCTTCTTGAGGTTGGCGAACGCAGCTAGACTCTTGGGTGTCTGTCCGGCAACATAAAGCCTTAGTTCGTAGGTCTTCGGTGCGCGCTGAGATCGAGCGCGTGGCTTTGGTTTTTCCAATTACATTCTCCTTCTTGTTTTTTAGGCTACTCCGAAATTAAGTATGTTTGAAACACCTCTTAGGTCATGCTACGATCTGTTCGACGCCCAGCAAGGTCCATGGCGCCGATTTTTATACCATGATCAGTCAATTGGAAGGAACGGATTTGATTCGAATGCGCCATTCCGCGGGATTTCAAGATGAACAATCCACGATGGCGTTCTCCATTGCTTTCTAGATTGCGCAGGCTCAGCCAGGCATCGATCAGCGACGAAACGCCTACGACGGATTGATCTGGGGCATCCTCTTCCGATGCATAACTGGTGAAAAGCCCCGTGGTCTGGTTCGCCTTTAGGAAGTCGATGATCCGTGTAATTGCAGCTTTGACCTCAGCCTTGGATCCGACCGCGAAAAAGTCGGTGATTGGATCTAGTACAACGACGTCTGGTTTATGTTCTTTGATCAGGTCGTACATCGTCACCAGGTGCATTTCAAGACCATACAGGGTGGGGCGGGCAACGTGGAATTGCAGCAATCTCTTTTTTATGTGCGGCGCCAAGTCAATGCCAATTGAGCTCATGTTCCGAAGGATCTGGGTGGTGGATTCCTCGAAGGCGAAGTACAAACAGCGTTCGCCGCGTCGGCAAGCCGCATCCACAAAAGCTGCGGCGAGACTGCTCTTGCCTGTACCAGCCGCGCCTGAAATCAAGATGCTGCTGCCGCGGTAAAAGCCCTTGCCATCCAGCATATCGTCAAGCTCCTTTACCCCACTGGATATTCGTTCCCTGGACACCTTGTGATCGAGTCCCAGTGAAGTGATGGGCAATACGGAGATACCATCTTTGCCAATCAAGAACGGGTACTCGTTCGTGCCGTGCAGGGAGCCGCGATACTTGACGATCCGTAAACGCCGTGTTGAAATCTGCTCTGTCACGCGATGGTCAAGCAGGATGACACAGTCTGCGACGTATTCTTCGAGACCAAAACGCGTCATGGTCCCGTTACCGCGTTCCGCGGTCACGATCGCGGTCACGCCTTTGTTCTTCAGCCAGCGGAACAGGCGTTGTAGTTCAGCTCGGATAATAGTATGGTTTGGCAGTGCAGCGAAGAGCACCTCGATGGTATCCAATGCCACACGCTTGGCGCCGATGGTGTCGATCGCATGGCCAAGACGGATGAACAGCCCCTCTAGGTCATATTCTCCTGTCTCTTCGATCTCACTGCGTTCGATCTGGACATAATCAAGTATCAATTTCTTCTGTTTTATCAGGTGTTTTAAGTCGAAACCGAGTGGAGCGACATTTTGCGCGAGCTCTTCGGCATTCTCCTCAAACGCTACAAAGACACCAGGTTCATCATATTGGATGGCTCCGTTGACGAGAAACTCCATCGCGAAGAGCGTCTTGCAGGAGCCCGCGCCGCCGCAAACTAAAGTCGGCCTGCCTTTGGGTAGACCGCCGCCAGTAATTTCATCCATGCCAGGAATTCCGGTTGCAGATTTAGGCAGGGACTTCATCTCCTGTTTATTTCGTTTTGCTGGAGTCATCAAGCAATTAACTCTCCTTTTGGCGCTTTTTCATAAGGTGTTGATGAACAAATATACAGATAAATTTCCACACACCAATAAAAATGTATAAAAATAATTTATATAATCAGTTGCACAGATTATATGCGTAGAATAGGCAAAAATCAATAAGGTATAAAAAATTTCAACATTATAGTGTGCGCAACGGATCACCAGCAGGGATATGAGTGACCGCGATCCCTGGAAGCAGTGGTTGCAGCCATTCAGCAAGCCATTTCATTCCCGCTTCCTCGCTATTCGCATGACCGAGAATAATCAGCCCTCGGGGATGACCAGTGTATTGGGCGTCACGAACATATTCAGGAGTTTCCCATTCATTGACTTCACCTACTATCACGACATCAATATCTTCGCGGCCAAGGGCACCAATTTCCATTTGACAGGCTGGCGAACCTGGCAATAACCAAACACGGCCGCAGACCATTTCATCAGGGCCGGCGACGCGCACAGCTTGCAGTTCAAGCCGCGTCTTGAGCATTTGTGCCAACTCTATCAGGCTGACCGGCGGAATATGGCAAACATAAGATCTCAGCGGGTCTGCCAATATTTCCAAGCCAAGCGACCGTAATACCTGGCGTCCGCGTTCCGATATAACCCAAGGGTCCTTTGGTAGCGCATATGCTTCCCAGTCGAGTGCTTTGAGCATGCCCGTGAAGATCCCATCAGGGCGATAGAGGTGCCAGAAATCGTGAAAACGCCAGATGACGATCCGGTTTTGTTTGATAAGTTGCGCTTTTGCCGTATAAACTGGGTCGCCTTGGAGCCAGTCAATTTCTTCGCGATCCGAATAGAAAGTCGCTTCATGAGTGATAATGAGATTGGCACCTAGCGCGGCGGCGCGGTTAATGACATCCAAGGTAGCTAGGAAGGTTGTCACTATCCCTGTCACTGGCTGAGATGGGTCACCAGCCTTAACCGTATCCATCGTTTGTGGATATGGTAAAGCTGATACCTCAGTGAGAATCGTATCAATCACTTGGCGAATTGTCATTGCACTTT